>Ga0207699_10001370_pt1 | contig 11601 bp, 10 predicted proteins | sample LARL51metaG_FD_184344 | JGI IMG/M metagenome (GOLD analysis project Ga0207699, IMG submission 184344) | Corn, switchgrass and miscanthus rhizosphere microbial communities from Kellogg Biological Station, Michigan, USA - LAR L5-1 metaG... | ecosystem: Host-associated > Plants > Roots >...
CGCAGAATTACCCGCAACCGGCCCTCGCCCAGCTCGGTCACCTCCTCGCACGGGTAGTACTCGGCCACCCAGCGCCCGTACGGTGACAGCTCGATCACGACCCGCAGATCCGTCGGTGAGGGCCGGAAGAGGCCGCTGTCGACGTCGACGGGTTCGGCCTCCGTCGGCACCTCGGCCGCCGCCGCGAGCACCTCGACCGCGAGCACCCGGTCGAGCCGGAACAGGCGCACCCCCTCGGCGCGCCGGCACCATCCCTCCAGGTAGGTCCGGCCCTCCACCACCAGCAGCCGCATCGGATCGACGTCCCGCTCGGTCGCCTCGTCGCGCCCGGGCACGTAGTAGGACAAATGGACCCGGCGCCCGGCGGCGAGCGCCTCGCGCAGCTTGGCCGCGACGCTGCGCTCGGCGTGCCGGTCGACCTGCACCGCCACCTGCGCGCTGGGCGCCGCCGCCTCCCCCGCCGCCGTCTCGAGCTTGGCGATGGTGCGGCTGAGCGCGGATCCCTCGGCCGGGCCGGGCGCCGGCGCGACCTGGCCCACCTCGGCCAGCATCCGCAGCGCCACCAGCAGCGCGCTCGCCTCGTCCACCCCGAGCCGGAGCGGGCGGTCGATCGACTCGGCCTGGCTGACCTCGATCTCGCCGCCCTCGTAGGACAGGTCGATGGGGCAGTACGGGTCCGGCGCGCGCAGCTCCACGCACCACAGCATGTTGAGGTCGTCGACCAGCTCGCGATCGCTCACGCCGAACGCGGCCGCCGTCTCGCTCAGCCCCACCACCTTGCGGCTGATCACGTACGGCACCAGGGCCAGCAGCCGCTGCAGCCGGTCGGAGCTGGTGCTCACCCGGGCGGGCGGGTCTGCTGGCTGCCCGGTCATGCCAGGGCTCCCTTCAGCCGGGTGATCACCGCGTCGCGCAGGTCCGCGGGCTCGCTCACCGCCACGTCGGCGCCGAACGAGGCGAGGTGCTCGGCGAACCAGGACAGATCCGAGAAGGGCACGTCCACCAGGTCCCATCCGTCGCTGCCCGCCCGCTCACGGGTAGCCCAGCGGCGCAGCCCGAACCCGGTCCCGGCCCGGATCTTCAGCGCGGCGGTGTGCCGCTCGGCGGGCTGGTTGTCCCATTCGGCCACGAGTTCCCGCACGTCGCTGCCGTCGGGCACGCTGACCGAGCCACGCGGGCCGCTGAAGTCGACGCGGCCCTCGATCCGGCTCAGCCGGAACACCCTGACCGCTTGCCGCACCTGGTCATGGCCGGCGACATACCAGCGGCCGTGCCGGTTCACCACGCCCCACGGCTCGAGCCGGCGCTGCTGCGGCTCGCTGCGCCCGACCGCCCGGTAGGCGAAGGTGACCGGGCGGCGGTCCCGCACCGCTTCCCAGAGCGGGCCGAACGCGGCTTCCCCGGTCAGCCTCGGCTCGATGCCGGGCTGGCCCGTCTCCTCCGCCTCCACCCCGGCGGCGCGGAGCTTGAGCAGGGCCCCGGCCGCCGCCCCCGCGAGCTCGGCGCGCCGCCATACCCGGGCGGCCAGCGCGAGCACGGCCGCCTCATCCGGCTCCAGCCTGATGTCCGGGAGCACGTACCGCTGGCGGGGGATGCGGTAGCCGAGCTCCTCGTCGAGCGGGCCGTTGCTGCCCATGTCGAGCGGGATCCCCAGCTCACGGAGCTCTTCCTTGTCGCGCTCGAACATGCGCTTGAAGGCGTCGAAGGAGTCGGGGTAGCCGGGCACCGCCGCCCGGATCTGGGTCGCCGTCAGGTACCGCTGGCTGGAGAGCAGGCAGACGACCAGGCTGAGCAGCCGCTCGGTCTTCCGTTTCGACATCGCCGCTTTCTCCCTGCACCGTTCCCAGGGACCCATTCTCCCCCCGCCGGCCGCATGCGGCCGACAGATCCCGGGTGGGGAAATCCCGCTGGCCCAAGCTACCCTGCCGGGGTGATCCGATGGCGGGATGCGGTGGTGGCGGCGGTGCGGCGCGAGTGGCCGGGCGCGGTCGAGCTCGACGTGACATCCGGCGGCGCCACCATGCCGGCGCTGGCCTATCCCGCGCTGACCGGCCGGCCGCAGGTGGGTGACCGGGTGCTGCTGAACGCGACCGCGCTCGAACTCGGCCTGGGAACGGGCGGGTACGCGCTGGTGGTGGCGGTGCCCGAACGGCTACCGGACGACCCGGCGGGACCCGGCCACCTGGTCAAGGCGAGGTACACGCCGCTGCAGGTGACCGTGCTCGGCGCCGACGAGCAGGGATCGCCCCACCACGAGGTGCTCCGGGACGCGGACGACCTGGGCGGGATGCCGGTGGTCGTGGCCGACCTGCACTCGGCCGTGCCGGCGGTGCTCGCCGGGCTCCGCGCGGACACGCCAGGAGTCACGGTGGCCTACCTGATGCTGGACGGCGGGGCGCTGCCGGCCTGGTTCTCCCGGACCATCGCGACCCTGCGGCAGGCCGGCTGGCTGGCCGGCACGGTCACGTCCGGCCAGGCGTTCGGCGGCGACCTGGAGACGGTCACCGTGCACACCGGCCTGCTCGCGGCGCGGCACGTGCTGGGCGCGCAGGTGACCGTCGTCGCGCAGGGGCCGGGCAACCTGGGTTCCGGTACCAGGTGGGGGTTCTCGGGCGTCGCGTGCGGGGAGGCGGTCAACGCGGTGGCCGCGCTGGGCGGCCGCCCCGTCGCCAGCCTGCGGATCAGCGAGGCCGATCCGCGCCCCCGCCATCGCGGGATCTCCCACCACAGCCTGACCAGCTACGGGCGGGTCGCGCTGGCCCGGGCGGATGTTGTCGTTCCCGAGCTGCCGGGCGAGCTCGGGCGGCAGGTCACCGCGCAGGCGGCGCCGCTCGGCGAGCGGCACCGGCTGGTACCGGTGCCGGTGGACGGGCTGATGGAGCCGCTGGCCGGGTGCCCGGTCCGGCTGTCGACCATGGGCCGGGGCCTGGCCGAGGACGGCGCGTATTTCCTGGCCGCGGCGGCGGCGGGCCGCCACGCGGCCCGGCTCCTGCAGGCGCCCGGACACACCCGGGTGGATTGATGGCGGAACTCCGGTACGACCTGGAACGCAACGCGGTGCGGGTGGTGCTCACCGACGCGGCCGGGCGGGTCCTGCTCTTCCACGCGGTCACGCCCGAGGTGGGCCCGGCGGGCTGGTGGGAGCTACCCGGCGGCGGCATCGACCACGGGGAGTCCTACCTGGAGGCGGCCGTGCGGGAGGTCCGGGAGGAGACCGGGCTGTTGCTGGACCCGGCCACGATCGGCCCGCCGTCCTGGCGCCGTGATACGACCTGGCGCTCGCGCGGGGTGCGCCGGCTGCAGCATGAGGTGGTGGTGAGCGCGCGCGTCCCGGGTGACCGGCCAGCCATCCGCACCGATGGCCAGACCGCCAGCGAGCTGGAGGACTACGTCGACGTCCGGTGGTGGGAGGTCGGCGACATCCTGGGCAGCAGCGAGCGCTTCTACCCGGGCCGCCTGCCCGAGCTGCTGCCCGCCTTCCTGGCCGGGGAGGCCATCGACGAGCCGTTCGAATTCTGGAACTAGAAGGCGCCCAGCACGTCCACCACGAACACGAGGTCGTCGGTGCCCTTGATCCCCGCCTGTGAGTTGCCGGACTTGCCGTAGCCGTCGGCGGGCGGGATGACCAGCATCACCCGGCTGCCCACGGTCTGGCCGGTCAGGCCGCTGTCCCAGCCCGGGATGACCTGGCTGGGCTTCTTGCCGATGACGAAGCTGAACGGCTGGTCCCGCTTCCAGGAGGCGTCGAACACCGTCCCGTTCCCCTTGCCGCTCCGCCACAGCGCGCCCACGTACTGCACGACCACGGTCTGGTCGGCCTGGACGGCCGGGCCGGTCCCCTTGACCAGGACCTTGGTCTCCAGCTTGGCCGGCGGCTTGGACGACGGCACCTTGATCTTCGGGGCGGCGCCGGGGGTCGCGGTCACCTTGGGCAGCGCGCCGCCGCCGCTGGACACCTGCTGGCCGGTGGCGGACGCGTTCCCCTTGAAGTTCTTGATCAGGTCCACCACGAAGACGAGCGTGTCGGTGCCCTTGATCCCCACCTGCGGGTTGCCGGACGTGCCGAAGGCGTCCTTCGGCGGGATGACCGCCAGCACGCGGCTGCCCATCTTCTGCCCGATCAGCGCCTTCTCCAGGCCGGGCAGCAGCTGCCCGGCGAACAGCGTCGGCTCATGGTGGGTGAAGCTGCTCTGCGCCAGCCGGTGCGCGGTGCCGCTCCAGATGTAGATGGCGTAGTTGCCGACGAAGGCGTCGGTCTTGCCCAGCACCGGCCCGGTGCCGTGGATGACCGTCTTCACCGAGAGGGTCTTGGACGCCTTCTGCGCCGGGATCGTGATGGCCGGGTTCTTCCCGAAGGCGCCGGACACCGTCACGGACGAGGCGGTGGAAGACTGCGCCGATGAACCACCGCAGCCCGCCAGCAAGGCGATGGCGAGCAGGGGAAACATAAGCGTGACAGCAATACGTCGCATTGGGAAGCCTTGTCGTCTCCGATAGTGAGCTCCGCCAGCCTACCGGCTACCCGAAACCGTTGGCCCCGACCACCCCGGCCGTACAGGGAACCCTCAGCCGTCCCTCTGCTGGCGTGGAGGCGGTTGCATGTTCACATCCCGGCGATCAGCTTTTCCACCCGCTCGTCGACCGAGCGGAACGGGTCCTTGCACAGGACCGTCCGCTGGGCCTGATCGTTCAGTTTGAGATGGACCCAGTCCACCGTGAAGTCGCGCCGGCGCTCCTGCGCGCGCCGGATGAACTCGCCGCGCAGCCGCGCCCGGGTCGTCTGCGGCGGCACCGACTTGGCCTCGAAGATGTCCACGTCGGAGACCGCGCGCTCGACCGCGCCGCGCCGCTGGAGCAGGTAGTACAGCCCCCGGCCGCGGTGCACGTCGTGATAGGCCAGGTCGAGCTGCGCCACCCGCGGCGAGGACAGCTGAAGGTCGTGCTTGGCGCGGTACCGCTCGATCAGCTGGTACTTGGTCACCCAGTCGATCTCCCGCGCGACCAGGTCGAGGTTCCCGGCCTCGATCGCCGACAGCGCCCGCTCCCACAGGTCGAGCACGCGCTTGGTGGTGGCGTCCGCGCCGCGGCGGTCGGTGAAGTCGCGGGCCTTGGTCATGTACTCCCGCTGGATCTCCAGCGCGCTGGCCTCGCGGCCGTTGGCGAGCCGGACGCGGCGCTGGCCGGTCATGTCGTGGCTGACGTCCCTGATCGCCCGGATCGGGTTCTCCAGCGTCAGGTCGCGCATGACCGTGCCCGCCTCGATCATCCGCAGCACCAGGTCGGTCGCGCCGACCTTGAGCAGCATGGTCGTCTCGCTCATGTTGGAGTCGCCGACGATGACGTGCAGCCGCCGGAACCGCTCGGCGTCGGCGTGCGGCTCGTCCCGCGTGTTGATGATCGGCCGCGACCGGGTGGTGGCCGACGACACCCCCTCCCAGATGTGCTCGGCCCGCTGGCTGACGCAGTACACCGCGCCCCGCGGCGTCTGCAGCACCTTGCCCGCCCCGCAGATGACCTGCCGGGTGACCAGGAACGGGATCAAGATGTCGGCCAGGCGGCCAAACTCCCCGTGCCGGCCCACCAGGTAGTTCTCGTGGCAGCCGTAGGAGTTGCCGGCCGAGTCGGTGTTGTTCTTGAACAGGTAGATGTCCCCGGCGATCCCCTCCTCGCGGAGCCGCCGGTCCGCGTCCACGAGCAGCCCCTCCAGGATCCGCTCGCCGGCCTTGTCGTGGATGACCAGGTCGGTGATGTTGTCGCACTCGGGGGTGGCGTACTCGGGGTGGCTGCCCACGTCCAGGTAGAGCCGCGCGCCGTTGCGCAGGAACACGTTGCTGCTGCGGCCCCAGGAGACCACGCGCCGGAACAGGTACCTGGCCACCTCGTCCGGCGAGAGCCTCCTGCTCCCCCGGAACGTGCAGGTGACCCCGTACTCGTTCTCCAGGCCGAAGATGCGTTTGTCCATGATGAGCTCAGCCTATGCGCGGCCGGTCACCACTCCACGGCGACATACTTCGTCTCGGTGAATTCCAGCAGCCCGTCGTGGCCCCCTTCCCGTCCCAGCCCGGATTGCTTGACCCCGCCGAACGGCGCCGCCGGGTCGGACACGATGCCGCGGTTGACGCCGACCATGCCGGTCTCCAGCGCCTCGCTGACCCGCAGCGCCCGCCGCAGGTCGGCGGTGTAGAGGTAGGAGACCAGGCCGTACTCGGTGTCGTTGGCCCAGCGGACCGCCTCCGCCTCGTCGGTGAACCGCACTACCGGGGCCACCGGCCCGAAGATCTCGGTGCCGAGGATGGGCGCGCTCGGGGGGACCCCCAGGACGGTGGGCAGGTAGTAGTAGCCGCGGCGGTCCGGGGCGCGGCCGCCGGTGACCACCTGGCCGCCGGTGTCGGCCGCCTCCGCGACCAGGGTGGCGACCTTGCTGCGGGTGTCCTCGTTCACCAGCGGGCCGAGGTCGGTGCCCTCCTCCAGCCCCGGGCCGACGGACAGCTTCTCCAGCCGGGCCGCGAACTTCGCGGTGAACTCGTCGGCCACCTTGTCGTGGACGTAGAAGCGGTTGGCCGCGGTGCAGGCCTCCCCGCCGTTGCGCATCTTGGCCAGGAAGGCGCCCTCGATCGCGGCGTCGATGTCGGCGTCCTCGAAGACCAGGAACGGCGCGTTGCCGCCCAGTTCCATCGAGCAGTTGGTCACCGTCTCCGCCGCGGTCCTGAGCAGCACCCGGCCGACCTCGGTCGACCCGGTGAACGAGAGCTTGCGGACCCGCGGGTCGGCCAGCATCGCCGACACCATCGGGCCCGCGGAGGAGCCGACGACCACGTTGACCACGCCGTCGGGCACGCCGGCCTCGGCCAGGATGGCGGCGATGGCGAACGCGGTCAGCGGCGTCTCCTTGGCCGGCTTGAGCACGACCGTGCAGCCCGCCGCCAGCGCCGGGCCGATCTTGCGGGTGGCCATGGCGGCCGGGAAGTTCCAGGGCGTGACCAGCACGCTGACCCCGACCGGCTGCCGCAGCACCAGGATCCGGTTGGCCCCCGAGGGGGCGGTCATCACCGAGCCGTCGAGCCGGACCGCCTCCTCGGCGAACCAGCGGAAGAACTCGGCCGCGTAGGTGACCTCACCCCGGGCATCGCGCAGCGCCTTGCCGTTCTCCAGCACCATCAGCCGCGCGATCGCCTCGGACCGCTCGATCATCAGCGCCCAGGCCCGGCGCAGGCATTCCGCCCGCTGGCGCGGCGGCGTGGCCGCCCAGCCGGGCAGCGCCGCGTGCGCGGCCCCGACGGCGGCGAGGGCGTCCTCCGGCGTGCCGTTGGCGATCTCGACGAGGGTGTCCTCGGTCGCCGGGTCGGTGACCCCGAGGGTGCCGGCGCTGCCGGGCCGCCATTCGCCGCCGATGAGCAGCCCGGTCGGCACCTCGATGCCGGTGAGCGAGGCAAGGTCAGCCGTCACGCGTCCTCCAATGTCTTGCGTACGGTTTCAGTGATCCGCGCGACCGAGGGCAGCACGTAGTCTTCCAGGGCGTCGGCGGCGGGCAGCGGGATGTGCGGGGTGGTGATCCGCACCACCGGGCCCCGCAGGGAGCCGAACGCCTCCTCGGCCACGATCGACACGATCTCGGCGCCCCAGCCGCACAGCCGTGGGTTCTCCTCGACCGTGAACAGCCGTCCCGTCTTCGCGACCTCCGTGAGGATCGTGCGGGTATCGAGCGGGACGAGGCTGCGCACATCGACGACACTACAGCCGATTCCGTGCTCGGCCGAGAGCCGGCCAGCGGCTTCGACCGCCCGCGGGACCATCGCGGCCAGCGCCACGATCGTGGCGTCGCCGCCCTCGGTCACCACCTTCGCCCGGCCGAGCGGCTCGACGATCTCGGCGGAATCACCGATCTCGCCCTTGGTCGCGTACAGCGACTTCTGCTCGAAGAAGATCACCGGGTCGGGGTCCCGGATCGCGGCGGCGAGCAGCCCGGTCACGTCGTGGGGGTTGGAGGGCGCCACCACCTTCAGGCCGGGCACGGCCATCGCCCAGTTCTCCACCGACTGCGAGTGCTGCGCACCGAACCGGACCCCGGCCCCGTTGGCGGCCCGGATCACCAGCGGGAACGAGACCTGGCCGTCCGACATGTAGCGGCTCTTGGCGATCTCGTTGGCCACCAGGTCCCAGCACACGGCGAAGAAGTCGCTGAACATGATCTCGGCGACCGGGCGCAGGCCGGTCATGGCGGCGCCCATGGCGGCACCGAGGATGGCCTGCTCGCTGATCGGCGTGTCCCGCACCCGCCGCGGGCCGAACTCCTCCAGCAGGCCGACGGTGGCCTTGAACACCCCGCCCGCCGCCGCCACGTCCTCGCCGAGGAACACCACCCGGTCGTCGCGCCGCATTTCCTGCGCGATCCCCCGGGCCACCGCCTCGCGATACGTGATGACCGTCATTGGATGACCGCCAGCACCGTCCCGACCGGGACGGTCTCGTCCGCGGCCACCCGGATCTCCGCCAGCGTCCCGCTGGCGGGGGCCGGGATGTCGGTGTCGACCTTGTCGGTGCCGATCTCCAGCAGCGGCTCGCCCTCGGTGACCTGGTCACCTGGTGCCTTGTGCCAGACGTTGACGGTGCCCTCGTCCACCGTCTCGCCCATCCGGGGCATGACCACTTCCGTGCTCACCTAGTTCCTCCACTCCCAGCCGCCGTCGCTCCAGACGTCGGTAAACGCCAGTTCGGGGCGCGGCTCGGCGCCCGCCTTCGCCTCCTCGGTCGCCCGGTCGACGGCGGCCTTGGCCTCGGCGTCGACCTCGTCCAGGACCGCCTCGTCCACCCCGCGGGAGATCAGCACCTGCCGGTAGGCGGGGATGGGGTCGCGGGCCAGCCACTCGCTGACCTCGTCGGCCGGCCGGTACTTGCCCGGGTCGGCCCGCGAGTGGCCGCCGTGCCGGTAGGTGAGCGCCTCGATCAGCGAGGGGCCGCCACCCCCGCGCGCCTTCTCGATGGCGGCGGCCGCCGTCGCGTAGACCGCCTCGACGTCGTTGCCGTCCACCAGCTGCGGGCTGAGCCCGTACGCGGGCGCACGGTCGGCGGCCGGGTGCTTGACCGCCGTCACCGTCTCGATCGGCGTGTACTCCATGTACTGGTTGTTCTCGCATATGAAGACCACCGGCAGCGCCCACACGGCGGCCAGGTTGAGCGCCTCGTGGAAGGCGCCGATGTTGGTCGCGCCGTCGCCGAAGAAGCAGACGATGACCTGGCTGGTGCCCCGGTACTGCGCCGACCACGCCGCGCCGTTGGCGATCACCAGCTGGGCCCCGACGATCGCGTACGAGCCGAGCACCCCTTTGGACACGTCGAGCAGGTGCATGGAACCGCCCTTGCCCCGCATCAGGCCGTTCTCCCGGCCCAGCAGCTCGGCCATGACCGGGGTCATCGGGGTGCCCCGGGCCAGCACGTGGTTGTGTCCCCGGTAGGTCACGAACGTGTAGTCGTCGGGCCGCATGGCCTGCGCCACGCCGGCCGCGACCGCCTCCTGGCCGGTCCCCAGGTGGGTGGTGCCCTTCACCAGGTTCTGCAGGAACAGGTCGTGGGCGCGCTTCTCGAACTGCCGGATCCTGGTCATGGCCCGGTACAGGTCGAGAGCGGTTGCCTCATCCATGGCGCCTCGCAGGTCAGTACGGGTTGGTGACGAACAGCTCGGCGGAGGGGAACCTGGTGATGATCTGGACGCCGTCGTCCACCACCACCACCTCCTCCTCGAGCCGGGCGGCGGACACCCCGTCGGTGGCCGGGCAGTAGGTCTCCACCGCGAAGACCATGCCCTTGCAGATCTCCATCGGGGCATCCAGCGAGGACAGGCGGCTGATGATCGGCCGTTCGTGCAGGGCCAGGCCCAGGCCGTGGCCGAACTGGAGCCCGAACGCGGTCTTCTCGTCCGGCAGGCCGATGTCCTGCGCGGTGGGCCAGAGCCGCGCCACCTGGTCGGTCGACACGCCGGGCTTGATCGCGTCGAGGGCGGCCTGCATCCACTCGGTGGCCCGGGCATAGGCGTCCCGCTGGGCCTGGGTCGAGCTGCCGACGCTGAACGTCCGGTAGTAGCAGGTCCGGTAGCCGTTGAAGGAGTGCATGATGTCGAAGAACGCCTGCTCGCCGGGGCGGATCATGCGGTCGGAGAAGTTGTGCGGGTGCGGGTTGCACCGCTCGCCGGAGACCGCGTTGATGGACTCCACGTCGTCGGAGCCCATCTCGTACAGCCGCTTGTTCGCCAGCGCCACGATCTCGTTCTCCCGCACGCCCGGCTTGAGCGCGTCGGTGATCTCCTGGTAGACGCCGTCGACCATGGCCGCGGCGGTGCTCAGCAGGGCGATCTCGTCGGCCGACTTGATCTGCCGGGCGTCGAGCATCACCTGCTGGCCGTCCCGGACCTCCACCCCCTGCCGCTGCAGCTCGAACAGGGTGGAGATCTCGGCGAAGTCCACGCCCACCGGCAGGCCGGCCACGCCGGTCTCGGCCAGCAGGTCCTTGATCTCGGCGACCGCCCGCTGCGGCAGGTTAGCCTCGGGGGCGGTCGCCCCGCGCATGGTGGTGTACGACGCGATGCAGTGCTCGGGCTTGAGCCACGGGCAGTACATGCGGTGGTGGACCGCCGCCGAGCCGAAGTCCCACAGGAACAGCTCACCGGTGCGGGTGTAGAGCGCGTACCGGCACAGCTTGTCCCGGGTCCACTCGCCGATCGCCACCCCGGTCAGGTACCGGATGTTGTTGTTGTCGAAGACCAGCAGGGCGCCCAGGTCGCTGGCCTCCAGGGCGGCCATGGCCCGGGCCAGCCGGTAGTCGCGGAGCCGGGCGAAGTCCACCCGCTGCTCGAAGTCGACGTTCATCCGCCCGGGGGCGGGCGTCACCGGGAGGGCCGGAACCGGCGGGATGGGCGCAACCATGGGGGTCTCCTGCGGGGTGGTTGCTGGTGGGGCCTGTGTACAGCATGATTAAACGGTTGTACAGTGTGGCTGTCAATAGCTGGGTCGGCCGACGATACGGTTTCGCCGCCTCGGCCAACAGAAACGCCGATTCGGCTAAGCCGTACCGCCAGCCTAGCCACCGGTGCCGGGGTGGGGGCGAGAGCTGGCGCCGTGCTGGTCGCCTGCCTTGGAGGAAGACGGTGCGTGGGGCATGAACGGGCCTGAGCGGGACGCGGGGTTCGATCCGGGGGCGGAGCTGGGGCCGCGGTTGCGGTGGGTGCGGGAGGAGCGGGGGCTGTCGGTGAGGGAGCTGGCCCGCCGGATCAGCTGCTCGCCGAGCCTGATCTCGCAGATCGAGCGGGGGCTGTCGGCGCCCTCGGTCGGGATCCTGTACGCGATCGCCACTGAGCTGAGGGCCTCGCTGGACTTCCTGTTCGGGGCCGTGGGCGCGGGCGATGCGATGCTGGCGACCGCACACGGGGACGGGCGCCTCCGGCTGGCGGGCGCGGGGCCGGACCCGGCCGGGCCTAAGGGCAGCGGAGAGGGGGCGGGGCGCAGCTGGGCCGAGGGGCATGGGGTGGTGCAGCGGGCGGGGCGGAGGCGCACGATCGACCTGGCCAGCGGGGTGCGGTGGGAGCGGCTGACGCCGGGTGCGGACGACCGG
>Ga0207699_10001371_pt1 | contig 11596 bp, 13 predicted proteins | sample LARL51metaG_FD_184344 | JGI IMG/M metagenome (GOLD analysis project Ga0207699, IMG submission 184344) | Corn, switchgrass and miscanthus rhizosphere microbial communities from Kellogg Biological Station, Michigan, USA - LAR L5-1 metaG... | ecosystem: Host-associated > Plants > Roots >...
CATTCGGTTTCCGGAAGCGCTTCATTTCCTGGAAACCGAATGCCGCGTGAAGATGAAGAGAGGCGACGTTATCCGCCCCGGTCACATAGAACACTCTGGCCGTACGGGCGAAGGCCCAGCGCAGGCGGGCCTGCGTCAACTGAGTGGCGATACCCCGGCGTCGCCACGCCGGATCCACCAGGACGCCGCTGAGGTAGCAACCAGCCGGAGCTCCCGGGCCCGCCTCATCCGCTGCCAGCTCGATGACCCTGCCATAGGCGACTACCTGGCCGTCGGCCTTGGCGACGAACATGTGGCGCAGATCATCGGTAATGTCCGAGGCGAACTGCTCGCCAAGGTCAGCAGGCTTCACCCGAAGGACACGCACAACGAACTCGACAGCGGATGAGACGTCCGCCTGCGTGAGCGGCTCGATCTGCACCGAGCGCGCCATGGCATCGGTCGGCTGCGGCGGCGGACGACGCGCATCGTGTCCCAGCACCTTGCTGATTAGCCTCTTCAGCCACACTGCACAAGTGTACGGACGGAATACGGAAGGCCGAGGGGCGCCGCGACTGTTGCCAAGCCGCTGGACAGCGCCCGACGCACGCGGACAACTCTGGAATATCGGCCCAGCCTACGACCGCGACGGACGGTCCTGGACGACTTGCCCACTCCTACGGATCTGAAGGTCCGAAAATAGCCACCAGAGGCAGCCGCGCTACCCTTTCCGTACATCGTGCTCGTGGGAGGCACAGATGATCGCAGGGCCGGGAGACGAGATAACGCCAGGCGCGGGACGCCACCTTCGGGCATCACACGCCGACCGCGAGCAGGTAATCGACATGCTCAAGGCCGCGTTCGTGCAAGGACGGCTGGCCAGGAACGAGTTCGGCCTGCGGGTCGGCCAGGCGCTCGCCTCGCAGACTTACGCGGACCTGGCCGCCCTCACCGCCGACATCCCTGCCGGGCCGACCGGAGCCCAGCCGCCAGAGGCCGCCCGGGAACTCGCTAATAAGCAAGCAGTCACGGCGGTGGCATGTGTCAGCGCCGCGTGGACGGGCATATGGGTCCCGCTGGTGATAGTGGACGGGATACCTTCTCTTGCGACCTTGGTCCTGGTCGTCGTGCTCATCTCCGTAGTGCCCGTGTCGCTAGCCGGGTTTCTGCTGTACCACGGATGGCTTGACAAGCGCGCTGGCAGGCAGTCCTCGCGGGGGCTGCCACCGGGCGCCGGTGGTGAGGCACCCTGGCACCTGGCACCGGCCGACCCGGCCGGACAGCTCCCGCCGGTCAGTCGCGATCTGCGGCAAGCGGCCGAGGCCGCGCCGATCCGTGACCCCTGCCCGGCATTGCCCAGCTGGCAGCCACCGCATCGATGGCGCCCCCTCGGGCACTGGTGCGCGATCGGCTACCCCGGCCGCTGACCCGGCGGCCCGTGCCACAGGGCCGGGCGGCTCTGAGGTTGACGGCACAGAATGAGGGCGCCTGCGCTGACCTTGCCATATGAGCTTGATTCGAACCGCGTGGGATATGTGCGGGATGATCCCGGCCGCGCGGCATCCGGGCCACACCGTTCTGCCAGGTCCAGACGATCACACCGCGTCGAGCTGTAATGGTCTGTAAAACCATTGGCGCACGAACGTGGAGTCGGCGACCATGACCATGACCAGGATGACGAGGTGGCCGGTGTCTCTCACATCTTTCTCGCGGGCTGACCGGACGATGCCGGACTACGGCGTCCATGCCGGACATCTGGTAGGACGCTGACCTGTGGATACGGATTCGGGCGCACCGGCCGGACGCTCTGCATTGAGCTACGGATCAGAAGGTCGGCCCTCTCGGGGAGGGCTGAACGGCCAGGTCAGCTATACGCAACGGCTAACGAATTTGCTAACGAGACCGGCCGGGACGGGGGAGACGACGCGAGACACCGGCGACGCCCGCCGAGGCCTCTGCCTGGTCAGCGAGACGGGCCGGAACGTCGGAGACAGGGGAGATGCGCGTCGTAGTGCTCATAACCCAGAGGTCGAGGGTTCAAATCCCTCCCCCGCTACCAAGGCCAGAGGCCCTTTCTCGAACAGAGAAAGGGCCTTCTGCATGTGGTTTGTGCACGGATTTGTGCACGGGCGCCTGCTCAAGCGGCGCCTTCGGTCGTTCCGATCTCCATGGAGACGAGCGAACCGCCGATGATCAGCTCCGCCAAAGTGGTGGCGACCCGGCGGTCTGCTTCCAGGTCGGTCTGGACGTACTGCTTCATGGTGAACGCGACATCGGAGTGGCCGATCCGCTGGCTGAGCGCCTTCCAGTCGATCTTGGCATCACGGCCCACCGTGGCGTAGCTGTGCCGGACGTCGTGCAGGTCGATCTCCGGCAGTCCGGCCGCCGCGGCGAGCTTCTTGAATCTGCGCGTGATCGTGTCGGGATGCGGAGGCCTGCCGTCCTCCCAGCAGAACAGCACGCCGTGATCCTGGTAGTCCGGGCCGAGCTCGCGCCGCTCCCGGGCGAGCTGCTCGACGTGCGCCTTCAGCACGGCCAGCGTGAACGGGTCGAGGGCCAGGACGTGCTGAGCGTTCTCGGTCTTGCCGTCTGACTCGATCACCCGGCCGTCCACGACAACCCGGGTCACCTCGATCGCAAGAGTTCCGGCGTCGAGGTCAAGGCGGCGCCTGCGGCGCCGCCGGCCCGGCGTCAGCGCCGGGCTCAGCCTTGGGGAGGCCCGCCCGGCGCACGCCGGGCCGTGCACGCGGAGATCGCAGATCAAGGTGGCTCACCGTCGCGCAGGCCGGTACAGCACAAGGGCCATCTTCCTCGGCTTCGATTGTCCAGCTCGCGGCCGCCGCGTCAAGGGCACCCTGCGGGTGTCGCCAAGGCGATCGGCGAAGCCGACCCTTGACACGGCGACCGCTCGCAAGGGATCGGCGCCTACGAGGGAGATGGGGCAGACCAGGACACCGCTTGAGTTGCGGGTGCCGTCGAAGTCAAGCTCACACGATGGATGCGGGTACCTCTCAGGCTCAGATGCTGGCAAGGGCGCGGACTCGATCGGCCATGGCTCGTCGGGCGACGTCGGCATCGGGGACGAAGCGCTCGAAGCCATGCGGGGCGCCGGGGTGGACATGGAGTTCGATGGGCACGCCTGCCCTGGCCAGGCCGAGGGCGTAGGCGATGCTCTCGTTTCTGAAGATGTCGAGGTCGCCGACCTCGATGTACGCGGGTGGGAGTCCGGCGAAGTTGGTGAGCCGGGCTGGCGACGCGACGGGCGGAACGTCGTCTCCCCCGAGCGCTTTGCCGAGCAGGGTTGCCCAGCCGGTGTAGTTGTTGTCGTAGCTCCAGGTGAGCAGCTCTGCTGGCAGGGAGCCTGGAGTCGTGTTGCGGTCATCGAGCATGGGGTAGATGAGGATCTGCTTCGCCGCTGGCACCCCTCGGTCACGGGCCAGGATCGCGGCACCGGCTGTCGGACCACCGCCGCCGCTATCGCCCATCACGGCGATGCGGGAGGTGTCGACTCCGAGGTCGGTGGCGTGGTCAGCCAGCCAGGTGAGCCCGCTGAAGACGTCCTCGGCGAGGCTGGTCGGGCTCGTCGCTTCGGGGGCGAGCCGCAACTCGACCGAGAGAAACGGCACTCCACTTTCGGCGGCGTACCAGGAGACGACTTCGTGGTAGAGGTCGATGCTGCCGCCGAGCATGCCGCCGCCGTGGGCGTAGACGACCCCGGGCCCTGGCGTGGCGTTGGCCGTGGTGTACCAGCGCAGCTCGATATCACCTTGGCCGTCGCTGGTCGCAGTGGCGAAGGAGGTTGTCATCACCCCTGACGAGGGCGGAGTGATGCTCGCCATGTAGGCCAGACCGGCGGAAGCGGCTGCCCGCACCGCTCGCCAGTCGCCGCGAGCCGGGCGTGCCACCTCGGCGGCTTGCTCGGCCAGGGCAGCCATGGCCGGTGCCAGCTCAGGGTCAAGTTTGTAGCTCATGCGTGTCTCCAGCGATTCGTTGAACCGGTGGCTGACAGCGACCCCTTCGGGTCGGTACGGCGAAGGCTGGATGCCGCCCGCGACGAGGCTGGGGACGTCGCCGTCGCGGGCGGGGCCGTCTTCGAGAGGATTCGCTCAGCCGGGAGGCTGGTCGCGTCGCAGCTCAGGGCCCTACGTCGTCGTGATCTTGCCGTCCCACTCGCCGCCTGCCGGGACGGACGCGTGCTGATGGATCAGTTCCCAGCCATTCTCCCGCCGCTCGAAACAGTCGGTTTGCCGCGCCATGACGTGCCTGGTGCCACCGCTCTTGAGCACGATGTTGGTGCTCTGCACCGTGCAGACGATGCCCATGTCGCCGTTGACCGTGGCGTCCAGTTCGAGGATGTCGACCTTGCAGGACTCGAAGTTGGCGAAGGTGTCGTCGAACAGCTTCCGCGCCGGTGCGACACCCCGCGACGCGAACGGGGGGATATCAAACCACAGCACGTCTGACGCCCAGTGCCGGGTGCTTTGCGCGCCGGTCATCGACTCCGCCATCTCACTGACGATGGAAATGATGGCTTCCTTGTCTTGCTCTGCCGTTGCCATGGTCGTGCTCCTTTGATCACGCTGCCCTTATGGGCCGCTAGTAAGGAGCCTGGTGCGTGCCCTAGCGGGAGGTGCAAGGCCTATCCCGGCGCTTGTATCTCCCCTGAGGGGAGATCTCATACTGAAGGCATGCCGCCATCGCTGGCCATCGGGATTTCTCCCGGGCCACCCACCTGACCATCAAGACACTGCGGCACTACCACCGCATCGGCCTGCTCGCACCGGCCGATGTTGATCCCTCCACCGGACACCGCCGCTACACGACCGACCAGATCCCAACCGCCCAGGTCATCCGCCGATTTCGTGCCCTGGACATGCCCCTCGAAGAGATCCACGCAGTCATCACCACCCCGGACCTGGCGGCTCGCAACGAACTCGTGGCCGGGCATCTGCGCCGCCTGGAGACGACTCTGGCCCGCACCCAGGAGGCCGCAGCATCGCTCCGCGCCATCCTCGAACCCCCGCTTGACGCTACGCCGGTCGCCATCGAGCATCGCCGGATGCCAGCTGCGCCAGCGGCCGCGGTCAGCGAGGTCATCGACGTCAAGGAAGCGACCGCCTGGTACCAGGGTGCGCTCGGCGAACTGCACGCCCTGCTCGCCGCCCAAAAGGTCCCCTCCACCGGACCAGGCGCCGCCATCTACGCCAACGACCTGTTCAACCATGAGCGTGGCCAGGCCACCGTCTTCATACCCTGCGATGGGCCGGTCCAGGCCACCGGAAGAGTTACCGCAGTCGTAGTTCCCGAGGTCGAACTGGCTCTCACCGTGCACCTCGGGCCCCACACCAGCGAGCTGGACCTGGCCTACGGCTCGCTCGCCAGCTACGTCACCGAGCATGCCCTCGGCGTCGAAGGCCCCATCCGCGAGTACTACATCGTGGGTCCCAACGAGACCCACGATGAAAGCCAATGGCGCACCGAGATCGGGTGGCCCATCTTCCACACCGGCTGACCCGAGAACCCAGGTTGGCGCTTTGTCCGGGTACTGTAAACGGATTTGTAAACGCGACGCCCCGCGAACCGGCCGGGCGGGTGAGACGCAGGGTGACGCGGCAGATATTCCAAGTCGCATCGGCCGACGTCAGCAAGCAGATGGGAGACCGGCCGACACGTGGTAGACAGCCGTCGTCCGGTTCATAACCCAGCGACGGCAATGTCACGCCGTCGGGTGGGGCGGTACGCTGATCAGCGGAGGGAGGTGCGCGATGTCAGAGCCACATGCCCGCGAGCCTGCCTCCAAAGGCGCCAGCCTTGAGCGGAGCAAAGAAGAGGTGCTCGCTTCAGCCCGGGCGCTGCCGCCACATAAGGACATGGTGATCGAGGACCTTACCGACGAGGAGGAACGCATCTTCGTCGAAGCGATCCTCGACGCATGACCCAGGCCCCGCGCGGCCCGATCGTAATCGACACGGGCGTCTTCGGTGCGCAGCTAACACCCAGGACCTGGCCGCTGGGCGAGCTGTACCGGCCGCTGGTAGAGGGGCGGGCAGCTCTCATCTCCTTCATCACGGTGGCGGAACTCCGCTTCGGAGTCCAGCTCGCCGCATGGGGGCCACGAAGGCTGCGACGACTCGAGCACGAGCTGGAGCGAGCAGAAACCATCTGGCCAGGCCCGGATCTGACCGGCACCTACGCGGCACTCCGCGCATGGTGCGTCAACAACGGGCATGGCCTGGGCCAAAAGGAGCACGAGGCCGACCGGTGGGTGGCGGCCACGGCGATCTGGCTGGACATCCCCCTGGTCGCGCATGACGCGATCTTCGCCAGCGTCGAGGGCCTCCGCCTGCTCACCAAGCTCGACCCGTAGGCCAGGATCACCGTGCAATTAACGTGCAATTAGCGGGGGACAGCACGGGTCAGATACGGCTACTGGCGGACAGAATGCGTCGCAGGTCATGCAGCATAACGGCACCGATCGGTATACTTCCCAAGCTGATAGTGCGGGTTCGATTCCCGTCACCCGCTCCACAACATAGCCGCAGGTCAGTACGGTTGTTCCGGCACGTTAGTGATCGTGCGAGCGGTGCTGACCTTGGCCCGCCGGGCCATTAACGTCGCGGAAGTCGCGATGATCGGCAGATGGGCTGGTCAAGCTGATGGTCCGCGTTGGCGTCAGCCCGCGGCACTCAGGGGCTGGATGTCGTCGAGTGCCGCGCCGAGCCGGTCCTTCTCGACCTCAAGGTCGTAGCGGGCCTGCAGGTTTATCCAGAACCGCTCCGAGGTGCCGAAGTAGCGGGCGAGCCGTAGTGCCGTGTCGGCGCTGATCCGGCGCTGGCCGTGGACGATCTCGTTGATCCGCCTGGCCGGCACGCTTACCGCCTTGGCCAGCTGGTACTGGCTCACTCCGAGCGGCCCGAGGAACTCCTCGAGGAGGATCTCGCCTGGGTGTACCGGTGCCATGACCGTCTCAGCTGTCACGGCTCCTCCTAGTGGTAGTCAACGATCTCGACATCTTCCGGTCCGGCATCGGACCAGCGGAAGCAGATCCGCCACTGCCGGTTGATCCGGATGCTGTACTGCCCGGCGCGGTCACCTGCCAGCTTCTCAAGCCGGTTGCCCGGAGGCACCCGGAGGTCTCCCAGGGTCTCCGCGGCGTCCAGCATCGCGAGCTTGCGCCAGGCGACGCGTTGTGTTGTCGTGTCCAGCTTCCGCGATCGCTGCCGCCGCCAGATCGCCTCGGTGTCCTTGTCCCGGAAGGATCTCAGCACCCTCCATGATAACGCTATGCGTTATTAACGCAAGGCGTTAACAGGAACCTTGGGATCCTGATCTCGGACCATGGCTTCGCGAAGCAGGAAGATCCCTGCGACAACCATCCAGCAGCGCAGGGGAAATACGGTAAGCCGTTCTACGGCGCCGAAGTCGCCAGCCGGAATACCGGCTGTGAACAACAGCACGGCCGCGGTCATCGCCAGGATGCTCAGCGGCAGCGTCACCCGTCGCAGCCTGCCGAGCGGACTGCCCCGCCTGATCAGCCCAGTCAGCAGGAACCCGCAGCTGCCCACCACTATGCCGGCGAACGCGCCCAGTACGTGCAGGCTCAGGTTCACGTCCTCGGGTACCAGGCCCACCGTGACCGAGCCCGCCGCGCCGACGATCAGCAGGATCCGCGCGGCGCGGGATACGGCACCACCTCCCCAGCAAGAGGCGGTCAGCAGTACGCCGCCCGCAAGCAAGATGCCCAGGGCAATGACCGATGCGTTCACGATGCCGTGCAGCGGCGAGCAGACATAGCGGGGCAGCGGGTACCCGCTGCCGGTTCGCTGGCAGTGAACGGCGCCCAGGTCGCTCAGAGGGTTGACCATCCAGCTGTAGGGAGTCCGCCAGGCGGCCTGCGCGACGAGCTGCGCGATCAGGTACTGAACGGGACCCGCGATCCACATGACCGCACCAATCCGGATCTTCAGCCGCCCCGTACCCATCGCTACCCAGCGCCCGCCAGGCATGACGGCAGAAGGAGCCGAACATGAGCGGGATGGCGATTCATGTCGTTCCCCTGTCTTCTGCTCGCGCGAGCGCCGCTCCGCACCTGGCGCCGCTACTCGATACCAGCACCGTGTCGGCACCGACAGGTAGTGCCGTAGCTCAGTAATAGGCCATGACATGCGTCATCCCGGCGTGCAGGTGAAGTCGGCAGGGCGCGAGGCGTATCAACTCGGGAGACGCCCGCACGCAGATCAAGGTCGCCGGGCCATTAGCGGGCCATTAACCTCGGTGACGAGGGGTCTCTCACGGTCACTCGCGGACACCCCGTCCCGCAGGTCAGGCCATGAGACAGGCCCGGACGGCACTGCTTCCCAAGCTGATAGTGCGGGCTCGATTCCCGTCACCCGCTCCACGCGCTGAGTTCCCAGCTCAGGCTGCCTACCGGCCATGATCGCCAGAGCCCTTTGTGACCCATTGGGACGCCCGCGTGCCCGCTGCATGCGATTGGCGGCGCTCCGGGCGCCGCCGGACCGTCTCAGCTCTCGCCGGGCACGGGGTTCGACCCGCCCACGGAAATCCGGTGGCTGAACCCGGTTGATACGCGAGAGGCTAACTTCATGACCCGCCCAAGGGCGCCTCAATCACGCATTATTAGCAAGGACAGTGCTGGCAAGGTGACCGTCCGGACTGCCGATGTCGAAGGGGCCGCGGCCCTGACCGATCCCCGCCTGCAGCAACAGCTCGATGCCCTGCGTGGACAGCGGCTGTCCCAGTACAGCATCAGCCGTTTCGACCCCGCCCTCACGCTGTCCTTTTGGGGCGAGCCCGCCACCATGCCCAGCCGCACCATCCAAATCGAGGAAGACACGATCGAGATCACCCCGCCCGGCCAGCAGCCCCGGCAGGTACCTGCCCGAAGCGAGCTGATCGCTACGACCCTGCTGGACACTTTGGGCCACCGGCTCAGCCAGATAGAGATCAGCAACGGCCATCTCCGGCTCACCTTCGGCAACAGCGTCCAGCTCGACGTCGCCCCCCACCAGCAATGGGAAGACTGGCAGATCTACTCAGAGGACGGCCTGGAGATCGTCTGCGTACCAGGCGGCGAGCTCACCATCTTTTATCCCGGCCCTAGCCACTGACCCCTGCCAAAGATGCGGTCACCGGGAGCCAACGTGGGAGCCACGGGGGCGAACAACTTCCTGCGCTAGGCGAACAGGTACGGATAAGCGGATGGCGATCTCCCCAGCTAGCGAACCGATCTGGACGACGCTGAACGGGTTGACAGGTATCTACGGATAAAGGTTGGGGGTGTGAGTCCCCGAGCGCGCCGCAGGGGCTTTGTGATCTTTCAGCGGTCGTCCCAGCTGCAATGTCCAAGGGCGCGGGCCTGGCATCCTTAGCTCATGCAACTGCGCTCGCCAGACGGGGCGTCGGTGGACCTGCGCATCACCGGTTACCAGTTCCCGGGCAAATGGGCCAAGGTCGGATCGCCGCCCAGCTGGGAATGGGCTGGCGATCGTGAGTCTGCCAACTGGCTCCAGATAGGCGGCCACATCACACTGGCGGACGGCAAGACCTGGGCCTTTGAAGATCCGTGCCTCACAACGTGGGATGCCCTGGAGCTGGGAAGCTGGTTGCGAGAGGTGGCGGCAGGGACAGTGCCGCCATCGCCGGATGCGGGCGGCGAACCCGAGGGGCTGCTGGACTTCCTCGAACCCAACCTCGCCTTCAGCGTGGAAGGCCGCACGGCCGATCGCGTCCAGATCAGGATCCATTTCAGCCTCGAATCGGTGCCGCCATGGCTTAAAACGCCGACGCAGAACCTGACCTGTTCCAGTACTTCGTGCGCCTGGAGATATCCGCCGAAGAGCTCACCCGGGCAGCCGAGTCGTGGATGCTGGAGCTGGCGAAGTTTCCCGAGCGCTAGCAGTCAAAGGCAGGCAAGCCGGGCCCGGTCGGAGCCTGCCGGACCGGACGCGGGCCGTTCCGCTGCACGATGCGGGCATCCATTCTCCCAACCGCGGCTGACAGCAATGGTGACAGCAACAGCAGCAACCAACGGCAAGCGTCGGCGGTCAGCAGCGCCCATGGACACCATACGTTGCGCGGCGAACTGGGGATATGTCCGGCCTGAAAAACGGACGGTCGGGACCAATACCGCGAACGCAGCGACTGTTGCCAATACTGTTGCCAAGCCGCTGGACAACGCCTGACCCGTACGGACAACTCTGGAATGTCGGCCCAGCACACGGACCGCAACGGACGGTCCTGGACGATGTGCCCACTCCTACGGATCAGATGTTCCCGTGCCCGTTGCGTGGGGATCAGGCGGTCATGCTGGCCGACAGGAACCAACTGGCCGGAAAGCTGATTTGTGCACGGATTTGTGCACGAGACGTGGCGGGATGGGTTGAGACGAGGGAGACGCAGCGGACCAGGCATGGACGTCCGCCGTCGGTCGGCCGAGGTCAGCGCGGCGGCCAGAGACGACGCGAGACGTCAGAGACGTACGTCGTATGGCTCATAACCCAGAGGTCGAGGGTTCAAATCCCTCCCCCGCTACCAAGGCCAGAGGCCCTCTTTCGAACAGGAAGAGGGCCTCTGGCGTGAGATTTGTAAACTGACTTTGTAAACGTCGGCTCGTTTACGCTCTCTCGCGAGCACGCGCCGACCGTCGCGGCCTGGTCCTCGCGCGCCGCGCCGGTAGCCTCGAACGAGGGTAGCGACCCGCTGATCCGGCGACTCAAGACAGTGCCTCAGGCCAACACGCTGCCGAATAGTCCTTAGTAATACTAAATATCAAAGCGCCGCCGCTGCGCGGCGCCGCTGGCCCGGCGTCAGCGGTGGGCTCAGCCTTGGGAGGCCCGCCCGCCGCACGCCGGGCCACACTGGTTGCGACCTGGATCAGAACGGTTCCGGCATGATGCAGGGGTTCAGAGCCGTCTTCCTCGCTCTCGATCGTCCAGGGATTCGGCGCCTACGAGGAGGACGGGGGGAGAGCAGCAGCCTTGATCAGGCGGCGGAGATCCTCGACTGAAGCGGCGCCGATGACACGCCCGGCGATCTTGCCGTCCGGGGAGATCACGAGCGTGCTGGGGAGGGCGTTGACGGGAATGAGCTGGTTGAATTCAGCCGCGATAAGGTCGCCTGGGTCATTCAGGCTTGGGTAGGCAATCCCGTGCTGCTGCATGTAGGCCTTCGCGCTGGCCGTGTTGTCCTCCACGTCGACACCGACGAACTGGACGCCCGATGGCTTGAGCTGCTGTGCAGCAACCGCCAGGGCAGGTGCTTCCTGCCGGCAGGCCGTGCACCATGATCCCCAGAAGTTCAGCACGATCACGTGGCCATGATCCGCGGCCAGACGCAGCTCCTGGCCCGTGAGCGTGCGGCCAGATACCGCTGGCATCGGCGGCCGTTGTCCGGAGGGAAAGATCGTCGTGCCAACCGCGTCCGATGCGTTAGCCGACGAAGAACGCACCAGCGAGCAGCCCGCGATCATCAGGAGGGCAGCCGCGCCAGCCGTAAGGATGGCGGCCCTTTTCCCTGCCGCCGTCACCGACCAGCTCAGGGACACACCCGAACACTACAAGTCGTAGTAGATCGATGCAACAGTGTCTCTCGGTGGTCG
>Ga0207699_10001374_pt1 | contig 11590 bp, 7 predicted proteins | sample LARL51metaG_FD_184344 | JGI IMG/M metagenome (GOLD analysis project Ga0207699, IMG submission 184344) | Corn, switchgrass and miscanthus rhizosphere microbial communities from Kellogg Biological Station, Michigan, USA - LAR L5-1 metaG... | ecosystem: Host-associated > Plants > Roots >...
GTTGAAAATGACATTCGTCCTATTGCCGAAATTTCGCAGCGAGTGGGGATTGCGATTGAAGCGGCGACATTCTTGGGATCGAGCCCGATTCGCAGGCTGGTGGAAGACTGGACCGTAGAGCATCTGGAGCGGACAACGGAAAATGCGGTGAAGTTTGCGGTGAGCCATAATCTTCCGTCTATGTACGTGACGGAGGACACCATTCGAACGGATCGCGAAACGGTCAAGCGGTTATACAGCACCGCGATTCGAAGCGGAGCGCGCGCGGTGGTGCTGTGCGATACGGTGGGGCATGCGACGCCGCAGGGCGCGTACAATCTTGTGAAATTCGTGGTGGACGAGGTCGTTGCGCCATCAGGCGAAAAAATACGTGTGGACTGGCATGGCCATTGCGATCGCGGACTGGCGATTGCGAACTCGCTCTGGGCGATTGCCGGCGGGGCGCATCAGGTGCACGCGGCAGCAAATTCGCTGGGCGAGCGTGTTGGCAACACGCCCATGGAGTTGATGCTGGTGAATCTGCGGTTGATGGGCCTGATCGATCGGGATTTATCCCGGCTGAAGGAATACTGCGAAACGGTGGCCACGGCCACGCATACGACGATTGCTCCGAATTATCCCGTGATCGGACGAGACGCGTTTCGGACGGCTACTGGAGTACACGCGGCCGCGATTGTGAAAGCGTTTCACAAGGGCAACACGGAGCTGGCGAACATCGTTTACAGCGGAGTGCCTTCGCATCTGTTTGGATTAGAGCAGGTGATTGAAATCGGTCCTATGAGTGGGAAGTCCAACGTACTTTTCTGGCTGGAACGGCACAAAATTCCCGCTGATGAGGTTCTGGTAGCGCGTCTGCTGGCCGTGGCGAAGCAGTCGGCGCGCGTACTGACCGAGAGCGAACTTCTGACCATTTGCGCAGGAGTCGCTCCGCATTGAGCGGGTGGCGAGATTCTCCGCTGAAATGGCTGATGGTTTCGGTTATCCTGCTCAGCATGCCGAACCGACCTGTGACGCCATTCCCGGCAAATCGCTCTCTTTCCACATCGCCCCTGCCTTCGGGGCCGCAGATCCGAGCCGCGCTTGAATGGTTCGGCTCGCATCGCGCATGGATTGACGATGAACAGGCACGGCTCACGGAAATTCCCGCGCCGCCGTTTCATGAAGCAGAACGGGCGGCGGCGGTAAAAGTTCTACTTTCGGCGGTAGGACTGGACGTTTCTACGGACAAGACCGGAAACGTGATCGGGTTGCTGCGCGGCGCGAACGATAAAGAGGTGGTAATCCTGTCCGCGCACCTGGATACCGTGTTCCCGGAAGGCACGGACGTAAAGGTGCATCGTGAGAAGCATCGCATGTCCGCTCCGGGGATTTCGGACAACGGCGCCGGGCTGGTGGCGCTGGTTTCTGTGGCACGCGCGATCCACGAAGCGCGCATTCAGCCGCAGAAAACAATTTTATTTGTAGCGGATGTGGGAGAAGAGGGAGAAGGAAACCTGCGCGGCATGCGAGCGGCGGTGGATGCTTACCGCGAACGGCTGAAAGCGGTAATCGTTCTGGATGGATCGAGCATTGACCATGTGACGACGAAAGCCCTGGCTTCGCGGCGTGTGGAAGTGGTGATTACCGGGCCGGGCGGGCATAGCTGGTCCGATTTTGGAATACCGAATCCGATCAATGCGTTGGTGCGCGCATCGGTTCGCTTCATCAACACGCGTGTGCCGACCAATCCGCGGACTACTTACAACCTGGGACAGATTGAGGGCGGGACTTCGGTCAATTCGATTCCGCATGAAGCGCGGCTGAAAGTTGATCTTCGTTCGGAAAGCGAAGACGAACTGATACGCCTGGATTCCGCACTGCGCGAATGCATTGGCGCCGGGGTTCGCGACGAAATGGAAGTTGCGCGAGACCGTTCGAAAGGGAAGCTCGAGTGGAAACTGGATTTGCTCGGCAGCCGTCCCGGAGGCGAACTGGCCGGGCATTCACCGCTGCTTGCTACGCTTCGCGCCGCGGATGAAGCCGTTGGGAATGAATCACGCCTCGAACGTGCTTCGACCGATGCCAATGTGCCGCTCTCTTTGGGAATCGATGCGATTTCCATCGGAGCAGGCGGCAGTGGCGGCGGGGCGCACTCGCTGCAGGAATGGTTCGAATCGCAGGGACGGGAAATTGGACTGAAGCGCGTGCTGCTAACACTGCTGGGAACGTCGGGTGTGGTGGAGGAAAAATCGCGATGAAGGTGTTGCGCGGTACGGTTGGCCGTATCGGATGGGTATTTATCGCGGTTGCGATTGGCGGCGTCTCCGGTAGCGTTTGTCTGGCGCAGGTGGCATCGCAGGCACCCAGCGCCAGTGCGACCAGCGTCACGATTTACCGCAATGGCCGAATCTACACGAACGATCCAAGGTCCCCTTGGGCGGAAGCCATGCTGGTGCGTGGCGAAGAAATCATTGCCGTTGGCGAAGATGATGAAGTGGCTGGTCTTGCTGACAAAGGCGCGCAGGTGATTGACCTGGAAAAACATTTTGTGATGCCAGGATTCAACGACGCTCATGTGCACATTGGAGGAGCGGGGCAGGATTGGGTTGCGGTTCGGCTGAACGGCGTGCAGAGCGTGGCGGAGTTGCAGAAGCGCCTGGCGGCGGGCGTGGCAGGGCACAAGGAGGGTGAATGGATCACCGGTAGCGGCTGGGATCATACGTTCTGGCCAGAAAAGAAATTTCCAAATCGCCAGCAGCTTGATGCGGTGTCGCCGAAGAATCCGGTTATCTTGACGCATATTTCGGGCCATGTGGCGGTGGCGAATTCGCTTGCACTGCAACTTGCCGGGATTTCGCGGTCAACAGCCGATCCTGCAGGCGGAGAAATCGAAAAGGATGCTGCGGGCGAACCGACCGGAATGCTGAAGGAAGGCGCGGCCATACGTTTGGTGGAATCGAAAATACCTGCGCCCTCTGCAGAGCGGCGCCGCCGTGGCATTGAACTGGCTCTTGCTGACGTCGCGCAACACGGCGTGACGTCGGTGCAAGATAATTCGGAGTGGGAGGATTTTCTTACCTACCGCGCGATCAAGAATGACGGGAAATTGACGGTGCGTATCACGGAGTGGCTGCCGTTTCCTGCACCGTTGGAAAAGCTGGAACAGATGAGGCGCGATGGAGGAACGACTGATCCGTGGCTGCGTACCGGCGCTTTGAAAATGGTGACAGATGGAGCGTTGGGATCGCGCACCGCCGCGATGCTCTCGCCATACTCCGATGATGCCGCAACGAGCGGAATCATGACCATGCCGGCAGACAAACTGCGTGCGCTGGCGATTGAGCGCGACAAGGCTGGCTTTCAGCTGAATTTTCACGCCATTGGCGACCGTGCGAATCGCCTTTCGCTGGACGCGTTCGAAGCCGCCGCCAAGGCCAACGGCCCACGCGATCGCCGAGACCGCATCGAGCATGCACAGGTGGTGGCGCTTGCGGATATTCCGCGGTTCGCTCGTTTGCAGGTGATTGCTTCGATGCAGCCGTCACACGAAACTTCGGATATGCGCTGGGCCGAACAGCGCGTTGGACTGGAGCGCGTGAAAGGCGCTTATGCGTGGGCCACTATGCAAAAGTTTGGAGTGCGGCTGGCGTTCGGAACGGACTATGACGTCGAGCCGATTACTCCTTTTCGGGGGCTGTATGCCTGCGTGACGCGCGAACTTCCTGAGGGCGGTCCGCAAGGCGGCTGGCAGCCACAGGAAAAAATTTCGCTGGATGATTGCATTCGGGCCTACACGACGGGGTCCGCGTACGGTGAGTTCATGGAAGGGAAGAAAGGCGAATTGAAGGAGGGCGAGTTCGCCGACTTCGTGGTGCTTTCAAACGACCTAACAAAAGTCGCACCACGCGAATACGTGAATACTAAAGTTCTGCGCACCGTGGTGGGTGGACGCACCGTGTATTCGGCAAATTGAAGCGAAGTTTGCGGCGCCGAAATGTTATTGCTTGGGGTGAGATTCCAGGCTGGCTAATTTCTCCTTTGCACGAGCGGCGTCGCGGCCGTTGGGCTCTTCCTGAAGGTACGTGCGATATTCTACGGCGCTTTCGGCGGCTTGACCTTTGGCTTCAAGCGCCAGGGCTGCAACGATGTGCACGCTGGCCAGGCCTTTGTGCTCCATTTGGTGCGCCTTTTGCGCGTGCATGAGCGCCTCGTCAAATTTACGCAACTGCAGCTCTGCATACGCTGCGTAGGCGAGTGCCCACGCATTCAACGGATCGGTAGAGAGCGAACGCGTAAGAAGCTGGTCCACCTCTTCGAACTTCCGTTCGGCCAGGGATATTTTCGCCAGGTTGCGATAGGCCTCGGCAAAATTGTCATTCAGACTGATCGCTTTTTCAAAGGCGGGCCTGGCGGCTTTCGAATCTCCAGAGCTGGCCAACGCCATTCCCAAACCGTTATAGGCCACATCGTATGGGGGATACACTGCGATCGCGCCTTCAAAATGCTTTTTCGCGTCAGCCCAGTTTTTCTTGTTCAACGATTCTGAACCTTTCTGAAACTCTTTTTGAGCTTTGTCGGGGACATTGAGCCGCGCTGCGGGAACGACGCCGCCGGGTAAAGTCCCGGAAGCACCCGCTGTCTTGGGGTCCTCTTTCACGATTACGTTGACCATTTTTCGATTTTCGACGGGCTCGATTTCGATGATTTCCTCGTGCTCCACAATGCCGGGGCCAAAAATGCGGATACGTTTGGTGGCCGTAAAGGTACTGAACTCAACCACGCCCCGGTTGTCGGTATGCCCCTCGTGCTCTATCCCGCCAAAGCCGTCCTGAAGCTGCACGGTAATATTTGCAGGAGCGGAGTTTTGGAACGATCCGATAGAGACTTTGACAATGAGGGTCGTGGGATTCTGCGGTTCGAACTGGGCGCGGAGCGCGGGCGCGGATAGGGCGATCCAAGTTAGGCTCAAAGCAAACGTAAGTGGACGATTCATTTTCCTCGCCTGAGAGAGTTGGCTTTCCCGGAGGCCGGCCAACCTGGAAGAACGTAGCGGGTCGTTGCGCTCGGAGTCTAACGTATCCGGTCCTGCGAATAGGATATTTCTTCGAATTTAGATGGCAGTTGATTCAACCGAGACCGGTAGTTGAGATAGGCCTATAAACTGCAAAGTCTTCATGAAGTAGGCGGTTAGACCCCTTCATCGTTGCGTTACTTTTAATAAATATGGACGTTTTAGTTGACAGATATCTGCTGGAATGTTAAACCCTTGCACAATTCGGGTTCTTTAAGTTGTGTGTCCGGGTGAGAACTATCGTCTTAGGCCCGGGTAATTCAAATATTACGTTGATCTAAATGGGCCGGGACGGGTGTGTTCTCGATCTCAAGGAGGGGTGATCCGTGCAAATTAACTTTGCGGGAAGAAGTAACGTATTGGGCTGTTGTTTGACTTTGACGCTGGCCGTTTTACTGATCCTGCCTTCAGCATTTGCTCAAGAAACCACAGGTGGTATTAAGGGTTACGTCAGGGATAAGACTGGGTCGACCGTGGTCGGGGCCGAAGTGACGCTGTCTGGAACTGCGTTGATCACCCCGCAGAAAGCGAGTACGGACGGCGCTGGATACTTTTATTTCCAACTCGTTCCGCCCGGCGAATACTCGCTAACGGTCACGGCGAATGGTTTTCGGACCTATAAACAGACGCGCATTGACATTGCGGCTGCTAAGCTGCCGACGTACGAAATCCAGCTGGAAGTCGGTTCTGTGTCGGAAACAATTGAAGTTACCGGACAGCAACCGCTGGTTGATGTCACCACGAGCAAAGTCTCAACGACGATCGAACAGGACCTGATTGATACGCTCCCTAAGGGACGGTCGTATCAATCGTTGATCGCGCTGGCTCCTGGTGCGCGGCAAGAGCCGCTGCAAAGTTCGCGTAATGACCGTCTGCGGCAGAACGGGTTTCAAATTGACGGCGCCAGCGACAGCGAGAACACCTACCTCGTCGAAGGCATGGATACTAGCAACGTTGAAAATGGCGGCATCAAGCAGAATGTAATTTTCGAATTTGTGCAGGAAGTTCAGGTAAAGACCAGCGGTAACGAAGCCGAGTATGGCGGCGCTTTGGGCGGCGTGGTCAACGTTCTACAGAAGCGTGGCAGCAACCAGTGGCACGGTAGCCTGCTCGCGCAATATCGAAGCGACAAGCTCGATGCCAATGACCAGTGTGCAACAACGCCGCAACCGGTGGTGTCTAACTCGGTGCTGCCCGCCGGCCAGCAGTTGGCGTGCGGTTTGCGGTACGATCCCGGCACATCGGTTAACGGCGATCCGACCAAGGGTCCAATTGCCGACCAAGCCGCGAACTACTATCGGCAGAAGAAAGACCAGTACACCACGGTGGAGCCGGGCTATACCGTCGGCGGACCCATATTCAAGGACAAGCTGTGGATGTTTTCCAGCTATGTGCCGACAATCGATCGCTACAGCCGCACCGTCGATTTCAAAGGCACCACGAATCCCGGAGTGCGTACCTTTACCCGGAGTTTTACCCAGCACAATATGCTGAATCGCCTGGATTATCAGCCGTTCTCTAAAGTGCATCTCTATGGCGGCTGGCAATACGGCTATTCCCGAATCAGAGGACAGCTCCCCACTTTGCCAGACTCCGCGGCAGGCCAGGCTAACCCGATCGGCAAGAGCGACCCCAATCAGTTCCGGCCCGATGCAGGCTCGGTCAATCCAAGCAATATCTTCAACTTTGGTGGTGACTGGACTCCGAATTCGAGGATGGTGGTTGCCGTCCGCTACGGCTATTTCTACTACAATTCGGAAGACCGCGGTTTGCCAGCGGGCATTCGCTATGTATATTCGTCCGATCTGACGACCGGAGTTACAACGTCGCCATTGACTGGCCAGCCAATTATTCCTGCAGGCGACACGGCCGACGCTCCGTTTGCTCAATCGACTGGCACCGCGAATATTGCGAATAACTTGACAACTCAGCACGACATCTACTCGCGAAAGTCACTTGCCACGGACGTATCGTATTCCGTCAGCAAGTGGGGCCAGCACAATTTTAAAGGGGGCTACACCTTCAACAAGCTGGCAAACAACGTTTTCCAGAACATCAACACTGCTGGTGTCAACCTCGCTTTTGGCGGAACGGCATACACGCCTTCGACGCCGGCCGGGGTCGCCGCTTGTAATAACGATATCATTCCTTATAACCAAGCTCATTACGGCTCGAGCGTATGCAATGGTTTCGCTGGTTATTTCACGATTCGCGACGGCGTGGTCACGAACGGAAATGCGTCCAGCTACAATCATGGCATTTATGTGCAGGATTCCTGGACAGTTGGTCACGGTCTGACACTAAACCTGGGTGTTCGGCTAGAAAAGGAGTATCTCCCGCCATACAGCGCGGGCAACCCGTCCATTAGCTTTGGTTGGACCGACAAGGTCGCTCCGCGCATCGGTGGAGCCTACGATCTATTCCACAATGGCAAGCTCAAGATTTTCGCCAGCTACGGCAAATTCTACGACATCATGAAGTATTCTCTGCCGCGCGGTTCGTTCGGCGGAGACTATTGGCATGATTGCGTTTACGCAATGGACTTCGTGAATTTCAACACGATCACGCCGACCAGCCCTGGCGGCCATGCATGCGGTCCGACGTTTGACCCGTCGGCAGGGGTCGCCGTTGGTCGCTTCATTGAGAACATCAACTGGCGTGCCCCGGCCGGTAACCCTGCTGACCCCGGTGTCGATCCCAACCTCAAGCCATTCTCCCAGCATGAGTTCCTGGTGGGCGCCGACTGGGCCATCACTCCGAGAATGGGTATTGAGATCCGCTATGCGCGCAAACGCGTGGACAACATGATCGACGATCAGTCGATTGATGATTCTGTCTATTACATCGGCAATCCAGGCCCCAACACGTACTCTGACCTGCTCCATCGACCGCTTCCGGCCGACAATTTTCTCACTCCGATTTGCCCGGACTGCCCCCATGCCCCGCGCGCGGAACGTCGCTACGACGGACTAGAGACGCGGCTGCGGTATCGTGGCACCAGACTCAATGGTCAGGTCTCCTACACATACAGCAAACTGTATGGCAACTTCTCTGGTCTGACGGACACCGATGTCACCGACGCCAGTGGTGGCCGCCACAATGCCAACAACAACCGCACTTTCGATCTGCCCGAAATGCAATTCACGACTTCAGGGAAGGTTGCTGACGGGCCCTTGGGTACCGATCGTCCGCACGTATTGGGCATGGCCGGCTCCTACACTGTCAGGTGGTTTGGGATGGAGACCTCCTTCGGGTTAATTCAGACCGTAGCGCAAGGCTCGCCAAAATCCACCTGTGTCGGCGTGGTTGACAGCACATCGGCGTGCCAGTTCTACGACCAGCGCGGGACTTGGGCCACTTTCGCCCAGGATCAGGCGACGGGTGCATTCAGCGTTACCAGTGTGGATCATCATGCTCGCATGCCCTTCTTGACGCAGACTGACTTCAACCTCGGCCATTCATTCAAGGTCAGCAAGACTAACGAAGCCATGCGGTTGGCCTTCGAGGCCAGCGCAATTAACCTTCTGAACCAGCACGCAGTGCTCTCGGTCAGTCCGAATCCGTTCGCCCAGGGTAATGAGTACCTGAAATTTTCGGACAACAGCCCACTGGGAACGGATGTAAAGAAGTTCCTAACCGGTTACGACGTGGCTGCAGAAGCTACTGCTCAAGGCAAATTAATCAAGAACAGCCGGTACGGCGCCCCGTTCCTGTTCCAGAACGCGCGAACCCTGCGGCTTGGTGTGCGCTTCATTTTCTAACCGAACAAACTTCAACTAAAGAGGGCCGACTCGAAAGATCGGCCCTCTTTTTTTTGAGTATGCAGTGCGCTTGTGGCTCGATAAGCTAAGCCCGCCTTGCAGGGAAAATTTCCAGCAGATTCAGAGCATTCGAAACGCTTGCGCGCGGAGTTGGCGCTGGCGTTCTGCACGCTGCTGTGGGGATCGACGTTTGTGGTGGTTAAGAATTCGCTCGATCATTCGTCGGTATTTGTGTTTCTGGCGGTGCGCTTCACGCTTGCGGGGATTTGCATGGTGGTGTTCCGCCCGCGGGTGTTTCGCGTGCTGCAGCGCGAGGAGATTTTTGCGGGCATACGGCTGGGATTTTTCATGTTTTGTGGGTACGCCTTTCAGACCGCCGGGTTGCGCTACACGACAGCTTCGAACTCAGGATTTATTACTGGATCCAGCGTGGTGCTGGTGCCGCTGATTCTGGCGCTGTTCTGGGGCAAACGCGTAACGCTGTGGGTTTACTTCGGGACGCTTGCAGCGGCAGGCGGATTGTACTTTTTGACGGTGCCGGTAACCGGCGTCGCGCACCTGAATCGCGGCGACGTGCTGACATTTTTTGCGGCGATTTCGTACGCGGTGCACATTATTCTGGTTGGCGAGTACGCGAGGGAACACTCGGCCGCGGCTTTGAGCGTACTGCAGGTGATTGCGTGCGCTGCGATGGCGTGGCTCACGGCGTGGGGCGCAGACGCGATTCGCTGGCAGGCGATGCGTTTTGAGTCGAGCCAGGAATTGTGGATTGGTATCGCGGTGTGCGCAGTGTTTGCCACGGCGGTGGCGTTCTCACTTCAACTGTGGGCGCAGCAATACACAACGCCGAGCCACGCGGCGATTTTGTTTACGCTGGAGCCGGTGTTTGCGGTGGGGACTTCGTACCTGGCGCTGAGAGAGCGGCTCAGCTCGCGTTCATTTGCGGGAGCCGGGTTGGTGTTGGCAGGAATTCTTGCGGCGGAATTGCTGGGGCCTCCGGCTGCGCCGGAGTCGCCGGAGCCTACGGGTGAGAAGGTGGAGGCTGCGTGACGGAAGGCGGGAGAGATTCCTCGCCTGCGGCAGGCAGGCTCGCTTCGCTCCGTTCGGAATGACGACACTCTTTTGTTTTGGAGTTTCGAGGTTTTGGACGATTAAGAGTAGTTCTTCACGTCTACGGGGGCGTACATGGTTGCTGTTGCGGCATGAGTTTTTTCGTAGGCGTCAATGGCGTCCGCGTGTTGGAGCGATGTGCCGATATCGTCGAGTCCTTTGAGCAGAACTTCCTTTCGCGAGGGCGCAATTTCGAAGGGCCGGGTCAGACCTTTGTTATCGCTGATGGTCTCGTTGGGCAGGTCGACTGCAAGTGTATAGGAGTGGTCCGCTTCGGCGCGTTTGAAGAGTTCGTCGATATCGGATTCTTTCAGGATCGCAGGGAGAATGCCGTTCTTGAAACAGTTGTTGTAGAAGATGTCGGCGTAGCTGGGCGCGAGGATTGCGCGGAAGCCGTAATCGCCAATGGCCCAAGGGGCATGTTCGCGGCTGGAGCCACAGCCGAAATTGGCACGAGTGAGCAGAACTGACGCGCCTTTGTACTCGGGAAAATTAAGCACGAAATTGGGATTCGGCTTTTCGCCTGGGAGATAGCGCCAATCGTAGAAGAGAATGCGGCCAAAACCTTCGCGCGTGAGCGCCTTCAGGAATTGCTTCGGCACCATCTGGTCGGTATCGACATTAACGCGGTCGAAGGGAAGTACAAGACCGGTGTGAGTGATGAATGGTTTCATGTGAAGGTGTCTCCCACTACCTCGAACTTTGCAATGCTACTGAATCCAGCCCAATAAACCGCGCCTTGTTTTTTTATATTATCGCTCTGATCTGTTCGTACTAAACGATATGTAATTCCGCAACAAGGTTCGGGTTCTTCACAGATTGTCAGTTCCAGCAGATCGATTTCTTCGGTTTGGCCTTCAGACAGTTCGATGCGCAAGCGTTTGCCGATGTGCTGTTCCTGAAAGCCACGGGTATCTACTGGCATTTTCGAAATCGCTTATTCGACATTCGCGACATCAAATTCGCGCACGTCGACAAAGTGTCCGGCGATTGCTGCTGCGGCTGCCATCACCGGGCTGACGAGGTGGGTACGGCTGTCGCGTCCTTGTCGGCCTTCGAAGTTGCGGTTCGAAGTGCTGGCGCTGCGTTCGTGTGGGGGCAGAACGTCTGCGTTCATGCCAATGCACATACTGCAGCCGGCATCGCGCCATTCGAATCCGGCGTCGGAGAAAATCTTGTCAAGGCCTTCTTTTTCGGCGGCGGCTTTAATGCCGCGCGAGCCGGGCACGATCAGAGCCTGCTTGATGGATTTGGCGACGTGCTTACCGGCGACGAGATGCGCGGCGGCGCGGAGATCATCCAGGCGCGAATTTGTGCAGGAGCCGATGAACACGCGGTCGACGGGAATATCCACGATCGGTGTGCCTGCTTTCAATCCCATATATTGGAGTGCGCGCTCGGTGGCTTTCTGGTCGTCAGCATTCTTGAAAGAGCCGGGATCGGGTACGCGCTCGGTTACGCCGGTGACCATTCCGGGGTTGGTGCCCCAAGTGACTTGCGGCGCGATTTTTTCGGCGTGCAGCTCAACGGTCATATCGAATTGTGCGCCGTCATCGGTAGTAAGCAGCTTCCAGTGCGCGACGGCCTCCGCAAATTCTTTTCCACGAGGAACAAACTGCCGGCCTTCGAGATAGGCAAATGTAGTTTCATCTGGAGCGATCATTCCGGC
>Ga0207699_10001377_pt1 | contig 11576 bp, 13 predicted proteins | sample LARL51metaG_FD_184344 | JGI IMG/M metagenome (GOLD analysis project Ga0207699, IMG submission 184344) | Corn, switchgrass and miscanthus rhizosphere microbial communities from Kellogg Biological Station, Michigan, USA - LAR L5-1 metaG... | ecosystem: Host-associated > Plants > Roots >...
GGGGCGAGATTCTCAGGTCAGGCTTGCATAGCCCAGGAAGCCGATGGTCTGGCCGGGTTCCACCACGGTGATCGATTCGCCGAGTTCCACCAACCCGTCGGTTTCGACCAGCGACGACAGCAGGCCCGCGCCCTCGCGTGGAAACTTCACCACTTCGGGCATCCCGTCGCCAGCCATACGTAGGTTTACCCGGACATACTCGCGGCGGCCGGCTTTCTTCTTGTAAGAGAAGCCGGCGCGGACCGGCATCGCGACCGCGGACTCCGGCGCGGCGCCCGCAAGCGCAAGAACCGTCGGCCGCACGACGTGGACGAAGGTCACGAAGCTTGCCACCGGGTTTCCGGGCAGGCCGACGAACGGCGTGCCGTCCACCACACCCATCGCCACCGGGCGGCCCGGCTTGATCGCCATGCGCCACAGGACCAGCGAGCCTGCGCTTTCGACCGCGGCCTTGACGTGATCCTCCTCCCCGGTGGAGACGCCGCCGGTGGTGAGGATCAGGTCGTGACCAGCCGCGACCTGCTTCAAGGCGCGCGCCAGCGCGATTGGCTCGTCGCGCAGGATGCCGAGATCCGAGACCTCGCAGCCGAGGCGCCTCAGCATCGCCTGCAGCATGAAGCGGTTGGAATCGAACAATTGCGCCGCTGCCCGCGGGCTGCCGGGCGAGGCCAGTTCATTGCCGGTCGAGAACAGCGCGACACGGATCGGCCTGACGACCTCGAGCTCGGTCAGTCCAAAGGCTGCCGCGAGCGCGACGTCCTGCGGCCGCAGGCGCCGGCCGGCCTCCAGCGCGACCGCGCCTTGCGGAATGTCTTCTCCCGCTGGACGCACATTGGCCCCCGCCTTCAGGCCCGCGGGCACCACGACATCGCCCGCTCCGTCGATCCGCACGTCCTCCTGCATGAAGACCGTGTCGGCGCCCGCAGGCATCGGCGCGCCGGTGAAAATCCGTATCGCCTCGCCGGCTGCGAGGGGAGCGTCCGCCGAGCTCCCCGCCTGAACGCGGCCGCGCAGCGGCATGACGCGCTCGCCAGTCTGCGGCAGATCCGAACTGCGCACCGCGTAGCCGTCGACCGCGGAATTGGTGAATGGCGGCAGCGGCAGCGGCGCCGCAAGATCGGCGGCGAGAACGCGCCCGTCGGCGGCCTCGAGTGCGACGGTCTCTGTCTCGCGCACGGCCGTGACCCTGCCGGCGATGATGCGAACGGCTTCATCGACCGACATCATCGGTCCGCCAAAGGCAAAACAATCGTCGGACAATTGCGCCATGGTCTGCTTTGAGTCTCAGCTCTCGATGGTCGCCATTATGGTGAGCTCTTCGATCGCAATCGCCGATCGCCTGACCATCGCGGCAACGCCGGCGATGTCGTCGAGATGGACCGTCGGCAGATCAGTTTCAACCGCAACGTCGCTGACGACGCCGACGATGCCGGCATCGGTGGGGAACAACGGCGGCTTGCCGTTATCGGCACGATGCACCTCGATCTTGCGATGCGGTTCGCTCTTGTAGCCTTCGACGATGACGAGATCGACCCGCGCCAGCTTTGCCAGCAGCTCAGGTAAATGCGGCTCGCGGGCCCCGCGGAGCTCGTGCATCAGCGCCCAGCGGTTCGCCGAGGACACCAGCACCTCCTCGGCGCCGGCCTGCCGGTGCCGCCAGGAATCCTTGCCCGGGACGTCGACATCGAAATGGTGATGGGCATGCTTGATGACGGACACGGCGAGGCCCTGCTCGCGGAGCAGCGGAATCAGGCGCGTCAGCAGGGTGGTCTTGCCGGCGCCGCTCCATCCGGCGAGCCCGATCACTTTCATCTTACTCTCCAGCGGCCCAGGCGGGACTTATCGCCTCAAGCTGCTTTATATCGGTATGCGGAAAATGTCATGCTAACCTGCGGACCAAGATGAAGATCGAGAAAACCCCTGCTCCTCTCATCCTGCCCAATCCGCAGGACCCAAGGCTGACCGAGCGCGTCGAAGGCATCGACCAGGCCGGCGCCACGGTCGAGATCAACGTGCCGGTGGAACGGCCGCTGACGCTCTATCTCAACGCGCAGGAGATCGTCACCATGATGACGATCGGCGACTACCCGGAATACCTCGCGCTCGGCTACCTGCTCAATCAGAACATGCTGAAATACGACGACCTCGTCACCGAGGTCGACTATGACGACGACCTCGACGTCGTCGTCGTGCGCACCGAGCACCACACCGATTTCGAGCAGAAGCTGAAGAAGCGCACGCAGACCTCGGGCTGCGCGCAGGGCACCGCGTTCGGCGACCTGATGGAGGCGATCGAGACCATCGCGCTGCCGAAGGCGGAGCTTCGTACCTCCTGGCTCTACCAGATGACGCAGGCCATCAACACCACGCCCTCGCTCTATCTCGAGGCCGGCGCCATCCATGGCTGCGTACTGTGCAGGGAAGGTACGCCGCTCTGCTACACCGAGGATGTCGGCCGCCACAACGCGGTCGACAAGATCGCCGGCTGGATCTACTGCCACGACGTCGATCCCGCCGACAAGATTCTCTACACCACGGGACGGCTGACCTCGGAGATGGTGATCAAGACGGTGCGGATGGGCATTCCAATTCTGGTGTCGCGATCGGGCTTCACCGCCTGGGGCGTGGACCTCGCGCGGCAGGTCGGCCTGACGCTGGTCGGCCGCGCCCGCGGCAAACGCTTCATCGCGCTGTCCGGCAAGGACCGCCTCGTCTACGACCAGAGCCTCGACTATGTGGAGGACGAATCCGCAAAGCACCGGCGCAAGGGCGAAGGCCGTGACGACTAGCGAGTTTACGAAGATTCCCGGAGTGCTGCTCGCTGGCGGCCTGGCGCGGCGGATGGGCGGCGGCGACAAGCCGATGCGGACCATCGGCGGCCGCACCATCCTGGAGCGCGTGATCGCGCGGCTTGCGCCGCAATGCGGCGGCTTGATCCTCAACGCCAATGGCGATCCGTCGCGCTTTGCGGCCTTCGGCTTGCCGGTGGTCGCCGACGGCGTCCCCGGCTTTCCAGGACCGCTGGCCGGCATTCTGGCGGGCCTCGACTGGGCGGCTGAACATCGTCCCGACGCGAACTGGATGCTGAGCACGGCCGCGGACTGCCCGTTCCTGCCGCGTGATCTCGTCGCACGCCTCTCAGAGGCCTTGGTCGAGGAGAACGCGCAGCTCGCGGTCGCCGCATCTGACGGACAGTCGCATCCGGTGATCGGGCTGTGGAGCGTCCCGTTGCGCGACGAACTGCGACACGCCCTGACCGTCGAAGATGTTCGAAAAATCGACCGCTGGACCGCGCGCTACCGCCTGGCGACGGTGACCTGGCCGACGACGCCGCTCGATCCGTTCTTCAATGCCAACACGGTCGAGGATATTGCCGCAGCCGAGCGGCTGGCGGCCCTGGACGAAGGCTGACGCGATTGGATGCGCAGGGCACGTCTGCGACGAGCTTGCGCCGCGCGGTGCTGGCGGTCGCGCTCTTGAACCTCGCCTATTTCGGCGTCGAATTCACTGTCGCGCTGGCGATCGGCTCGGTCGCGCTGTTTGCCGACAGTGTCGACTTTCTCGAAGATGCCTCGATCAACATTTTGATCGCGGTTGCGATCGGATGGCGAGCGCGGCGCCGCGCCATGCTCGGCATGGCGCTCGCGGCGATCCTGCTCGCGCCGGCGCTGGCCGGGCTGTGGACCGCCTATCAAAAACTGGTCGCGCCTATCGCGCCCGAGCCGTTCCGCCTCACGCTGACCGGGCTCGGCGCGCTCATCGTCAATCTGTCCTGCGCCCTGATCCTCGCGCGCTTCAGAAACCACAGCGGCAGCCTGACGAAAGCGGCCTTTCTCTCCGCGCGCAACGACGTTCTCGCCAACATCGCGATCATTTTTGCCGGCCTGCTCACTGCCTTTGCTTGGCAATCGGCCTGGCCTGACCTCCTGGTCGGCATCGCCATCGCCATCATGAACGCCGACGCCGCGCGCGAAGTCTTTGAGGCGGCGCGCGACGAGCACGAGGTGGCGCGGCCGTAGCGGGTGGTACCCGCCTCAACTCCCCTTCTTGTCGGCGTCGGGGAAGAACAGCTGCTGGCCGTCGAGCTTGTAGCCTGCGATCGCCTTTTGCCCCTCCGCCGAAATCAGCCAGTCGACGAAGGCCTGGCCGTCGTCCTTCTTCACGGCTGGATGCTTTTCGGGATTCACCAGCATCACGCCGTACTGATTGAACAGCCGCTTGTCGCCTTCGACCAGGATATCGAGATCGCCGCGGTTCTTGAACGAGATCCAGGTGCCGCGGTCGGACAGCACATAGGCTTGAAGTGCGCTCGCCGTGTTGAGTGCAGCCCCCATGCCCTGCCCGATCGCGCGATACCAGGGACCTTTCCCGGCCTCGATGTCGATCCCGGACTGTTTCCAGAGCGCAAGCTCGGCGATGTGCGTGCCGGAGCGGTCACCGCGCGAGATGAACGGCGCCTCCTTGGCCTTGATCGCCGCCAGTGCGGCCTCGATGTCCTTGCCCCGGATGCCGGCTGGATCAGATTTCGGCCCGATCAGCACGAAATCGTTGTACATCACGTCAAAGCGCTTCACGCCAAAACCGTCGGCCAGAAATTTCTCCTCCTGCGCCTTGGCGTGAACGAACACCACGTCGGCATCGCCGCGCCGCCCGGTATCGAGCGCCTGGCCGGTGCCCTGCGCGATCACCTTCACCGCGATGCCGGTTCTTGCCGTGAACAGCGGCAGCAGGTAGCCGAACAATCCGGAATCCTCTGTCGACGTCGTCGATGCCACCACGATCGATCGATCCGCCGAAAACGCCGGTGAAAGGCCGAGCGTGAAGCCGCACAGTGCGATCAGCACGAGGTTTCGCAGACGCGACATCATGACGATATCCTTCTTCAAATGACGAGATCGCCGCGCAAAAAGCTTTGCGCTTCCGGCGTCGACGGATGGTCGAGAAAATCCGCTGCGCTGCCCTGCTCGCGCACGCTGCCGCGCAGCATGAAGACGACGTCGCGGGCGAGACGCCGCACCTGGCCGAGGTCGTGCGAGGCCATCACGATCTTGATGCCGCCTTGCGCGGCGCGCAGCACGATCTCCTCGACGCCGCGGGTCGCCGCCGGATCGAGGCTGGCCGTGGGCTCATCGAGCAGCAGGATTTCCGGATCGCGGGCGAGTGCGCGGGCCAATGCCAGCCGCTGCTGCTCGCCGCCCGACAAACGCCGCGCCGGCCGTTCGCTCAAATCGGCAAGACCGACGCGACCGAGCAGTTCGGACACGCGTGCTGCACGCGCCTTACGTGCGACGCCGGCCTGCGCCAGCGCATAGGCAATATTGGCAGCCGCGCTCCGCCGCAACATGACCGGACGTTGAAACACGATCGCGCGGCGGACCGGGGCAGCGTCGTCGCGTCCGCCCCAGGTGATGGCGCCGGCCGACGGAGACAACAGGCCCATGCAGAGCCGCAGCAGGCTGGTCTTGCCGGCGCCGTTCGGACCGACGATCAGCGTTGGCGCCCCTGCCGTGATCGTGAGCGACAGCCGATCGAGAATTTTGGCTCCTCCCGCATCGAGCGAGACTTGATCGAGAATGAGCGGAAGATCGGTGACCGGCGCGCGCATGGGTCAGCCCGCCTGTCGTTCGGACCACGCGCGCGTCGTCCAGACCGCCGGTTGATCGCGATCACCAGCGCCACCAGGATGATGCCGAGCCCCATCGCGAGCGGCAGGTTGCCCTTGGAGGTTTCGAGCACCACGGCGGTCGTCATGGTGCGGGTAAAGCCCTCGATGTTGCCGCCGACGATCATGACCGCGCCGACTTCCGCGGCGGCGCGGCCAAATCCGGCGAGCACCGCGGTGAACAGGCTGATTCGCGCATCCCACAACAAGGTCATCATGCGGCCGATCGGACCGACACCCATCGCGGAGAGCTCGTCGCGATATTCGTGCCAAAAATCTTCGACCGTCTGGCGGGTCGGCGCGGCGACGATCGGGATCACGATGATGGTCTGCGCAATCACCATCGCCGTCGGCGTGAACAGGAGACCGAAGGCGCCGAGCGGCCCCGAACGCGACAACAGAAGATAGACCGCAAGCCCGACCACGACGGGCGGCAAGCCCATCAGCGCGTTCAGCAGCACGACCAGAACGCCGCGCCCCGGAAACCGCACCAGCGCGAGCATGGCACCAAGAGGCAGGCCGACGAGCGCAGCCAGCACGAGCGCCGACAGGCTGACCGCAAGCGACACACGTACAATTGACAGTAGTACCGGATCACCGGCTAGAATCAGCTGCCAAGCGCTCGATTCATCTGACATGGGCGGCTCCTGCCGGGTCTGTTCCGCAAAATTTCCGGACGTTGTCAATCTGTTGAGCCGGCACAGAAATATGCATAGAAATGCAGGATGGAGTTTCTAACCACCAGCGAGGCAGCTGAATACCTGCGGCTTGGCGAACGCAAGCTCTATGAGCTCGTCACCTCGGGCGCGATCCCCTGCAGCAAGGTGACGGGCAAGTGGCTGTTCCCGCGTCACGAACTCGACCTCTGGGTGCTGTCGGGCCTGGCCCGGCCGAACGGCATGCTGGCCGCCGAACCGCCGCCGATCGTCGGCGGCAGCCAGGATGATCTCCTGGAATGGAGTCTGCGCGAGTCTGGCTCCGGCCTCGCCTCGCTGAACGAGGGCACGATGCGCGGCGTCGACCGCCTGCTGCGCGGCGAGGTGATCGCCACCGCGATCCACTTCCACGGCGAGGCGCTGGCCGCCGCCGCACCCGGCGACTGCAATGTGGCTGCGGCCCGGTCCATGCCGGGGCTGCACGACGCAGTGCTGATCGGCATGGCGCGGCGCGAACAGGGCCTCCTGCTTGCACCGGGCAATCCGAAGCGTGTGCACGGCATCCCGGACGTGCTCAGGTCCGGCGCCAAAATGGCCGTCCGCCAGGCCGGCGCAGGCGCGCAGATGCTGCTCGAAACGCTGCTGGCCGGTGCGGGCGCCGGCCCAAAGGATCTGCGCCGGCTCGATCCCCCCTGCCTCACCGGTCCGGATCTTGCCGCTGCGATTCGCGCCGGCAATGCCGATTGCGGGATCGCGACCCGCGCTGCAGCCAAATCAGCCGGCCTCGATTTCGCGCCGCTGGTCTGGGAGAATTTCGATCTGCTGACCCGGCAACGCAGTTTTTTCCGTCCCTCGATGCAGGCCCTGATCGCGTTCCTGCGCGACAGGCGGCTGGCGCAGCGCGCCACCGAGCTGACCGGCTACGATACGGCCCCCGCCGGGCAGATCCGCTTTGCCGTCTGAAAATTTTTCATTCCGCCTGTCGATTCTGGAATGATGCGCGCGTCTCAGGCCCATACGCCGCCCATGGCGTAGTGGAAAGCAAGGGAAACAGCATGAAATACGCGCTCCTCATCTATGAGAACGAGGCCTTCTACGGGACGGAAAAAGCCGGGCCGAAGATCGAAGAAATCGTCAGTAAGCACATGACGTTTGCCGGGGAACTGGGGCCGAAGCGGATCGGCGGTGCGGGGCTCAAGAGCACGGCCGCCACCACGACCGTTCGGACCGCCGGCAACCGCAAGACGGTCCATGACGGGCCTTTCGCCGAGGCGCGAGAGCAGCTCGGCGGCTTCTATCTGATCGACGTTGCCAATCTCGATGAGGCGATCGAGGTCGCCAAGAAGGTTCCGATCCTGCAGGACGGCGCGATCGAGATCCGGCCGTTGCTCGGCGAATGAACGGACCAGCCCTCGAACGGGTGTTTCGGGCGGCGAGCGGACGCATCATCGCGGCGCTCGCTGCCCGCTTCCGTGATCTTGCACGGGCCGAGGATGCCTTTTCGGAAAGCTGCCTGCGGGCGGTCCGCATATGGCCTTTGGCCGGCGTGCCGGACGATCCGGCGGCCTGGCTCTATCGCGTCGCGGAACGACTGGTGCTCGACTCGTTGCGGCGAGACCGCAAGCTTGAGCAGCCCGTGACCGACGAGGCCAGCCTCGACCCGAGCCCGGAAGACGTTGTGACGGATGATGCGCACATCGTTTCCGACGAGCGCTTGCGTCTGATCTTCATCTGCTGCCATCCCGCCGTCGCGGCGGAGGCGCGCGCCGCGCTCACGTTGAAGCTGGTGTGCGGCCTATCGGTCACCGAGATCGCGCGCGCGTTTCTGCTGCAGGAAGCAACGCTGGCGCAGCGGCTCGTACGTGCCAAGCGGAAGATCGCGGAGGCCGGCGTGCCGTTCGAACTGCCCTCCCCTGAGGCCTGGCCTGAGCGGCTCGATGCGGTGCTGTCGACCCTCGAAATCGCCTATGCGAGGGCGCATGAGGACGCCGCTGGCAGCGGCGCGCATGCCGGCTTTTCCGCCGAGGTTCTGCATCTGACGAGAATTCTCATGCACCTGGTCCCCGATGATGCAGCCGTGGCGGCGCTGGCCGCCCAGGTCCGCTACGCCGAAGCGCGGCGTCCGGCGCGACTGGACGCGGACGGATTCATTGTTCCGCTGTCGGCGCAAGACCCCGCGCTCTGGCGCCGCGACCTGATCGACGAAGCCAATCGTCTGCTCGCGGACGCGATCAGGATCGCGCCTTCAGAGCCTCGCACGCTGCAGGCCCAGCTGCAGCAGGTGTGGTGCACGCGACGGTCGGTCGAGGATCCTGCGCCGTGGCCCCAGGTGCTGCGCCTCTACGACCGGCTTCTCCAGAGCCGCGACGACCCGATCGTCCGCGTCAACCGCGCCGTAGCGGTTGCGGAGATCGAAGGAGCCGATGCGGCACTGGCCGAATTGGCGCGTCTTGATTTCAAGGCCCTCGACGATTTTCTGCCCTATCATGCCGTTCGCGCCGATCTGTTGCGCCGAACCGGAAACCGCATCGAGGCAGCCGCCGCCTACAGCAGGGCATTGCGGCTTGATCCTCCGGCGGCCGAGCGACGATGGCTGGAACGCAAGCTGGCAGAGCTGCCGCAATCCTAAAACTACGCCGCCAGCGGCGTGGTCCACGCATCGTAGCCATAGACCCAGTCGGTATCGGTCCGCTGCTTCAGCCAGGTGTTGGCGCGCGAGGTCTCCTGCACGCGCGTCGTGCGCTCGCGCCGCGTCGCTTCGAAGCTGCGGAATGCCTTCGTGACGCCGTCCACATCGACGCCATCGAGACAGCGCGACAGCACCGCCGCGTCCTCGATCGCCATCGCCGCGCCCTGCGCCATGTAGGGCGTCATTGGATGACAGGAATCGCCGAGCAGCGTAACGTTGCCCTCCGCCCAGCGCTGAAGCGGGCCGCGATCGACGATCGACCATTTGTGCACGTCCGGACACGCAGCCAGCACGCGCTCGACCTCGCCCGAAAAACCTGCGAAGGCCGCGCGCAATTCCCCGACATCGCCCTTGGCCGACCAGGATTCGATGCGAAACTCCGGCTCGGGCTGGCTGGTGACGAGATAGACCTCGCTGCGGTCCGGCTTGACGTAATAGATCACGATGTGGCGGTCCTCGCCCCACCATTTGGTGCAATCATCGATCCTTATCCCGCCGAGCAGCGCGGCGGGATAGGTCGTGCGGTAGGCGATCCGCCCGGTGAATGTCACGGCCGACGCGCCGAACAGGATGTCCCTGACGACGGAATGCACGCCGTCGGCGCCGACCACGGCGTCGGCCGATGCGGCGCTGCCATCGGCAAAGCTGAGGCGGATGCCATCCCGCGAGGGATCGAGACCAACCAGTTTGTGGCCGAGCCTGACGCAGCCCGCCGGGACGATGCTCGCAAGCGCCGCATGCAGGTCGCCGCGATGCGCGAGCAGATAGGGCGCGCCGAATTTTTGCTCGGCGCTCTCGCCAAAGATCATGTCGAACTTGATCTCGCCGGTCCGCCAGTCCCGGTTGTTCCAGGAGCGTGGATAGAACGAGCCCTGGCGTAACCGCGATTCCAGCCCCAGCTCGCGCAACACCTTCATCGCGTTGCAGCCGACCTGGATGCCGGCACCTAACCTCGCGAACTGCCGCGCCTGCTCATAGACCATGACCTCGATCCCGACCCGCCGCAGCGCAGCCGCGGTCGCGAGCCCGCCCATGCCGGCGCCGATGATCGCAACCTTGAGGGACCTCGCCATGCTGTCACCTGCCATCGCGCAAATGGGGCCGATCACTTTACCTGTGTACCGGACCGGCACCGGACCGGACAACCGCGTCCGGCGCGAGTGCATCCATGCAGGGATGCGTTGACGGGAGGCGGAAAATAGTTGCAAAAGAAACCAATCGCCCGGCCCTCGAAGAGCGCCGGCAACAACAAACGAACGGCCGATACGCCTGACACGGAGGAGACCCGATGTTCGCCAGACCCCTGCCCTTCTTTGCAGCGATCGCGGCCGCGATGCTGGCGTCGACGGCGGCGCTGGCGCAGATCTCCGACGATGTGGTCAAGATCGGCGTGCTCACCGACATGAACGGCCCGGCGTCGACGCCGACCGGCCAGGGCTCGGTGACCGCGGCGCAGATGGCGGTGGACGATTTCGGCGGCACCGTGCTCGGCAAGCCGATCAGCGTGATCGTCGGCGACCATCAGCTCAAGCCCGACGTCGGAAGCGGCATCGCGCGGCGCTGGTATGACGTCGAGCAGGTCGACCTGATCGTCGACGTGCCGGTCTCGGCGGTCGGGCTCGCGGTCCAGAACGTCGCCAACGAGAAGAAGAAGCTGTTCATCACCCACTCCACCGGCACCGCCGATTTCCACGGAAAATTCTGCTCGCCCTATGCGATCCAGTGGGTGTTCGACACCCATGCGCTGGCGGTCGGCACCGCACAGGCGGTGGTCAAGCGCGGTGGCGACAGCTGGTTCTTCATCACCGACGACTATGCCTTCGGCCATTCGCTGGAGCGCGACGCCTCCGCCGTCATCACCGCCAATGGCGGAAGAGTGCTCGGCTCGGTGCGGCCGCCCTTGGCGACCCCGGATCTGTCCTCCTTCGTGCTGCAGGCGCAGGCCTCCAAGGCCAAGATCATCGGCATCGCCGCGGGTCCGCCCAACAACATGAACGAGATCAAGACCGGCGCGGAGTTCGGCGTCTTCAAGGGCGGCCAGCAGATGGCGGCGCTGCTTGCGCTGATCACCGACATTCATTCGCTGGGGCTGCCGGCAGCGCAGGGCCTGTTGCTGACGACATCGTTCTACTGGGACATGGACGACAAGACCCGCGAATGGTCGAAACGCTACTTCGCCAAGATGAACCGCATGCCGACGATGTGGCAGGCCGGCGTCTATTCGTCGGTCATGCATTATCTGCAGGCGATCAAGGACAGCGGCAGCGACGATCCGTTGAAGGTGGCAGCCAAGATGCGGGAGAAGCCGATCGAGGATTTTTTTGCCCGCCACGGGAAGCTGCGCGAGGACAATCTGATGGTGCACGATCTGATCCTGGTTCAGGTCAAGTCGCCGGAGGAGAGCAAATATCCCTGGGACTACTACAAGATCCTCGCGACCATTCCGGGCGACCAGGCGTTCGGCCCGCCCGATCCGGCGTGTCCGCTGGTGAAGAAGTGACTGCGTAGCAGTGCAACAAATTGAGCCGTCGTCCCCGCGGACGCGGGGGCCATAACCACGGAATGTCAT
>Ga0207699_10001378_pt1 | contig 11568 bp, 10 predicted proteins | sample LARL51metaG_FD_184344 | JGI IMG/M metagenome (GOLD analysis project Ga0207699, IMG submission 184344) | Corn, switchgrass and miscanthus rhizosphere microbial communities from Kellogg Biological Station, Michigan, USA - LAR L5-1 metaG... | ecosystem: Host-associated > Plants > Roots >...
CAATGAGCAGCAGTTCCTTTTCCGCCAGGTAGTCGACAAGCAACAAGACAGGAGATTGACCCGACTGGTCGCGCAAGCCCAGCGCGGACAGGATGGCTGTGGGAACCAGGCTCGCATTCCGAATCTCCTGGAGGTCCGCGAGCCATACGCCGTCAGGAAGTGTTCTCGACAGCTCACGCCCGGCGTGCAACGCCAGGCGCGTCTTTCCGACCCCGCCAGCGCCAGTGAGCGTGAGCAAACGCGCGTCAGAGAGCGTGGACCTGATGGCAGCGAAAACCAAAGAGTATCTGGACGCACTGAAAAAGATTCAGGCGGATGGAAAAGAAATCGAGATCTACAAGGAGAACCTTGACGACGCCATCGAGGGAACGCAAGATGCGATGAACGACGCGGAGAAGGCCAAGAAGACTGTCGCGCCGCCGCCCGTGCGTCGAAAGACAGGTGCGGCGAAAAAGTTGAGGCGGGAGATTAGGCAAGCGACATGAAACGAGAGATCACGCCGGTGCCGGGAGGAGCCGCGCTGTGCCAGCGAATGTTCACCAGGATCGGATGTGCGGGGCCGCCACCTGCGTTTCGCGTCGAATTTTATCCTTATGCGAGCCTGGTGCTGACGATCCGCCGCCGCGATGAACAAATGATTGTGCGCTTTTCCGATTTGCTGCAACGCGCGCCACTGGCGGTGCTGGAAGGCGCCGCGGCATTGCTGTTATGCAAGATTTATCGCAGGCGCACGCGACGGGCGCTGGTCGCTCCTTATCACGCGTACGCAAAGAGCCATAAGACCCGAGAACGGATTGAGCTGATGCGCCGGGGGCGAGTGCGGCCGGCAGCGTTGCACGCGGCGGGCCAGCAATTTAATTTAGACGGAATGTTTGACGAGTTGAATTCGCGATTTTTTGCAGGGGCATTGGAAAAGCCACATTTGGGATGGAGCCTGCGCGGGTGGCGCCGACAATTTGGATCGTTCGACCCCGGGCCGAATCAGATTCTGCTGAATCGCAGAATGGATCGCTTGGAGGTTCCGCAGTATGTCGTGGAATATGTGCTGTATCACGAGATGTTGCACGTGAAGCATCCGACGCGGAAGTCGGGATGTAGCTTGATTTCACACTCGCCGGAATTTCGCGCCGAGGAGAAACTGTTTCCGGAGTTTGACAGGGCGCGGAAAGCGCTTGATGTTTTGGCGCGGAGAAAGTCTTTGTTGAATTTTGGGCGCTAAGTAATCCGACATGGTTGCGTTTGCGCTGAACATTCTCGACGCAGGCACTCGCTAAGAAGTCTTCTTTTTTGATTTTTCTACTTCGCTGCGGAGCTTCTCGATTTTCTTTGCGATTTTGTCTTTGTCTTCGGCGTGCGGATAGAGATCGAGATAGCGAGTATAGGATTTTAGCGCGTCGCGCTTCAGGCCTTTTCTTTCTTGTGCTTCGCCAAGAAAGCGGAAGGGAATCGCGTAGCCGGGTTTGGCCGCCGCAGCATCCTGGAAGCGGTCGATGGCTGCGTCCATATCGCCTTTGTGCAAATAATACTGGCCGACTTCCAAATCTTTTTCGGCGCGAAGTGGATCCCACATGGGCTGGTCGGGAGCGTTTTGCGTAGCCGTGTCGGCGTTAGGTTTTGGCTTGGGCGCGTCTTTGGATGACGAAGATTGCGCGCGAAGATCGCAAGCCGCCAGGCTAGCAAGCAGTGCGAAGGCGACAGCGAGAAGCATTGAACGACGAACTGGAGCGGTGCGATTCACGATAGTCCGATTCGCTCTAGTATGATGGAAGTTGCCCCAAGAAAAAAGGATTGGCGGGCACGGTAATCCGATGGAACCCAAAGAAAAAGCGGCGTTGTTACCGGAGAAGGCCGGCGTGTACCTGTTCCGTGACGCGGGCGGGCAGGTGATTTATGTAGGCAAAGCGCGGCTGCTGCGCAATCGCGTGCGTTCCTATTTCTTGGAATCACGATGGATGGATGCCAAAACCGGTTCGCTGGCGCGGGAAATAGCGGAGCTGGAAACGATCGTGGTGGACAACGAGCGCGAAGCTCTGGCGCTTGAAAATAACCTAATCAAGCGACATCGGCCGAAGTTCAACGTACTGCTGCGCGACGATAAAACTTATCCGTATATCAAGTTCACCGCCGCGGAAAAATATCCTCGCGTGTATTTCACGCGAAGAATCCGGAAGGATGGCTCGCTGTATTTTGGTCCGTATTTTCCGGCAAGCCTGGCGCGCCGGATTTTACATTTTGTTCACAAAAGATTCCTGGTGCCTTCGTGCACGGTGGACTTAACGCGGACCCATGCCCGGCCGTGTTTGCAATTCTACATTCACCGGTGTTTGGGGCCGTGCGTGGAAAATTTGACCACGGATGAAAGGTATGCGGAGGCGGCGCGCGATGTACGCATGCTCCTGGAGGGACGGCGGCACGACCTGATCAAGAGTTTGGAAGAAAGGATGGCGGCAGCGGCGGCAAGCCAGCTGTACGAGCAAGCGGCATCATACCGGGATTTGCTGCGCACGATGGAGGACATCGAAGAACGGCAGAGAATCGCGGCGGCGCAAGGCGACGATACGGATGTGCTGGCGTATCACGAAGAGGCGCCGCTGGTGGCGGCAAATTTATTCCACTTGCGCGGCGGCCGTGTGGTGGATCGGCGGGAATTTTACTGGGAAGATCTGGACCCGTTCGATGCGAAAGAATTTGTGACTTCGCTGCTGAAGCAGCTTTATTTGGAAGCAGAATACTTGCCGAAGGCGATTCACGTGCCGGAAGAATTTGAGGACCGCGAACTGCTGGAAGAAATGTTGACGGAACGCGCCGGACACCGGGTGGAGATTTTCACGCCGCAGCGCGGCCAGAAGCGGGCGATTCTGGATCTGGTGAAAAATAACGCGGCACATTCCTTTGAGCAGAGATTCCGGGTGTTGAAGCCGACGTCGAAGGCAATAGGCGAAGCTCTGCAGAATGCGCTGAATATGGTGGAGGAGCCGGAGAGAATCGAGTGCTTCGACATTTCGCATATTCAGGGCAGCGATGCAGTGGCTTCGATGGTGGTGTGGGAAAAAGGGCGGATGAAGAAATCGGATTACCGCAAATTTATCATTCGTGGAGTCGGGCGTGGAACCGAGCGTGGGATCGGCCAAGCGATCGCGACGAACGGCACTTCAACTGGAACGGCAGCCGGGAATGGAGATTCCTCGCTGGTCGTTTTGCAACCGAATGTTCTGCAGAATGGGCGGCAGAATGATGACTTTGCGAGCATGCGCGAAGTGGTGACGCGCCGCTACCGGCGATTGCAGGAAGAACACCAGCCGATGCCGGGATTGATTTTGATCGATGGAGGAATCGCGCAACTGCACGCAGCCGCAGAAGCGCTGGAGGCGCTCGGCATCATCAATCAGCCGCTGGCAAGCATCGCCAAGAAGGAAGAAATTTTGTACGTACTGGGGCAAGAGAGCGAGCCGATTGTGCTGGAGCGGCATTCGCCGGTGCTGCATCTGATTCAACAAATACGCGACGAGACGCACCGCTTTGCGGTGACATTCCACCGGTTACGGCGAGGGAAGCGGCAGACGAAAAGCGCGCTGGAGGAAATTCCGGGCGTAGGGCAGAAAACGGCGCGTAAGTTGTTGAAGGAATTCGGTAGTATCGCAAACGTACAACGAGCGGGAGTGGAGCGTTTGAGCGAGCTGATACCGCGTGGCCGGGCAGAAAAAGTGCTGGAGGAGCTTGGGAAACTGAAGAATAGCGCATAACCGTCTGGGAGGCGTACTATCGGTTAGGACGTATTGTGGCACGCAAGTGGCTGTGCTACCGTGCATTTTGGAGGTGAACATGGCTGACAACGTCGGATCGAAGATTTCTTATTTTTTGGCAGGCCTAGGAATTGGCGCTCTGGTGGGAGTGTTGTTTGCGCCCAAGTCCGGTGAAGAGACGCGGCAGTTTTTGTCGGACAAGGCTGACGAAGGCCGGGATTTTGCGCAGAAAAAGGCGCGCGAACTGCGCGAACGGGCAGACGATCTGGTTGAGCGCGGCAAAGATGCAGCGTCACGTCATAAGGAAACAATTTCCGCGGCGGTAGAAGGCGCCCGGGACGCTTACCGGCGCGAGGCTTCAAAGTAGATTGAAGCTCGAAGTGCGAGAATTGCGGTCGGTTTGGCGGGCGAGTGTTCGGCAAATTTCGTTCCGCAGGCGGAACGAAGGGGCGGACATGCAAAATTGGGTCGGAGTGGTAGTTGCGATTGCGTTGGTGGTGCAGGTGACGGTTTTGACGGCACTGTTCTTTACCACGCGGCGCACGATGTTGAAGCTGGAAAAAACGGTCACGGATTTGAATGCGCGCGCAGGACCAATCCTGACGCGCGTGCAAATTTTGCTGGACGACACACAGCCAAAGATTTCCACGATGGTGAGTGACGCGGCGCACGTGGTTTACCTGGCGCGCGGACAAGCGCAAAAGATGGATCGTGTGCTGACCGATGCGGCAGACCGGTTCCGCGGCCAACTGTTGCATGTGGACAGGATTTTGACCGGAACGATGGAAGCTGTTGAGGATGCCGGGGTCCAGTTTAAGCAGAGTCTCTGGCGCCCGGTTCAGAAGGCGTCCGCGTTGGTGCAGGGTATCAGGATTGGCCTGGATTTGTTGCGGTCGCGAAAGTCGGCAAGGCCGGCGTCGTCGGCGGAACAGGAAGAGGAGTTGTTTATTTAGAAGCGCGACGACGGAAATGATTTGGTAATGTGAGGCGCGATTTCGGTCGCGCTTTTTTTTGTGATTTGTGTTGCCAGAGTTGCACGTGGCGTGCCTTGTCGGGTTGGTTGGCACAGCTTAAGCCGCCCGCTTCGGAAAGCGGCCGCTACAAGGACCAGAGAATACAACGGCAGATACGACACGAGATCAACGGTCATAACGGCCAAGAGAGGAGACTAGCGGATCCAGGAGCCTGCTAGTACGACTTCGCCGGAATAGATTACGGCGGCCTGGCCGGGAGTGACGGCGCGCTGAGGGGATGCGAACGTGATGCGAGCGCGCGAATCGGGGAGCGCTTCCACGATGGCGGGTGCCGGCTCGTGCTTGTGGCGAATTTTCACGGAGGCGGAGATGGGTTGCGACGGTTCGGCGATGGAAATCCAGTTGACGCGTTCGACTTGAAATGCGGTGGTACGCAGCGTGTCGTCATCGCCTACGATCACGCGATTGGTTTCCGGCTCGATGGCGAGAACATAGAGCGGCTTGCCGGCAGCGAATCCGAGTCCCTTTCGCTGGCCGATGGTGAAATTGTGGACGCCGTTATGGCGGCCGAGTACTTCGCCAGTTTCGGTGACGATGTCGCCTTCGCGTGAATTGATCGCGATTTTATTTTCCGACGCATAAGCGTGAATGAACTGGACGTAATTTCCGTTTGCCACGAAGCAGAGTTCCATGCTGTCCGGTTTTTCGGCGACGGGAAGCGCGGTGCGGCGGGCAATTTCCCGCACTTCATCCTTAGAAAATTCGCCTAGCGGGAATTCGCTGCGGGAGAGTTGCTCTTGCGAGAGTCCCCAAAGAAAGTAGGATTGATCCTTGGAAGGATCGAGCGCGCGAAGAAGTTGGAATCGTCCCGTGGGCTGGTCGTGGTGGATGCGCGCGTAATGACCGGTGGCCAGGCGATCGGCGCCGATCTGGCGCGCCATGCGTAGCAGCGGCTCAAACTTAACGTCGGTGTTGCAGTTGGTGCAGGCGATGGGAGTGCGTCCGCTGAGATAATCCTGCACGAAAGGGCGGACGACGCGGTCTTCAAACTGATGTTCGAAGTTAACGACGTAGTGGGGAAAATCCAGATGCTGCGCGACCCGCTTGGCGTCATACACGTCATCGAGCGAGCAGCAGCGGTGCGGGGCCGGTCCGTCTCCCTGAAGTTCTGGCAAGCGGCGCTGATTCCAGAGCTGCATCGTCAGGCCGATGATCGCGCGACCTTGTTGCTGCAGAACGGCGGCGACAGTGGATGAATCCACACCGCCGGACATGGCCACAGCGACCAATCCGGGCTGCGTTTCCGGGCGCGCGGGGAGCGAATCGAATTCCAGCTGAGTAGGCATAGCCCTTCTAGTTTAACGTGAGTCTCCAAGTTTAGCGCGAACCGCGCTCATCGCCGACATCGAGTAAGGCGCTTCGCGGCAGTCACCCGACAGTACTGGGTTCTGTTTTTTGAACTTAAAGGCTTCTGTTTGCACCCACCTCCGTAAGTGTGGCACCTGGAGGACTTAGGTAAGATGCCCTGCGAAGCTAGGGCCAGGCCATCGAGCTAAAATAGCGAATCGGAGCGCGGATTTACCCAGTCGTATTATGCCATTTCGGTTAAGCACCGTGCTGGATTCCTGCCTGCTGACACGCGTACTCAGCGGTATTTCCCTTTTCCCGGCAACGTGAGTTTAATGAAACAAGGCGCAGCAGCCGCTCTGCACGGAGGGGTAGCTGCTTCGAAGCGCTGTATTCGGGCACTGTGTATTCGAAGGACTGTAAAGGGGCGTTTTTCGATTGGCCGAGTGCCCTAGAATTTAGCCTCGCAGGGGGCGGAAAGATGCACACCCGGTTGGTGGCAGGCTCAACTAAGAGCTGAGGAGAAGGCACAACAGCTTTGCCTACACAGATTAAACAGAAGAGCGGACGCAAACACGCGGAGAGCAACAGCCTTCTAAAGAGAGAGTTCGACGATTCGGAGACGCTGCGAATCGTGGCAGTGATTGCCATCGTAGCAATCGTCATGTTGATGCTTACCGGGCTTTTCGCACCGGGTTTGCGGTATTGGCTGGTTGTGCCGCCGGAAGAACCGGTCGATGGGCAGGCATTCTTAAATGAGCTGGAGCCGCTGGTGAATTCCAAGATCACGCGTAACAATCAAATCGAAGTGATCGAGAATGGCGAAAACTTTTACGAGGCAGAACTGGAAGCGATGCGCCACGCCAGCCGGAGCATCAATATCGAGGCGTACATCTTCCACAAAGGCCAGATAACCGACCGGGTGCTGGAGGTACTTACCGAGCGCGCAAAAGCGGGCGTGCAGGTCAACCTGGTGATGGACTCGCTGGGAAGTCTCTCAACGAGAAAAACGTATTTCAAAGCGCTGAAAGACGCGGGCGGACACATTGAGTGGTATCACCGTCTGCGACTGCATAACTGGTTCATCGTGAATAATCGCACGCACCGAGAGATCACGACGGTGGACGGCCGCACCGCATTCGTAGGAGGAGCGGGATATGCGGACTGGTGGCGATTTAGCATCAAAGGACAACCGCGCTGGCGTGACACCATGCTCCGCGTGCAAGGCGATGCGGCACGCGGGATACAGGGCGCTTTTGTGGAAAATTGGCTGGAAGCGTCGGGAGAAATCCTTGATGGGCCGGATTATTTTCCACCGCTTGGAGGCGGTCCGCTTAACAGCAGCGCAGGGAGTGCAACAGCTTTGGTGGTTTCGGGCAGCCCAGCTTCCGGAGGGTCCACGCGTTCGCGGGTGCTGTTTCAAACGTTGATTGCGACAGCGCAGAAGTCGGTGTACATCACGACGCCTTATTTCCTTCCCGACCGCAGCATGCGCGACGAATTGGTGCGCGCTAAAAAGCGCGGCGTTGCGGTTCGTATCGTGGTGCCCGGCAAGCGTAGCGACCACGCGCTGACGCGCAGCTCAGGACGAAGGGCTTACGGCGACCTGCTGAAAGCCGGAGCTGAGGTCTATGAATATGAACCCGCCATGATTCACGCCAAGATCACCATCATTGATGGCATCTGGAGCGTGGCTGGGTCTACCAACATCGATAACAGGTCGTTCGGGATCAATGACGAGATCAATGTGGCTGTATTGGATGCCGCTGTCGCGATGAAGCTCGCGAAAAATTTTGAGGAGGATATCTCTCATTCCAAATATGTCACTCTCGATGAGTGGGAAAAACGTTCAATCTCCGAACGTATGCTGGAGTGGGTAGGCTGGGTTGTGGAACGTCAGCAATGACTACCAGGATTCGCGTCGCAACGTACAATGTTCACAAATGCCGTGGGCTCGACCGGCGCACTGACCCGGACCGGGTCGCAGCGGTGATCGCTGAATTGGATGCTGACGTGGTGGCCATCCAGGAAATTCTGGACGTGCAGAACGGACGGCTAGAGTTTGATCAGGCACGGCGAATCCATGAAAAGCTCCAGGGTTACCATAGATGTTTCGGAGAGAACCGCACGTTGCGCGGCGGACCCTACGGAAACATGACGCTGAGCCGTTTTCCGGTGCAAAGGTGCCGGAATTACGACGTGACGTGGCGGCATCGTGAACGGCGCGGCTGCCTGCGCAGCGATATTGTTCTCCGAGGCGGTGCTGTGCTGCACGTTTTCAATGTGCATTTGGGGACGAGTTACTTAGAACGACGGCATCAAGCGCGAAGGTTACTCAGCGACGAAGTACTTAACCGGCGAGAATGCTGCGGCCCCCGGATCGTTGTCGGGGACTTCAATGAGTGGACTCGTGGATTAGCGTCGCGTCTGATGGGAGACGCCTTTGAAGCAGTTGATCCGAAGAAATTCTTGCGTTACGCCCGCAGTTATCCGGGTGTTTTGCCGGTTCTTCATCTCGATCATTTCTACTATGATAAGCAGCTTTCGCTGAAGAGTTTTCGTCTGGACCGGAGCCGAAAGGCGCTGGTTGCATCCGACCACCTGCCGATGGTGGCCGAGTTTGAAACCATGGCCTGCTAACCACGGCCACATAACCACAACTGCGGCAGGTAACCGCGCAAGATCGGCCAAGCAAAAACCAGAAACTTGCAGCGTGGTTTGGCGCGCATTCGGCGGATTTCCGCTTCAATTTAGTGTAATTGACGATACGCCACCGCGAAGCTTTGGCCAAAACGGTCAGAGCTCCGTGTTATTTTGGGACTTCACTGGAAATGGCTGAAAATGGCGACATCGGTCGCATTAGAAACCAGAACGTCGGATGATTGCGCACTCACGCTCAGTGAGCGGATCGATGCTTTTCTTCGCGCAAACCGAGAATGGATTGTGGTGTGCTGTTGCTGCTATGCGACGTTTCGCATCCTGATCTTTGCGGCCGCATTTCCCTTGTGCAACCAGGTTGACGAGCAAGATCACTATGAAATGATTTACAGATACTCGCACGGGTATGCCCCGGAGTCTACGCTCCCCAAGGCCGATCCCGAACTGGCACGAGTGTTCACGCTGTTCGGATCTCCCGAATTTTTCCACTCGAAAGAGGAACTGCAAGCATTCCATAGGAATGTACCAATCGCCGCACTGCCACCCGCATTGAAGGAATATCACTACAAGAAAGTGCTGGCGTTTTGGGAAAACAAATCTGACCTGGAGGCACAGTCGCCGCCGGTTTACTACGCGGTGGGAAGCGTGTGGTACAGAGTTGGAGCAGCGCTGGGAGCCAAGGATTGGGTGCTCGCATATTGGACGCGATTTCTGAGCGCAATTGTTTACGGAATGTTTGTCTTTATTTCTTTTTTGTTTGTAGAAGAACTTTACCCCGCGGGGGACTTCCTGTGTGTGGCAGTGCCGATGTTGCTGGCAGTATTTCCACAGGACGTTTTCTTTGGAATGAATCGTGATGTGCTATCGCCGCTGCTCGGCGCGCTGGCGATGTTGGTGTTATTCCGGGCAGCGCGCGAACAGAGTGGTGGATATGGGAACCTGATTGGTGGCGGAGTTCTGGTCGGCCTGGGCTTTTTGACAGAGGTTTCCAACATATTATTTTTTGGATTGCTCGCCGTTGTGCTTTACAGCCGGTATCGCAGCGCCAGAACGCATAGTGACTGGAAGCGAGAATTGGAAGCAATTATGGCCAGTGGCGCCCTCGCGATGCTGTTTCCGATTCTGTGGATGGCACACAACGTTATGGTGACGGGCGATTTGACCGCAGCGCGGGCAAAAACCGGCTACCTTGGATGGACCGTGAAGTCCTGGCCGGAGATCTGGCACCATGCGATTTTTTCCGCGAATGGATTTCACTATTTTTTTAGTGTATTGACGGAAACCTTCTGGAGAGGAGAGATTTGGTGGCGAGGAGTTCCGATGCGATGGAGTGTCGCAGACGGATGGTATCGAATATCTTCGATTCTGTTTGTCATGATTTTTGCCGCGAAATTATTTTGGACAGAAAGATCAGGAGAGAAGTTGCAGCGGGTCAATGGGTATTTATCCTTGTACCTGATTTTGGCTGCTTATTTGTTTATGGCGGCGATTTCGCTGCCCTACGACTTCCATGATTGTGTTAATCCTTCGCGCGCGCACCCGTTTTTTGTATCGGGACGAATCATCATCGGAGTTTTATTGCCGTTCGCAATTATGTATTTGAGTGGATTTGAAACTCTGTTTGAGCCAATTCGCCGCTATGTTCACCCGCTGATTCCGTTCGCGGTTTTTGCTATTTTCGTGACAGTGACCGAATTGATTGTCCGCGGAGATATATTCCACAGCGCGTTCAACTTTTTCTCGCTGCTGCGCATGTAGAAATCCTTCTGCCAATTCCCGCCTGATGAATTTACACAACAAAAAAGAAGAAAAAATCCGCAGGAACTTTAAAGAATTATTTTTGATACGCAGGAGAGAGTTCGCGAAGTTGCGCGACGGCACCGGGAATTATGTTGAGAGCGGAGGCGACTTGTTCTGCTGAGGTGTGGCGGCCGAGGCTGAAACGGATGCTGGCGCGAGCTTCGTCTGGCGAGAGTCCGATGGCGGTGAGTACGTGAGAGGGTTCCACGGCCCCGGAAGAGCAGGCAGCGCCGGTGGAGCAGGCGAGGCCTTTAAGGTCGAGCGCGATGATGAGAGCTTCGCCTTCAATCCCAGGAAAAAGTATGTTTGTGGTGTTTGGTGTCCGCACGCCGTTCGTGGCATTGCCGCGGGCGTGGGGAATGCGTGCGAGAAGGCCACGTTCCAATTCGTCGCGCAGAGTAGAAACTCGCGCGGCATCTTCGGAGAGCGAGAGACGAGCGAGTTCGGCCGCTTTGCCAAGGCCGACGATGCCGGGAACATTCTCCGTGCCGGGGCGGAATCCACGCTGGTGATGGCCGCCGTAGAGAAGCTGGCGGAGGCGTGTGCCGCCGCGTATGTAGAGCGCGCCGATGCCTTTGGGCGCGTAAAACTTATGACCGGAGATTGCGAGCAAATCGACGCCGAGAGCGTTGACGTCCACGGGAATTTTTCCAGCGGATTGCACGGCGTCGGTGTGGAAGAAGAGGTCGTTCTGCGCGGCGATCCGGCCAATCTCTTCGAGCGGCTGCACGGTGCCGAGTTCGTTGTTCGCGTGCATCACGGTGATCAAGGCGGTTTGCGGCCTGATCGCATCGCGGACGGTTTCAGGATCGAGCAGGCCGTTCGAATCGACCGGAAGATAAGTGACTTCGATGGCTTTGCGGTCGCCAGCGACAGTGCCACCCTCTTTTTCTAGTGCCTGGCAGGCGTTGAGGACAGCCTCGTGTTCGACTTGCGTGGTGATGATGTGTTTGGTCGCGCCTGCGGCATTGCGAACGATACCGAAGATGGCGTGATTGTCGGATTCGGTGCCGCCGCTGGTGAAGACGATTTCCTGAGGGCGAGCG
>Ga0207699_10001381_pt1 | contig 11546 bp, 8 predicted proteins | sample LARL51metaG_FD_184344 | JGI IMG/M metagenome (GOLD analysis project Ga0207699, IMG submission 184344) | Corn, switchgrass and miscanthus rhizosphere microbial communities from Kellogg Biological Station, Michigan, USA - LAR L5-1 metaG... | ecosystem: Host-associated > Plants > Roots >...
GACGTGGCAGGGCGCGTTCAAGGCGGCGGTCAAGCGCTGCTACAATCCGCCGCCGTACAATGGACCGGACGCGGATCAAATCGAAGCTGACGTTGATATCCAGATGCGGCCGGATGGGACGGTTGCCGTAGAGCCTTCGCTCGTCGCTGTGCACGGGCGATCGTCTATTGCCACGGCGGTCGGGGAAAGCGGGAAGCGGGCGATCCTGCAGTGCCAAGCCTATTCGTTTTTGCCGAAGGACCAGTACCAGACGTGGAAAGTTATTCAGATGACATTCGACCTGAAGGAGTCGCTGTGAGCGCGAACTCGAAGGCTACGATACCCGTGAGCAAGGTTCGACTCGACCGCCGGCGGTTCGTGATGGCCTCTGGATTGACATTGGCCGCGCTGGCGCAGCGATCCGCTTTCGCGCAGCGACTCAAGATCGACCCCGAAGGTTTCCAGCCGATTCCGATCGCGATCACGACATTCCTGCCGGGCGGCCCAAGCGACGCCGATGTCGGCAACGGCATCACGGGCGTCATCACCAACAATCTGAAGCGCAGCGGATTGTTCGCGCCGATCGATCAGGCCGCGTTCATCGAGCAGATTCAAAGTTTCGACAAGCCGCCGCAGTTCGCCAACTGGAAGAGCCTGAACGCGCAGGCGATCGTGACCGGCCGCGCCACCCGCCAGAGCGACGGTCGCCTGCGAGGTGAATTCCGGCTCTGGGAGGTCGCCTCCGGCCAGCAGCTTGCCGCCCAGCAATACGTCACCCAGCCGGAATTCTGGCGGCGCATCGCCCACATCATTTCCGACCAGATCTACGAGCGGATGACCGGCGAGAAGGGCTATTTCGACAGCCGCGTCGTGTTCGTCGACGAAAGCGGGCCGTCGGAGCGGCGCGTCAAGAAGCTCGCGATCATGGACCAGGACGGCGCCAATGTGCGCCTTCTGACCCGCGGCTCCGACCTCGTGCTGACGCCGCGCTTCTCGCCCTCGACCCAGGAAATCACCTATATGGAATTCGGCCAGGGCGATCCGAAAGTCTATCTCTACAACATCGAAACCGGGCAGCGCGAGATCGTCGGCAATTTCCCCGGCATGTCGTTTTCGCCGCGCTTCTCGCCGGATGGCCAGCGCATCATCATGAGCCTGCAGCAGGGCGGCAATTCCAACCTGTTCGTGATGGACCTGCGCTCGAAATCGACCACGCGGCTGACCGACACACCGGCGATCGACACCTCGCCGTCTTATTCACCCGACGGCAGCCAGATCTGCTTCGAGTCGGACCGTGGCGGCAAGCCGCAGATCTATGTGATGCCGGCGCAGGGTGGACAGGCGCAGCGCATCTCGTTCGCGCGCGACGACGTCAACGCCAGCTATTCGACGCCGGTATGGTCGCCGCGCGGCGACTACATCGCCTTCACGCGCCAGGGCGGCGGGCAGTTTGCGATCGGCCTGATCAAGCCCGACGGAACCGGCGAGCGCATCCTGACCTCCGGCTTCCACAATGAAGGCCCGACCTTTTCACCGAACGGACGCGTCCTGATGTTCTTCCGCGATCCCGGCGGCACCGGCGGACCCTCGCTCTACACGATCGACATTTCGGGCCGCAACGAGTTGAAGGTGCCGACCCCGGGCTTCGCCTCCGACCCGGCCTGGTCGCCGCTGCTGTCTTGAGCTTCAGCCGGCGCAAATCCGAGAGGTTGCCCGGACCAGGACGAGTACAGCCCTCCGCGTAGCAGGCGATGTCAATGCCCGATCAGACGGGCGCAGCAAGATCAAGGCCGACAGCGACGACGCCGATGAGCAAGGTTCGAATTGACCGCCGCCGGTTTCTGATGACGTCCACCCTGGGGCTGGCCATGTTTGGCCATCGATCGGCATTCGCGCAAAGGTTGCGGATCGACCCGGACAGTTCGCAGCCGGTTTCGATCGCGATTCCGGAGTTCGTGCCGGAGACGCCGGCGGAGAACGAGATCGCTGCGGGCGTTGCGCAGGTCATCACCAGCAATCTGAAACGGAGCGGCGTGTTCGCACCGATCGCTCCGACGGCCTTCGTCGAGCGGATCAGCAACATGGATTCGCCGAACCTCAGGAGTTGGAAGGCGACCGATGCGCAGTATCTGTTGACCGGCCGCGTGACACGGCCGACCGAGGGCGGCTTGCGGGCGGAATTCCGGCTCTGGGATATCGTCTCGGGGCACGAGGTCAGGAACAAGGGCTGCGATACCGCGCCGAACAATTGGCGGCGCATCGCGCACATCATCTCCGACCAGGTCTACGAACAGGCATTCGGCGAGAAGGGCTATTTCGACAGCCGCATCGCGTTCGTCGACGAGAGCGGGTCATCGGAGCAGCGCACCAAGCGGCTCGCCGTGATGGATCAGGACGGTGCCAATGTGCGCTATCTGACCCGCGGCGTGCAGCTCGTGCTGACCCCGCGGTTCTCGCCGTCGACCCAGGAAATCACCTTTATGGAATTCGGCCAGGGCGATCCGCGCGTCTATCTCTACAACATGGAGACGGGCCAGCGCGAGATCGTCGGCAATTTTCCGGGCATGTCGTTCTCGCCGCGCTTTTCACCGGACGGCCAGCGCATCATCATGAGCCTGCAGCAGGGCGGCAATTCCAACCTGTTCGTGATGGATCTGCGCTCCAAGTCGACCACGCGCCTGACTGACACGCCGGCGATCGACACCGCGCCATCCTATTCGCCCGACGGCAGCCAGATCTGCTTCGAGTCGGACCGTGGCGGCAAGCCGCAGATCTATGTGATGCCGGCGCAGGGCGGACAGGCGCAGCGCATCTCGTTTGCCAGGGACGATGCCAGCGCCAGCTATTCGACGCCGGTGTGGTCGCCGCGCGGCGACTACATCGCCTTCACGCGCCAGGCGGGGGGACAGTTTGCGATCGGCCTGATCAAGCCCGACGGGTCAGGCGAGCGCATCCTGACCTCCGGCTTCCACAATGAAGGCCCGACCTTCGCGCCGAACGGGCACGTGCTGATGTTCTTCCGCGATCCCGGCGGCAACAGCGGACCCGCGCTGTACACGATCGACATTTCGGGCCGAAACGAGCTCGAGGTGCCGACCCCGGGCTTTGCCTCCGACCCCGCCTGGTCGCCGCTGCTGTCGTAGCTGGCGTGAGCCAACACTGATCATCCGGGACCGGATGCGATGGCCGGCGCGGATCGAGGCCGCCAGGCAGGTGCAGGCGTGCGAATGCAATCGATATTTACCGATGGTTGTGGCTGCTGCGCGATTCCGGCGAATTTACGGGTGAATCGTGGCGAAGCAACTTTGCGCTAACGATGTTCCCTCAGAAAGGCTTCATTTCGGGCAGGTAAGAATGCACCCTCTGAAGAGGAACGTGCGCGCGGTCCCGAATGCAATTCGCAGATGAACAAGGAAACGGCAGCGATCAGGAGATGTCGCCGACGCTCTCGGCGGCGCTGATCGATTCGCTGTTCGAAGCTGTAGGTCCGCTGCTTGCAGGCGTCACCTTCGTGGTCGTCGCGGCAGCCATGACTGCGCTCAAGACGGGAGAAGTCCTGATCTGGGCGTGTGTCGCGCTTCTCATCGTGGCCGGAACGCTCCGGGCGCGCGATTTGTTGCGGTATCAGGCGCACAAGCCGTCCCTGACCGTCGAAGAAGCTGCCAAGTGGCAAAAGCGTTATCAGATCGGGGCGATAATTCAGTCCGCTGCGATCGGCATATGGTGTTCCGTCACCCTGCTGAGCAGCGATGACCCCGTAGCCCACATGATCTGCCTGTCCGTCACCAGCGGGCTGCTGGCGGGCGCCGCGGGCAGGGCCTATGGACGGCAATGGATCTTTCAGCTGCAGGCCGCCCTCAGCTTCGGTCCAACCGTCGTCGCATTGGCGATGCGCGGCACTCCCTATTACGTCGCGATGTCGGCCCTGAGTGCGACATTTCTGATGGGGCTGATGCAAATCTCGGCCAATCTGCACAGGATCGTCGTGCGCGCAATCATGGCCCGCGAGCGCGAGGCGGCGCTTGCACGGCAATTCGACACCGCGCTGAACAACATGCCGCATGGGCTCGCGATGTTTCGCGCCGACGGCCGGCTGGTCGTGATGAACAACCGCTTCCTTGAAATGCTGAACCTGCCGGATAACATCATCAGCCGCAAACCCGGCGCGTGCGACATCGTCGACGCCTGTGTGGCCGGGGGTGCCATTTCGGCCGCGAGCGGCAGGTTGATTCTCGCGGAAATCGAGCACACGCAGACGCGCGACATGATCACCACCGATCCCGACCTGCTGCGCGATCGCTCGCTGTCATGGACCTTCCAGCCGATGGGAGACCGCGGTGCCGTGGTCCTGCTCGAGGACGTCACCGAGCGTTGCCGGGCCGAAGCCAGGATCAGTCACCTGGCGCGCTATGACGAACTGACCGAACTCCCCAACCGCGTCAGCTTCCGCGACGAGATCGAGCGCGTGCTCGCGCTCCCGGAGGAGCGTGGCCGGAACTCCGCGCTACTGTTCGTCGACCTCGACCAGTTCAAGCAGGTCAACGACACGCTCGGCCATCCCTGTGGCGACCAGCTCCTCTGTGCGGTCGCCGAGCGTCTACGACGGATGCTGCGGCCGGAGGATTTCGTCGCGCGGTTCGGCGGCGACGAATTCGTGGTGTTCCAGCGCGATATCCGCGCCAACGAGGAGGCTGCCAACCTGGCGCGGCGGATCGTCGACCAGCTCAGCGAGCGCTACAAGATCGACAACCATCTGGTCGAGATCGGCGCCAGCGTCGGCATCGCGATCGCGACACCCGGGGTCAGCGCCGACACGCTGATGAAGAACGCCGACATGGCGCTCTACCGTGCCAAGGCCGATGGCCGCGGCACCTTCTGCTTCTTCCGCGACGAGCTTGCGCAGACCGTGGAGGCGCGGCGCATCCTGGAACTCGACCTGCGCAAGGCGCTGCTCAGCGAGGAGTTCGAGCTGTTCTATCAGCCGCTGATCAACCTCAAGTCAGGCAAGATCTCTACCTGCGAGGCGCTGCTGCGCTGGAACCATCCCGTTCGCGGCACCGTTTCACCGATCGATATCATCCCGGTCGCGGAGGATATGGGCCTGATCATCGATCTCGGCCGCTGGATCCTGCGCAAGGCCTGCACGGAATGCATGAAATGGCCGGAGGGGGTCAGCGTTGCCGTGAATTTCTCGCCGCAGCAATTCCATCAGCGCGACGTGCTCAGCGAGGTCCGCTATGCGCTCGAAGTCTCCGGCCTGCCGGCGGACCGCCTCGAGATCGAGATCACCGAATCGTCGCTGCTGCACAACACCCAGCTCACGCACGACGTGCTGTCCCAGCTCCAGGGCCTCGGCGTGCGGATCTCCCTGGACGATTTCGGCACCGGTTACTCGAGCCTGAGCTACCTTCACAACTTCCCATTGCAGAAGGTCAAGATCGACCGCTCCTTCCTGGAGGGGATCGACAGCGATCGCCCGCTGACGCTGCTGCGCGGCGTGGCGCGGCTGTCGGCGGACCTTGGCATGCAGGTCGTGGTCGAGGGCATCGAGACCAACGAGCAGCTCGAGCTGATCTCGACCGACGGCACGGTGACGGAGGCGCAGGGCTATCTGTTCAGCCGGCCGGTCCCGGCGGCGCAGATGCGCCATCTCCTGAATGCGTCTCATGGCCGGCGTACCGAGCCCGAGCTGGCCGCCAGTCCAGTACGATCGATTGCCTGAACCGCGTGGTTTTGCGCCGAAGTCAATCGCGCCCTGGCTTGCAGCTTTGAGGGTGAATCTCGCAACGCGAGCCCCGCCGGCATGATCGCGGACAAGCGCGGCGAGCTAGAACCCGAAGGATGCGGCCATAGGCGGCGCAACGTGCTGCCGCCGTCGACCAGTGTTTTTGCGGGCCGTAAACTTAACCGTACTGTCCGTAAGGCTTTGCAATCCGGTTAAGACGCCATTAACCTGTTCCGTGGGGCGAGTACAACCTGCAGCTTCTTGCGGTGCTCGCGGAAGTTGGTGGCGTATCGATGACATCCGGGACCGAATCGCACACGTCGTCATTTGTGCGAGGATCAGGGTTACTTGATCGGGTTGACTACCGACTCCTCGAAACTCCCGAGGAAAAGGATGCCGTCTATCTGATGCGTTACAGGGCTTATCTGCACGGTGGATTGATTGCACCGTCGGAGTCTTTGCGCGTCTACGATTCCTATGACGATGCGCCCAACGCCTGGCTCTTCGGAATCTATGTTGACGGAGAACTCTGCAGTTCTCTGCGCCTTCACGTCCTGAGCTCGGAATGGCGGACGTCCTATGCGACCGAATTGTTCGGCGACGTTCTTCATCCCCGCCTTGATCGTGGCGAGGTGTTCATCGATCCGGCCCGTTTTACCGGCGATCCGGAAAAAAGTCTCCGCTTCCAGGAACTCCCCTATGTGACGCTACGGCTGGTTTTTCTGGCCTGTGAGTTTTTCAATGCAGATACCGGGCTGGCGCTGGTACGTCCCGAGCATCAGGCTTTCTATCGCCGCATCTGCATGTACGAGACCGTTGCCGAGCCGCGGCCGTTTCCGAACGTCTCGAAGAAGACGGCGTTGATGGCCTCCGATTTCCGGAATGTCCGGGACAAGGTCCTGGCGCGGTTTCCCATCATGCGGTCGAGCGCTTTTGAGCGGCGAATGCTGTTCGACCGGATGGGCCTGCGGCCGGCGACGCCGCGCCCGGCGCTGGTACCCGCCCGCGAGCGCGTCTCCGGCAGCCGAGCCTAGACCGGACGCGCGGTTCCGGTTCCCGGGTGTCACCGGTTATCCACGCTGGGCCAAATTTGAAGTCGGGGCAGTCCCGGACCGGCTTGCCTTGACCCCGGCCCGGCCTTTACAAGTCATTAACCATCGCGATCGCTTTTCGGCGTTCGTTAGCATTTGGCCGGGGTCGGCAACACCCCGTCAAGGTTGACGGAACGTTCGCTTAACCATCGCCCTGTAGACCGGATGACAGGTCTAAGAACGTGAGCGTGGAGGCTCCGGAATGAAATACCAGATGCGTATCCTCCAGGGATTGAAGCTTGCCGCGGTGCTCGCGGTTGCGCTGTCGATGGGCGCGTGCGCGAACAAGAGCATGACGGCCGATGCGATGGCCAATGCCGCGACCCCGGGGAGCCAGCAGGATTTCGTCGTCAATGTCGGCGACCGCGTGTTCTTCGAAAGCGATCAGACCGATCTCACGCCGCAGGCGGTAGCGACCCTCGAGAAGCAGGCGCAGTGGCTGCAGACCTATCCGCGCTACTCCTTCACGATCGAAGGGCATGCGGACGAACGCGGAACCCGCGAGTACAACATCGCGCTCGGTGCGCGTCGTGCCCAGTCGGTTCGCACCTTCCTCGCCTCCAAGGGCATCGATCCCGGCCGGATGCGCACCATCTCGTATGGCAAGGAGCGTCCGGTCGCGGTGTGTAACGACATCTCCTGCTGGTCGCAGAACCGGCGCGCCGTCACGGTGCTGAACGCCAGTTCCTGATCGGCGGCTGAACTGCCGCAGAATTGACAACGGCGCCTGCCAAGGCGCCGGTTTTGTCTTGTCGTCCGCGTCAAAGCGTGCGTTTGTGCCGGTCGCGTTTTTGGCGTACCAACGCACGCGATCCGCGCCGCCATGGCGGCATGCCGGTCACCTCGTCAGGGCAATCTGTCAGGGCACAATGTCATCCCGCTTTCTTTACTCGACATGCGCTGCGGCGCTCGCCGCCAGCTTGGCGCTCTGTTCAGCCGCTGTTGCGCAATCCGATGACCAGGATCCGGAACTGCGGATCCAGCGGCTGGAGAATCAGCTCCGGCAGCTGACCGGCCAGAACGAGGAACTGCAGTTCCGCAACCGGCAGCTCGAGGAGCGGCTGAGGCAGCTGCAAGGCGGCGGGCAAGGCGCGCCCGCAGGCCCGCCCGCCGCGCAGCCCAGCGCGGCTGTGGCACCGCCGATCCAACTCGATCCCGGCTATCGCCAGCAGGGCGCGGCGGCCGATCCGGGCTATCCGCAGCCGCAGGCCCAGGGAGGCTATGCTCAGCCCCAACCGGGTTATGGACAACAGCAAGGCGGCTACGGCCAGCCGCAGATCGCCTCGCCTGCGCCGATCGTTCAGGAAGCCGCGCCCGCAAGTCCGCAGGGCGGCCGGCGCCGCGGCGACGCATTCGATCCCAACCAGAATCCGAATGCGCCCGGAGCGCCTCAGGCGCTCGGCGGTGGCCGGCTTCCGGTGCCGGCCGAGGGAGGCGCGGCGGGGCCGCGCGGGGCGGGGCAACCGATCGAGCAGGCCAATATCCCGGGCAGCCGTCCGCCGCCGGGAAGTCCGCCGCCGGGAGCCAATCCGAACGCCGCCGGGGCGCTTGCCACCGCGCCTCCGGGCAGCACCCCTCGCGACGAGTACGATCTCGGCATCGGCTACATGCAGCGCAAGGACTATGCGCAAGCCGAGCAGACCATGCGTAATTTTGCCGAAAAATATCCGAGCGATCCGTTGCTTGGCGATTCGCAATACTGGCTGGGCGAGAGCCTGTACCAGCGCCAGCAATATCGCGATGCGGCCGAGATCTTCCTCGCGGTCACCACCAAATACGACAAGTCGGGCAAGGCGCCTGATTCGCTGCTGCGGCTCGGCCAGTCGCTGGCGGCGCTGAAGGAAAAGGAAGCGGCCTGCGCCGCGTTTGGTGAGGTCGGGCGGAAATATCCGCGCGCCTCGGCCAGCGTGAAGTCCGCCGTCGACCGCGAGCAGAAGCGGGTGAAGTGCTGACTTAGGCTCGCCGCGGAGCTGGTCTACCCAGCTTTCGAAGCCGCTGCGCGGGTCGAAGAAGGCGCCAGCGAACCAAGGCGCTGCATCTCCTCCGAATGGAACAGTTTTGGGTTGTCGAGATAGGCCCGCGCCATCGGCAGGGCGTCGGCCCCCCAGAACAGCTCGCTGCCGATCTGCAATGTCGGTACGCCGAACAGACCGGCTTTGACCGCGGCGTCGGTGTTGGCGCGGAGCCTGGCCTTCGTCTCCGAAGCCTCGACCAGCGCAGCCGCAGCCGCGACATCCAGCCCCAGGGCCGCACAGGCCAGTTGCCAATCCGCCTCCGCCGAGAGGTCAAGTCCGTCCCGCCAGATGCTGTTCATGACGGTTCGGACGGCGCTTGGCGCTGCGTCGAGCGCGACCAGCAACCGCAACGGTTTGAGCGGGTTGAACGGGTGGTACGGCGGAAAACGGAACGGAATTCCACGCCGCTCCACCTCGAAGGCGCACAGCCGGTAAGTGTGAAGGCGCTTTGGAGCAATCTCCGCGGGGCCGAGATGGCGCCAGTGTTCGAGCAGCGCAGCGAACAGGATCGGCCTGCAGGTGATACGCGTTCGCTGCGCCAGTTCCTCGATCTCGCCGAGCGCGAGATAGGAGAACGGCGAGATCACGTCGAAATACCAGATCGCCTCCGGCGGTGGGGCCTTTGCCCCCGGTGAGTTCATGTGTGCGCTCCCGGTCGCGGCCATGTTGTCCTGCACCGCGTCATCCCGCAAGAGCGGCGAGGGATTGTGCGCGTTATGGCCTTCGGCCGTCTCTGCACGCATAATGGCCGGCATCATGCGCGACGAGGACAACGCCCCGATCTCGGTCCAGGAAGCGAAAAACCTGTTCGCGGACTGGAGGGCGCTGCCTGCCATCGTGCTCGCCGTGTCGGGCGGCCCGGATTCGGTCGCGCTGATGTGGCTCGTGGCGCGCTGGCGGCGCGCGCTGACGCAAGGCCCGCGCCTCGTCGCCGTCACCGTCGATCATGGCCTGCGGGACGAGGCCGCCCGCGAGGCACGCGAGGTCAAGCGTCTCGCGCGCAACCTCGGCATCGAGCATCGCACGTTGCGCTGGACGGGCGACAAGCCGAACAGCGCCGTGCCGGCTTCGGCGCGTGCGGCGCGCTATCGCCTCCTCGGGCAGGCCGCGCGCAAGGCGGGTGCGAGCCACGTTTTCGTCGCCCACACCCGCGACGATCAGGCCGAGACGCTCCTGATGCGGCTCGTGCGCGGCAGCGGCATCGCCGGCCTCGGCGCGATGGCGCGCGAAAGCGAGCGCGAGGGCGCCGTCCTCGCCCGCCCGTTGCTGAACGTTCCGAAGAGCCGGCTGATCGCAACCCTGAAGCGGGCGAAGATCGGCTTTGCCGACGATCCGACCAATCGCGATACGACCTTCACCCGGCCGCGGCTGCGCGCGCTGCTCCCGCAGCTTGCCGGTGAAGGCGGTGATGCGCGCGTGCTGGCCCGCCTCGCCCACAGGCTGGCGCGGGCCAATGCGGCCATTGACGTACTGGTCGACGGAGCCGAGCGTTATCTGGCCACGCGTGGACACCTCAGCATGCCGCGCGAGCCGGGTGCCACCGTGGTCGACGCGGGACATTTTGCCGCCTTGCCCGACGAAGTCCGCCTCCGCCTCCTGATGCGTGCGATCAACGCCGTCGGGCACGAGGGGCCGGCGGAACTTGGCAAGGTCGAATCGCTGCTCGCCCTGCTCGATCGGGCGCTTTCGGGCCGAAGATCAGCGGCAAAATCGACCGGAAAGGGCCTGAAACAAACCCTCGCCGGGGCGCTGATCAGCCTCACCGCGACCTCGCTGCGCATCGAGGCCGCGCCGCAGCGCCGCCATCGTGCAGCTATGATGCGCAAGTGAATACCGGCGGTCGCCATTTTGATAACGCCGCGAGAATCTTAACCACCTTCCAAACGCCGTCTTCGATGTCATTTTTTGAACGGGAATCGCGTTAGAATGGGTATAAATAGTCCGATCCGGTTCCCTTGGCAGCGGTCCGGACGGCACCTAAATTACAACGTGGTCGACCGGGGGCATCCCTCGTAAAACCCAGGGATCAAACCAGAGGGCTTGAGGGCCGCGATCCGCGCGACCACGAAGGAAAATCGATGAACGCTAACCTGCGCAATTTCGCCCTCTGGGTCATAATCGTTCTTCTGCTTCTGGCGCTGTTCACGCTGTTTCAGAATCCCGGCCAGCGCGCCTCCTCGCAGGACATCTCGTTCTCGCAGCTTCTGACCGAGGTCGACCAGGGTCACGTCCGCGACGTCCTGATCCAGGGGCCGGAGATCCATGGAACATTCACCAATGGCTCGTCGTTCCAGACCTACGCGCCGAGCGATCCGAACCTGGTCAAGCGACTGTATGATGCCAAGGTGTCGATCACGGCGAAGCCGCCGGGTGACAACGTGCCGTGGTTCGTCTCACTTCTCGTCTCGTGGTTGCCGTTCATCGCGCTGATCGGCGTGTGGATCTTCCTGTCGCGCCAGATGCAGGGCGGCGCCGGCAAGGCGATGGGCTTTGGCAAGTCGCGCGCAAAAATGCTGACCGAGGCGCATGGCCGCGTCACCTTCGAGGACGTCGCCGGCGTCGACGAGGCCAAGCAGGACCTGCAGGAGATCGTCGAATTCCTGCGCGACCCCGGCAAATTCCAACGCCTGGGCGGCCGCATCCCGCGCGGCGTGCTGCTGGTCGGCCCGCCCGGCACCGGCAAGACGCTGATCGCACGCGCCGTCGCGGGCGAAGCCAACGTGCCATTCTTCACCA
>Ga0207699_10001382_pt1 | contig 11545 bp, 8 predicted proteins | sample LARL51metaG_FD_184344 | JGI IMG/M metagenome (GOLD analysis project Ga0207699, IMG submission 184344) | Corn, switchgrass and miscanthus rhizosphere microbial communities from Kellogg Biological Station, Michigan, USA - LAR L5-1 metaG... | ecosystem: Host-associated > Plants > Roots >...
CAAGGCTATGCCGGGCAGCCGACGCAGGCGTACCAGGGGCACGCCGACCAGACGACCGTCCAGCAGCCATACGGCTACAGGCAGGACGCCGGCCCGCGCGGCTACCGGGAACGCGGCGCCCCGGGCGGACCCGGTGGTCCCGGCGGGCCCGGCGGCCCCGGCGGGCCCGGCCCCGGTCGGCCGGGTGGTGAACCCAAGCGGAAGGTCCGGTTCCGCAGGACGCGCAAGATCGCTCGGCTGCGGTCCGTCCGCATCGTCGCCGCGCTGTTCGCCGTGTTCCTGATCTGGGTGACGTTCTCGATCGGCCAGGCGATCACCGCCAACAACGGCCAGAGCCTGTCGTCCAACCTCGCCGAATGGGCCCGCGACCACTACCTCGGCCCGGTCGTCACGTTCGGCGAGTGGCTCAGCTACAACCCGCCCAAGGCCGGCGGCAAGCCGTCTTTCTCGCTCGCCATCCCCAAGGGACAGCAGGTCAACCCGGCCAAGACGCACGCGAAGGGCTTCACGCCCGACATCCCGGCCACGCTGAAGTCGCTGGCCGGCGCGCCGCTGCCCGGTGAAGGGCAGTGGCGGGTCGTGGAGAAGGTGAAGGGCCAGCCCGCGATCTTCACCACCTTCCTGCGGGACGCCACGTACACGTCCTACGTCAACGGGATCGCGTCGATGGACCAGCGGCTGGTCTCGTTCCAGCTGCACCCCGGCTCGGAGGACCCCGGCCAGGGCAACTGGGGGACGTGGGGGGCGACCTCTATCGCGCCTGGGCACCGCACGGGCCTGATCGCCACGTTCAACGGCGGCTTCAAGCTGGACAGCGCCGGGGGCGGCTTCTACCTCAACGGTGAGTACCACGGCTCGCTCGTGACCGGCGAGGCGTCGATCGTGTACTACAAGAACGGCACGGTCAAGATCGGCGAGTGGGGCCGCGACTTCACGATGAACTCGTCGATCGAAGGCGTGCGGCAGAACCTGAAGCTGCTCATCGACCGCGGCAAGATCGAGCCGAACCTCAACCAGAACGTAGAGACGAACTTCGGCGCCACGCTGGGCGGCGGCTACTACGTCTGGCGTTCCGGGCTCGGAATCACCAAGGACGGCAGGATCGTCTACGTCTACGGCCCGGCGCTCAACGTCCAGGACCTGGCCGACCTGCTGGAGCGGGCCGGCGCGGTCGAGGGCATGCAGCTCGACATCAACCCGTACTGGATGAAGTACGAGTATTACAACGCAAACAGCCACCCGTCAGACCCGACGCCGGTTAACCTGCTGCCGACGCAGCAGCAGAGCGCTTACTCGTACTACTCGACCTACACCCGGGACTTCACGGCGGTATACGCGCGGTGACGATAGACAAGACCCTGGTCCCTGGCAAAGACACGGGACCACAGGCCGCGGTGTCCGCCGCGGCTCTGCCGGTGACCCCTTCGCGGTGGCTCATCGCGGTCATCACGGAGACCAGGCCACGGCAGTGGCCGAAGAATCTCCTGGTGTTCGCTGCGCCGCTGGCCGCCGCCTCACTGGGCCGCAACCACGGCTTCGCCTACGCGCTGCTCGCGATGTTCGCCTTCGCTTGCGCCTCGGCGGCGGTGTACTTCGTCAACGACGTCGTCGACGCCGATCGCGACCGGCGTCATCCGGTCAAGCGGAACCGCCCGGTCGCCTCCGGCGCGCTGCCCGCCCAGCACGCGCTCGTGCTCGGCGCGCTCGCGGTCGTCCTCGCCGTCGGCTCGGGCTTGCTCATCCGGGAGCCCGGGCTTGTCGTGGCGGTCTCCGTCTACCTCTGCCTGCAGTTCCTGTACTCGTTCCGGCTCAAGCACGTCCCGTTCCTCGAGATGCTGCTCGTCGCCTCCGGCTTCCTGCTGCGCGTTCTCGGCGGCGCGGCGGCGACTCACGTGAAGCCGCTGTCCATCTGGTTCCTGCTCGTGTGCACCCTCGGCGCGCTCGGCGTCGCGGTCGCCAAGCGGTACACCGAGCTCACCTCGCTGGGTGATGAGGCTGTCCGGCACCGCCCGGTGATGCGCTGGTACCGGCCAGGGATGCTCCGCATCGTCCAGCTGCTCATCGGCGTGGGCATGCTCGCGACGTACCTGATGTGGGCGGCGAGCGAGACCACCGACGCCCGCCCCTGGCACCTGGCGAGCGCGCTGCCGCTGGCCGCGGCGCTCGTCAGGTTCGGCGTGCTCACCGCCCGCCGCACCGTCCGCCCGGTGGAAGACCTGATCACCAGGGACGCGCTCATGCTCTGTTTCGAGGCGGCCTGGCTGGTGCTGTTCTGCGTCGGGCTCTACGCGGCTTAGGTGGGCGGGAGGGATTGGGTGGGGAAAAAGATGAGCAGTCAGAACGGAAGCAGCCGGCTCTCACGGGTCCTCCTGCTCGGCGGCACGAGCGAGATCGGCCTGGCGATCCTGTCCGCGCTGCGGCTTGAGCCGGGCACCGAGGTGATCCTGGCCGGCCGCGACACGCAGCGGCTCGAGGCGGCCGGCAAGGCGCTGAACCGCCCGGTCACCGTGGCCAGGTACGACGCGCTGGACACGGAGACGCATCAGGCCTTCGCCGACGAGATCTGCGCCGGGGGAGTGCCCGACCTGGTGATCGCCGCGACCGGCGTGCTGATCCCGGAAGAGCAGGCGGAACGTGACGTGCGCCTCGCCGCCACGATGATCGAGACCAACTTCACCGGGCACGTCACCGCGCTGCTCGCGTTCGGCTCGCGGATGCGCGAGCGGGGCAGCGGCACGATCGTGGTGCTGTCATCGGTCGCGGCGGTCCGGCCGCGCAAGTTCAACGCGGTGTACGGGGCGACTAAGGCGGCCCTGGACGCGTTCGCCCGCGGCTACGCCGACGCGCTGCACGGCACGGGGGTCCGCTTGCTGCTCGTCAGGCCCGGGTTCGTGACCGGCCGGATGACGGCGGGGATGGCGCCGGCCCCGCTGGCGACCACGCCGGAGGCGGTCGGCGTCGCGGTCGCGGCGGCGCTGCGCGGATCCAAGTCAGTTGTGTGGGTTCCGTCGTCGCTGGCCGGGCTGGCCACCGCGATGCGCCTGATCCCCAGGCCGATGTGGCGTAAGCTCAAGCGCTGATTTCGGTGTGACTTCCCTCTGAGTACGCGTTCGCACACGTCTACGGCGAGAAGCCGCGGGTACATTCCCCGGTTGTGCGGGTCTTGGTAGCAGAAGACGACGACACCCTTGGCGCGGTGCTCGCCCAGGGGCTCCGCAGCCGTGGGTACGTGGTCGACCTGGTCGCCGACGGCGAGGCGGCGCTGTCCTACGCCCGCTGTTACGAGTACGCGGTGGCCGTGCTCGACTGGCTGATACCCCGGGTGTCCGGCATCGACGTGGTGCGCCAGCTGCGGCGCACGGGGGCAAGGACACCGGTCCTGATGATCAGCGGCAAGGGCGCGCCTGAGGACCGGGTGGCCGGCCTGGACGCCGGCGCCGACGACTACCTGGTCAAGCCGTTCGTCTTCGACGAGCTGCTCGCCCGGTTGCGGGCGCTGCAGCGCCGGCCGCCTGACGTGCTCCCGCCCCGGCTGGTGGTCGGCGACCTGGAGTGCGACCCGGCCTCCCGCGAGGTCACGTTCGGCGGCCGCCGGCTGGCGCTGACCTCGACGGAGCTGAGCATCCTCGAGACGCTGATGCGGTTCTCGCCGGCCGTCGCGGAACGCCGCCAGATCGCGCAGCACGTATGGACCGACGAGGTCGACACGTTCTCCTCGAACACGATCGACGTGCACCTGGCGCGGCTGCGCGCCAAGCTCTCCGGTTCCCGCGTCCGCATCCAGACCGTCCGTGGCGTCGGCTACCGCATCGTCGCGGATAACGGTCAGCGGTTAGCCGGCCCCCGCGGCGGCGGTCATGACCGCACCTCGACGAGCATCGGCAGGCCGCCGGCCGGGCGCTGGGTGACGGCGGGAATGATCGTGACGGGTTCCGCGGACGCCGGGCGCAGCCGCACCTGCTGCCCGGCGACCGCCAGCACGGTCATCATCTCGACGGCGCCGAAACCGGCGCAGGCGGGCGAGTACATCCGCATGGACTCCTGGACGACCTGTCCGGTGTAACCGAGCGCCGTCAGGTCCTCGGCGGCCGGCGCCCGGCCGCCGAGGACAGCCGCCAGCTCCTGGTGGAACCGGTCCTCCGCGTCCTGGCGCTGCCCGAGCAGCAGCCAGGTCCAGGCCAGCGCCACGGCGGTGGTCTCGAAGCCGGCGAAGAACAGCGTCACCACCTGGTCGCGCAGCTCGCGCCGGGTGTCCGCGGCCGCCGCCTGATCGCCGTAGCTTCTGACCAGGTCGGCCAGCATGTCATCGTGGCCGCCGGGGTCCGCCAGCCGCTCGTCGATCCGCGCGTACACGAAGCGGTCCATGGCCGCGAGGCCGCGCCGGAAGCGGCGGTGCAGCCTGGTGGGCACCCACAGCGGCAGGGGCACCGGGCTGAAGTTGCGCAGCGCGACGACCTGGACGCCGGACCGCACGGTCTCGGTGAAGCAGTTGGAGCCCCTGGTGCCGCTGGGGTCCGCGCCGGCCGTGTCCGCCAGGCCGGCCTGCAGGTCGTTCTCCAGGTCCCGGCTGAACAGCGCCATGCCGATGACCCGCATCGCCAGGTGCTGCATGTCGTCGAGCACGTCGACCGGCTCGCCGCGGCGCGCGGCCTGCTCCCAGCCGGCGAGCAGCTGCGTCGTCAGCGTTCCCGTGTTCTGCACGACGCGGGCGAGCGTGGCCTTGCCGAACGCGGGCTCGGCGTAGAAGTTGAGAACCTCATGGTCGGCTGTAGCAGGCAACTGTGCTCCCTGTGTCCTGGTTTACAGGCAGCACCGTCCCACGCTGCTGTTGCGCGCCGGCTTAGCGGGAATTAACCGACCTCGCGCCGAGTACCGTGGCGGCGGCGACCCCGATCAGCGGAAGGCAGGGCACGGCCCACGCCGCGTTGGCGACGAGCACCCCGGCCAGCGACGCGCCTGCCAGCAGGCCGGCCAACACTCCCGGGCGGCGCCAGCCGACCTTCTCTTCCGGCCGGAAGACCGCGCTGACCAGGCCGGTCAGCGTCCCGGTGAGATAAGTGGTGGACACGTTGCCGAGCCCCAGCTGGACGACCGCGGCCGACTGGATGCCCATCGCGCAGGCGGCAGCGGCGAGGATCGCGTACTGAGCCCAGCCGGCCGGCCGCGAGCCTGTCGCCTCCCAGCCGGCCAGGACACCAGCGAGCAGCGTGAGCTCGGCCGCCAGTGTCAGCGTCACGTGCGCGGGCCAGCGTTCGCCGTCCGGCTCGGCGGCCGACTTGGCCGAGGTGCGGTCCGTGCGGTACCGGCCGATCAGCGTGCCGGCGGCGACGCCCGTGACGTAGCCGGCGAACGCCACCGCGGTGTGCAGGGCCAGCGACGCCGACCCGCGGGCCAGCGACAGGCCGAACACCGTGATGTTCCCGGTCATCACGCTCGTGAAGACGTTCCCGAGCCTGGTGAAGCTCGTCACGTCCGACGCGCCTGAGGCGAACGTCAGCAGCACCGCGATCACGGTCATCGTCCGCGGCGGGATCGCTTTGCTCACCCAGCAAAGGGTACGCGGACGGCTCTTGCCCAGCCTGGCGCTTCGGGCGCGTCGTCGCCGAGCAGCCCTGCCACCACCCGCATCCCCTTCGGCGCGGCATGGGGCCACGGTGTATAGCCGTCGGTGAGGACCACGGTCACGGCGGGGCGGGGCCGCAGCGCGTAGGCCGCCGCGAGGCCGGCGCCCATGTTCGTGCCGCCGCCGCCGGTCAGCGTGACCTGGCGGGCGGAGGAGACCCGCTGCGCGGGCCCTGCCGCCGCGTCGCATGCGAGGACCCGCAGCTGGCGGGCCATGCCGAGGGCACGCAGCAGCCCCTCCACCTCGGCGAGCGCCATCGCGAGGAGCTCCTCGCTCATGCTGCCCGAGGTGTCGCAGACCACCGCGAGCTCGGGGACCGGCCGCCGCAGCGCGGGCAGCACCACGCCGCTCACCGCGGCGGCCCGCCGGGACGGCCGCCGATAGGAGTAGTCCGCCGCCCCTGCCACGTCGGCGACGGCCCTGCGCAGCTCGGCGGCGAGCAGTCGCCGCCAGTCGACTTGCGGCGCCAGCACGTCCCGTGCCCAGCGCAGCAGCCCGGCCGGGACCGTTCCCGGCTGCTTGGCGTGCCGCACGACCTCCTCCGCCACCTGGCGGCGCAGCAGGTCGGCCAGCCACGGGTCGAGCCCGCCCGGGCGCCCTGGCCGGTCCGACGCCCTGGGGAGCCCGTCGGCGCCGCTGCCGCAGTCCAGCCACGCCGCCGGGCCCTCATCGTCCGTGCCGGCTTCGCGCCGCTTCAGCAGCGCGAAGTACTCTTCGGCCAGCCGTCCGGGGTCGGCGCCGAAGTGCCGCGGCAGCACCGGGTTTCCCGGCAGTTCCAGCCCGGCGGGTATCAGGTCGTCGTTGATCTCGGCGTCGGCGGCGCTCAGCCACTGCCGGGAGTCGTCCTTGGTGACCGCAGCCGCCAGCGCCCGTTCGGAATGAAGACGCAGAATGTGGCAGACGTGATGCACGAGGACGCTGCCGAACTGGGCCGGGGACCAGCCGGCCACCAGCTCAGGATCGGCGGACAGCTGCCAGCGGTCGTCGATGGTGACGCTGTCCAGCCCGGGCGCGGCGGTCACCTGGGCGCCGAAGATGCCGCTCGCGAGGTAGGGGAAGCGAACCGCGGCCCAGATCCTGGCGGCGGCGAGACCCGGCAGCTCTCTCATGGCCCGCTAACCCAGCAGCCCGGCGTCGCGCAGCACCGGGGCGAACAGCTTGATCTCGCTAGGCAGCGGCATGCCGTCCGGGCGGCATTTGGCCAGCACCCGCGCCGCGGTGGCCGCCACGTCGGGCGCCGCCTCCGCGCAGCTGCCGAGCACCTGCCAGGCCGCGGTCCAGCGATCCGGCGTCGGCTCCGCCGCGACCGCCGCGGCGACGGCGGCGAGCGCCGCGTACGCCCGGTCCCCGCGCTCAGGCAGCCGGAACGCGGCGGGGTTGGCCAGCACTTCCTCGGGATCGGGCAAGTCCATCTCCACCAGCCAGGCGAGGAACTCCACGCCCGCGCCGTCCCCGACCGCTCCCCTGATGAGCGCCGACCTCGCCTGATCGGTGGCCTTCGCGGCCTCCGCGGCGGTCATCAGCCGGGCCGCCATTTCCCAGGTGCGCGGGCTCGGCCAGCCTCGCCCGGCCTCACTGGCGTTGTCCGGCGGCGCGATCGCGAGCGCGGGCCGCACCTGGAGGAACGCGGCGACCATGGACTTGCTGAGCGGTTCGCCCGCCGCCCAGCCTGCCGGCAGCAGCGGCACAGGCGGCGGCGCCCAGCCGCTGGCCAGCCCCTCGGCGATGCCGCGCGGCGACGTCTCCCAGCTCAGGTGGCACAGCCTGTTGGCCAGCGGCGCGGACAGGTCCCAGCCGTCCGCGGCCTGCTCGGGCGGGTTCGCAGCGGCAACGACGGCTACGTCCTCAGGCAGCGTCAGGTCGCCGACGGTCCGTTCCAGCACCACCCGCAGCAGCGCGGCCTGGACGGCGGGCGGCGCGGTGGACAGCTCGTCGAGGAACAGCACGCCGGTGCCGGCCTCGGCGAGCCTGGTCGCCCACAGCGGCGGCGCGAAGCGGACCACGTCCCCGGTGACCACAGGGAGGCCGGCGAAGTCAGATGGCTCCCTGATCGACGCGATGACCGTCTCGCACGGCAGGCCCATGGCTTCGGCCATCGCGCGGATGGCCGATGTCTTTCCGGTGCCCGGGGCGCCCCAGAGCAGGACGGGTACCCGGGCCGCGACCGCTACCCCGAGCGCCTCCGCGGCGACGTTTCCGTCTCCCGCCTGCAGCAGCGTGCTCATGTCTCCAGTGTGCGGCCTGCCCGGCAGCGGGTCAGCCCTTCGCGGTGATCCTCGTGCCGAGTTCGAGGCCCTCGCAGATGCCGCGCATCACGCCTTCCGCGCCGACGTCGAACACATGCATGGTCAGCGACTGCTCGTTGGCGAGGACGAACGCGCTGGTGTCCATGATGCGAACCCCGGCCGCGAGGGCCTCGTCGTAGGTGAGGGAGGTGTACCGCTTGGCGTCCGGGTGGTGCTTGGGGTCGGCGTCGTACACGCCGTCCACGCCGTGCTTGGCGACGAGTAGCGCGTCCGCGTCCAGCTCGAGCGCCCGCTGCACCGCCGGGTAATCGGTGGTGACGTACGGCTGGCCGATGCCGCCGGCCAGCACGACGATCATGCCGCGCTCGAGGTGGTGCACCGCGCGGAGCCTGATGAACGGCTCGGCGACGCTATGGATCGGCACTGCGGTCATGACTCGTATGTCCGCCTCGGTGCGCGCGGTGAGCGCGCCACGCAGCATGAGCGCGTTCATCACCGTGCCGAGCATCCCGATGTTGTCCGCTTCTGCCCGGCTGATGCCCCAGCCGTCGGCCATCCTGCCGCGGAAGTAGTTGCCGCCGCCGACGACGACGGCCACCTGGACGCCGAGCTCGTGCACGGACAGCACCTCGTCGGCGACGCGCGCGAGGCTCGCGGGGTCAGCCCCCGTTCCGGCGGGCCCGGCAAGGGCCTCGCCGCTGAGCTTGACCACAACTCTGCGGTATCGCGGCAACGTGCAGCCCCCTATTCGCCCGGGTTGTCTGCCCGCCACGCTACCAGCGTGTCCGCCGTGCCCGTGCCCAGGTCCGCCGGCTACTTCGCATCGGCCCAGCAGCGGACGACGCTGGTCTCCGCGATGAACCGCACGCCACCGCGCGGCGCCCAGCGGCGCGCGGTCTCCGCGAGGCAGTCGCCCACCAGCGCCGCCGCCGCGTCCGCGTGCCCCTCAGCGACGTGCACGAGCAGCTCGTCATGCAGGCACAACACGATTCGCGCGCCAAGCGCGGGACCCCGGGCCCGCACCGTGACCGCCCACATCTTGAACAGTTCCGCCGCCGCCCCCTGAACCAGCGCGTTGCGGCCGTACCGGCCGCGCGCGGCTGTGCGGGCCGGCGATGCGATGCCGCCCGACATGCGGACCAGCCGGCCGCCGTAGGTGCGCAAGTCCCGTCCGGCCCTGGCGGCGCGGTCGGCCGAGTCGAGGTAGCCCATCGCGACGGGGTAGGCGGCCCGCATCCGGCGGCCCGCGACGCCGCCGTGCCCGGTGGTCTGGCCGTACATCGCGGCGATCATCGCGACCTTGGCGGTGGGCCTGTCGACTCCGAGTTCCGCCGCGACGGGCAGGTACATGTCGTCGGCCTGCGTCGCAAGGGCGAGCGCGGGGTCACCGGACACCGCCGCGAGCACCCGCGGCTCGATCTGCCCAAGGTCGGCCCGCACGAACAGGTGCCCTTGGGCCGCGATGACCGCCCGGCGGATGGCCGCGGGCATGTTGTGCAGCCCGTTGGACGCCGTCATCCGCCCCGCGGCGCCGTCGGACCCGGTCCACGCGCCGCGCAGCCGCCCGTCGGGACCGAGGCTCTCGTCCAGCCAGCCGTAGCCGTAAGTGGTGGCGATCCGTTCCGCCTTGCGCCACTCGAGCAGCGCGGCGACGAGCGGCGAGGTGTCCTTGAACTCCTCGAGCCGCCACGCCCGCGTATCCGGCACCTCCACGCCCGCGGCCGCGAGCAGCGACCGTACCTGCACCGGGCTGCGCAGGTCGGCGGTCACCCCGGCGGGCGCGTGCCGCAGCACCGCGCCATCCCGCGCCGCGCGCATCGCCGCCGCCTCGGCATCCCCGCGCGGCCGCGGCCCGATGAACCCGGCGAGCACCTGCTCTGCGGCGTCCCGGTCCATCGGCAGCCCATCGGCCGACAACTCGGCACACAGCAACTCGACAGTCGACTCAGCCCGCACGGTCGCGACCGCCCAGCCGGTACCCGCTCCACCCGCGTCGCGGCCCGCTTGCCCGTCGGCATTGGACGCTTCACCCGGACCTCGGCCCCCTCTGCCGCTGCCTCGGCGCACCTGGGCGCCGGGCCCGGCCGCTCCGCCTCCGGGTTCGCCCGCTCCGGCTTCGAGAGCCGCCCGCTGCAGCTCCGCCGCCTGCCTGGCAAGCCGCGCCCAGGCCAGCAGCCGCTTAGGCGACCCGGCCCAGCCGCCACGGGTCCAGTCAAGCCGCAGGTACCCGTCCGCCCCGATCGGCCCGGCGCCGGCGGCCGGCTCGGGCGTTTCCGTCCGCGCCGGAGGAAATTCTTCCTCCCGTGCCGCGTCGAACAGGTCGGCCATGCCCGCAGCCGCGTCTGATCCAGGCGCGGGCACTCCGTCGAGCGGCAGCCCGCGCAGGTGCGCCCAGGCGAAGCCTGGGTCCGCCCGCCATCCGCCGAACAGCAGCCGGTGCACCGCCGCGACATCCCAGCACGTCGCGAGCCGCACACCCTGCGCGACCAGCCGCTGCGCGTCCTCCTGTGACCAGGTCGCCCACCGCGGCCGAATCTCGTCATCCGCGACTGCCAGCTCGCCAGCGGATCCCACCCACCCTGTCGCAACGGCGTCGGCGGCCACCGCGACGGTGCCGTCGGAGGACACAGCCAGCCCCACCAGGTCCCCTCGTCCGGCGCCTGCCTGCCGCAGCCGGGTTACGAGCTCCGCATCGCCCACGCTCCCATTCTGCTCAACCGCGAACCCGTCGCCCGCCCCGCCACGCGATCCCGAACGTGGTCGATGTGACATCGTCGACACTCTTTGGGGGTCGATGGACCATCGACCACGTTCGTTGGGGCGGACCATCGTCCGTCATGCCCCACTAGTCCCGCAGTCATCAGGGGTTAGGTCGGGCTGGATACCTAGAATCACTTTGCGCACGAAACGACCATTTGTGACCGGTCACTCAACGTAGAAAGTGGTCATTTCATGCGCAATGTGAACGGGAGGGGCTGGTGTGGTCAGCGATAGATGTCCGCCTGGACGCCCAGGGTGCCTTTGTTGGCGCCATGACCACATCCAGGGGGGCCAGAGGCGCCAAAAGTGGTCGCCACGCCAACAAAGCCAACGGGGGAGGTGGCGTGACTAGCGGGTTATCTCCCACGTGGGGAGGCCCGAAGGGGCGTCGGCGGTTGCGTGGACCTCGATCGGGACTGGCTCCGAGTCGGGGGCCGGGAGGGCTAGGACCCTCGCGCCCGGGTGGCCGGGCTCTTCGACGGCCACGACCAGATGGCCGGCGACCACGGCCAGGCCGCAGGCCCAGACGTCGGCTAGCCAGCCGACCGGGAGCGCCGCGCGCAGCCGGCGGCTCTCGCCCTGCCCGGTCAGCTCAACCGAGCCCCAGCCCGGGCCCTCGTGCGGGGTGACGGTCACCGCGTCCGGGTCGATGCCCAGCCACTCCTCCGCCGCGGGGGCGAACCGGCCGGTCAGCGCGGCGGCGAGCTCGGGACGGCGGCTAGCCCGCTCGTCCGCCTGGTCCGGCCCGGCCCAGGCCGCGCACACCGCTCCGCTGAGCCGGAACTGGAGAGCGGCGCCGAGCGCGAGCAGTTCGAGCAGCTCCAGCCGCTGCTGCTGGCGGTGCACGGTTTCCGCCATGCCCGACGCCAGTGCCGATGCCAGATGGCTGCCCAGGCCCGGCCGGGTTACCGGCCTG
>Ga0207699_10001383_pt1 | contig 11543 bp, 10 predicted proteins | sample LARL51metaG_FD_184344 | JGI IMG/M metagenome (GOLD analysis project Ga0207699, IMG submission 184344) | Corn, switchgrass and miscanthus rhizosphere microbial communities from Kellogg Biological Station, Michigan, USA - LAR L5-1 metaG... | ecosystem: Host-associated > Plants > Roots >...
CCGCAGACGCCGCCGACATCGACCAGCCCGAGCTCGTCGCAACGCTGCGGCAGCTTGTGCAAGCGGTCGTCGTGCATGCGCCGGCCAACACCGACCAACTCACGATTGAGATCAAGGCCTCGTTGTCGGAACTGACGCTGCCAGGCCCCTTGCTGAAACGTTCGATTGGGGGGGTGACAGGTGGTAGCGGGGGAGGGACTCGAACCCCCGACCCCAGGATTATGATTCCCGTGCTCTAACCAGCTGAGCTACCCCGCCACGGAGCGTCGCCGGCGGGCGCTTGGAGGGCCGGCGGGCGAACGCGCGGCATATAAGGAGGCACTCGCTCGCCTGTCAAGCAAAGCCGGCGCGAGGGCGGGGTCTTGGTCCACCAGATCTATGCTGCTGTCGCGCTTAAACTTTCCGATAGCGGATCAGGGAGAAATGGCCCATCGGCGGCATCGGGCGGCGCTCCGCCAGGCTGACGCCGCCATGCTGTGCGGCCCACCCGACCAGACGCGCCCAGGGAAATTCCGGCCGCCAGCCGAGCCGGCGCGCCAGTGGCGCAAAGGCGAGTTCGAACACGCGTCGCGCGCCCTGTTCCGCGCCGATGTGATTGACCAGGATGAGCTCGCCGCCGGGCTTCAGCACGCGGATGAAATCGTCCAGCGTCGCTTCGGGGTCCGGCACCGCCGTAATGACATATTGCGCGACCACCGCGTCGAACGAGCCATCGGCAAAGGCGAGGTTCTTGGCGTCCATCACCGCCAGCGTCTCGACATTGTCGAGCCGCAGCGCCCGCACGCGGCTCTGGGCCTTGCGCAGCATCGGCTCCGAAATGTCGACACCGCAGAGCCGGGTCGAACGCGAATAATCCGACAGCGACAGCCCGGTTCCCACGCCAACGTCAAGGATGCGTCCGCCGATCCGGTCGGCTTCCGCGATGGTCGACTGGCGGCCATGGTCGAAGACCTTGCCGAACACCAGATCGTAGACCGGCGCCCAGCGGCCATAGGCCTTCGCGACCCCTTCGCGATCGATATCGCCCATGCCCCCCAACGCCCCGAACAAACTATCCGCGGACTGCCTCGACCAGCGGACGCCGGTGAGCAGCCATGACCGCCCGCGCCGTGGCGCTCTGGATGAAGCCGCCGCCCAGAACACGCGCCTGTCCCGCGGGCGCGTCGTAAAACACGCAGGCCTGGCCGGGAGAAACGCCTTCCTCGCCGGCCACGAGCTCGACCTCATAATGTCCGTCGGCGCCACGCAGCCAGGCCGGCTGCGGCGGCCGGGTCGAGCGCACGCGCACGAAAACCTCGAGCCCGCCACAAATAGCCGCATCGAGCGCGCCATCGCCGATCCAGTTGACGTCGCGCAGCGCGATGCAATCCGTCCGCAGCGCCTCGCGCGGGCCGACGACGACGCGACGATTTGCCGCCTCTAGTCGCACCACATAGAGCGGCGTGCCCGCCGCGATCTTCAAGCCGCGGCGCTGCCCGACGGTGAAATGCGCGATGCCCTGATGGGTGCCGAGCACGCGGCCATCGAGATCGACGATATCGCCCGATGCCATCGCGTTCGGGCGCAGCCGGCCGATGATGTCGGTGTAACGTCCCGTCGGCACGAAGCAGATGTCCTGGCTGTCGTGCTTGTCGGCGACCGTCAACCCAAAGCGCCGCGCGAGCTCGCGCACCTGCGGCTTGCTCATGTCGCCGAGCGGGAAGCGCAGGAAGTCGAGCTGCTCGCGCGTGGTGGCAAACAGAAAATAGCTCTGATCGCGATCGGAATCGGCGGCGCAGACCAGCGCGCGGGATCCGTCGCCAAGCCTGCGCGAGGCGACGTAATGGCCGGTGGCCAGCGCCTGCGCGCCAAGCTCATGCGCTGTCTTCAGCAGGTCCTGGAACTTGATGACGCGATTGCACTCGATGCATGGCACCGGCGTCTCGCCGGAGGCATAGCTTGCGGCAAAATTGTCGATCACCTGCTCGCGGAAGCGGTCCTCATAATCGAGCACGTAATGCGGGATGCCGATCCGCTCGGCCACGTCGCGCGCGTCGTGGATGTCCTGGCCGGCACAGCAGGCGCCCTTGCGATGCGTGGCCGCGCCATGATCGTAGAGCTGCAGGGTGATGCCGACGACGTCGTAGCCTTCCGACTTGAGCAGCGCGGCGGTGACCGAGGAATCCACGCCGCCGGACATCGCAACGACGACCCTGGTGTCCTGTGGCCGGCCTTCAAGATCCAGACTGTTGCGCATGACGATCGGCTAACTGCTGCAATGGTTGACCTGCCGTTAACGCGTGGATCGCGGTTCAGGCAGCCTTGTTCCCGGAACGCCGGATGAAACAGCCTTCCGCACGCGTCCGAGAAGGCTCCTTCTGGCCGTCGGGAAGCGATTGCAAAGCTCTGCCTTTAATATAGGCCGCAATTCCCTGAGGCAATCAGCCATCCCCCCGTTTTGCCTGCCCCCGACGGCAAATCTTGCCGGCAGGCAGAAAGAGCGGCGCCTCCGGACCTTGGCGCCACCTGTCCGGGATACAATCAAGGCATTGATATTAATAACAATTTTCAATCGCGCGGAAATGGCCCGCTCCTTGCTCCGGGGAACCCACAAGTTTGATGGTGAAGAGGCCGACCGTGGTGAGCGTGACGTCAGATGTAACAGCGGGTGTGTCCTTCCAGGCCGCGCCGCAAAAACCTGCCCGCTTCGATGCAGCGCAGGCAAGCAGCAGTTTTGCCGCGCTGGTGGACGCCAACGCCGGCACGCCGAGCGACAACGTTCCGGCCCCGGCCCCTGCCCCCAGCCCTCGCCGATCTGGCAAAGACAATGCGGCGCCGGCGGACAACGCCCCGCCGCCGCGCAACGCGGCGGACACCGACCAGGGTTCTCCGCGCAACGCAACCGACCCTGCCGCCGACACCGGACAGCCGGCCGACGCCAATGCGCCCGGCGGGCCGGCCGCCAAGGACAAGAAGAGTGCGTCTGACGACGGCAAGGCCAGCCAAAGCAAGACCGAGGGCAAGGCGGGCGACACCAAATCAGCCGACAAATCGTCCTCAGGCGATACGTCATCATCCGATCAAGCCGCCGCCGCGCAGGCCGCCACAGCTGCTCCGACGGCGCAAAGCGCGGTCGCAATCGTTGCCGCAACCGTCGTCACCGCCGACCCGTCGACGTCAGCGCAAGGTTCGGGCGATTCCACGACCAAGCCGCTCGCGATTGCGTCTGCGGCGATCGCCGCGGTGGCGAGCGCAGCGACGTCGCAGGCCGCGACGCAAGCCGATCCCACAATTGGCAGCTCCGTCGCGACGCCCGACGGCACCGCGACGAAGGTCGCGGCCCAGGCCAATGCCGCCACGGCTGCCACGAAGCAATCGGCCGCCGCGGCCATGGCCACATCGTCGCAGTCCGCTGGCACGGCCGATGCCGCCGACGCAGCGGACGCGGCGCTGGCAACCACGATCGCAGCTCCGGTGCCGGCGGGCGCCAAGACGACTTCGAGCAAGGCCGCCGCCACGACACAGCCGAAGACGGGCCTGGTCACCGCGAACGGCACGACGTCAACAGATTCTGCGACGCAGGCGACCACCAGCACGGTCGCAGACAGCGCCGCGCCGCAGCCGACCACGGCGGACAAGCCCGACGCCGGCGCAGCCATCGCCCCGGTCGCGGCGAAAGCGGAAGACGCCAAGGGTGCGCCCTCGCCCGCCGCAGGCGCCGCGCCGACCCACGACAATGTTGCGGCCGCCGCCAGCAGCCCGGCCGCGGCAATGCCCGACATCAACGCGCAGGCCGCGCTTCCGCCAACCGCACCACAGACGTCAGGGGCGCCGGCGATTTCCACGGCCAACCTGACGGCTGCCGCGGCACCCTCCGCGGCCGTACCTTTGAGCGGGCTCGCGGTGGAGATCGCGGCCTCCGCACACAGCGGCAAGACGAGCTTTGACGTCCGGCTCGATCCGGCCGATCTCGGCCGCATCGATGTTCGCATCAACGTCGATCGCAACGGCCAGGTGACGTCGCATCTGACCGTCGAGAAGCCGGAAACGCTGTCGATGCTGCAGCAGGATGCGCCGCAGCTGCGGCAGGCGCTAGACGACGCCGGTCTGAAGACCGGCAGCGGCGGCCTGCAGTTCAGCCTGCGCGACCAGTCTTCGTCCAATCAGAACAACAGCCATCAGCCGAACGGCAATGCCCAGCGGCTGATGATCAGCGAGGACGATACGGTTCCGCCCACCGTGGCGGGCCGGTCCTATGGCCGCATGCTCGGATCGAACAGCGGCGTGGATATCAGGGTGTAAGGAGGCAGTCATGACCGATGCAGTCACCTCGAAAGCCCCCGTCTCGGGCACAACCCAGCTCCCGGCCGGATCGAAGCCGACCGACGGCGCGACGCTGGCCGGAAATTTTCAGACCTTTTTGACGCTGCTGACGACGCAGCTGCAGGCCCAGAACCCGCTCGATCCGCTCGACACCAACCAGTTCACCCAGCAGCTCGTGCAGTTCGCCTCGGTCGAGCAGCAGCTCAAGACCAATGACGAGCTGTCGAGCCTGGTCTCGCTGCAGCAGGCCACGCAGGCGACGCAGGCGCTCGGTTTCGTCGGCAAGACCGCGGTTGTCAACGGCAAGACCGCCAGCCTCAGCAACTCACAGGCGGTCTGGGAGCTCGATGTTCCATCCAACGGCAACCTGACCGTCACGATCGCCAACGCCAACGGGCAAAACGTCTTCACCGGCAGCTATGCCGTCACGGCCGGAAAGAACCAGCCTTTCGTCTGGAACGGCAAGGGCAGTGACGGATCGCAATGGCAGGACGGCCAATACACACTGACCGCGACCGCGACCGACAGTTCGGGCAACTCCCAGGCCATCACGACGGATGTCCGCGGTGTGGTCAGTGCCGTCGACCTCACGCAGACGCCGCCGCTTCTGACGATTGCCGGCCAGAGCTTCACCATCAACCAGATCCAGCGCATCGTGAACTGATGGTTTCGATTCTTGATTGCGCATGATCTTTTCGGAAAACCGCTGCACTTTTCCGGATCATGCGTCACGCGCCCGCAAAGATTAACATTTGGTTGACGCAGGACCCGGCCCCGACGCCCCGCGAGGGCGCCGGGATTCTCGCATGACCAACATTTTCAAGGAGAATTTCATTCAAGCCGTTGGCTTAGCCAAATTTTAAGTCGACCGGCGTAGGTTCGTACCGTGAGTTCAGTGGTTAAGTGTTTGTGAGTACGCCATGACAGAACCCCATCGCCCGAGGGTGAAATACGTCATCGGGCCTGACGGCAGCCCGCTTACCATCGCCGACCTGCCTGCACCCGGAACAAAACGGTGGGTCATCCGCCGTAAAGCCGAAGTCGTTGCCGCAGTTCGCGGCGGCCTTCTTTCCCTCGAGGAAGCTTGCAGCCGCTACACGCTAACGGTCGACGAATTTCTTTCCTGGCAGTTCTCGATCGACCAGCACGGTCTCGCAGGGCTGCGCACCACCCGCATTCAGCAATATCGCCAATAAGCGGTCGCTTCTCAAACATCGCATATCCGATTCGATCGGCCTCCCAATGCGGAGGCCGATCTTTTTTTTGCATCCGCTTTCGCACGGCCCTTAACCTTCGTTAACCATATCGAAACCATCGCCTAGGCAATATTTGCCGAGTGGTCCGATCCGACAGTCGCGTCGGTCACCGATTTTCTGGGGCGGTTGGTTTTGCAGGGTCTGGTCGACTTCCTGAAGGGGCTGGGTGCCTCGCGTTTGATGGCGATGGTCGCGGTGACAGCCGCGCTGATCGGCTTCTTCGCGTTCGTCATCATGCGCGTCACCACACCGCAGATGACCACGCTGTTCACCGACCTCGGCATGGAGGACTCCTCCTCCATCATCAAGGACCTGGAACGCCAGGGCATTCCCTTCGAGCTCCGCAACGAGGGCGCCATCATCCTGGTGCCGAAGGACAAGGTCACGCGGCTCAGGATGAAGCTCGCCGAAGGCGGCCTGCCGAAAGGCGGCGGCGTCGGCTACGAGATTTTTGACAAATCGGATGCGCTGGGCACCACGAGCTTCGTCCAGAACGTCAACCATCTGCGCGCCCTCGAAGGCGAGCTTGCCCGCACCATCCGCGCGATCGACCGGATCCAGGCCGCGCGCGTGCATCTGGTGCTGCCGGAGCGGCCGCTGTTCTCCCGCGAAACCCCCGAGCCGTCGGCTTCGATCGTGGTGCGGGTCCGTGGCACGCTCGATGCGGCGCAGATCCGCGCCATCCGCCACCTGGTGGCCTCCGCCGTCAACGGGCTGAAGCCGCAGCGGGTGTCGATCGTCGACGAGGCCGGCCAGTTGCTCGCCGACGGCTCGGTCAACGACGTCGAGCAGGCCGTCGGCGACGAGCGCCGCATGGCGTTCGAGAAGCGGCTGCGCAAGCAGGTCGAGGACATCGTGTCCTCGGTGGTGGGCCAGGGCCGCGCCCGCGTCGAGCTCTCCGCCGACTTCGACTACAACAAGATCACCCAGACCTCGGACCGCTTCGATCCCGAAGGCCGCGTGCTGCGTTCGACCCAGACCCGCGAGGAATCCAGCGCCTCGGCGGACAATAGCGGCCAGGTCACGGTCAACAACGAGCTGCCCGGCAACCAGCAGAACAACACCGGCCTTCCGGTCCGCGACCAGAGCAAGAAGTCCGAGGAAACCAACAATTACGAGATTTCGCGCACCACCAAGACCGAGGTGACGGAAGCGGGCCGGGTCAATCGCATCTCGGTCGCCGTGCTGGTCGACGGCATCTATTCCAAGAACGACAAGGGCGAGATGGTCTACCAGGACCGTACCAAGGACCAGCTCGACCGCATCTCCGCCCTGGTGCGCTCGGCGATCGGTTTTGACCAGAAGCGCGGTGACCAGGTCGAGGTCCAGAACCTGCGCTTCGCCGAGGCGCCGGCCGTCGCCCCGATCAACGAGCCGAGCGGCATTCTCGGCCTGCTTCAATTCACCAAAGACGACGTCATGTACATCATCGAGCTCGGCGTGATGATGCTGCTCGGCCTCGTCGTGCTGTTCCTGGTGATCCGCCCGCTGGTCAAGCGCATCCTGGCGACCGAGGAACTCGCGGCGCTTGCCGGCGCAGCGGTGCCCGCTTTGCCCGAGCCGGCGCAAGGCGCGGGCGCGGGCGGCCAGGCGATCGCGGGTCCCAATGCCACGGCGCACCTGATCGACGTCGCCCAGGTCCAGGGCCAGGTCCACGCCCAGTCGGTGCACCGCGTCGGCGAACTGGCCGATCGCAATCCCAACGAAACGGCGGCCATCGTGCGTCAATGGCTGGCCGAACCTCAAACGAACTGATCTGAAATGGCCGCTTCGAACCAGAACGATACCGATATCAGCAGCGTGCTGGCGACCCTGGCCCAGCGCCAGCAGGGCAAGGCGAAGGTGCCCCCGATCGCCGGCCCCAAGCGCGCCGCGATCCTGATGCTGGCGCTCGGCGAGCAATATGGCGGCAAGGTCTGGTCGCTGCTCGACGACGACGAGGTGCGCGAATTGTCGCTGCAGATGTCGACGCTCGGCACCGTCGAGGCCGAGGTGGTCGAGGACCTCCTGATCGAATTCGTCTCGCGGATGTCGGCGTCCGGCGCGCTGATGGGCAATTTCGACGCCACCGAGCGGCTGTTGCAGCAATATCTGGCGCCCGAGCGCGTCACCGGCATCATGGACGAGATCCGCGGCCCCGCCGGCCGCAACATGTGGGAGAAGCTCTCCAACGTCCAAGAGGAAGTTCTCGCCAACTATCTGAAGAACGAATATCCGCAGACCATCGCGGTGGTGCTGTCGAAGCTGAAGTCGGAGCACGCCGCCCGCGTTCTGGCGATCCTGCCCGAGGACATGGCGCTCGACGTGGTCGGCCGCATGCTGAAGATGGAGGCGGTGCAGAAGGAGGTGATCGAGCGGGTCGAGCAGACTCTGCGCACCGAGTTCATGTCGAACCTGTCGCAGACCCGCCGCCGCGACGCCCACGAGGTGATGGCGGAAATCTTCAACAATTTCGACCGCCAGACCGAGACCCGCTTCATCACCGCGCTGGAAGAAGAGAGCCGCGAGTCCGCCGAACGCATCAAGGCCTTGATGTTCACCTTCGACGACCTGATCAAGCTCGACTCCGGCTCGGCGCAGACCCTGATGCGCCATGTCGACAAGGACAAGCTCGGCGTGGCGCTGAAGAGCGCCAACGAGGAGGTCCGCAACTTCTTCTTCTCCAACATGTCCTCGCGCGCGGCAAAAATGCTGCAGGACGACATGTCGGCGATGGGCCCGGTCCGGCTGCGCGACGTCGACGAGGCGCAGGCGCTTCTCGTCAACCTCGCAAAAGATCTCGCCGCCAAGGGCGAGATCATGCTGACCAAGAACCGCGCCGACGACGAACTGGTGTATTGATGGCAGCGCCCGCAAAATTCATGTTCGACACCGACTTCGCCGCGCCCAACAAGGCGCGCGAACGGGCCGCGACCGAAGCCGAGATCGCCCAAAAGGTCGCGGCCGCGGAAGCGCGCGCCTATCGCGACGGTTTCGATGCCGGCCAGCGCGAGGCCAAGGCGGAAAGTGACCGCCGCGCGGCGCTGGCGCTCGAAGAAATCAGGATCACGATGCAGGGCATCGCGGCGCGCATTGGCAACGTCGAAGGCCGCATGGAAACCGAGGCGGTCGACGTCGCGATCGCGGTCGCCCGGAAGCTGTGCGCGGAACTGGTCGCGGCCGAGCCGCTCGGCGAGATCGTCGGCCTCGTCAAGGACTGTTTTTCCCATCTCGTCTCGACGCCGCATCTCGTGGTCCGCATCAACGACCAGCTCTACGAGAGCGCGCACGAGCGGATCGAACGGCTGGCCAAGCAGTCCGGCTTCGAGGGGCGGCTGGTGATCCTTGCCGAGCCCGAGATCGCCACCGGCGACTGCCGGATCGAATGGGCCGACGGCGGCGTCGTGCTGGAGCGCACGGCAATCGGCGCCAAGATCGACGAACTGGTCGCCCGCTACATGGCGTCCCGGGCCGCAGGCTGACAGGGAAACAGGAGGAGCTAACAGATGAGCGACACCGACGGCCAGGTTCCGCTTCCCGACCTCAATTCGCAGGATGCCCCGCCGATGAGCGACGTCGGCTACAACGAGGACGAACAGGCCGCCCGCATTGCCGCCGACCTCGAGGCGGTGTTCGACGTGCCGGTGCAGGTCTCGGCCGTGCTCGGCCGCTCGAAGATGGATGTCGGCGAGTTGCTCAAGCTCGGGCCCGGCACCGTGCTCGAACTCGACCGCCGCGTCGGCGAGGCGATCGACATCTACGTCAACAACCGCCTGGTGGCGCGCGGCGAGGTGGTGCTGGTGGAAGACAAGCTCGGCGTAACCATGACGGAAATCATCAACGCGGATCGCGGCTAGCGAGCATGATCCCGGAAAAGCGGACACCGGTTTTCCGCAACGATCATGCTCAAACGAAATCGAATGATGCGCGCCTGAACGGCGCGAACACACGAACAGGAGATTGACATGCGGCTTCTCATCGTTGGCACCCTGAAGGGGCAGTTGACGGCAGCCACCAAGATCGCGATGGAGAACGGCGCGACCGTGACCCACGCCGAGGACCACGAGCAGGCGATGCGCGTGCTGCGCGGCGGCAAGGGCGCCGACCTGCTGCTCGTCGACGTCGCCCTCGACATCCGCGACCTGGTGATGCGGCTGGAAGTCGAGCACATCCACGTGCCGATCGTCGCCTGCGGCATCTCCTCGGACGCCCGCGCCGCGGTCGCCGCGATCCATGCCGGCGCCAAGGAATATATCCCGCTGCCGCCGGATCCGGAGCTGATCGCCGCCGTGCTCGCCGCGGTCGCCAACGATTCGCGCGAGCTCGTCTACCGCGACGAGGCGATGGCAAAAGTCATCAAGCTCGCGCAGCAGATCGCGGGCTCAGATGCCTCCGTCATGATCACGGGCGAATCCGGCACCGGCAAGGAAGTGCTGGCGCGCTACGTGCACGGCCGCTCGGCCCGCGCGAAAAAGCCGTTCATCTCGATCAACTGCGCGGCGATTCCCGAGCATCTTCTGGAATCCGAATTGTTCGGTCACGAGAAGGGCGCCTTCACCGGCGCGGTGGCGCGGCGCATCGGCAAGTTCGAGGAGGCGACCGGCGGCACCCTGCTGCTCGATGAAATCTCCGAGATGGATGTGCGGCTGCAATCAAAGCTGCTGCGCGCGATACAGGAGCGCGTCATCGACCGCGTCGGCGGCACGCGGCCTGTGCCGGTCGACATCCGCATCATCGCGACCTCGAACCGCAATCTCTCCGAGGCCGTGCGCGACGGCACGTTCCGCGAGGACCTGCTGTTCCGCCTCAACGTCGTCAACCTGAAGATCCCGCCGCTGCGCGAGCGGCCCGCCGACATCCTCGAACTGGCGCAGCACTTTGCGAAAAAATATTCCGACGCCAACGGCGCGCCGCTGCGTCCGCTGTCGGCCGAGGCCAAGCGCGTGCTCTCTACCAACCGCTGGCAGGGCAATGTCCGCGAGCTGGAAAACACCATGCACCGCGCGGTGCTGATGGCGCAGGGCGACGAGATCGGGCCCGACGCCATCATCACGCCGGACGGCGACCGGCTCGACCTCGCCAAGACGGCGCCGGCGGTGGCGCATGCCACCATGGCCGCCGAGCAGGTGACGCGGGCGCTGGTCGGCCGCACCGTCGCCGATGTCGAGCGCGACCTGATCCTGGAGACGCTGAAGCACTGCCTCGGCAACCGCACCCACGCGGCCAACATTCTGGGCATTTCTATTCGAACTTTGCGGAACAAGCTGAACGAATATGCCGATGGCGGCGTGCCGATCCCGCCCGCCGGCAACGGCGACTTCCAGCGCATGGCGACGCCGGGCTGACTGCTCGTTTCGGACTGGCGAGCGCATCATTCTCAGTTGTCAACGCCCGGCTTGACCAGGCTTGACCGCGCGATCCAGTATTCCAGAGACGTCAGCCGAGAGGCCGCGGCGTACTGGATCTCCAGCTTTCAGCGGGTGATGACCGAATGTGACATTGCTGGATTTCACATCACGAATAGTTCGGCGCGTCGGGCTTGCGGAAGATGTGGATCGGATCGCCCGGCTCGAATTCGCGCCCGGTGAAAGTCACATAGGCGTAGAGCGCGAGATAAAGCATCGCGAGCACGCCGATGGCGTAAAAAGCTATGGTCGCGACGCGCTTCATCATCCCGGTCCTGTGGTGATGACGCGCTTTTAGAAGGCTCGGCACCAAAAGGCCAGCCCTGGGGTCCTGCGAAAACGCGGTGCTCTCTATCGCTTGCGCGTGACGTGCGGCGCCGGAACGCTGACGTCGGCGAGTTTTTGCGCGTCCTCGTCCTTGTCGAGTGCGACATACTGGCCCTGCCAATAGGCCAGCGCGGCGGCTGGCTCGGACAGTTCGAGGTCCAGCACGCGGCCGATCACAAGGGCATGGGAGTGCCGCTCGACGATGTCCTCGACCTCGCAGTCGATCGCGGCCAGTGCTCCCCTTAGCAGCGGCACGCCGGACGCAAGCTGCGTC
>Ga0207699_10001387_pt1 | contig 11518 bp, 9 predicted proteins | sample LARL51metaG_FD_184344 | JGI IMG/M metagenome (GOLD analysis project Ga0207699, IMG submission 184344) | Corn, switchgrass and miscanthus rhizosphere microbial communities from Kellogg Biological Station, Michigan, USA - LAR L5-1 metaG... | ecosystem: Host-associated > Plants > Roots >...
CGGTCCGGGATCGCACCGCCCGATTTCACCGCGCACATCATCGTGTGGCCGGTAGCCGTCGCCTTCGCCATCGGCCTGGTGATCGCGCTGCTGGGGGCGTGGCTGGCCGCCCGCCGGGCGGGGCGCGTCCGGCCGGCCGAGGCGCTGCGGGAGGCCGCGGTCGACCGCAGGCCGATGACGGTCAGCCGCTGGGTGGTCGGCGTCGCGGCGCTGGGCGGATCCGTGGCGCTGGCGGGGATCTTCGCCACCGCCCACTCCGCCGACGCCGCCTCGCTGATCTTGCTGGTCGCGATGCTGCTCGTGCTCGGCGGCGCGATGCTCGCGCCGGTGCTGATCCCGCCGCTGGTATGGCTGCTGACCCTGCCGCTGGCCGCCGCGCCCGGCGCGACCGGCATGCTGGCCCGGGGCAGCGCGGTCACCGCGGTCCGGCGGACGGCGGCCACCGTGGCACCGATCCTGCTCACCGTCGGCTTCGCCGGATCGATGCTGGCCGGGCTCGACACGTTCAGCGGAACCGAGCAGAGCGCGGCCGCGGGCCGGATCACCGCGCCGGCCATCGTGACGCCGCGCGGCGGCGCGCCCGGGCTCGCGGACCCGGCCGTCGCGGCGATCCGGGCGGCCCCCGGCGTCGCCGCCGCCGTGCCGGTCACCGACACGACGGTCTACGTGCGCTCCTCCGGCGACCCGGAGGACTGGACCGGCCAGTATGTCAGCGGGCCCGGCCTCGCCCGCGTCCTCAGCCTGCCGGTGGTGGCGGGCCGCCTCGCCGACCTCACCGGCACCAGAACGGTGGCCGTGCCCGCCGGGAGCTGGCGCCTGGGCCAGATGGCGACCATGTGGCTGGCCGACTCCACGCCGGTCAAGCTGCGCGTGGTCGCGGTGTTCGCCGACCAGATAGACCTGGAGCAGACCGTCCTGCTGCCGTCGGCGCTGCGCGCCGGGCACACCTCCGTGCCGATGGCGAGCACCGTGTACCTGAGCCTGTCGCCCGGCGCGCGCCTCGCGGTCATCGGCGCGGCGGCGGCCGCGGGGGGCGGCGCCGTCGGCCCGACCAGCGGCTACCTCACCGCCGCCAACGCCGAAAACAACCGGATCAACCGGCTGGCAGCGGTCGCGATCCTCGGCATGGCCCTGGCCTACACCGCCATCGCCATCGCCAACACGCTCGTGATGGCCACCGGCGACCGGATCCGTGAACTGGCCACGCTCCGCCTGTCGGGCGCGACGCCCGGCCAGGTGCTCCGGCTGATCGGCCTGGAGGCGTGCCTGGTGAGCGGCATCGGCACGCTGCTCGCCGCCGCGGTCACCGCCGCCACCGTGACCGGCCTGCGGCACGGCCTGCTGGGCCTCGCGCCGTCGGTGCGGGTGGTCATCCCGTGGCTGCCGCTGGCCGGCATCGCGCTGGCCTGCCTGGCCATCGCCGTGCTCGCGAGCCTGATCCCCGCCGCGCTCGCGTTGCGGCGCCAGCCAGCCGAGCTGGCGGCGGTGCCGGAGTAGCCGCGCCCGGAACCGGCCCACCACCATCCGCGATCCGCGGGCGCCCGGCCGTGCCGGTCGGTACCGTGCTGATAACCCATCGCAGTCAGGAGGCCGGGGTGGCGAGAAAGATAACCGTCGTGCTGGAAGACGATCTTGACGGGGGCCCGGCGGACGAGACGGTGCGGTTCGGGCTGGACGGCGTGGACTACGAGATCGACCTAAGCAGGCAGAACGCCCGGACGTTCCGCCGGGAGTTCGCATCCTTCCTCGTCCACGCCCGCCGGGCGGAACCGGGACGGCGGCGCCGGCCGGCGCGCAGCTCGTCGGGCCGCCGGCGCAGCGGCGACATCCGGACGTGGGCGAAGGACGCGGGCATCGAGGTCAGCGACCGGGGACGCATCCCGGCCAGCGTCGTGGCGCAGTATCAGGCCGCGACCGGCGGACCCTGACGCCGGCCGCTCCGGGCGTTCTCCCGGCGGCGCCGCACGAACGCGGCGGCGCGAGCGCTCCGCGAACGTTGCCGTTCCTACCGTCGGTCGTGCAACAAGGCTCAAACGGCGCGCCCGAAGGTGGACGACATGACAACAGCAGCCGATGCCATCGCCCTGGATGAGGAGCTGGCCGGGCAGCCCGAGGCCAGCGCGGTGGCGCTGCGCGACGGGTCACAGGTGGTCATCCGGCCGGTCGGCAGGGCCGACGCCCCGCTGCTGGCCGACGGCTTCGCCCGGCTCAGCCCCGAGTCACGGCGAATGCGGTTCCTGCGCCGCAAGGACGAGCTGACCCCGGCGGAGGTGCGCTACTTCACCGACGTCGACCACCACGACCACGAGGCGCTCGGCGCGCTGGATCGGGCCGGCGGGCGGGGCGTCGGCGTCGCCCGCTACGTCCGCGACACCGGCGACCCGCAGTCAGCCGAGATCGCGGTCACCGTGGTCGACGACTGGCAGGGCCGCGGGCTGGGTGCCGAGCTGCTGGCCCGGCTGTCCGGCCGCGCCCGCGCCGCGGGCATCCGCCGCTTCACCGCGCTGGTCTCGGCCGACAACGCGGCCATGGCCGGGCTGCTGCGCAGCGTCAGCGCCAGCCCCGTCCACGGCGAGTACGGCGCCGTGGAATACGAGATTCCGCTGGCGCCGGCGGCAGGATCCGGCTCAGACCGCCAGCGGGCGGTCGGTGGGCACGACGGGCGCGGGCAGGGCGGTGGATCCCATCAGGTAGCGGTCGACGGCGGCCGCTGCGCCACGGCCCTCGGCGAGCGCCCACACGAGCAGTGAGGCCCCGCGTCCCGCGTCACCGGCCACGAACACGCCATCCGGGCCGGCGCCGAAGTCGGTGCCGCGGGCGAAGTTGCCCCGCGCGTCCAGCCGCAGCGCGAGCTGCCCGGTTATGCCGCTGTCGTGTTCGGGACCGGTGAAGCCCAGGGCAATCAGCACCAGATCGGCCGGGATCACCCGCTCGGTGCCCGGCTGTGGCCGCCGCCGCTCCGGCTCCACCCCGACCAGGTGCAGCGCCCGGACGTGGCCGTTCTCGTCCCCGGCGAAGCGGAACGTGGAGGCGGAGAACACCCGCACGTCCCCGTCCGGCCCCGGCGACGGGACGCCCAGGCTGTCCCAGTCCTCACCGCGCAGCCCGGCCAGCTCGCGGGCCTCCTGGTGGGCGGAGGACGTCCGGTAGATCTTCGGGTAGACCGGCCACGGCTGGTGCGGGGGGCGGTCCTCGCCCGGCAGCGGGTTGATATCCAGCTGGACAACCGAGGCCGCGCCCTGGCGCAGCGCCGTCCCCAGGCAGTCCGCGCCGGTGTCGCCGCCACCGACGATGACGACATGCCTGCCCTCCGCGGTGAGCGGCGGATGGCCGTCGAAATCTCCCTCGCAGGCCCGGTTGGCCAGCGGCAGGTAGTCCATGGCCTGGTGGATCCCGGCCAGCTCCCGCCCCGGCACCGGCAGCTCGCGCCGCGCCATGGCCCCGACCGCGACCACCACGGCGTCGTGCCGCCGCCGGAGATCGGCGGCGCTCAGGCCGGTGCCCACCGCGACGCCGGTGCGGAAGCGGGTGCCTTCCGCGCGCATCTGCTCCAGCCGCCGCTCGAGCCGGTGCTTCTCCAGCCTGAACTCGGGAATCCCGTACCGGAGCAGCCCGCCGGGACGGTCATCCCGCTCGTACACCGTGACCGCGTGGCCGGCCCGGGTGAGCTGCTGGGCACAGGCCAGCCCGGCGGGGCCGGAGCCGATGACGGCGACGGTCTTGCCCGACACCCGCGCGGCCGGCCGCGGCGTGATGTGACCGCGTTCCCAGGCCCGGTCGGCGATGGTGGCCTCGACGTTCTTGATCGTCACCGCGGGCTGGCTGATGGCCACGACGCAGGCGGGCTCGCACGGGGCCGGGCAGAGCCGGCCGGTGAACTCGGGGAAGTTGTTGGTGGCGTGCAGCCGCTCGCTCGCGCCCTCCCAGTCGCCGCGCCAGGCGAGATCGTTCCACTCCGGGATGAGGTTTCCCAGCGGGCAGCCGTGGTGGCAGAACGGGATGCCGCAATCCATGCAGCGTCCCGCCTGCGCCTCGATGATCGGCAGCAGGCTCCGCCGGTCGTAGACCTCGTTCCAGTCCCGCACCCGGTCCGGGACGGGCCGTTTGGCGCAGTCCTGGCGCGGGGTGGTGAGGAAGCCCTTCGGGTCGGCCACAGCGCGCTCCAGCGCCAGGAGGGATCGGGGGGGCCGGACGACGCTGTCCTGCCCCAACCATACGCGGGCACCGCCGGGACTCGTATGGCGGGAACCGCGGCGGGCGGGTCAGCCGGGCTCGTGCGAACGCGCGGGCCTGGCGCCCGCCCAGGCACACGCCGTCCGGAGCTGACCAGGGCATCCGCCCTTGCTGGCGACGCCGCGGGCCGTGCCGCCTGTGAAGGTGTCGCTGGTGATGCTGTTGTTGTTGTGGGCGCCATTGACGAGGTGCAGCCCACCCACGGCCAACTGGATATTTCCTCTAGGGATGGACGCTCGCTGGCATCTCACCGGCTGTTGGCCGGAGGAATCCGGAAGAATACCGCAACCGGGCTGGCGCGGGCCGTGATCCTGCAAAACGATAACGATCAGGACACGCCTAGCCCACAAGCTGTGCCGAACGGCATTCGCGTTCTGGACATGCCGCAGTGGGGCTGGGCAGAATAGCGCCTCATCCAGTACCTTCGGACACTCGCATCGCGCCGTACTGATACCGTCCGCGCCGTCATTCAGGCTCCGCCGGGCGCGCACCAGCGCGGGCTATCGGCCGCGCAGCGGCATGGCAGCAGTGCCCATGGTGAGCCGTGCCGGGCACCCGCCATCGGGCCGGCGCGGCACTGGTTGTGGTTTCGGCCGGGGGCCAGGCAACGAGGCCCTTATCGCGGATCTTGCTACGCCGATCCGTAGCCGGTGGGTCTCCCCCCGTCCCGGGCCGATCAACGAAAGGAAAGGCATATGAGACGTACCACCGCGATCGCCGCCATGGCGGCGGTCGTTGCCCTGGGGGCTGCCGCCTGCAGCAGCAGTTCCAACAGCAGCAGCAGCGGCAGCAGCCCATCAAGCAGTGGCGGCACTGTCGACATCTACTCGAGCCTCCCGCTGCAGGGAGCCTCGAGCGCGCAGACCGTCCCGCTGGTCAACGGGATCAAGCTCGCGCTCTCCCAGGCCGGCAACAAGGCCGGGCAGTGGACGGTGAACTACCAGTCGCTCGACGACTCGACGGCCGCGGCCGCGAAGTGGGACCCGGGCCAGACCGCGGCCGACGCCCGTAAGGTGGCCTCGGACGCGAAGGCCGTCTACTACATCGGCGAGTTCAACTCGGGCGCCAGCGAGGTGTCGATCCCGATCCTCAACCAGGCGGGGATCCCGCAGGTGAGCCCGGCGAACACCTACGTCGGCCTGACCACGAACCTGCCCGGCAGCGCCCCCGGTGAGCCGCAGAAGTACTACCCGACCGGGAAGCGCACCTACCTGCGGATCGTGCCGATCGACTCGATCCAGGCCGCCGCCGACCTGATGGCGATGAAGCAGGCCGGCTGCACCAAGGTCGCCGTCGCCAACGACAAGGAGGCCTACGGCGCTGGCCTGGCGCAACTGCTCGAGCTGGAGAAGGGCTTCTACGGGGTGACGATCGCCAGCAACACCGGGATCGACCCGACCGCGCCCAACTTCCGCTCCTACGCGTCGACGGTGAAAGACCAGGGCGCGGACTGCTTCTTCTTCGCCGGCATCGTCGCCGCCGGCGCCGTCCAGATCACCAAGGACGTCCACTCGGCGATCCCGACCGCCAAGGTCTTCGGCGGCGACGGGGTCTGCACCGACACCTACACCAACGCGACGAAGGGCGGCATCCCGGCCTCGCTCTACCCGCTGACCGAGTGCACGGTCGCGACCCAGGACCTGAAGGCGTACCCGGGCGGCAGGGACTTCCTCGCCGCGTACAAGGCCAAGTACGGCGTTTCGAACCCGGACCCGTACGCGATCTACGGCTACGAGGTGATGAAGCTCGGGCTCGACACGATCAAGCAGCTGGGCGCCAAGGGCAATGACAAGGCGGCCATCCTGCAGGCCCTGTTCGCGATCAAGGCGCGCCCGTCGGTGCTCGGCACCTACGGGTTCGACAAGAACGGCGACACGACGCTGAAGTCCTACGGCCTGTACAAGGTCGGATCCGACGGTGAGCCCGTGTTCGTCAAGACGCTCACGCCCACGAAGACCGTCACTAACGGATAGCGAGGTGGAGGGGCGCTATGCGCCCCTCCACCCCCATCAGTCATCCTCAAATGAGGCGCGCGCGCCCGCGCGCCCCGGCACCTCACAGGGAACCGTGGCAACCAGAACGATTTCGCCCACCAGCCCGCCCGCGGCGCCGGCCCGTCCGCTGGCGGCGGTCCGCCGCTTCGTGGGCCGCTGGGGCCTGATCGCGGCGCTCGCCGCGCTGCCGGTCTACTACGGCATCCACGACCTGGTGTACGGCTATCAGGCCGGCGTCGTGGCCGGTCATGCGGTCATCCATCACGATCTGGCCAACCTGGGCAACGACGTCGCCCAGGGCCTGTCCAACGGCGCGATCTGGGCGCTGATCGCGATCGGGTACACGCTCGTCTACGGGATCATCGAGCTGATCAACTTCGCGCACGGCGACGTGTTCATGATCGGCTCCTTCACCTCGGTGGGACTGTGGGGGGTGTTCGGGCTGGGGCTCACCACCAGTGCCCTGGGGCTGACCTGGGGCCTGCTGGCGACGCTGATCATCGCGATGATCGTGACGGGGTCGCTGAACGTCCTGATCGAGCGGGTCGCCTACCGCCCGCTGCGGAACGCGCCCAAGCTCGCTTCGCTGATCACGGCCGTCGGCTTCTCGTTCATCCTCCAGAACGTGGGCCTGCTCTGGCGCGGCGGCTCGCCGCAGAGCGTGCCCGACCTCATCCACGTGCAGCAGACGGTGTTCACCATCGGCGGCGTGCCGATCCAGCGCGGCTACATCCTCGCGTTCGCGGTGATGATCCCGCTGGTCTTCGCGCTGGGCTGGTTCATCAGCCGGACCCGGGCCGGGCGGGCGATGCGCGCGACCGCCCAGGACCCGGAGGCCGCCCGCCTGATGGGCATCAACGTCAACGCCACGATCTCGCTCACGTTCCTGCTCGGCGGCATGCTGGCCGGCGCGGCCGGGCTGGTGTACGCGCTGTACCAGACCAACATCTGGTTCTTCCAGGGCTTCAAGGCCGGGCTGATCGCCTTCACGGCGGCGGTGATGGGCGGCATCGGCAACGTCCGCGGCGCGGTGCTCGGCGGGCTGATCATCGGCGTCATCCAGGCGCTGGCCGACGCGCGGCTGGGCCCGCAGTGGACCGAGGCGGTGGTGTTCGCCTACCTGATCGCCATCATGATCCTGCGCCCGCGCGGGCTGCTCGGCGAGGAGACGAGGGAGGCGGGATGAGCGAATGGCGCTCGCGCCTCCGCCGGTGGCGCGAGGCCGCGGCGGAGCGGCTCCCGCCGTGGTGGAGCCGCGCGCTCGCCGGGGCGTTCATCGCCTTCGGGATCGTGCTGCCGTTCTTCTTCCCGCCGACCAGCGGGTTCATGAACGCGACGATCATCGCGGTCACCTACGCGGTGATGGCGCTGGGCCTGAACGTCGTGGTCGGCTTCGCCGGCCTGCTCGATCTCGGGTACGTCGCCTTCTACGCGCTCGGCGCGTACACACTCGGGTGGTTCGGCTCCGGGTTCTTCTTCAAGGCCCATGTCCACGTGCTCGTCTCCCCCGTCCAGCGCACGCTGGCCGGCGTGCACCTCAACTTCATCCTGATCCTGGCCGCCGCTGCGCTCATCTGCGCCCTGGCCGGGACGCTGATCGGCCTGCCGACGCTGCGGCTGCGCGGCGACTACATCGCGATCGTCACGCTCGCGTTCGGCGAGATCATCGGCGTGGTCGCCGTCAACGGCCAGAGCGTCCCCGTCGGCGGCGGCATGACGCTGACCGCGGGCAACCTCGGCATCAGCGCCGTCGACCAGCCGTACTTCCCGGGGATCGGCCAGTTCAACCTGCTGAACCTGAGGGCGTGGTACTGGCTGATCCTCGCCATCTTGCTCTTCGTCCTGTTCGTCAACCTGCGCCTGCGCGACTCCCGGCTCGGCCGGGCCTGGATCGCGCTGCGCGAGGACGAGATCGCTGCCGTGTCGATGGGCATCCCGCTGGTGAAGACGAAGCTGCTCGCGTACTCGATCGGCGCCGCGTTCGGTGGCATGGCGGGCGCCTTCTTCGGCACGTACTACACCGTGGTCAACGCCGGCCAGTTCCAGTTCGGGTTCTCGATCTTCATCCTCGCGATGGTGATCATCGGCGGGCTGGGCTCGATCTGGGGGGCGGTGGTGGGCGGGATGGCGCTCGGCTACATCAACAACTACCTGATCCCGGACGTCCTGAACAATCTGCCCAGCAAGTTCGGGCTGAACTTCCAGCTGACCCAGGTGGAGTTCGGGATCTTCGGGTTCCTCCTGGTGATCATGATGCTGCTCCGGCCGCAGGGGCTGATCCCCGAGCGGCGGCGCCGGCTGGAGCTCACGGCCAAGATCGCAGCGGAGGACGCCCAGCTCGCTGAGGTGCCGGGTAGCGCCGCGGGACCGACATGAGCCAGGTCGATGCCCCGGCGCCGCCCGCGGCCGCGGCCCTGCGGGCGGAGCACGTCACGAAAAGGTTCGGCGGGCTCGACGCCGTCAAGGACGTCTCGATCGACGTTCCGGAGCATTCGATCGTGTCGCTCATCGGGCCGAACGGCGCCGGGAAGACGACCATGTTCAACATGCTGACCGGGCTGTACCGGCCGACCGAGGGGAGCATCTACCTCGGCGAGCGGGACATCACCCGCGCCCGGCCCGACGTGATCACCTCCTACGGCGTCGCGCGGACCTTCCAGAACATCCGCCTGTTCGGCGCGATGACCGCCACCGAGAACGTGATGATCGGGCACCACGCGCGGATGCGGGCGGGGCTGTTCGGGTCGATCGTGCAGCCGCCGCGGGTCCGCCGCGAGGAGCGGGAGACGCGCGCCCGGGCCCGCGAGCTGCTGGCCTATGTCGGCCTGCGCGAGGCCGTCTTCGACCGGCTCGCCTCGCAACTGTCGTACGGGGACCAGCGGCGGGTCGAGATCGCGCGGGCGCTGGCGTCCGAGCCGAGGGTGCTGCTGCTCGACGAGCCGACGGCCGGCATGAACCCGCAGGAATCCCAGCGGCTGACCGAGTTCATGCGCCAGCTGCGGGAGGAGCTGAAGCTGACGATCCTGCTCATCGAGCACGACATGAAGGTCGTGATGGGCGTGTCCGAGCGCGTCACGGTGCTCGACTACGGCGAGAAGATCGCCGAGGGCAGGCCGGCCGACGTCCGCACGAACCCGCGGGTCATCGAGGCCTATCTCGGAAGGCAGGACTGATGGCCCTGCTCGAGGTCTCCGACCTCCACGCCCACTACGGCTCGATCGAGGCGCTGAAAGGCGTCTCGCTGGCGGTCGACGCGGGCGAGGTGGTGACGCTGATCGGCTCCAACGGGGCCGGCAAGACGACCACCCTGCGCGCGATCTCGGGTCTCACCCCGGCCAGCGCCGGGAAGATCACGTTCGCCGGGGAGGACATCACGCACGTACCCGCGCACGACATCGTCACCCGCGGGATCGCGCTCGCGCCCGAGGGCCGCCACTGCTTCCCCCGGATGACCGTGCGGGAGAACCTGGACCTGGGCGCCCACCGGCGGCGCGGCGCCGGGATCGCCGACGACCTCGACCGCGTCTACGAGCTGTTCCCCCGGCTCAAGGAGCGCGAGCGCCAGAAGGCCGGCACGATGTCCGGCGGTGAGCAGCAGATGCTCGCGATCGGGCGGGCCCTGATGGCCAGGCCGAAGCTGCTGATGCTCGACGAGCCGTCGCTCGGGCTCGCCCCGGTCCTGGTACAGCGGATCTACGAGACCATCGGCGAGATCAACCGCTTTGGGGTCACCATCCTCCTGGTCGAGCAGAACGCCAACTACGCGCTCGAGGCGGCGGGCAGTGGCTACGTGCTGGAGACCGGGCGTGTGGTCCTGGCCAACGACTCGGCGAGCCTCCGCAACGACCCCGAAGTCCAGAAGGCGTACCTGGGAACATGACCACGATTCCGGCACACGTCGCGATCACCGAAGCCGCGATCGGCGGCAAAGTCCTGATACTGCTGTTCGTGTGGCTGATCTCGGGGGCCGCCGGGTCGTGGCTGTCGGAGCGCAAGGGCTACGGCGAGCGGCTCGGCCTGACGCTGGGCCTGCTGCTGTCGGCGCTGGGCCTCCTGATCGCCGCGCTGCTGCCCGGGCGCCCCGGCTCGAAGTGGCGGGTCGACGGGTGGTTGCCGCGACGGCGCCGCCGCCCGACCTGAGCCATGGGGACCGGGGCGCCCGGCACGGCCGGGAGCCTGGAGCGTTTCGAGGCGCTGCTGACCCCTCGGGGGCGTGAATTGCTGGCGCGCCTGGACACCGGCGCGGTGACGCCCGCCACCGCGCTGCGGACGGGGACCGTGCTGCGGGCCGAGTACCCGGCCGAGCTCGTGGCCGCCGCGCTCGCCCAGCATGAGCTGCGGATCCAGGCGCGGGCGAAGTTCGGCCGGGCTGGGCAGATGTTCTTCACCCGCGCCGGGCTGGAGCAGGCGAGCTCGGAGGTGGTGGCCCGGTACCGGGCCCGCCGCTATGCCCACGCCGGGCCGGTGGCGGACCTGTGCTGCGGGATCGGCGGTGACCTGATCGCCCTGGCTCAGGACCATCCCGTACTGGCCGTTGACATCGACCCGCTCCACCTGCGCATGGCGCAGGCCAACGCCGGGGTGTACGGCGCGGCGGGCAACGTGCGGGCCGTCTGTGCCGACGTCCGCGACATCGGCTTTCCCGGTGTGGACGCGGTGTTCATCGATCCCGCGCGGCGCAGCGGCGGGAGGCGGATGCGGGCCGGGGAGAGCGAGCCGCCCCTGCCCTGGTGCGTGGCCCTGGCCGGGCGGGGCGGCCCGGCCGGCATCAAGGCCGCGCCCGGCCTGCCCCACCACGCGGTGCCGGCCGGCTGGGAGCTGGAGTTCATCGCCATCGGGCGGGACCTGAAAGAGGCGGTGGCCTGGTCCCCCGCCATGGCCACCGTGGCCCGGCGGGCGACGATCCTGCCCGGGGGGCACACCCTGGTGCCCGCGCCCGGCCCGCCTGTGCCCGTGCGGGCGCCCGGTGAGTTCCTCTGTGACCCCAGCCCGGCCGTCACCCGCGCCGGGCTGGTGGAGGAGCTGGCCCGCGAGCTGGGCGCCTGGAAGATCGACGAGCGGATCGCGTTCCTGTGCTCCGGCACCGCGCTGCGGACGCCGTTCGGGCGGGGGCTGCGGGTCATCGACTCCGGGCCGTGGAACCAGAAGCAGCTTCCCGCCAAGCTGCGTGAGCTGGACATCGGCGCGGTTGACATCCGGCGCCGCGGCCTGGCCGGCGACGTCGACCGGTTGCTCCGCGGCCTGCGGCTCACCGGCAGCCGCCGCGCGACCGTGGTCATGACCAGGGCCGG
>Ga0207699_10001394_pt1 | contig 11484 bp, 10 predicted proteins | sample LARL51metaG_FD_184344 | JGI IMG/M metagenome (GOLD analysis project Ga0207699, IMG submission 184344) | Corn, switchgrass and miscanthus rhizosphere microbial communities from Kellogg Biological Station, Michigan, USA - LAR L5-1 metaG... | ecosystem: Host-associated > Plants > Roots >...
TTTGATCGGAAGATCGGCGGTTTTCGCGTTAGACTGGGGATGGTCCCGAAATCGAGTGTTCCCGGTCTGGAATGGTGACGTTCCGGCTGAAAACACTAGATTATCTAAATCCTGCTAGAAGGCGGGCGGGCCCCCAGCTCGCGAAGGCATGGTTTCATGGCGTATTGGCGCCGCAACTCGGAGCAGATGCAAGCCGCGACCGATTCGGTCGCCGTGGCGCCGCAATCGGCCGTGTCGGCGCAGACCAGATCGGGCAAGTCGCCCCGCGCGCGAATGATGCGCCAGTACGATCTGGTCGAACGCGTCAGGTCATATAATCCCGACACCAACGAGGACCTGCTCAACCGCGCCTACGTCTACGCGATGAGGGCGCATGGTTCGCAGACCCGCGCCTCAGGCGACCCGTTTTTTTCCCATCCGCTCGAAGTTGCCGCCATCCTGACCGGTCTGAAGCTCGACGATGCGACCATCGTCGCGGCGCTCCTCCACGACACCATCGAGGATACCGAGGCCACCCGCGCCGAAATTGACCTCGTGTTCGGAAAGGAAATCGGCGCGCTGGTCGAAGGTCTCACCAAGTTGAAGCGGCTTGAGCTGGTGTCGCGCGAGGCCAAGCAGGCCGAAAACCTGCGCAAGCTGTTGCTGGCGATATCGGACGACGTTCGGGTTCTCCTGATCAAGCTCGCCGATCGCTTGCACAACATGCGCACGCTCGAATTCGTATCGCCCGCGGCGCGCCAGCGCGTCGCCGAGGAGACGCTCGACATCTACGCGCCGCTCGCCGGCCGCATGGGCATGCAGGAGATGCGGGAAGAACTCGAGGATCTTTCCTTCCGCACGCTCGATCCGGACGCCTATTCGGTGGTTCGGCAGCGGCTGGATTCGCTGGCTGAGCGCAACCGCAACCTGATTGGCGAAATCGAAAGCCAGCTCTCGAAAAACCTTCAGAAGAACGGCATGACCGCGCATGTCTTCGGGAGGCGGAAGCAGCCGTTTTCGATCTGGACCAAAATGCAGCGTAAGTCGGTCGGCTTCGAGCAACTGTCCGACATTTTCGCCTTCCGGATCGTGATGAACAACGTCGAATCCTGCTATCGGGCGCTCGGCATCGTGCACACGACCTGGCCGGTGGTGCCCGGCCGGTTCAAGGACTACATCTCGACGCCCAAACAGAATGATTACCGGTCGATCCACACGACCGTGATCGGTCCCGGCAAACAGCGTGTCGAACTGCAGATCCGTACCGAGGAAATGGACGAGATCGCCGAACTCGGCATTGCCGCGCACGCCTTTTACAAGGACGGCGTGGGTTCGCCGACCGAACTTCTGAAACGCGAATCCAACGCCTTCGCGTGGCTTCGCCACACCATCGCCATCCTCTCCGACAGCGCCAATCCCGAGGAATTTCTCGAGCACACCAAGCTCGAATTGTTCCACGACCAGGTGTTCTGCTTCACGCCCAAGGGCAAGCTGATCGCGCTGCCGCGGCATGCCAACGTGATCGACTTCGCCTATGCGGTGCACACCGATGTCGGCAACAGCGCGGTCGGGTGCAAGATCAACGGCAAGTTCTCGCCGCTGTCGTCCGAACTTCAGAACGGCGACGAGGTCGAGGTGTTGACTTCGGAAGCCCAGTCTTCGCCGCCCTCGGCGTGGGAATCGCTGGCCGTCACCGGCAAGGCGCGTGCCGCGATCCGGCGCGCCACGCGCACGGCGGTGAGGGATCAATATGCCGGGCTTGGCCGGCGCATCGTGGAGCGGCTGTTTGCCCGTGCCAAGATCGACTATGCCGACGACAAATTGAAGGGTGCATTGCCGAGGCTGGCGCGGGGCTCGGTCGACGACGTGATGGCGGCCGTCGGACGCGGCGAAATGAAGGCTTCCGACGTCGCCCGAGCCATGTATCCCGATTACAAGGAGGAGCGGGTCGCCCGCTATGGCGCGAAGAAGGGGCTTGCGGCCAAGCTGAAGCTGAAGTCGCCGCCCGAGCCCGTACGAAGCCCTTCCGCCATTCCGATTCGGGGCATCAATTCGGATTTGCCGGTCAAGTTCGCGCCCAATGGCGGCGCCGTGCCCGGCGACCGCATTGTGGGCATCGTATCTCCGGGCAAGGGAATTACGATTTATCCAATTCAATCGCCGGCATTGAAGGATTTCGAGGAGGAGCCGGAGCGGTGGCTCGACGTGCGCTGGGACGTCGACGACTCAACGCCGCAGCGTTTTCCGGCCCGCATTCTCGTCGACAATGTCAACGAGCCCGGAAGCCTCGCTCAGGTCGCCACTGTGATTGCTGAGCACGACGGCAATATCGACAATATCAGCATGTTCCGTCGCTCGCCCGACTTCACCGAGCTCACCATCGATCTCGAGGTCTATGACTTAAAGCATCTCAGCGCTATCATCGCGCAGTTGCGTGCCAAGGCCGTGGTCGCCCGGGTGGAGCGTGTCAACGGCTAGTTTCTTGCGTCGCTGTCCGTTCAGCGTGAACGGCACTCTTGCGCCGTCCTGAACGATGACCAGAATGTAACTCCTTTCCGTCCGGCGAGCTTTTCCATGGCCACTCCTGCGCTCCGTCTCGGGGTTAACGTCGATCACGTGGCGACCCTCCGCAACGCGCGGGCAGGCGCGCGGCCCGATCCGGTGCGGGCCGCGCTGCTGGCGATCGAGGCCGGCGCCGACGGCATCACCGCGCACCTGCGCGAGGATCGCCGCCACATCCGGGACGAGGACATGGCGCGGCTGAAGGCCGAAATCTCAAAGCCTCTGAACTTCGAAATGGCGGCGACTTCGGACATGCTGCGCATTGCGCTCGCTACCAAGCCTCACGCCGCCTGCCTCGTGCCCGAGCGGCGCGAGGAACTTACGACGGAGGGAGGACTCGACGTGGTCGGGCAGCACGATGCGCTTGCGCCGTTCATTGCCCGCCTGGGCGAGGCCGGCGTGCGGGTGTCGCTGTTCATCGCCGCCGATCCGCGGCAGATCGAAATGGCGGCGAAGCTGCGCGCCCCTGTCATCGAGATTCACACCGGCGCATGGTGCGACGCGGTGGTCGATGGCCATGCGGCGAAAGCGGAATCCGAATGGCGGCGCATCGTGGAGGGCGCAAGGCTTGCACGGTCGATTGGTCTGGAGGTGCATGCCGGGCACGGTCTCGACTATGCAACTGCCGAGAAGATCGCCTCGCTCTCCGAGATCGTCGAGCTGAATATCGGATACTTCATGATCGGGGAGGCACTGTTTACGGGTCTTGCCGAAACGGTTCGGGCGATGCGGGCGGCGATGGATCGCGGCCGCAAGAGCGCTGGTTCCGCGTCTTCGGGCAAGACACAGGCGGGCAGGGCATGATCCTTGGCATCGGCTCCGACCTGATCGACATCCGTCGCGTCGCGAAGGTCATCGAACGGCACGGCGATCGTTTTATCGACCGGATTTTTACCGAAGCCGAGCGCACCAGGGCCGAACGCCGGGCCAAAAACGAAAAGATGGTGGTGGCGACCTACGCCAAGCGTTTTGCCGCCAAGGAGGCCTGCTCCAAGGCGCTCGGTACTGGTATCCGGCGCGGGGTCTGGTGGCGGGATATGGGGGTCGTCAATCTGCCGGGGGGGCGCCCGACCATGCAACTGACGGGCGGGGCGCTTGCGCGTCTGGACGCGCTGACGCCCGAGGGCTTTGTGGCCAGCATCGACCTCAGCATCACCGACGACTGGCCGTTGGCGCAGGCCTTCGTCATAATTTCGGCCGTCGAAGCCCGCAAAGCCTGAGCTTATGCGGCTGGCAGGCTCGCGCCAAGCGCGGCAAACCAAAGTCTGTGACTTTTCAGTATCTTGCGAACTTTTGATGCGGCCGTTGATTGCGTGGTTGCGAACAACCGTCTAAAAGCCGCAGGGAACAGCGAAAAGGGCGAATTCGGCTTGCGCCGGAGCTCGCCGCAACATCAGAACCAGGCATTTTTCCTGACGCGAAGCGAAGAACGATTCGCGAAGAAAAATGTTCTGTCACGGCGCAGGCACCAAGAGACCGCTGGCGAAAACAGATTTGGTAGTGGAGTTTTGGATTTGACATCCGCTGGGCGAGTTCGGACTGGGTCGGGAGCGAATGCCAGATCCGCTCCACCAATCGGCGGGGAAGTAGGAAAGCAATGAGCGTGACCTCCGGTACGAAATCTGAAAGCGGCTTAGGTGAAACGATCCGCGTCGTCATCCATGCTCTCCTGATCGCGCTCGTGATACGCACCTTTCTCTTCCAGCCTTTCAACATCCCCTCGGGATCGATGAAGGCGACGCTTCTGGTCGGCGATTATCTTTTCGTCTCGAAATATTCGTACGGCTACAGCCATTACTCGTTGCCGCTGTCGCCGCCGCTGTTTTCGGGCCGCATCCTCGGCTCCGAGCCGTCGCGCGGTGACATCGTGGTTTTTCGCCTGCCCAAGGATGACTCCACCGATTACATCAAGCGCGTGATCGGGTTGCCTGGAGACCGCATCCAGGTAAAGGAAGGGCTCCTCCATATCAACGACGTTGCGGTCAAGCGTGAGCGGCTGAGCGATTTCATCGGCGAGGATCCGTGTGGGTCGGAGGCAACCGCAAGGGTCAAGCGCTGGAAGGAGACGCTGCCGAACGGCGTCAGCTATGAGACGCTCGACTGCGTCGACAACGGCTTCTACGACAACACGATCGTCTATACCGTGCCGCCGGGCCATTTTTTCATGATGGGCGACAACCGCGACAACTCGACCGACAGCCGGGTGTTGTCGGCGGTGGGTTACGTGCCGTTCGAGAATATCATCGGCCGGGCGCAGATGATCTTCTTCTCGATCGCCGAGGGCGAGCACGCCTGGATGTTCTGGCGCTGGCCGGTCGCGGTGCGCTGGAATCGCCTATTCACCATTGTGCGATGAACGAAGACGCACCGGATATCCACACCTCCTCATCGCCAGGCGAAGCGAGCCTTCAGCCTGACCCAGCGCGCGAGTCTGTACCGCGCAGGAAAAAACGCTCCAGGGCCGGCGCCAAGGCGGCCACCGCCGCGCTGGAGGCGCGTATCGGCCACAAGTTCGCCGACCCCGCCCTGCTCGCCACCGCCTTCACCCACGTTTCCGCCCTGAAATCCGCGCGCAAGCGCGGCGAAAGCTATCAGCGATTAGAATTCCTCGGCGATCACGTTCTGGGCTTGATCGTCTCGGACATGCTGTATCGTGCGTTCCCGGGCGCCGATGAAGGCGAGTTGTCGAAACGGCTGGCCGACCTCGTGCGCAAGGAAAGCTGCGCGGATGTGGCGAAGTCGCTCGGATTGCTCGACGACATCAAGCTTGGCGCGGTCGGGGCCGGCGCAGGTGCCCGCCTGCGCAAATCCGTGCTTGGCGACATCTGTGAGGCGGTGATCGGCGCGGTGTTCCTCGACGGCGGCTACCAGGCGGCCGCGCAATTCGTCCTGCGAAACTGGACGGAGCGGATGCACAAGCCGCGCCGTCCGCTGCGCGATCCCAAGACCGTGCTGCAGGAATGGGCGCAAGGCAAGGGATTGCCGACACCGGTCTATCGAGAGATCGAACGCACCGGACCGCATCACGACCCGCAATTTCGGGTGGCGGTGGAATTGCCGGGCCTGGCACCCGCGGAGGGCGTCGGCGGCAGCAAGCGCGCCGCCGAAAAGCTCGCAGCCTCGGTGATGATCGAGCGCGAAGGCGTCGGTGGCGCCGGCAATGATTGACGCCTCGCCCGCCGTAACGGCGAATGAGCCGAGGCGTTGCGGCTTTGTGGCGCTGATCGGTGCGCCCAATGTCGGCAAGTCGACGCTGGTCAACGCGCTTGTCGGCTCCAAGGTGACGATCGTCTCGCGCAAGGTGCAGACCACGCGCGCGCTGATCCGCGGCATCGTGGTGGAGAACAACGCGCAGATCATCCTGGTCGATACGCCCGGCATCTTTTCGCCCAGACGCCGGCTCGACCGTGCCATGGTGTCGACCGCCTGGAGCGGGGCCCATGACGCCGATCTCGTCTGTGTGCTCATCGATGCCCGCGAAGGCATTGACGAGGAGGCCGACGCCATCCTCACCAGGCTCGCCACGGTCCGGCACGACAGGATACTGGTGCTGAACAAGATCGATCTGGTGGCGCGCGAAAAATTGCTGGCGCTCGCGAAGGCTGCCAATGATCGCCTCAAATTTGCCGGGACGTTCATGATTTCGGCGCTGTCCGGCGACGGCGTCGACGATTTGCGTCGCACGCTTGCCGAGATGGTTCCGCGGGGGCCGTTTCACTATCCGGAAGACCAGATGTCGGATGCACCGTTGCGGCATCTGGCGGCCGAGATCACGCGGGAGAAGATCTTCCGGCAGCTGCATCAGGAATTGCCCTACCAGTCCACGGTCGAGACCGACAGCTGGACCGAGCGCAAGGACAAATCGATCCGGATCGAACAGACGATCTTTGTGGAGCGCGAAAGCCAGCGCAAGATCGTGCTCGGCAAGGGCGGCGCCACCATCAAGTCGATCGGCGCGGAAGCGCGCAAGGAGATTGCGGAAATCCTCGGTCAGCCCGTGCACTTGTTTCTTTTCGTGAAGGTGCGCGAAGATTGGGGGGACGATCCCGACCGCTACCGCGAAATGGGACTTGAGTTCCCCAAGGAATAAACAACTAAATCCAGCAATTACCGGCGTCGAATGAAAATTCCCAAAAACGTGTTGCGCTTCGAGGTGCTGTTGTATTCGTCGCTGATTCTCGACGCGCTGTCGGTTGCCTTCCAGGACCGCACGCCGAGCGCCGACATGACGGAATCGACGATCGCCGCTGCGACCGTGCTTGCGGCCGGCCTGATCCTGCTGCTGTTCTACTTCGTCTGGCTTGCCGCGCGGCGGCGGAAAAACTGGCCGCGCTGGGTGCTGCTCGCCACATTGGTGCTTTCGGTGATCTCGTTGTTCCAGATCGTCGACGAGAGCGGTCTGCAGCTCGACACCGCCATCGAAGTCGTCTCCTGCGCGCTCACGGCGGCCGGGCTGTATTGTTCCTTCACCGGTGATGCGCGGGGCTGGTTCAACGCGTAGCTGCGCGCCGCAGCGGAATCCTGTAAACTCGAAGCCATGGAATGGACCGACGAAGGCATTGTGCTGGGCGTGCGGCGGCATGGCGAATCCTCCGCCATTGTCGAGCTTTTGACCCGCAGCCATGGCCGCCACCTTGGTCTGGTGCGCGGGGCTGCGAGTTCGAGGATGCGGCCGCTGTTGCAGCCCGGCAACGGCGTCAGCGCGGTGTGGCGGGCGCGGCTCGACGAGCATCTCGGCACCTTTCAGATCGAAGGCACGCGGCTGCGCGCTGCCGCGCTGCTGGCGTCATCGCACGGGGTCTATGGCGTGACCCAGCTCGCCGCACTGGCGCGGCTTCTGCCCGAACGCGATCCGCATGAAGAGATTTTCGAGATGCTCGAGCGGACGCTGGACGATTTCGACGATGCGAGGGGCGCGGCTGCCCATCTGATCAGGTTCGAGCTGGCGATGCTTGCCGAACTCGGTTTTGGGCTCGATCTGGAAACCTGCGCCGCGACCGGGGCGACCGCCGACCTGATCTACGTTTCGCCCAAATCCGGCGGTGCGGTGTCGCGCACGGCTGGCGCGCCCTTTCACGATCGGCTGTTGCGGCTGCCGACATTCCTGCGCCAGGACGAGGGGGCGAACGGCTGGTCGGACCAGGACCTGAGCGATGGTTTTGCGCTCACGGGCTTTTTCCTGTTGCGCCATGTGCTGGAGCCGCGCGGGCAGGGTCATTCCGACGCCCGCGAAGGTTTTGTCAATGCGGTGATGCGAGCCCGTGCGAAAATCGGCTCCGCGGTTTGAGGGGACGGGCCTCGTCGAAGTTGGTCTCTGCCCGCGGCCATCGACGGGCTCGCTTGGGCGCCTCATCCACGGTCGTCGGGTGATCTTCATGACGATGGCCTTGGTCGGCTGCTATATACTGGCGCGAATCATCGCCAATCGAGGGCAGCTGCAACCGTCCTGGGAAAGCCCCACCGCAAACCTTTGAGAGCCAACGGCTATGGGCAAAACACTGATTCCGCCGGATCCCGCCGAAGTCCACGAGGTCATGCTGCGTGACGCGCTCGAAGAGCGCTATCTCGCCTATGCCCTCTCGACCATCATGCACCGCGCGCTACCGGACGCGCGCGACGGACTGAAGCCGGTGCATCGGCGCATTCTCTACGGCATGCGGCTTTTGCGGCTTGATCCGGGCGCGGCATTCAAGAAATCCGCCAAGATCGTCGGCGACGTGATGGGTTCGTTCCATCCCCATGGCGACCAGGCGATCTACGACGCCATGGTGCGCCTGGCGCAGGATTTCTCCTCGCGCTATCCGCTGGTCGACGGCCAGGGCAATTTCGGCAATATCGACGGCGATAATCCGGCCGCCTACCGCTACACCGAAGCGCGCATGACCGATGTCGCGCGGCTTCTTCTCGACGGCATCGACGAAGACGGCGTCGAGTTCCGGCCCAATTATGACGGCCAGTCGAAAGAGCCGGTGGTGCTGCCGGGTGGCTTCCCGAACCTGCTCGCCAACGGCGCGCAGGGCATTGCGGTCGGCATGGCCACTTCGATCCCGCCGCACAACGCCGCCGAACTCTGCGACGCCGCGCTGCACCTGATCGACAAGCCGGAGGCGAGATCGAAGACGCTTCTGAAATGGGTCAAGGGCCCGGATTTTCCGACCGGCGGTGTCATCGTCGATTCCAAGGAAAGCATCGCCGAAGCCTACATGACCGGCAAAGGCTCGTTCCGTGTCCGCGCCAAATGGAAACAGGAAGAAGGCGCGCGCGGCACCTGGGTCATTGTCATCAGCGAAATTCCCTGGCTGGTGCAGAAATCGCGTCTGGTCGAGAAGATTGCCGAATTGCTCAATGAGAAGAAGCTGCCGCTGGTCGGTGACGTCAGGGATGAATCCGCCGAGGACATCCGCCTCGTCATCGAGCCGAAATCGCGCAGCGTCGATCCCGAATTGCTGATGGAATCCCTGTTCCGGCTGACCGAGCTGGAAAGCCGGATTCCGCTAAATCTCAACGTGCTGGTGAAAGGCCGCATCCCGAAGGTCGTGGGTCTGGCCGAGTGCCTCAAGGAGTGGCTCGATCACCTGCGCGACGTGCTGATCCGCCGGTCCAACTACCGCAAGGCGCAGATCGAGCACCGGCTGGAGGTGCTCGGTGGCTACCTGATCGCCTACCTCAACATCGACAGGGTGATCAAAATCATCCGCACCGAGGACGAGCCGAAGCCGGCCCTGATCAAGGCATTCAAGCTGACGGAAATCCAGGCCGAGGCCATCCTTAACATGCGCCTGCGCAACTTGCGCAAGCTCGAGGAAATGGAAATCCGCACCGAGGACAAGGACCTTCGCACCGAGCTCAAGGGCATCAAGGCGATCCTTGCCTCCGAATCCGAGCAATGGTCGAAGGTCGGCGAGCAGGTGCGCAAGGTGCGCGACATGTTCGGGCCGAAGACCCCGCTCGGCAAGCGGCGGACGCAGTTTGCCGACGCGCCCGAGCACGATTTGGCCGCGATCGAGGAGGCCTTTGTCGAGCGCGAGCCGGTGACGGTGGTGGTTTCCGAAAAGGGCTGGGTGCGCACGCTCAAGGGCCACGTCGCCGATCTCTCGGGGCTTGCTTTCAAGACCGACGACAAGCTCGATCACGCGTTCTTCGCGGAGACGACTTCAAAACTGCTATTGCTCGGCACTAACGGCAAATTCTATTCGCTCGAAGTGGCAAAGCTCCCGGGCGGGCGCGGCCATGGCGAGCCGATCCGGATGTTTGTGGATCTGGATCAGGACGCAGCGATCGTCTCGCTGTTCGTCAACAAGGCTGGCCGCAAATTCCTGGTCGCAAGCCACGAGGGCCAGGGTTTTATCGTCAACGAGGACGATTGCGTCAGCAACACGCGCAAGGGCAAACAGGTCCTCAACGTCGAACTGCCGAACGAGGCCCGCGCGATCGCGACCGTTGCCGGCGATATGGTCGCCGTAATCGGCACCAACCACAAGATGGTGGTCTTCCCCATCGACCAGGTGCCGGAAATGGCGCGCGGCCGCGGTGTGAGGTTGCAGAAATACAAGAGCGCGGCGCTGTCGGATGTCGTCACCTTCGATTCGAAGAGCGGCCTGACCTGGAAGGATTCGGCCGGGCGCGAGCAGAGCATGAGTTTCAAGGAATTGTCCGATTGGCGCGGCAACCGCGCCGATGCCGGGCGCCTGGCGCATGGCCTGCCGAAGTCGAACAAGTTCGGGCTCGCGATCGAGTAGGGTCCTCCCGCCAAGGCACTCGGACTCAACGTGTCCTTCACTGCTCGCCCGCGTCGATGAGGTGATCGAATGAGGCGGCGGGAGTTCGTGGCAGGAATGGAGACGTAGGGTGGGCAAAGGCGCACCTGCGCCGTGCCCACCATGATGGGGTAAAAGCTGATGGTGGGCACGCTTCGCTTTGCCCACCCTACGACTGCTCGATTACCCGGCATTAGGGAGTAACGCGCAGTTGATCTCGGAACATTCTCGGGAGACGGTATAGCCGATCCGAAGCGAAAAATTTGCGCGCCGTAACGGAGGAAGAAAATGAAAAGAGCGATTGCCGTGGTGATGACAGTTTCGTCCCTTGCTTTGTCAGCCACCGTGGCTCACGCGCAATCCGAAAAGCCGGGCGTGGAAAGACTCTACATTCTCAACTGCGGCGAGGGAGTCGCCGGCGACATTTCGCGGTGGTCACCCGGCGTCAACGAAGGCAAATCGATGGATTTCGTCGACAACTGCTATCTCATCAAGCATGCGCAGGGCTGGTTCCTGTGGGACACCGGCATCGCGGATGCGGTAGCGGACATGCCGAATGGCCTGGCGCCGGCCGACCCGAGAGCCACGACCTGGCGCCGCCCGAAGACGTTGGCCGCCCAGCTCGAGCAGCTTGGGGTGAAACCATCCGACCTCAAGGCAATGGCCGTCTCGCACACCCATCCCGATCATATCGGCAATGTCGAGATGTTCCCGAACACGATGCTTTACGTCCAGAAGGCCGAATATGAATGGCCGGGCACCAACAACGCACCTCGATTCAAGCCGGAGCATCCCGTCACCAAGCTCGAAGGGGACAAGGATATCTTTGGCGATGGCAGCATCGTCATTCTCTTCACGCCCGGCCACACGCCGGGTCACCAGTCCCTGGTGGTGAAACTGCCCAAGACCGGCGAGGTCGTGCTGTCCGGCGATGCCGTCCACTTCAAGAGCAACTGGGAAAATCGCGGCGTGCCTTCCAACAACGTCAGCAAGGAACAGACGCTGGCCTCGATGCAAAGGATCGCGGATACGCTGACCAGGGACAAGGCGCAGCTCTGGATCAATCACGACAAGGCGCAGCGCGACACCTTGAAAATGTCGCCCGAATTCTACGATTGAGCAGGCTGGCTTCATCTTGGGCCGGATCGTTGCAGCCGTCGCTTCGGCATTGATGGCCTTGAGCACG
>Ga0207699_10001396_pt1 | contig 11472 bp, 9 predicted proteins | sample LARL51metaG_FD_184344 | JGI IMG/M metagenome (GOLD analysis project Ga0207699, IMG submission 184344) | Corn, switchgrass and miscanthus rhizosphere microbial communities from Kellogg Biological Station, Michigan, USA - LAR L5-1 metaG... | ecosystem: Host-associated > Plants > Roots >...
ATTGACCTTGCCGGATTCCATCGGCCCGCCCGAGACGAACACGGCCGGGATGTTCAGGCGCAGCGCGGCCATCAGCATGCCCGGCGTGATCTTGTCGCAGTTGGAGATGCAGACCATCGCGTCGGCGCAATGCGCGTTGACCATGTACTCGACGCTGTCGGCGATCAGCTCGCGCGAGGGCAGGCTGTAGAGCATGCCGTCATGGCCCATCGCGATGCCGTCATCGACCGCGATGGTGTTGAACTCCTTGGCGACGCCGCCGGCCTTTTCGATCTCCCGAGCCACCAGCTGGCCGAGGTCTTTCAAGTGCACGTGGCCCGGCACGAACTGGGTGAACGAGTTGACGACGGCGATGATCGGCTTGCCGAAGTCCTCGTTCTTCATTCCGGTCGCGCGCCACAGGCCGCGGGCGCCGGCCATGTTGCGGCCGTGAGTGGTTGTGCGAGAACGATAAGTCGGCATGGAGGTCCTCGGGGGCTTGGCCCGTCCGGGAGCGGGGGACGGGCGTTCTTCAAGCAGTCGGGCGACGGATACAGCGAAGCTGCGCGTGATGCGAGCCCCAAATTTCGCGATCCTGCGATACCGCTTTTTGGGGCCGGTACACTCAGTTGCGTCTGTAACAATCCGCGGACGAGGCGCGCGGCGGGCGGTCCGGCTGGCAGGTGGCTCTTGAGCTGCCTGATCTGAACAGTTGACTGGATCGTGTGATGACCTCGGGAGCGTATACGAAGATGGCCGGTGCGAGTGCGACACCGGCGACGCAGATCACGACGACATAGCCGCGCCGAAGCCCGCGCAGCCCGAGCAGGATGGTCAATCCGCGTATGGCCACACCGGTTGCAAATGTAACGATCATCCCAAGAGCCAGCGCGCTCCCCAATCCGTCACCTGGTCCCTCATTGGCATTTGGCAGGAGCAACGCGATCCAATGCCGAAGCCAGCCCGTGTACGATACGACCGCGACGACCAGTGTCAGGACCAGCAGCCAGCGCCATGTCGGCATCACGACGGCAACGGCATATGAAGCGAGATTGGCGCCGAGAAAGATGCTGCCGAGATCGAGCATGATCGCAGGTTACGTCTGGTCCAGATACGGCGCCACGACCTCGCGCGTCTCCTGGCTCGGTACCACCGGCACGATCTCGAACGTCATGCCAAAACCCTGGCAGTTCAAAATCCATTCCTGCAACAGGCGGGCATCGTCCGTCTCCATGAGCTGGAAGCAGCGGTCGAAATTCGGTTCGATCCAGCTGCCGAGATATTTGAGCCCCTCGGGAAACTTGACGCCGGCATCACGGACGCGGCGGTAGACCGGGATCGGGTCGCGGTCCTTGAAGCGTTCGATCACCATGAAGAGCATCGGCGTCTCCGTCGCATGGGAAGCGGGCGAGTTCAGATTCGGTTCGTCGGGTGGAACGGCCCATATGCGTCGTGCCCACCATCGCTGCACAAGCGCTGCGTTTCAAGGCGGGTTTGCCATCCGCGGTCATGTCTCGCGAACGATGCGGACAAACCGCTCAGCCACCGATGGAGGATGCCCGGCGGGCAATTTCCGCATGAGCGCCATGCGCAAACTGCCCGTCGTGCCAGTTTGTCGCAGGATGCGTATTCTGATTTTCGTAAAACAGCTTGACCTCGACCCCAAATCAGTGGTTTGATGCGCGCATCCCGCCTCGGTCTGGAGGGGCGTATGCGCTATCGTCACGAAACGTGAGGCGGGGATGCGATGGCCGCGGCTGCGACGCGCACGATTTGTCGCGCGGACGAACGGCGCTGCTGCGGACGGCGAAATCGTATGGTCCTGGCCTCCCGACGCTGAGGCCAAGTTCGCCGGCGTGACGAACGCTGCGAGCGACGGTGGCAAAAAAGCCCGGTCACCGGGGAGAGTACGTATAAGCTGTAAAGCCATCGCGCAGGGAATGCCGGATGATTCGGCTGAACCTGTGGTTCCTTCCCCGTGCTTTTTTGCTGCACGGGGGCCATGGGTTGCGGCCAGCACCCGGCATTCCCTGCGCCCTCCGATTGTCATGAGGGTGAAGTCTCGCAGAGCTCGGGCGCTTTCTCCGCGTCGCGAGGATGCGGATTTACGTCAGCTGTTTGACCGTTTGAATCAGAATTCCAATCGAGGCGTCATTGCGAGGCGCCTAAGCGCCGAAGCAATCCAGACCATCCCCGCGGAGAGATTCTGGATTGCTTCGCTTCGCTCGCAATGACAGTTCGTAGGATGGGTAGAGCGCAGCGAAACCCATCAATCCCACCGCGGGTGAGATGGTGGGTTTCGCTTCGCTCTACCCACCCTACGTTCCAGGCTCACCCCTTGCGCAGGTAGACGTAGTCGGCGTCATAGGGCACGCTGCGGAAGGCGCCGGCCTTGTCGCAGGTGCCGTCGAGCTTGCCGCCTTCGGTGTTGATCCGCTGCACGGTCGAGACGTTCGCGAGGATGCCGGTGCCGCGATGCGCCGTGACCTCGAGCTTCAGCCAGGGGATATCGCTTGCGGTTGTGCCCGGGGCGTTGCCGGCCACCTTGCCGGTGACGGCGCTGCCGTCGGCATGCTCCCAGTTCGGCCCGGCATAATGCCGGCCGACGGTCTTGCCGTTCTCCATCAGCGTCGCGATCGGCTCGCGAAATGCCCAGGCGAGTTTGCCGTCATTGCCGGCCTTGCATTCGTAGATCTGCGCGCCTTCAGCGTGCAAGGTCAGCACGACGGTCTCGCCCGGGGCCAGGATGGCGTCGGGCAGCGAGGTCTCGCCGGCGCGTGCGCCGGCCGTTCCCGACAGCAGCAATGCAACGGCGGCCGTGCAAATGCGGAACATGCTGATGCTTCTCCTGTGAGGTCGGTAGGGTGGGCGAAGGCGCATATGCGCCGTGCCCACCATCTATCCGGGATGCGATGGTGGTGGGCTTCGCTATGCTCAGCCCACCCTACGATTAGGGGGCGATTATGCCATTGCCTTGACGAGATTGTCGGCGACCTTGTCGAGGAAGCCGGTGGTGGACAGCCAGCGCTGGTCGGCGCCGACCAGCAGCGCGAGGTCCTTCGTCATGTAGCCGGCCTCGACGGTGTCGACGCAGACCGTCTCCAGGGTGGTCGCGAACTTGGCGAGCTCGGCATTGTTGTCGAGCTTGGCGCGGTGCGACAGGCCACGGGTCCAGGCGAAGATCGAGGCGATCGAGTTGGTCGAGGTCTCCTTGCCCTTCTGGTGCTCGCGGTAGTGCCGCGTCACCGTGCCGTGCGCGGCCTCGGCTTCCACGGTCTTGCCGTCGGGGGTGAGCAGCACCGAGGTCATCAGGCCGAGCGAGCCGTAACCCTGCGCCACCGTGTCGGACTGCACGTCGCCGTCATAGTTCTTGCAGGCCCAGACATAGCCGCCAGACCATTTCAGCGCGGCTGCGACCATGTCGTCGATCAGGCGGTGCTCGTAGGTGATCTTGGCGGCCTCGAACTCCTTCTTGAACTCACGGTCGTAGATGTCCTGAAAGATGTCCTTGAAGCGGCCGTCATAGACTTTCAAAATGGTGTTCTTGGTCGAGAGATAGACCGGGTAGCCGCGCTGCAGGCCGTAATTGAGCGAGGCGCGGGCAAAGTCCATGATGGAATCGTCGAGATTGTACATTTCCATCGCGACGCCGGCGCCGGGGGTCTTGAAAACCTCCTTCTCGATCACGGTGCCGTCCTCGCCGACGAATTTCATCGTCAGCGTGCCCTTGCCGGGAAATCTGAAGTCGGTCGCGCGGTACTGGTCGCCATAGGCGTGGCGGCCGATGATGATCGGCTTGGTCCAGCCGGGCACCAGGCGCGGCACGTTCTTGCAGATGATCGGCTCGCGGAAGATCACGCCGCCCAGGATGTTGCGGATGGTGCCGTTCGGCGAGCGATACATCTCCTTGAGGCCGAACTCCTTCACCCGGGCCTCGTCGGGAGTGATGGTGGCGCATTTGACGCCGACGCCGACCTTCTTGATGGCGTTGGCGGCGTCAATCGTGACCTGGTCGTTGGTCTTGTCGCGGTATTCCATCCCGAGGTCGAAATACATCAGGTCGATGTCGAGGAACGGGGTGATCAGCTTGTCCTTGATGTACTGCCAGATGATCCGGGTCATCTCGTCGCCATCGAGCTCGACGACGGGGTTGGTCACCTTGATTTTTGCCATGACGGTTTGAGGCCTTCTGGGGGAGAACGTTTCAGGAAAGAGGATCGGGGCGCTATAGCACCGCCCACGCCGTGGCGGAAGCCGATGCCGCGCCGGATTGTCCCCGATTCCGGCGATGCCTCAGAATGTCGCCTGGGTTGCGGTGCCGGCCACGATATACCAGGTCACGAAAATGCCCGAGATCAGGGCACCTGGCAGGCTGGAGCCGGTGCGCCGCCAGGTGAAGGTCGCAATGACCGCCACGATCGCGAGCAGTGGCACGAACTGGATCGCCACGATCGTGGACAGCGGCACGAAGCCGGGATCGGCCAGCGGGTTGAACAGTTTGCCGCCGAGCCACAGCGTTCCGTATTGGAGCACCAGCAGGACGATGAAGCCGGCCGTGAGGGCCAGGACGTTGGTGAGATAGAGCGCGACACGCGACGCCTTCAGCGTCGAGAAATTCCGGTGCAACACGTGCAGTGCGATGACGAAAAATGCCGTGAACGGCACCAGATAGATCAGGAAGATCAGGAACTGCTTCGCATTCATCAATTTCAGGGCGACGATCCAGAAACGGAAATCGATCTTGAAGGCGGCATCGCAGAGCCACAGCGCGGCGTAGCCGACCGCGGCGGTCACGAGCGCGATCGCGACCGACGGGAGGATGATGCCGCTGCGGCTCTTGCGCCGGGGCGCCCACCGCATCAGCGCCTGCGTGATCACGGCATTGACCACGGCCCAGGCCATGATCTGGTTGGTGATGCCCTGGGGCAGGATGCTGGACGCCGGCACGAACGTGCCGCCGAGCGCAAGGGCCGGATAGTAGGTCAGCGCCGGAATGAGGGCGGAGAGGATGAAGGCGGCGGTCCGGCGGCGCCCTTCTGCCGCCTTGTCATCGAACACGACCGTGCCGCCTGCGGTCTCCGGCAGGCGGAGCCGGGCAAAGGCCGGCATCGTAATCAGGCCGTCGAAAGTCCCGGCCAGCACGAGAATGAAGCCGACCAGTGCGATCAGCGTGCCCACTTCCTTTCTGAACCAGATCTGGTTGGAGGCGGGCAGCGGCGTGCCGCCTTGAAGAGTCTTGGCGAACCAGTCGAGGGCATAGCCTATCGCCTCATGCGAAATATGCTCGTCGGGATGGGTGATCGCGGGCGTATACAGCACGCGCGCGGTGCCGGAGCCGATGTCGCCGTAGACCTTGCCCGGCTCGACTGTGCCCTGTGTGCCGAACAGCGCCCACAGTTTCGCGCTCTGCGTGACGTCGCGCGCCTTGTCGACGCCCCACATCAGCGTCGAAAACTCCTCGTATTGCGCAAACACCAGCGCGGCATTGCGCGGCCAGTTTTGCGTCCCCTCGGCGGCAAAGGGCTTTCCGGTCGAGGAGCCCTCCAGGATTATCGATTTGTAGTCGTTCGGCATTGTGGCTGCGGCGGCCAAAACCGTCCAGCCGCCCATCGAATGGCCCTCGAGCCCGATATTGGCCTTGTCGACGATGTCGAGGCTGCGCAGATAGGCGAGCCCGTCCGGGCCGCCAAAGCCATTGGCGAAGGCCGGCGGATCGCTGTAGCCGTGGCCGGTCTGGTCCAGCGCCAGCACGACATAGCCGCGGCGGGCGAACTCGATGGCAAAGCCGTCCTGGGTCTCGCGCGAATTGATGTAGCCATGGACCGCGAGAACGCCGGGGGCGGGAGTCTTGGCGGTGGCGTTCGGCGGCACATAGAGCAGGGCGCTCATGGTGTTGCCCTTGGCGCCGGGAAAGCGCACATCCCGGATCTGGATGCCGCCGGAGGTTTGGGTGAGATGGGCCAAAAGGCTGCCGGCCAGAATCACCGCTACCCCGGCAATCGCCAGGGACCATCGCTTGAGCATGGACGCCTCCCAAATCCCCGCACGACCTTGCGCCAGCTGTTTCGGCTGCAGGTTCGTTTTTGTTGTAATCGGCAGCGTAGACGAAAGCCGAGGCTCTGCAAGCATCGACCCAAGACTTTCCCCTGCAATGCTGTGAGCGGCCGCGAAGGGGCGCGGCTAAGACTGTTATTCCGCTTGAGAATTTTTCCGAAACAGGCAAACGAGGGGGCGGCCGCATGGGCCCTCATCGAAAACCCTCATCCTATCGAAAGTGAAAGCGCACTGTGACCGGTTCGGGCACCGACAAGAGCAAGGCCGGCTTCGAGATCGAAGGCCCCGTTATCATTCTGGTTGAGCCGCAGCTCGGTGAGAACATCGGCATGGCCGCGCGCGCCATGGGCAATTTCGCGCTCGCGCGGCTGCGCCTGGTCAATCCGCGCGATGGCTGGCCCAACGTCGCGGCCGAGCGGGCAGCAGCAGGTGCCGACCACGTTCTCGAACAGGTGGAGCTGTTCGACAGTGTCGAGCAGGCGGTCGCCGATCTCGATCTGCTGTTCGCCACGACTGCGCGTGCGCATGATCAGGCCAAGCCTGTCATGGCGCCGGAGGCGGCGGCGGCGGAGATGAAGCAGCACGTTGCCGACCGCGGCAAAGTCGGCATCCTGTTCGGTAGGGAGCGCTGGGGCCTCACCAATGAGGAGGTCGCGCGCGCCAACCGCATCATCACTTTTCCGGTCAATCCCGGCTTCGCCTCGCTCAACCTCGCGCAGGCCGTGCTGCTGATGGGCTATGAATGGTTCAAGCGCGCGACGGAAAGCGCGATGCCGTTCGCGATGCCGGAGCGCTCGCCGCGCGCCTCGCAGCACCAGATGGATGCCTTTTTCGAAAATCTGGTGCGCGAGCTCGACCGCGTCGAGTTTCTGCGTCCCGTCGAAAAGCGCGACACCATGCTGGTCAATCTGCGCAACATCTTCTTCCGCATGGAGCCGACCAAGCAGGACATGCACACCCTGCAGGGGGTGATCATGGCGATCGCCGAGGGGCGGAAGGGGCCGGCCAAGGGCGGCGTGCTCGATGGCGAACAGGCGACAAGGCTGCGAGCGCTGCTCGCGGAGCACGGGCAGGGCGCGCCGTCGGAAGGCACGCTGCGGGGTCTTGCGCGGCTGCTCCGCCGCAATCCGACCGATGCCGAGCGTTCGCTTTGGCAGGCACTGACGCGCGATCGCCGTTTTGCGGGGCAGTTCAAACGCCAGACTCCGGTCGGCCGCCACATCCCGGATTTCGTCTCCTTTGCGCACCGCATCGCGATCGAGCTCGTCAATGCCGGCGAGACCGAAACCATCGCGGCCGATCGCGGGAGCCGGCGAACGTGGCTCGAAAGCCGCAACTATCGGGTCATTGATATGACCGTCGGCGACGTCGAGCGCGATCTGGAGGCGGAGCTGGTACGGCTGCAGGTGATGATCGCGGAATCGGAATAGCACCCATCTCGACTCGTCGCATACATCAAGCGGTCGGCCACGAAGATGAGCTCAAGGCTTGGTATCGATCAATGATTGTGCACGATGTGATTGCAATTGGAGCGAACGAACTTAGTGCTGCGCGAGTTGTTGACACATCACCGTAGATCAACGGAGTTCGCGTTCGCATCTGCTAAACGCTCCGTTCACCATGCCTAGAGATCAGCAAGCTTGATCCCGCGCGCCGCCCAGCCTCGCAAGTTCGCTTATACTTTTCCTGCTTAGTCATGCCCAGGGACGGGACTGTCATCATCCGCAGTCTTCTGAGTTTCCCGCGTGAGAGCAGACAGTAGAGCGTATGAAGCCCGCCCGCATTGTGGTCCTGATGATCGCGCTCGGCGCAGGCGGCCTTGCCGCCTATCTTGCGAGCGGGTCCGAGCCTGAGAACAAGCCCGTCGCGGCGGCCCAACCGGTCGCCGAGCTGCAGACGGTCGACGTGCTCGTCGCCAAGTCGGATATCGGCCTCGGCCAGACGGTCAAGGTGGAAGATCTGCAGTGGCAGACCTGGCCCGTCGCCAGCGCCAGCAGCAGCTTCATCCGCCGCAGCGATCATCCGGAAGCGCCCCGGGAATATGCCGGTTCGACGGTCCGCGTGCCGTTCATGGCCGGCGAGCCGATCCGTGAGCAGAAGCTGGTCAAGGCCAATTCCGGCTTCATGGCGGCGATCCTGCCGTCCGGCATGCGCGCGATCTCGACCGACATTTCGCCGGAGACCGCGGCCGGCGGCTTCATCCTGCCCGACGACCGCGTCGACGTCATCCTGTCGAAGCGCGACAAGGCTCCCGGCGCTGGCGGCCAGGATGTCGTCAGCTCGCAGATCATCCTGTCGAATGTGCGCGTGCTCGCGATCGATCAGGCGCCGAAGGAAAAGGATGGCCAGAACACGCTGCTCGGCAAGACCGTGACGCTCGAACTCTCGCCGGACCAGGCGGAGACGCTCGCCCGCGCGCGGCAGAGCGGCACGCTGGCGCTGGCGCTGCGCAGCATCGCCGATGCCAATGCCGTCGAGAACCGGCCGGAAGGCCAGGCGCGGCCATCAGGCGCAAGCATCAACATCGTTCGTTACGGCGTCCCCACCACGCAGACGACGCAGAAGTGACGGAAAGGACAGCCGACATGCAATGCTCCTTCGCCCGACCGACGGCGGGCACGTTCCTGATCCGCACCCTCGCGGTCTCGGCCGTCGCCGCATCGATGCTGCTTCCCGCGCTTGCGCCGGTTGCGGCGAGCGACCGCGCGACGCCGCCGCTCGCGGCAGCTGCGGCCAAGACGCGCTTCCTGTCGCTCGGCATCGGCAAGTCCGTCGTGGTCGATCTGTCGCACGACATCAAGGACGTCCTGGTCGCCGATCCGAAGATCGCCAACGCCGTGATCCACTCGGCGCAGCGCGCCTACATCATCGGCTCGGCGGTCGGCCAGACCAACGTCGTGTTCTTCGATGCCGACGGGGCGCAGATCGCGGCCTATGACATCGCCGTGAAGCGCGATCTCAATGGCGTGCGCGCCGCACTCAAACAGAGCTTTCCCGGCGTGCAGATCGAGGGCGTCGGCGACGGCGTCGTTCTGACCGGCCAGGTGTCGAGCCCGGTCGAGGCGCAGCAGGCCGGCGACGTCGCGGCGCGGCTCGCCGGCGGTGCCGACAAGGTCGTCAACGCGATCGTGGTGCGCGGCCGCGACCAGGTGATGCTGAAGGTCTCGGTCGCCGAGGTGCGGCGAGACATCATCAAGCAGCTCGGCATCGATCTCTCTGCCAGCATGAACTACGGCACCGCGGTCGTGAACTTCAACAACTCCAACCCGTTCACGGCGCATGGCGCGCCGCTGGTCTCCGACAATGGCCTCAGCGCCTCCTCGGTCCTCAAAGGGCTGCCGACCGTCAACGCCACCATGCGCGCGATGGAGAGCGCCGGGGTGGTGCGGACCCTGGCCGAGCCCAATCTGACGGCGATCTCGGGCGAATCCGCGACCTTCATTGCCGGCGGCGAGTTTCCCGTTCCGGCCGGCTATTCCTGCGATCCCACCACCCATGTCTGCACCACCCAGATCAACTACAAGAAATTCGGCATCTCGCTGAACTTCACGCCGGTGGTGCTGGCGGAGGGGCGCATCAGCCTGCGGGTGATGACGGAAGTGTCCGAACTGTCGAACGACAATGCCATCACGGTCACCCAGGCACTCAGCGGCAGCGGCTCGAACTCCATCACCATCCCCTCGATCCGGACCCGCCGCGCCGAGACCACGCTGGAAATTCCCTCCGGCGGCTCGATGGCAATGGCGGGCCTGATCCAGCAGCAGACCAAGCAGGCGATCAACGGATTGCCCGGGCTCGATCAGTTGCCGGTTCTCGGACAGCTGTTCAGGAGCCAGGACTACGTCAACAACGAGACCGAATTGATGGTGCTGGTCACGCCCTATGTCGTGCGCGCCGTCGCACAGAAGGAGCTGGCGCGTCCCGACGACGGCTTTGCGCCGGCTTCCGATGCGCAATCGGCGCTGCTGGCGCGCATGAACCGGATCTACGGCCTCGCCGGCCGGGCCGAGCCGGTTGCCGGCGCGCCGGGCAATTTCGGGTTCATCATCGACTAAGCGGGGCCAGTCCGAAAACGAGGCGGGGGAACGAACCATGAAACGCAGCAGAAGGAGCGGCTCGGTCGGCAGTTTGCGATCGGTCGGCGCGCTGATCGGGATGTCCATTGCGCTCGGGGCATGCAGCGTGACCGAGCAGGAGGTCGTCGCGACAGTCCCCAACGATTATCGGCTGCGCCACCCGATCGCTGTCGAGGAAGCCGATCGTGCGATCGTCATCTTTGTCGGCAGCGAGCGCGGCGGCCTGTCCGAGACGCAGCGCGCTGATGTCATGGGATTGGCGCGGCGCTGGGTTCATGACGGGACCGGCGCCGTTATCGCCGATGTCCCGGTCGGCACGCCGAATGCGCGCGCCGCGGCCTCGGCCTTCCATGAAATACGCGGCGTGCTGGCCGCGGGCGGTGTACCGGCGCGCGGGATCATCCTGCGCCAATACCACCCCGGCGATCCGGCCTTCCTGCCGCCGATCCGGCTGAGCTATCCGAGGATCATGGCCGTCGCGGGCCCCTGCGGCGAGTGGCCTGCGGATCTCGGTCCGTCGATCATGGACCCGAGCTACAACGAGAACAGGCCGTATCACAATTTTGGCTGCGCGACCCAGCGCAATCTCGCCGCGATGATCGACAACCCGGCCGATATCGAGCAGCCGCGGTCGGAGACGCCGGCCTACACGATGCGGCGCAACGCGGCGTTCGAGAAATACCGCAAGGGCGAATCGACCACGACCAACTATCCCGAAGTCGACAAGGCCAAACTCAGCGACACAGGCAAATGATCAACTCCGTGCGCCAGGATCACGATCACAAGGGCGACGATGCGCCGTCCGCGGACGACTATATCGCCCCGGTGCCGCGCATTTCGGTGCAGGCATTCTGCGAGATGGACGAAACTGCGGCCGTCGTGCTGGCGGCCGGTGCCGACCGCCGTTTCAGCAAGGCGCATCTGACGGTCAAGATGGGCGGCGCCGCGGCGGCGATCGAGGCCTATCATTCGATGCCGACGCCGAACGTCATCATCCTGGAGACCAACGACCACAGCGACGTGCTGGCGGACCTCGACGAACTGGCGACCGTGTGCGATCCGGGAACCCGTGTTGTCGTGATCGGCAGCGAGCGCGACGTCGCGCCGTATCGCGAGCTCGTGCGTCGCGGCGTCAACGACTACGTGATCGGACCGATCGAGACGCTGGACGTGCTGCGCTCGATCTCGAGCCTGTTTTCCGCGTCGGAAACGGTGACCACCGGCCGCGTCATCGCCGTCGTCGGCGCCAAGGGCGGCGTCGGTGCCTCCACGGTGGCGCACAATGTCGCCTGGGCGATCGCGCGCGACATGGCAATGGATTCGGTCGTGATCGATCTCGACCTCGCGTTCGGCACCGCGGGCC
>Ga0207699_10001398_pt1 | contig 11471 bp, 12 predicted proteins | sample LARL51metaG_FD_184344 | JGI IMG/M metagenome (GOLD analysis project Ga0207699, IMG submission 184344) | Corn, switchgrass and miscanthus rhizosphere microbial communities from Kellogg Biological Station, Michigan, USA - LAR L5-1 metaG... | ecosystem: Host-associated > Plants > Roots >...
CGAGAGATCGAGATCTTCGTGCCGCCCGAAAGAATTGAAGTGCACCATCTGGGTGTAGTGGACGTGATTCCGCTCGGCCGCGAGCCCGAATGAGGCGTAGAAATGCCGCGGGAACAGATTGGAGGGGAGCCGCGTGAATGTGGTGTCCGCCGGCACCGAGTCGAGCTCGTAATCCTCCCGGCGCAGCACGCTCGACAGCGTCAGCCGGAGATAGTCCCGCGACGTCGCGAGCGGTGCCCACCCGACGGTGTTCGTGGAGATCAGGACTTTGCGCTGATAGGCGGCCGACAGGCTGTCGTTCTTGAACATCAGCACCCGGTTGTGCGCGGCCTCTCCCGAGTCCTGCACGGCGATCCGCGCCGCCGTCTGGTAGAAGCCCTGACCGTAACTCCAGACTCCGCGCCGTCCATCCGAGAGGTCGTCGTATTCGAGATTCAGGCCCGTGCGGCGGGAAAGAAACGCCGCGTTCTGGTACAGGAACGACAGGTTGTTGCGATCCGGGTTGTGGTGCAGGGCGACCGAGAGCGCCGTCGCCGTGCCCAGGAGGTTCCGCTCCGTGGCCGACATCAGCCAACTCACGGAGCCCGCCGTCGTCGAGTAGCCGAGGTTGAGCGAGGTGCTCCACCCATCACCGGTGGTGACGCGGAGCGCCAGTTTGTCCCCGACGCGGAGCGTGTCGAATTTCACGTCCCGGAAGACGCCGAGGTCGCGGAGCAGCCGTTCACTCTCCACCACCTGCGCCGAGTCGTACCGCATGCCCGGCTCGAGGAGGATGGTGCGGCGGATGACGTTGGCGCGCGTGGTCCGGTGCAGCGCGTTGACGAGTCCGGCGATGAAGCCGGGCGCCTCGTCGCCGGTCGCGAAGATGTTGTGATTGACGACGATGACGGTGTCGATCACCGGCGCCTGCGTGCCGTCGTCCCGCGGCGCCTGGGCGAAAAGGCGGGCGGGGGTACCGGCGACGAGCAGAATGGCTATGGCGGTGGCTGGTCTCACTTCACTCCTTCAATGCGCTGCTTGAGACGGTAGTTCACATGCAGCTTCGGATCATCCCAGGCCGTGAAGAAGAGCGTCAGGTCGATATGCCCCGTGATCTGCGCGATCCCCAGCCGTTCCAGCTCATAGGTCCCTCGCACCGAGTCGGGCCGCAGGGGGTGACACAGACACGCCACGGTCGCGGCTGCCGGAATGTCGGCACGAGCCCCTCCCACCGTGTAGGCCTTCCCGAGGGTGAGCTCGCGGGTGTCCCGGAAATCCAGTCCCAGGGTCAGCTCATAGCCGGAGCCATCGGCCGGGCTGCCGAAATCGAACTTCGTCAGCAGGACGTCGTGCCGCCCCGCGGTGCCGGCGGTGTCCACTCCTAAACGCATGATGGTCAGGCCGGGATCCGTATCCACCACCAGCCGGCCGGCGCTGGTCCACAGGGCTTGTCTCTGCTCGCCCTGGGTATCCCCAGGACGCGGCAACAACTCGCACCCGGCAAGCAGCGGCACGAGGAGCAAGAGGCGTGAGGGAAAGCCGCAGGGAAACATGGTCGGGGAGAAACGTACCCAGCCCGCGTTTTTTCGGTACCGGAGCCCGGGCTAGTACTGGCCGAGATACCTCTTCAGCTCCCAATCTGATACGGTACCGATGTAGTCCTCCCACTCTTCCCGCTTGGCCTCGAGGAACCGCTCGTAGATGTGGTCCCCCAGCGCGGTCCGGATCACGTCGTCCTTCTCCAAACACTCCAGAGCCTCATGGAGATCCCGCGGCAGCTCGTCGATCCGGTACTTCCGCCGCTCCCGGTGGCTCATCTCGAAGATGTTCTTGTTCACGGGATCGGGGGGCGTGAGCTTCCGCTCCACGCCGTCGAGCCCCGCGGCAAGCTGCACGGCCAGCGCGAGGTAGGGGTTGGCGGAGGGGTCGGGCATCCGGAGCTCGCACCTGGTGCCCGGGCCGCGGCGGTCGGGGATCCGGATGAGCGGCGACCGGTTGCGCATGGACCAGGCGACATTCACCGGCGCCTCGTAACCCGGAACCAGTCGCTTGTAGCTGTTCACCAGGGGGTTGGTGATGGAGCAGAACCCCCGCGCATGCTGGAGCAGGCCCGCGATATAGGCGAGGGCCACGGGGGACAGCTCCCATTGGGCCTTGGGGTCGTGAAACGCGTTCTTGCCGCCGGCGAAGAGCGACTGGTGGGTGTGCATCCCCGAGCCGTTCTGGCCGAAGATCGGCTTGGGCATGAAGGTGGCGAGGAAGCCGTGGCGGTAGGCGACGTTGCGGACAATGAAGCGAAAGGTCGCCAGGTTGTCCGCCGTCTCCAGCGCCTCGGCATACCGGAAATCGATCTCGTGCTGTCCCGGCGCGACCTCGTGATGCCCGGCTTCGACCTCGAACCCCATGGACACCAGGTCCGTCACGATCAGCCGCCTGATCTCCTCGGCCTTGTCGACGGGGGTCTGGTCGAAGTAGCCCCCGGAGTCGTGGGTGATGGTGGTCGGCTCTTCGGAGGCGTCGAACTGGAAGATGAAAAACTCGGCCTCCACACCCGCCATCATGGAGTACCCGGCCTCCCGGGCGCGCGCGATCTGCCGCTTGAGCGTGAGGCGTGGGCAGCCCGCGAACGCCGACCCGTCCGGGTTGTAGATGTCGCAGATCACCCGCGCCACCTTCCCGCCTTCATCCCCGTTGGGCAGCACGCGGAAGGTCTCGAGGTCCGGCTTCAGGACCATGTCCGATTCCTCGATCCGGACGAACCCTTCGATGGACGACCCGTCGAACATGATGTCGCCCTCGAGCGCCTTTTCGAACTGGCTCTCGGGGACTTCGATGTTCTTGTTGACGCCCAGGATGTCGGTGAACTGCAGCCGCAGGAACGAGACGCCCTGCTTCTTCGTCAGCTCGAGAATGTCGCGCTTGGTTGTCATAGAGTTAGATGGCTGCAGACAGCAGACGGCAGTTCGTTCCGTGAGGAGCGGACTGCCGTCTGCAATCTGCGGTCTATCTCACACGTCGTAGTACAGGAAGAACTCGTACGGATGCGGCCGCAGGGCCACCGGGTCGACTTCTTTGGCCTTCTTGTACGCGAGCCAGGTGTCGATCAGGTCCCGTGTGAACACGCCCCCCTCGAGCAGAAACTGGTGATCCGCCTGGAGCGCCGCCAGCGACTCCTGCAGGCTTCCCGGCGTGTTCTTCACGTGCTTCCGCTCTTCCGGCTCGAGCTCGTAGAGGTCCACGTCCATCGGCTTGGGCGGCTCGATCTTGTTCCTCACGCCGTCGAGGCCGGCCATGAGCAGCGCCGCGAACGTGAGGTACGGGTTCGCCGACGGATCGGGCGCCCGGAACTCGATGCGCTTGGCCTGCGGCGACGTGGAATACATCGGGATGCGGCAGATGGCCGACCGGTTCCGCTGAGAATAGATGAGGTTGATCGGGGCTTCGTAGCCCGGCACCAGACGGCGGTAGCTGTTGGTGGTCGGGGCCGCAAAGGCCAGCACCGCCGGCGCGTGCTTGATGAGGCCGCCGATATACCAGCGGGCGGTGTCCGAAAGCAGGGCGTAGCCTTTCGGATCGAAGAACAGATTGGTGTCCTGGTTCCAGAGACTCATGTGCACGTGCATGCCGGACCCGTTGTCTCCGAACATGGGCTTGGGCATGAAGGTCGCCGTGTAACCGTGCTGGTCGCAGACGTTCTTCACGATGTACTTGTAGATCAGCACCTGGTCCGCCATGCGGGTCAGGGTGCCGAACTTCATGTCGATCTCGGTCTGCCCCGCCGTGCCCACTTCGTGGTGGTGGACTTCCACGTCGATGCCGGCCTGCATGAGCGCCAGCATGATCTTCGAGCGCAGGTCCTGGAGCTTGTCCACCGGCGGCACCGGGAAGTAGCCCTCCTTGTGGCGGGGCCGGTGCCCGGGATTGGGGGTGCCGTTCCGGCCCGAGTTCCAGATGCCCTCGTCGGAGTCGATGTGGTAATAGCCCTCGTGCGCGTTCTGGTCGAACCGCACCGAGTTGAAGATGTAGAACTCCGCCTCCGGACCGCAGTACACCGTCGTCGCGATCCCGCTTTGCACCAGATACTCCTCGGCCTTTTGCGCCACGTAGCGCGGGTCGCGCGAGTACCGCTCCCGGGTGATCGGGTCCACGATGTCGCACGTGAGCGAAAGCGTGGGCACCTGGAGGCAGGGGTCGACAAACGCGCTCGCGGGATCGGGGATCAGGAGCATGTCGCTCTCGTTGATCGCCTGGAATCCGCGGATCGACGACCCGTCGAACCCCAGCCCGTCTTCGAACACATCCTCGGTGAGATGCTGCACCGGAATGGAGAAGTGCTGCCAGGTGCCGGGGAGGTCGCAGAACCGGACGTCGACCACCTGCACGCCGGCCTCCTGGGCTCGGCGGATGACATCCGCGGGAGACGCGCCGGCAGCCGTGCGGCCGGCGGTCGATCGGGTGATGGGCTCCATCGTCGCTGTCATGCGGGGTCTCCTCAGGGGTCGCGGGTGGTAGCGGAAATACGAAGGGCCCGCGCAAAAGAGCGTCGGGCCCCGAAAATTCCTGTCAGGGTGGTTGCGGCAGGCATGCGGGAAGGTATCCTGGTCATGCGCTGCTGTCAAGCAAAATCTGCACCAGATGCACAAAAATATCCTTCAGCGGTCATCCATCAGCAAAAAACTGCAAAAGTGATCTAGAATCTGTGCATGACATGCAACATTTCGGTGTCGCGGCGCAACGCTCAGTGTGGCTGCAAGGCTTCCAGGAAGTGCCAGAGCTCCACAGCCGAAAATTCACCGAAACGGTCCGTGATTTCCTGCGCCCCCGGTTCGAGGAAGATCCAGCCGGTGCTCCGCTGGTCACCGGGCGCGACAAAGTGAATCCGGCCCCGCACGGAGGCCCGGTCCTCCGTCGGTTCCGTTTCGAGGTAGACGTCCCAGCGTCGCTCGCCCCGGCGCAGCTCGCCCATGTGCCGCGAGTGGTCCCGGCCGGGGAACGGATTGGTCATGTCGTACAGACTACGCTCCCTCCGGAATTCCTGCCAGTTAGATTCTTGGCGCGATGACCTGTCATGCCTGCGGCACCACTCTCGCGCCCGGCGTCCGCTACTGCCACAAGTGCGGCGCCGCCGTCGGCGGCTCAGCCGGAGGCTGGCGCGCGGGCCTGCCCTGGGCCATCACCGGGGCCGCCGTCGGCGCCGTGATCACCATTCTGGTGATCCGCGCCACCGGGAGCGCCGCGGCCGCGGCGCCGCCACCGGCCGCTCCCGCTCTCACGGCTCCCCCGGGCGCGGCTCCCGACATCAGCCGCATGTCACCTCAAGAACGGGCGCAACGCCTCTTCGACCGCGTCGTGGACCTGGCCCAGCGCGGCGTGCAGGACTCCGTCCAGTTCTTCATGCCCATGGCACTCGGTGCCTATGCTCAGCTCCCGGCGCTCGACCTCGACGCGCACTATGACCTGGGCGTCCTGCACCTTGCGGGGAACGATCCCGCCGGCGCCCTGGCGGAAGCGGACACCATCCTCGCCCAGGTCCCGACCCACCTCTATGGGTTGATGCTCCGGGGTCAGGGTCTCACGCAGAAAGGGGACGTCGCCGGGGCCCGCAAGGCGTACCAGGCGTTCCTCGCCGTCGAAGGAGCGGAGCGCGCGCGCCAACGCCCCGAGTATGCGGAGCATGGCGCCGCCCTCGATGCTTTCCATACCGAAGCCACTGCCGCCACGGCCGCTCCCGCCCCCCGGCGCCGGCCCTCCCGGTAGCCGTCTCCTTCATCGACAAGACGCCAATGCCGACCATACACCTGGCCCACAGTCCCGACTCCGACGACGCGTTCATGTTCTGGGCGCTCGCGGCCGGGAAGATCGACACCGGCGACCGCCGATACATCCATGAGCTCTCCGACATCGAGTCGCTGAACCGCCGCGCCCTCGCCGGCGAGCTCGAAGTCACCGCTTGCTCGATCCACGCCTACGCCTCGCTCGCGGACCGCTATGCCCTCCTCGCGCACGGCGCCAGCATCGGCGACAAGTATGGTCCGCGTGTGGTGGCGAAAACGCCCCCTCCCGCCGATCCCCGAAAAGCCCTCGCGGGGCGCGTGGTCGCGATCCCCGGCACCATGACCACCGCCTGGCTCACCCTCCAGCTTTACCAGCCCGCGGTGCAGGCGGTGGTGGTGCCGTTCGACGAAATCGAGGACTATGTGGCGGCGGGCAAGGCGGAGGCGGGGCTCCTCATTCACGAAGGCCAGCTCACCTTCGCCGACCGCGGACTGCATCTCTGGGCCGACATGGGCGAGTGGTGGCACGCCGAAACCGGTCTGCCCCTGCCCCTCGGCGGCAACGTGGTTCGCCGGGACCTGGGGCCCGACCTGATGAAGGCGATCGCCCGGGACTTGAAATCCAGCATTCAGTACGGACTCAAGCACCGCGCGCCGGCTCTCGCGCACGCGAAGGGGTTCGGCAGAGGACTGGATGACGAGAAGGTCGACCGCTTCGTCGCGATGTACGTCAACCACTACACCGTGGATTATGGCGCGCTGGGTCGGAAAGCCGTGGCCACACTGCTCGAACGGGCTCAGCGGGCCGGACTGATCAAAGGCCCCATCGATCTAACGTTCGTGGCAGCCGAGTAATAAGTTTGGTCAGCCGTTAGGAGGGGTCCGTGGCTGAACTGCCCGGTACCGTGTCGGTGCTGGTGGTCGACGACGAAGAGCCCATTCGCACCGCCTTGAAGAAGTTCCTGCAGCAGCAGCAATTCGACGTCCTGACGGCCGCTTCCGGTGAAGAGGCCTTGGCGGCGCTGCGCCGGCACAAGCTCAGCCTCATGCTGTGCGACATCCGCATGCCGGGCACGAGCGGCGTGGACCTGGTCCCCCAGGCCATCGAGATCGAGCCCGATCTCGCCATCCTGATGCTGACCGCCGTCAACGACGCCACCAGTGCCGCCCTCTGCATGCAGCGGGGCGCCATGGATTACCTCACCAAACCCATCGAGCTCGCCGATCTGGGCCGCGCCATTCAGCGCGCCCTCAAGCGCCGCGAGACCCTGCTCGAACACCGCCACCTCAATCAATGGCTGAAGGAAGAGGTCACCACCCGCACCGCCGAGCTGCAGCGGGAACGGCACAAGCTCGAGCGGATCTCCGTCGCGACGCTCGAGGCCCTGGTGAACGCCCTCGAAGCGAAGGATCCCTTCCTCCGCGGGCACTCGGCCCGCGTGGCGGACCTGGCCGCTACCATCGCGAACGAAATGGGCCTCTCCGACGAAGACGTCGAGAACGTGCGGGTGGCCGGCCGGCTCCACGACATCGGGAAGATCGGCACCCGGGAAAGCGTGATGAACAAGCAGGGACCGCTCACGCCCGAGGAATACGAACACGTGAAACAACACGTGATCATCGGCTCTCAGATCCTGGCCCCCCTCACGCATCTGGGCGGCGTGATCGACATGGTCCGCAGTCACCACGAACGCTGGGATGGCACCGGATACCCGGATGGGCTCCGGGGCGACGAAATCCCCCTGGGGGGACGCATTCTGGGCACGGCGGAGGTGTTCGACGCCCTCTCCACCGCCCGACCCTATCAGGAAAAGCTCAGTCCCGAGAAGACCATCGAACGGCTCCGGGAGCTGGCGGGCAGTGTCGTCGATCCGAATGTCTTCAACGTTCTGGCGGCGGTGGTCGGCAGACGGAAGAGCCTGGTGTTCCTGGACGACGGCAGTGTAGACCACCAGCTATAAAAACCAAACCCGGGGCCGATTGCTCCCCGGGTTGGCGGTCGGGCGAAGTGGCCGTCACACTTCGGCCGCGACCAAATCTCTCATCTATGTCCTGCTGCCCCCGTACGGGAGCCTTTGCGCAGGGTTTCGCGAGCCCTCAGTGCATGAGATGCTCGACCTCCATATACGGTTGCACCCCCCAGACGGTTTCAACCCTCCCCCTCACCATCGTTTCACTCTGCCGACCCGGGAGGTCGTGATTTTCTCCTGACGGTTTCCCCGATGCAGGGTCACCGTGGTGTTGGAAGTCCCCCAGCCAGCCCCCAGAGGTGAAAAAATGACCTCTGGATTGGACACGTCGAGGGTGACTCCCCGGGTGGCTGGCCCTGGAAACCCTCGCCAGCGTACCCAGACCCCGGAGTCCCGGCGGTCCACCACCAGGGAGTCCGCAGTCACCCGCACCCGGGTGGCTTGGCCCGCCAGGATCGCTTCCTGCCGGGCGGTGGCGAGGGCCATCGTCACGTCATGAGCCGCCCCGTCTGCGGCAATCCAGTCCAGCACATCGGTGGCCAGTGGGGTAGCCACAGCCACGCAGATTGCCACGATCGCGAGCACAACCAGGAGCTCCAACAGGGTGTGGCCCTTGTGCATCAGTCAACATCGGCAAAAGGGCTGGAAATGCGTGACCGGAATGGTGCGAGACGGTACGGGAAAACGCGGTGGTTATGAGGCTAACGGAGTGCTCTGGAATGAGCTAGGTTGCTACAGGCTATGGTCTTGCGACCGCGGCACAAGGAGTGCACAAAGTACGCCCGGAAGTGATGCCCCACTGACCGCGATTTGGGAGGCTCCCTGAACGAGGTTTCGGAAGTCCCGCACGCGCTCCGCCACGCCGTCTTCCTGGCGCGGGCCACGAGCGAACCGGAGATGGGAACGCCAGCTGCCCGGCTGGGGCAGGCGGCGTTCTTGGTGCTCCGGTTGGTGGACCTCCTCCTTCCGAGCCAGTCGACCGGGGCCCCGGACGTCTTTCTCTACCAGGCCAGCGCCACCGAGCGCTACGCCCGGGAGCTGGACGTGGATTCTCCGGAAAAGGCGCACCTTCTGGCGGTGGTGAAGAGCGCCCGGGACGCGTTTACATCCCAACAGTCGTTCCTGATCGCTCCGGCCCTCTTTGCCTACGGTCACTTCCTCGAGGACACCGGCCTCTACGCGGAGGCGTTGGACGTCCTTGAGACTTTGTTGATCGTGGGAGGTGAAGGTCTGACTCAGCGGGACACCGTCGCGACCACCCTCCGGGTCGCCCGCGTGCTCCGCAAGCTGACCCATTTTGACGACGCTTACGCCGCGTACGAGCGCGCGGGGTCCCAGGCGCTGATCGCGGGCGACGTCTACTCCGAGTTGCTGTCGCGCATCGGCCGCGTGAACATCGTGTGGGCCCGCGGCAATCTCGCGGAAGCGGAAGCCGGCTACCGGCAGCTGATCACGGATGCCCATGCGGCCCAGCAGCCCGATGCGGAAGCCCGGGCGGTGCAGGGCCTCGCGTCCACGCTGTCCCTGCGCGGGCAGTTCGCCGAGGCGATTCCGACGCTCTGGCGGGCCTACGAGCTGTACGAAGACATGTCTTCGAAGGTCCGGTCCTTGAGTGACCTCGGCATCATGCTGCGTGAGTCCGGAGACGCCGAGGGCGGCGAGCGCGCGTTCCGCGCCGCGCTCCGTCTCGCGGGAGAGACGGAAAACGGCACCAATGCGATCCTCGAGCTGATGGAGACCGCCTCGCAGCGGCGCGACCGCTTCGGATACGCCCGGTGGCGCGAGGAAGCCCGCCGGCGCGAGGCCCGTCTGACGCCCAGTATGCGCGTCGACTTTTTCCTGAAGCAGGGCCTCGGCGAGGCGCGGTTCGGAAACGTCGAGCGCGGACGGGAACATCTCGACACGGCCCACACGCACGCGGTGCAGCACAAGCTGCACGAGCTGGTTTTCCGCATCGAAGGCGTGAAAAACGGCCTCCGCGAGTCCAGCCGGTTGCAGCCGGCCGAACCCGCGGAGGGAATGGAGCAGGAGTCGGTGGAAGCGGTCCGCGCGGGTCTGCGCGAGCTCGTCGCCGCCGACTAAAGCATCACATGCAGGTGTTGTTGTTCTGCGTCTCGCAGGGAACCTGACCGGGATGCGGCCCGGTGGCATCGGCGCACGCCGAGGCAACGAGAGTGAAGGCGACGAGGAGCAGGGGAAGCAGGTAGCGAATCCGGCGCGACATAGAACCTCCGACGTGGGATGTGGGGACTGTTTGCCGACAGCCCAAACAACCTGCGTGCGGGGGCGCTCCGGTTTAAGGTCGGTTTTGCGGCACGATAGGACGTTTTTGCGACATTTATGCTCGTCCTGGGCGCCATACCCGACGTGCAGTACCACAAACTGCGCCGCGCCGCTGCGGGACAGTTCACCTTCGTGCGCGCGCTGGAGTGGGGTCAGGTGTTGGAAACGATCCGCGAGCGGCCGGTGGAGCTGGCGGTCCTCGACCCTATGCTCGGCGGCGACCCCCGGAGCCAGGAAATCGAGCGGCTGCGTCAGCTCTTCCCCTCCCTGCCGCTCATCCTCTACACGACCCTCACCCCCGAGCTCGCCGCCGTCCTGCTCACCCTCGGGAAGCGCGGGATCCGCGAGGTCATTTTTGCGCGGCTGGACGATCACCCCACCCGCCTCCGGGAAGCGCTCGAGCAGGAATGCGCCCTGGCGTCCTCGCAGCAGTTCCTCGAACAGATCGAGGGCCGGCTGGCGCCCCTCCCCACCGAGCTCCGGTGGGTGCTCGAAGAAGCCCTGCGTATGCCGGAAGAAGTGCAGACCGTCCAGCATCTGGCACTCCGCGCGTCCGTGGATCGCCGTACCTGCGAACGCTGGTTTACCCGCGCGCGCCTTCCCAGCCCGCGGCATTTCCTCGCGGCGGCCCGCGTGCTCTACGCGCACCGCCTCCTGCGCGACCCTGGGTTCACCATTGAAGACGTCGCGAAACGGCTCGGGTACACACGCGTGAAGACCCTGCAGCAGCATGCGCGCACGTATCTCGGGCTCACGGCCGGCGAGATGCGCCTGTCCCTGACCACCGACGAGGCGATGGAGACCGTGGTCCGCCGTTTCCTGGCGACCGGGCCGGCGGACACCGTCGCACAGGCCACCGGATGACCGGCGCCGCAGACGTCAAAGCCACCGTGCTCGTGGTGGATGACGAGGCCCCGCTCCGGCGGGTCCTCGAGCGCGCCCTCGGCCGCCTGGGATACCGGGTCATCGGAGCCGGGTCCGCGGAGAGCGCGCTCGAGCTCCTGGTGACCGAACGGCCGCAGGCGATTCTCCTCGACATCCACCTGCCCACCATGTCCGGACTCGCGTTTTACGTCGCGGCGATGGCCCGGTGGCCTGAGCTCGAGGGGTGCGTCGCCGTGATGACGGGAGACGGCGAGTCCACCGAGGTGCTGGAGTGGATCGCCCGGAACTCGTGTCCGCTCATCTCCAAGCCGTTCAACCTCGAGCAAATCGATGAGTGGCTGAAACACGTCCGTGCCTGGCGTGACCGCCGGGCGGAGCAGGCCTGACATGACCGCGCCCCAAGCCGCCGATCCCCTCCACACGCTGCGGGAATACCGCTCGCTGGCGCCGTGGAACCTGCGCGACCTTGCCGTCCTGGTCGGCGCCGTCCTCGACGCCTCCGCGGTGACGCCGATCAACGCGGCCGCGCGCGCCGCGCCGAGTGAGCGGACGGTGCGGTTTTACGTAACGCGGGACTGGT
>Ga0207699_10001402_pt1 | contig 11442 bp, 12 predicted proteins | sample LARL51metaG_FD_184344 | JGI IMG/M metagenome (GOLD analysis project Ga0207699, IMG submission 184344) | Corn, switchgrass and miscanthus rhizosphere microbial communities from Kellogg Biological Station, Michigan, USA - LAR L5-1 metaG... | ecosystem: Host-associated > Plants > Roots >...
CACCTGGCCGATGGCCGCGCCGAGCAGCCCGCCATCCACCGTGCCGGCCACGGCCGGCGGCACAGGCAGCGCCGGGTACTCCTCAGCGGACAGCGCAACCAGCGTGAACTCGGCGCTGCCGCAGGTCACGCTGACCCCGTCGGCGTCCGTGGCGATGTCCACGGCCAGGGCGGGCAGGCTACGGGTGATCTCGGCGAGCAGCCGGCCTGGCACGATCACGGTGCCCGGCTCCAGCACATCGGCCTCGATCTGCGCGGTGGCGGCGACCTCGTAGTCGAAACAGGACAGAGTCAGCCCCGGGCCGGCGTCCAGGCGCAGGCCGGAGAGCACCGGCACCACCGGGCGCGTGGGCAGGGCGCGCGCCACCCAGGCGAGCGCCTCGGCCAGCGCCTCCCTCTCGACCCGGAACCTCATGCCAGTGCCCTTCCGTTATGCCCAAGCTTGTTACCTGTGCCCGATCCTGGCACCAGGTACCGACAGTCTGGCCGGCCCGGCCAGGCGCGGGCAGTGGATCCCCGCGCTGGCCAGGGCCCGGCCTTCGGCGTGCCGGTCAGGCCAGGCCAGGCGGGACGGCCGCGAGGGTGGCCGTGATGGCGGCGGCGAGCTCGCGGGCCGATTCCGCGGTCAGCTCGACCGCGACCCGCGCCGCAGGCCCCTGCGCCGGGTTGCGGAAATCGATGTTCACCGTGTGCTCGGCGGGCGCGTGCACCGGGTGATCGAAGTAGACGGTGGCCTCGCTGAGCGGGAACCAGCCGTCCGGGCCCTTGCCACTGCCGGTGACGCCGACCTTCTCGGTGAGGTACGTGCACATGGCCCTCTCCCCTCAGCTGGCCAGGTAGCGGCCGTAGAAGTCAAAGATCCGCTGCCAGCCGTCGTTGGCCGCCTCCGGCCGGTAGGCCGGGCGGTTCACCGAGAAGAACGCGTGCCCGGCACCGTCGTAGCTGTGAAACTCGAACGTCTTGCCCGCTTCGACAAGTGCCTTCTCCAGCTCGGCGACCTGCTCCTGGGACGGGTACTGGTCCTCCTTGCCGAACAGGCCGAGCAGCGGGCAGGACAGGTTCGGCGTCAGGTCGACGATCGGGCCGACCTTGAGCGGCATGCCCTCCGGGGGCGTGCCGACCACGAACGCGCCGTAGCAGTCCACCGCCGCGTCGAGCGGGAGGCTGCACGCGGCGAGGAAGGACTGCCGCCCGCCGGAGCAGTAGCCGATCACCCCGACCTTGCCATTCGAGGTCGGCATGGCCCGCAGGAACGCGGCGGCCCCGCCGACGTCGCCGACCAGCCGCTCGTCCGGCACACCGCCGGCCGCCCGTGCGGTCGCCGCGGCATCGTCCGGGCTGGCGCCGGGCGCCTCCCGCCAGTACAGGTTCGGGCACACGGCGGTGTACCCGTTGACCGCGAACGTCCGGGTGATTTCCTTGGTCTGCGCGTCGTAGCCCGGCATGTGATGGATCACCACGACACTGCCGAACGGGCCCGGCCCGAGCGGGCGGGCCAGGTAGGCCTCGATCTGGTCCCCGCCATGCCCGGTCAGGCTGATGGTCTCGGCCAGGATCGCGTCATACATGAGCTGTCCTCTTCTCTGCGTCACTGCTTCGCGCTGCGGTGCCCAGGCAACGCTCACATCCTGCCAGCCAGGCTGCGCCGCCGGGCGGCCTGGTACACCCCGGCCGCCTGGGCCGCGGCGGGGTGAGAGACTCCACCCCATGACGTATCTCGCTGCCGCCGACCGCTATCAGCCAATGCCCTACCGCCGCTGCGGGCGCAGCGGGATCAAACTGCCCGAGATATCCCTCGGGCTGTGGCAGAACTTCGGTGATGACCGGCCCCTGACGATCCAGCGCGCGATCCTTCGCAGGGCCTTTGACCTGGGCGTTACCCACTTCGACCTGGCCAATAACTACGGCGGCATAGCGCCTGCTGGTTCCCCGCTGCTGGGCGACTACGGCTCGCCGTACGGGTCCGCTGAGACCAACTTCGGCCGCCTGCTGCGCGAGGACTTCCGCCCGTACCGCGACGAGCTGATCATCTCGACCAAGGCCGGGTACGACATGTGGCCCGGGCCCTACGGTGACTTCGGCTCCCGCAAGTACCTGCTGGCCAGCCTGGACCAGTCGCTGGCCCGGATGGGGCTGGACTACGTCGACATCTTCTACAGTCACCGCGCCGACCCGGACACGCCGCTGGAGGAGACCATCGGCGCGCTGGCCACCGCGGTCAGTTCCGGCCGCGCGCTGTACGCGGGCATCTCGTCGTACTCCGCCGAGCGCACCCGCGAGGCCGCCGCCCTGGCGCGCGAGATGGGCGCGCCGGTGCTCATTCACCAGCCGTCGTATTCGATGCTCAACCGCTGGATCGAGGCGGACCTGCTGGACGTGCTGGCCGCCGAAGGCATCGGCTGCATCGCGTTCTCCCCGCTGGCCCAGGGCCTGCTGACCACGAAATACCTGAACGGCGTGCCCGAGGGCTCGCGGATGTCGCGGGACGACTCGCTCAGCCGCGACCAGCTCACCGAGCAGAACCTCGCGCATATCCGGGCGCTCAACCAGATCGCGGCCAGCCGGGGGCAGAGCCTGGCCCAGATGGCGCTGAGCTGGGTGCTGCGCGATAAGCGGGTGACCTCGGCGCTGATCGGCGCGAGCAGCGTGACCCAGCTCGAGGAAAACCTGGCCGCCGCCGGGCACTCGGACTTCTCCCCGGAAGACCTGGCCGCGATCGATGGCCACGCGGTCGAGGCCGGGATCAATATCTGGGCGGCGTCCAGCCAGAGCTGACGCCCACCGGGGGGGTGTATTTTTGCGCTCGCCGCCCGTCGTTACGCGTCAACGGCGCGGAAAGGTAGCAGACTCTAGGCCATGACACCGATCGCAGCCACGGTGGCCATCGTCGTCGCCCTGATGGTCGGGTACTACTGGGCCCGGTGGCGGCGCGCGGAGGCCTCCGCGCGGACGGCCCGGGGAGTGGCCGACGCGGCCGGGAAAGCGGCCTGGCGGTCCCGGTTCCTCATCGTCCTGGTCGCGGCCGCTGTCTATGTCGTGCTGCACGCCTGGTTCGCGGGCACCGGACGGTGACCCCGGCGGCGGGTCCCGGTCAGCCGGGCGGGATGCCCTGCGGGAACGTGAACACCTGGTGCGGGTCATACTTGGCCTTCACGTGGGTCAGCCGGGTGAAGTTGCGCCCGTAGTAGGCCTGCTCCCAGTCCTTCAGGTCCGGGTCCTCGTAGTTCTGGTATGCCTGGCCGCTCGCGTGCTGGTGCGCCGTGGCGTAGAACGAGCGCAGCCAGGCGTGCTGGCGGGACACCCCGGCCGCCGACCCGCCTTCGTTCCAGCTGGTCGAGTACTGCGCCAGGAACAGCGAGTCCCGGTGCACGAACGCCGTCGAGGTGGCCGGCACCCGGTTCAGCGCGCCACCGAACGCGTCGAACGCGACCGCGCCGACACCGCCGGCTGCGCCACGCACCCCGCGCATCCGCTCGATCCCGGCGACCAGGTCACGAATGCCCGCCGCCGGTATCCGCCGGGTGAAGAAGTCTGACTTGGCGAACGACGGTACCCGGGGCAGCCTGCCGTTCTTGGTCTGTGACGGCAGATGGCACTCGGAGACGGACAGGCCACTGCAGCCCGCCTCGATCAGCATCGCGTCCCGGTAGGAGGACAGGAACACGTTGTCCGGGTTGACCGGCCTGGAGCCGACCGCCGTGTACAGCCGGCCGAGCAGCCGCTGGCACCCGGCCACGCTGCCCAGGTAGGTGCCGCCGACCTGGATGACCGGCGTCCCGCCGCGCTGCGCCGCGGTCATGTGCAGGTTGGACCACAGCGCGTCCGGCTGGAACGGCGCCCAGGACTGCCAGCCGGCCATCACCCGCGCCGCGCGGGACCAGGGCCAGGACAGGAAGAACTGCACCAGCTGGGTGAGATGGTGCGTGCGGAAGGTGAACGATGTGGCGATGCCGAAGTTGCCGCCACCACCGCCCCGGCAGGCCCAGAACAGGTCGCTGTTCTGGGTGGCGCTGCACGTACGGACCGTCCCGTCGGCCGTGACGATGTGGACCGCCTGAAGGTTGTCGCTGGCCAGCCCGTAGGCCCGGCCCAGCACGCCGACCCCGCCGCCCAGGGTGAGCCCGGCCACGCCGACGGTGGCACACGAGCCACCCGGCACCGCCAGGCCATGACCGGCCAGCCGGTTGTACATGTCGATCAGCCGGATGCCGGTGCCCACCACTACGGAGCCGCCGGACACCCGGAACGAGTTCATCGCGGTCACATCGACGATCAGACCGGTGGTGCTGGACCAGCCGGCGTAACTGTGCCCGCCAGACCGGGCCGCCACCGGCAGCGCGAACTTCCGGACGAAGGCCAGGCAGGCGCGCACATCGCGGTTAGTGGCGCAGTACGCGATGCCAGCCGGACGCTGGCTGTCGAAGCGCGGATCGAACAATTCTTTGGCCGCCGCGTAGGAACGCTGGCCAGGCCGGATGAGCTTGTGCGTGGACAGTGCGCGGCGCAGCGCCTCCCAGTCTGCGGTCCCCGGGGTCACGCCCGGCCGGGCCGGGCGATCCGGGGCGGCCAGGCCGGCCGGCAGCCAGCCGGACAGTGGCAGCGCCCCGGCGGCCAGCCCGGCCACCGCCAGGAACCGCCTCCGCGGCGGTGCGCCCTGGGTATCCAGCCCGTCAGCTGGCCATTCGCTGGTTTCCGGTTCTCCGCCTGGCCCTGCTGCCAGGTCCGGCCCCCCGCCGCGCAGCAGCTCTGCACCGTCCATGCCTGCCCCCGTGTTCCCACCCTGTATGCGGCCCGCCGGGTCACCGGCGGGCCGCAGCGCCAAGCCGGACTTACCAGTCAGCTCTACAGACGCCGGACATGACCGCGTAGTTGCGTTCACCAGGTTCGTTCCACAGCGCGTTACCTGGCTAAACCCGGCCGCAGGAGGACATTAGGAAAAAAAGAATTTGACCTGCTCAACCATCAGGCCGTAAGTTGAGCTAGTCAACTATTGAGCGGCTCAGGGGGTTACCGCCGCCACGGCACGGGGGGAGGGAGCAGGCACGATGACCGAGCGCTCAGCCGAGGATCAGCTCGACCTGGACTTCCTGGACGCGCTGGCCGGCCTGTTCGCCCGGCTGGTGGCCGAGGGTGAGCAGCTGGCCAAGGACTTCTCGGTCCCCTCCTTCTTCCTCAAGGCCCTGCACCTGATCGACAGCCCGCTGGCCATGAAGGAACTGGGCCAGCGGATGCACTGTGACCCGTCCTTCGTCACCGGCATCGCGGACATGCTGGAAAAGCGTGGTCTCGCGATCCGGGAGAGCGACCCCGGCGACCGCCGGGTCAAGCGGCTGGTGCTGACCAGCGCAGGCCTGGAGATGAAGCAGCGGGTGGAGCAGGAAATGCTGGCCCGGCTGCCCTGGCGGCAGGAGCTCAGCCAGGACGAGCGGGTCATGCTGGTCAAGCTGATCCACAAGCTGGCCCCGCCGCTGAGCATCGCTGAGACCAACTGCCCGGTGGAGGAGGTGACTGACCTGCTGGCAACGGCCACTGCTCCCCCGGTCGGCTGACCGGCGGCGCTGATCCGCGCCCCGGCCGCGCCGCGCTGGGTGCGGGCCGGTGAGTAGCGGGCCTGTCGTTCGTCATCCCCACTGAAGCTTCCACGCGCGGCACCGCCGCCGTGGCTGTAGATACCTATGCCCTGACAAGGAGACGGCATGAGCACCGCACAGCCCGCGGCCGGGCGCGCCACACCAGGTGGCCCGGCTGCAGGCCCCGTTCAGCGCCATCTGGGCCTCGCGCTCGTGGTCATCGCCACGGCCCAGCTGATGGTGGTCCTCGACGCGACGATCGTGAACGTCGCCCTGCCCGACATCCAGAAAGCGCTCGGCTTCTCGGGCACCGGCCTGGAGTGGGTGGTCAACGCGTATGCGCTGACCTTCGGCGGCTTGCTGCTGCTCGGCGGCCGGGCCGGCGACATCCTGGGCCGGCGCCGGGTCTTCATTGCTGGAATCATACTGTTCTCGCTGGCCTCGCTGCTGGGCGGTTTCGCCACATCGCAGGTCTGGCTGCTGGCCGCGCGGGCGGTGCAGGGAGTCGGCGGCGCGATCATTGCCCCGACGGCGCTGTCCCTGGTCACCACCAACTTCCCGGAAGGACCGCCGCGCAACCGCGCGATGGGCGTCTACGCTGCCATGAGCATCGGCGGCGCCGCGGTCGGCCTGATCGCCGGCGGCCTGCTCACCACGTACCTGTCCTGGCGCTGGGTGCTGTTCGTCAACGTCCCGATCGGGATCCTGGTCGCGCTGATCGCACCGCGGGCGCTGGCCGAGTCGGAGCGGCGGCCGGGCCGGTTCGACCTGCCGGGCGCCATCACCAGCACGCTCGGACTGGCCGCCCTGGTCTACGGCCTGACCAGCGCGGCGACCAGCCCCAACGGCGTCTCACACTGGGGTGACACGAGGGTTGTCGTGTCGCTCACCGCCGCGGTCGTCCTGCTCGCCACGTTCATCCTCATCGAGGCGCGCAGCAAGTACGCCCTGATGCCGTTGCGGATCTTCCGTAACCGGGACCGGTCCGCGGCCAACCTGATCATGCTGTGCATCGGGACCGCGATGTTCGGCATGTTCTTCTTCCTGACCATCTTCGTGCAGACGGTCTGGGGATACAGCGCGCTGAAGACCGGCGTCGCCTACCTGCCGATGGTCGCCGCCATCATGGTGATGGCCGGGGTCAGCGCCCAGCTGGTGACGCGGATCGGCGCCCGGCCGCTGCTGATCGCCGGGTCGGTGATCGCCTCGGGCGGGATGTTCTGGCTGTCGCGGATCAACGAGCACAGCACGTACGCGGGCGGCCTGCTCGGCCCGATGCTGGTCACCGCGGCCGGGCTGGGCATGCTGTTCATGCCAGTGACGCTGATCGCCCTGAACCGGGTCCCGGACCGGGACGCCGGCCTGGCGTCCAGCCTGCCCAACGTCGGCCAGCAGGTGGGCGGCGCTATCGGGCTGGCCCTGCTGGGCACGGTGGCCTGGACCGTGGTGGCCAACACCGCCCGCAGCTCAGCCGCGTCCGTCGCGGCCGCGACCAGGGCGGGCCACCCGCCGGCCGGGACGGCCGCGCAGATCAAGACCGCCATCTATGATCACGCGCTGTCGGTCGGGTTCTCCCGCGGGTTCGAGGTGTCGGCCGGGATCATGCTCATCGCGCTGATCGTGACGCTCGCCGCCATCCGGGTCAAGCGTGCGGACCTGGCGGGCGCCCAGGCCACGCTGAACAGCCCGGCCGGTGACGTGGTGGCCCGGGAAGCGGTCGAGATCGAGTAGCCCAGGCACGCGGCTGGGTCACGAAAGGCCGGCGGGCGCTGCCCGCCGGCCTTTCGCTCCGCCGTGCTGACCTGACTCGCGCATGGAGCGAGTTGCTGGCTGAAGTGGCCAAGTGCCAGCTCCTGTGTCGCCCATGTCACATCGCCAAAGGCGCAGAAGATCGTCCCGAGGTCCCTCACGGACTCTATCGATACGAGTACTGGGGTGTCGGTGCGACGTCTGTAGGGCCGCCAGCTCTGTCGCCAGTGCCAGGAAGCGACGGCTCTACCCGCGTCGACTCGCGCCGGCGGCCTCCGACCCGTATCCTGATCCCGCGCGATCGGGAGTAGCTCAATCGGCAGAGCGCCCGGCTGTTAACCGGACGGTTGCGAGTTCGAGTCTCGCCTCCCGAGCTAATCAGTGAGTTTTCGGTGACCAAGAGATCATCGGCGATGATGGCCGAGCGCCTGACCTGCCCGAACAGGGCTCCGCTAGTCCTCGTAACCAGAATGCTGCCGGACGCTCTGCCGATTGAGCTACGCGGGATCGCTGGCGCTGACTGTGGCCGGGACGGCGTCCTGGCACTATCGCCGCGGGCACACGGGTAGCGCACCCGGGACGGTACCTGCGGCCCGGCCGGCGCCGGGCGGGCGGCTGCCTGCGGGGGGCAGTTGCTCATCGGCGCGTAACCTGGAGTACTACTGGGCATCAGGGGAAGGTCATCCTGCGCACGTTCATTCCGCCGAAAGAGGTGCCAGATGCGGTACCGGTTCACGTTCCTTGCTGGGTTCGCCGTCGGCTTCATCACCGGCGCTCGGGCGGGCCGGGAACGGTACGAGCAGATCAAGACCGTGGCCCGCAAGGCCGCGGACAGCCCGGCGATGCAGCAGGCGGCGGGGGCCGCCCAGGCCCAGGCGGCCAGCCTGGCCCGTTCGGCCAAGGACAAGGCGGCGCAGCGGGTGCCCAGGATCGCCGAGAAGGCGAAGAACAAGGTCGGGAGCACGCTGCCGGGGATGCGCGCCCGCGAGGCCAACGGTCACGCGCAGTCAGGCGGGGCGTACACCGCAGCGCCGGGCACGCCGGGCAGCAGCGAGCCGCGCGGCTGACCGCGGGCGGTCCGTAACGAACGCGGTCCGGGCGCCGGCGCGCCGTCTGGTGAGCCTGTTTTGATCACTACCGCAACTGGTATAACGGGCGCATGAGTCCACTATCTGGCGTACTTGGCGAAGCATGGGGCTTCTATAAGCGCTTTGCGGGACACTTCCTGCTGATTGCCTTTGGTATTTACGTGGTGGCTGGCATCATCGCGGCGTTGCTCGGCCTGGCCGGCGGGATCGGTTTCTTCCTGGGCTGGCTCATCAACCTGGTGGCCGCCTTCCTGGTCCAGGCCGCCCTGGTCAAAGCGGTGCAAGACGTCCGGGACGGCCGGGCCGACCTGAACCTCGGCGAAACGGTGTCCGCGGTGCTGCCGTTCCTGCTGACGGTGATTGCGGCGTCCATCCTGGCCGGGATTGGCATTGCCATCGGGTTCGTCCTGATCATCGTGCCCGGGCTGATCCTGCTGACGTTCTGGTCGCTGATCGTGCCGAGCATCGTGATCGGCGGGGAGGGCGTGTTCAGCGCGTTCGGCAAGAGCTGGCGGACCGTCCGGGGCTTTGCCTGGCGGGTGTTCGGCACCTATGTACTGGTGTTCCTGATCCTCATCGCGTTCAACATCGTGCTCGGCCTCATCCTGCTGGTGCTGCCGGTCTCAATCAGGAACCTCATCAGCAACATCGTCTCCGGCACCCTGGTGGCGCCGTTCCTGGCCCTGGTGGTGACGCTGGTTTACTACCGGCTGACCGCCGCGCATGGCGAGGCCGTACCCGGGGACGAGGCCACGTACCCGCCGCCAGGTGGCAGTTACCCGCCGCCGGGTGACAGCTACCCGCCGCCTCAGGGCACGTACCCGCCACCCCAGGGCAGCTATCCGCCGCCGGGCGACACCACCATGCCGCCGGGAAGCCCGATGCCTCCGCCGCCCGGGTCGCCCATGCCGCCTCCCCCGCCGCCGGAACGGCCTGCCTAGCACCCCTCCAGGTCCACCGGGCCGGCCTGCGCGCTGCTGCGGCGGCTGCCGCTACCAGACGTCGCCGTCGCGCCAGTCGCAGGTCAGGTCGCTGGACAGGTCCAGCGGCACGGCCAGCGGCAGCACGAAGATGCAGCCTTCCTCGTCTGGCGTGGGCTGGATGCCGGCCGGGGTGAGCGCCGAGGCCCGGCCCTGCCACAGCTGCCAGCCACGCGACGCGTAGAACGCCGCGGCCGCGTCGGTCGCGCCCAGCGCACCGAGGTCGTAGGCGCCGCGCAGCACCCGTTCCAGCGCGTCCATCATGGCCGCGCCGTGCCCGCGGCCGCGGCGGTCGGCGCGCACGCCGACGCCCTCCACGTAGCCGGCCCGCAGCGCCCGGCCGCCGGTCAGCAGCCGCCGCTGGATCACCGACGCATGGCCGATCAGCTCGGCTCCCTCCCACACCAGGGCGTGCACCCCGCCCAGGGCGTGCTCCCAGTCGTCGTCGGTCATGTCGTCGAACACGTCATACAGCAGATCCCGCGCGGCCGCCCGGGCAGCAGTGCCCAGGTCGGCGGTGTGCGCGGTACGCAGCTCAGTCACGGTTCCGGTCACAGCACCATCCTCACCGCCCGCGGTCTGCAGCACGAACCCATTTAGGGCGCGCTCGTCCCGGCGCGGGCCCTGGCAGCCCGGGGGCGGGCGCGCAGGTGGGCGCGTTCCCCCTGCCTGCCGAACAGGCTGAGGAACTCGACCGGTTCGGCATCCGCGGCGCCGAACCAGTGCGGCACCCTGGTGTCGAACTCGGCTGCCTCGCCGGGTACCAGCACCAGGTCGTGCTCGCCGAGGACGAGCCGCAGCCGCCCGTTGAGGACGTAGACCCATTCATAACCCTCGTGCGTCTTCAGGTCCGGCTCCCGGCGGTGGCTGCTGGCCGGGATGACCAGCTTGTAGGCCTGGATGCCGCCGGCCCGGCGGGTCAGCGGCAGCATGGTCATCCCGTGCCGGGTGACCGGCCGCAGGTGAATGCGCGGATCACCGGTGGGCGGCGCGCCCGCCAGCTCGTCCAGCGTGACGCCGTGCGCCCGGGCCAGCGGGAGCAGCAGCTCCAGGGTGGGCCGGCGGTCACCGGACTCCAGCCGCGACAGGGTGCTCACCGAGATGCCGGTCGTACCCGACAGGTCGGCCAGGGTGGTTTCGCGCTGCTGGCGCAGTGCGCGCAGCCGGGGCCCCACGGCAGCGAGTGCCTGGTCGAGGTCGCCATCCATGCCGACAGTTTGCCAGAACAGCAAGGCTATTTGCCACTTAGCCCGGCCTCCCGGCATGCTCATCGTGGAGGTGGTCATGGTGGCTGATCAGCTGGGTGACAGCTATGACGTGGTGGTGGCCGGCGGCGGCGCGGCCGGGCTGAGTGGCGCGCTGATGCTGGCCCGGTCGCGGCGGCCGGTGGTGGTCATCGACGCTGGCGCGCCGCGCAACGGGCCCGCTTCGGGCGTGCATGGGTTCTTGTCCCAGGACGGGATCCGGCCCGGCGAGCTGCTGGAGCGCGGCCGGGAGGAGGTCCGCCGCTATGGCGGGCAGGTGGTACCCGGTGAAGTCGGCATCGTGACCCGGGCGGAGCGCGGCTTCACCGTCACGCTGGCCACCGGCCGGGCGGTCCGGGCCCGACGGCTGCTGGTCGCCACCGGGCTGGCTGACGAGCTGCCGGACATCCCGGGGCTGCGGGCCAGGTGGGGCCGGGACGTGGTGCACTGCCCGTACTGCCACGGCTGGGAGGTCCGGGACCAGGCCATCGGCGTGCTGGCCAGCGGCCCGCTGTCGGTGCACCAGGCGCTGCTGTTCCGGCAACTGAGCGCGGATGTCATGGTCTTCACGCACACCTCGCCGCCGCTGGACGGCGAAGCGGCGGAGCAGCTGGCCGCCCGCGGTATCACCGTGGTGGCGGGCGAGGTGGCGGCGCTGGAGATCGCCGGGGATCGGCTGGCCGGATTGCGGCTGGGCGACGGCCAGGTGATCAGCCGCCAGGCGCTGGCGGTCTCGCCGCGGATGGTCGCGCGGGCTGGCTTCCTGGCCGGGCTGGGCCTGCGGCCCGTGCCCCACCCGAGCGGGGCCGGTG
>Ga0207699_10001403_pt1 | contig 11437 bp, 12 predicted proteins | sample LARL51metaG_FD_184344 | JGI IMG/M metagenome (GOLD analysis project Ga0207699, IMG submission 184344) | Corn, switchgrass and miscanthus rhizosphere microbial communities from Kellogg Biological Station, Michigan, USA - LAR L5-1 metaG... | ecosystem: Host-associated > Plants > Roots >...
CGCTCCGGCCCGAGCATCATGAGGCTCGGGCCGGAGCGTGGACCGCCGCCGCCACGGCCCTCAAGCTCTTTCCAGCGCTTCTGATCCTCCTCTTCGCCTTCCGCAGGAAGTGGAGGGCGTTCGGCGTGGCGTCAGCGGGTGCCCTGCTCCTCACCTACGCGTCCATGCTGCCGTACGGCCTCATCGGGGCCGGTCAGGCCGTGGTCCGATGGGTCCGGCTCGACCTCGAGGCCACCTCCTATCAGGGCGCCGCGGTGGCCACGCTCGGCATGCAGAAGCTCTCGCGCTTGGTCTACGCGCTCGACGGAAACGTCGTCGCCGTCGTCATCGCGCACCTCGCCTTGCTGACCCTGATATGGTGGGCACTCGCAAGTGCGGAGTGGCGAGTGCGGAGTGCGGAGTCCCCGACGCGGCATTCCCCACTCCACATTCCGCACTCCGCATTCCGGGACGTCGGCATCGTCCTCCTCGCGGCGTGCCTGCTCTCGCCCATCGGCTGGCTGCACACGTTCACCCTGGCGTATCCGCTCTGGGTCTGTGCGCTGGCGCTGCCGGAACCCGGCCGCCCCTGGTGGCGAACCGCGCTGTGGGTCATGGCCGGCGTCCTGACGTCGGGCTATCTCGCCAAGGTCCCCTGGCCCCACACCCTCGCCTGGGTCGCGGGCCACAATGACACGCTGGGCTCCCTGCTGCTCCTGGGCCTCGTAGCCACGGCCCCGGCGCCCCCAGCGGCAACGACGGCCACGATGGCCCCGCCGTCCCTCGGCACCCCATGACTCTTCGGCCATTGACCCCCCGCGAGCGCAACACGCTCCTCGGGCTCGCCCTGGTCTACGCGGCGGTGGTGATCCCGGTGGGCATACATCGGGGCGGAGATCTGGTGCAGGAAATCCTCCAGAGTGACCGGCTGCTGCAGGGTTTGCCACTCTACGGCCACAATCCCGACAAAGGGGTCTACTGGCCCCCGTTCGCCCTCTTTGCGCTCACGCCCCTGGCGCTGATCGGCCGGTGGTCCATGGCGGTGGCGCAAGCCATCTGGGCGGTGTTCAACGTGTGGTGCGTGGTGTGGTGCCTGGCGTACACCGGGCGTCGTTGGAGTTGGGGTGTCGCCGTGATCAGCCTGCTGGCCGTGGCCAAGCCCCTGCAGGCCAACTTCGAGCATCAGAACATCACCGTCGTGATCCTGTATCTCGTGATGCTGTGCCATCAGCGGCTCGATCGCGGTGGGGCCGCCCGCGCGGGCGCCTGGGCGGGGGTCGCCACGGCGCTGAAGGCCTTCCCGGGATTACTGCTCGTCTATTTCCTCATCCGCCGCCGGTGGAAGGCACTCGCCGCCGGTGTGATAACCGCGGGTGTACTCACCGTCGGTGCGATGATCCGCTACGGACCGTTTGGTGCGGTCGACACCGTGTGGAGCTGGGTCACCGTCAGTCGCACCGCCCCGATCATGGGGAGCTTCGGCGCCCAGCCTCTGGGCAACATGCTGCACGCGGGGCTGGGACTCGACACACCGTGGGTAATCGCCATCGAGGTGCTCGTCGGGTTAATCCTGCTGTGGTCGCTCCTCGAGACCCCGGCGGGACACGACTGGGCCGGCGACCTCGGACTGGTGTGCATCTTCGCGTCGTTGATCACGCCCATCGGCTGGTTCTACTATGAGACACTCGCGTTTCCAGGCTGGATCGGCGTCCTGACGGTCACGCCCCCGGCCCGCCATTGGGCCCGCACCACCGCGACCGCGATCGCCGGCGTTCTGCTGTCCGGCATCCTGACCTCCGACCATCTGTACCCGGACTGGCTCCTGCTCGTCAAGCGCTTCAATTACGTGTGGGGTGCGCTCCTGCTCCTGTCCATTCTCGCATTCGACCGGTTCACCGCGCGCCTCACTCCGGAGTCCTCCGAATGATCGAAACCCCCGCTCTCCTCCTCCACCTCGACGTGGTGGAGCGCAACCTGGCCACCATGGCAGGCCGGGCTCGCAGCCTGGGGATCGGGCTCCGCCCCCACATCAAGACCCACAAGTGCGTCGAGCTGGGACGGCGGCAGGTCGCCCACGGCGCCCGCGGCGTGACCGTCTCGACCCTCGACGAAGCGGAGGCATTCGCAGATGCCGGGTTCGACGACATCCTCTGGGCCTTCCCGATCGACCCCGGTCACATCCCGCACGCCCGCCGGGTGGCCGAGCGCACCCGGCTGGGCGTCGTGGTCGACGATCTCGATACGGCGCGGGCACTCCGGAACACCGGCCTCACGGCATGGCTGAAAGTGGACTGCGGCTACCACCGCGCCGGCGTCGATCCGGCTTCCGCTTACGCGCTGGACGTTGTGCGGGCCCTCACCGGGCCCGGCGGGAAGTTCGGCGGCATCGTCAGCCACTCCGGACACGCCTACAAGACGCGCGGCCGCGCGGAAGCGGCGGCCGTGGCCGAGGAGGAGCGGCGGGTGATGACGGCGTTTGCGGACCGCCTTCGGGGCTTGGGGCTGGACGTGCCGGCCGTCAGCGTCGGCTCCACGCCGGCCATGATGGCGCTGGAGCGCGGGGATGGGCTGACCGAAGGGCGCCCGGGGAACTACGTCTTTTTCGACCGCACCATGGTGGAGATCGGCGTGTGCGAGGCCCGAGACGTGGGCGTGACGGTCCTGGCGACGGTGGTCTCCCACCAGCCGGGAAGCAGGCAGTTCATCGTGGACGCGGGGGCGCTCGCGCTCTCCAAGGACGTGGGGCCCACGCACCTGGGGCTCGCCCCGGCGATGGGGATCATCAAGGACCACCCGGAGCTGACCATCGTCTCCCTGTCACAGGAACACGGGGTCGTACACGCGGAGTCGGCGGGGGAGCTCGACGGGCGCTTCAAGGTGGGGGAGCCGGTGGAGATCATGCCGAACCACTCGTGCCTCACGGTGGCCCACTTCGATCACTACCACGTCATGGAGGGAGGCACTGAGACGACGTCCTGGACCATCGCCCGAGGACGCCGGACCTAGTATTTCAGCCCGGCCTTCTCCGCGAAGGCCTTGGCGGCCGCCGCCTGCTCCTCGGTGAGCTGCTCGGGGAGATCGAGCCGGACCTCCACGAACTGGTCTCCCTTTCGCCCGCCCTTGGCGATCCCCTGGCCCGCGATCCGGAACTTCTGCCCCGGCTGCGTGCCCGGCGGCACCCTCAGAACCACGCGCTTCCCATCCAGCGTCTTCACCTTGATCCGCGTGCCCAAGAGCGCCTGCGCGACGTTGATCGGCACCACGCAGACCACGTCCAGGCCATCACGCCGGAAGAATGGATCGGCGTCGACATGGAAGGTGACGATCAGGTCGCCTTTCCCCTTGGCTCCCTGACCCTTGAGCCGGACCCGGGTGCCATCTTCGGTTCCCGGTTCGACGGTGATGGTGACGGCCTTCTCCACGCGCACTTCCCCCGCGCCGCGGCAGGTGGGACAGGGCTCGGACGGAATGCGTCCCTTCCCCCGGCACACCGGACACGGCCGGTTGACCGCGAACCCCCCTTGCCCGAAGCTGATGGTCCCCCGCCCCTTGCACTCCGAACACGTGACGACCGTCGATCCCGGCGCGCCACCTTTCCCGCCGCAGGTCGGGCACACCTCCGCCATGGGTAGCGTCACCGGTACCCGGCCGCCGAGCGCGGCGACGCGGAAGGGGATGTGCAGGGCGGTTTCGACCGTTTCGTCCCCTTCTTCACGCACCCCGCCCCCGGCACGACCGCCGAAGATCGACGAGAACAGGTCCCCCAGCCCCCCGAAGGAGCCGAGGTTCGAGAAGTCGATGCCCTCCTCAGCCGTGGGACCGCCGGGTCCGGGGCGGGAGCCGCGGCCTCCGGCGAACGCGCCGTACCGGCGGAGGGTGTCGTACTTCTTCCGTTTGTCCGGATCGGAGAGCACGTCGTGCGCTTCGTTGATCTCCTTAAAGCGCTCGGCGGCCTGCGGGTTGTTGGGATTGCGGTCGGGATGATACTGCTTGGCCAGCCGCCGGAACGCCTTTTTTACGTCGTCGGTCCCGGCGGCCTCCGGCACTCCCAGCACTTCGTAGTAGTCGCGCTGGGCGGCCATCAGGACGGCTCACCTTTCCACGAGAGCACCGTCACCCGGGCGGGCCGGATCAGGGTGTCCCCCATCCGGTAGCCGGCCTGGAGTACCGCGCCCACGGTGTGATCCTGCTCGGGCAGAGCGGCGGGACCCATGGTGACCGCCTCGTGGAACTTGGGATCGAACGGCACGCCCGTCTGATCGATCCGGACCAGGCCGACCGCATCGAGCGCCTTCCAGAACTTCTTCTTCACCAGCTCCACGCCGTCATGCAGGGTCTTGGCGTCGGTCGTCGCCTGATCCACTTCGGCAAACCGGTTCAAGTCGTCGAGCCCGTCCACCAGACGCTCGATGAGCTCACCCTGTGCCTTGGCCCACAACTCGAGGCGCTCTTTGGCCGTCCGCTTCCGGAAGTTCTCGAACTCCGCCGCGCTCCGGAGGTACTTGTCCTTGAGCGCGGCAAGCTCTTCCTCCACCCGCTGCAAAGCGGCTTCGGGAAGCTCGACGGGAAGCGATTCTTCGGGTGTTTCGCTGATATCGGTCATCAGGCCTCAGGAGGGCGGGAAAGCAAGGCTCGTACCAGGCTCCCCCGCCGAAATGGCATTACGACACAGCCTTTGAGGTGGTTCCAGCCAGAAAAGTCAGTACGTCCGCCAGTACCCGATCGCGCTGGGGGTCATGAAGGGCCTCGTGGTACATCTCCGGATACCAGCGGATCTGCACGTCCCCATGAAGGCCGTCGGCGAACGCCCGGGCCATCTCGGCGTCCACGATCCGGTCCTCGCCGGTCAACAGGAACTGCAAGGGCCCCTCGATCCGGTGCGCGTCGGCAGCTACGGCGCGCTGAGCCCATTGGATCTCCTTCCAGGCGCCCGCGGTCATCCGGCGGTGGACCAGCGGGTCGGAGCGATAGGCCGCGCAGACCGCGGGATCGCGGCAGAGCGCCTCGACATCGATGCCCGTGGGCAGTGACACCGTCGGCGCGAGGTCGGCGAGCAGCCGCCCCACCAGAAGCTTGATGGGATTCACGGAGAACCCCAGCCCCAGGAAGGGCGACGCCACCACGCTCGCGGCCACCGGCTCGAGTGGCTGGGTCTCGAGGTAGCGCAGGACCACGAGACCGCCGAACGAGTGACCGAGAAACACCTGAGGCGCACCGGTCCGGACGCGCACCACGCGACGAAAGGCGTGCAGGTCTCCCAGGAGCTGGCTGAACCTCGAGAGATGACCGCGACGCCCGGCGGAACGCCCATGCCCGCGCAAGTCCAGCAGGTAGGCCGAATAGCCATCCCGTTTCAAGGCATCGGCGGTCTCGGTCCAGCGTCCGCCGTGGTCGGACCAGCCGTGGATGATGAGGATGGCGGCCCTGGGGTGTGGCGTCTCGAAGGCGTCGAAGACCAGCTGCAGGCCATCGGGAGCCGTGAAGGTGGGCATCAGCGGCCCGGCAGGAAGCGGCGTCGCAGGAGGTCGAGGGCGGTCTGTGCACTGCGGCCCCGGATCTCCTCGCGGCTGCCGGGAAAGGTCCGCTTCACGGCGGTGGTGTTTCCGTCCACCAGCACCGCGAGCCAGACGGTGCCCACGGGCTTCTCCGGCGTGCCGCCTCCCGGTCCCGCGACGCCGGTCACGGCGATGGCGCAGGAGGTCTGGAACACCCGCGCGGCTCCCGCCGCCATGGCCCGCGCCGATTCTTCCGACACGGCACCATGCTGCTCGAGCACCTCGGAGGGAACGCCCAGTTGCTCCCGCTTCACGGTGTCGTCGTAGCCCACCACACCGCCCACGAACACCGCCGACGCGCCCGGAATCGCGGTGAGGCGGGCGCCCACCATGCCTCCCGTACACGATTCCGCTACGGCGAGGGTCTTGCCCCTGGTCTTGAGGATCTCCAGCACGGCCGCGGCGAGCAGCGTCTCCTCCTCCCCGTAGTAATGATCGCCGAGCTCTTTCCGGAGGCGGTCGCCGCCGGACGCCAGCAGGCGATCGGCCTCCGCGGGGAGGACGGACCACGCGGTGAGCCGGAGGTCCACGCCCTCGACGGACGGGAGGTAGGCGAGGGACAGCGGGGCCAGGGATTCTTCCAGCGCCCCGACCCGCTCGGCGAGCGCCGACTCGGACACGCCGGTGGTGCGGAGCGTGCGGGAACGGACGACGCGGGCCCCCTCTCCCCCGTTCTGCCGTGCCACGATCCGGGGCAGCACCTCCTCGACCAGGAGCCCGCGCATTTCGGAGGGCACGCCGGGGAGCAGGATCACCACGCGACCCGCGTCCTCGATCCACAGGCCGGGCGCACTGCCCCGCGGATTCGGGAGGACGGTCGCGCCCTCGGGCACCTCGGCCTGATTCCGGTTGACGGCGGGCATCGGCCCGCGGCCGAGCCGTTTGAAGCGCGCCTCGAGCCCCTTCAGCAGTCCTTCGTCGAGGTAGAGCGGTTTGCCCAGGAGGTCCGCGACGACCTTTTTGGTCATGTCGTCCTTGGTGGGACCCAGTCCGCCCGTCGCCAGGACGAAGCCCGTCCGCTCCAGGGCCGCACCGACCGCCTCCGCAATGGCTTTGGGACGGTCCGGCACGGTGGTCCGCCGGGTGACTTCCACACCGGCGGCGGCCAGGGCCCGCCCCAGCTCGGCCGCGTTGGTATCGACGGTGTGGCCCAGCAGGAGCTCGGTCCCGATGGTGACCAACTCGAGGTTCAGAGGGCGTCCTTCAGGATCGCGCGGTACCGGTAGAGATAGATCAGGAGCGAATAGACCGTGAGGATCACGGCGATGGCGAGCGTGACCGTCACGAACCAGCCGTGAAATTCGTTCCAGGTGGTCCGCCACCAGCCGGTCCAGCCGTACTCGGCGAGGGCGTCTTTCCAGGCGAACCACGCGATGGTGGCCCCGATGAAGATGTTCTGAACCGTGGCCTTGAGCTTCCCCGGGCCCATGGCCGGAATGACCACCCCGCGCCGCCGGGCGAACCACCGGAAGGCGGTGATGAGCAGCTCGCGGCCCACCAGGAGGAGCAGGACCCAGACCGGCATGCTGCCCCACCAGGGGATCCGGTAGTCGACCGAGATGGTGGGATGCCGGGTGAGCCAGAAAATGGGGACCAGCATCGCGAAGAGCAGGAGCTTGTCCGCGACGGGATCGAGCAGCTGGCCGAGCTCGGAGATCTGATTGTACTTGCGGGCGTAGTAGCCGTCCACGATGTCGGAGACGGCGGCGGCGATGAAGATGAAAAAGCAGATGACCTTAGGCCAGTATCCTTCGATGAACGGCAGGAGCGCGATGATGGGCGTCAGGCAAATCCGCGCGATGGTGAGGATATTCGGCAGGGTCCACGTCCACCGCACAGGGTCCGCCCCCGTCAGCTCAGAGTCTTGAGGACCAGCTTGCTGACGGCCTTGAGGGTGTCGAACACGCCGTCGCCCCGGACCGCCACCGCTTCCATGTACGGCGCCCGTCCCATCCATTCGGAGTCGACTTTTTCGACCAGATTCTCACCCGGATGCGCGGGGTCGGCGACCACCCGCTGCTGCGCGGCGTCCTCGACCACCCAGCCAGGATTGAGCGCCGCCTGGAGGTCCTTGATGGGCGCGGCGTTCGGCAGATCGCGCTTGTTGTACTGGATCACGAACGGGATCTTGGTCAGATCGTAGCCGTACTCTTTCGTGTTGTCGTACAGGTTCTGCATCGACTCCACGTTGGCTTCCATCCGTTCGATCTGGCTGTCCGCCACGAACACGATGCCGTCGACGCCCTTGAGGATGAGCTTCCGGCTGGCGTTGTAGTACACCTGCCCCGGCACCGTATAGAGGTGGAAGCGGGTCTTGAACCCGCGGATGGTGCCCAGGTCCACCGGGAGAAAGTCGAAAAAGAGCGTCCGCTCCGTCTCGGTGGCGAGGGAAATCATCTTGCCGCGCGTGTTGGGTGCGACTTTCCCGTACACGTGCTCCAGGTTCGTGGTCTTGCCGCCCAACCCGGGCCCGTAGTACACGAGCTTGCAGTTGATCTCCCGGGAGGCGTAGTTGATCATCGACATGCGATCGCCCCCCGCTCAGCCGAACAGTTTGTCAATTTCGTCTTCCGCCCCTTCGAGGATGCCCTTCTGCGGAGCGGCGCCCGACGCCACCCGGTTGAACATCGCTTCGAACACCTTGTTCAGGTTGTCGACTGCGCCCTTGGCCTTGAGCTTGACCAGCCCCAGCGTGGCACGCTGGTCGAAGAGGACCACCAGGATCACCCGGCGGGCCACGTCGGCCAGGAACATGGATTCCTTCTCGCCCTGGTGCACCAGCGAGGCGAACTCGGCCTCGCCGATCATTTTGGCGAGCTGGTCGTTGGCACTGAAGTCGGCGGCGGTGAGCGAGGCGAACGCGGTGGGATCGAACTGGGGCTGCTCACCCACGGTGGCCACGAGCTGACCGGTCCGGTCCACGAGCAGGGCGCACCGCGCGTTGGATTCGCGCAGAAACGCCTGCAAATGGGTCTGGATCAGTTTGAAGTCGTTCTCGGAGAACGACCAACTCGCCGCACCCGTCATCACACCCCTCGGGTCAGTCCCTAATCCGCCATCTCGCGCCGCGCCGCCAAAGCCTGGGCGATCGTGACGCCGTCCGCGTACTCCAAATCACCACCCACCGGCAGACCCCGCGCGATGCGGGTCACCCGCACCCCCGTAGGCGCCAGGAGCTGCTGGAGCCAGGTGGCCGTGACGTCCCCTTCCATGGAGGGGTTCGTGGCCACGATCACTTCCCGCACGCCGTGCCCGTTGCCGACCCGGGCCAGCAGGGACTCGCCGTTCAGGTCCTCGGGACCCACGCCGTCGAGGGGCGACATCCGCCCGCCCAGCACGTGATACCGGCCCCGGTAGCGGCCCGCCCGCTCGATCGCGTTCGCGTCGGCCGCCTCCTCCACCACACAGAGGACGGTCTCGTCGCGACGGGGGTCCGTGCAGATGCCGCACGGATCCTGATCCGAGAGCGTACCGCAGGTACTGCAGGCCCGCACCTGCTCCCGCACCCGCCGGATCGCCTCGGCCAGTCGGCCGGCCTCCTCGGCTGGTTGCTTCAACAGATGAAACGTGAGGCGCTGCGCGGTTTTGCGTCCAATCCCGGGGAGCTTGGCCAGCTCCGTCACGAGATCGTCAATGGCTGACACGGTGCTTACGACGGCAGCTGGAACGGAAACGGCAATCCTGGAGCCAGTTTCTTGACTTCGGCCTGCGCCAGCTCGGCCGCCCGTTTCTGCGCCTCCGCCACCGCCGCGAGCACGAGATCTTCGAGCATCTCGACGTCGCCCTGCTTCACGGCCTCGGGGTCGATCCGGACCGCCCGGATGCGCCCCTGCCCGTCCGCGGTCACCTGCACCACGCCCCCACCCGCGGAAGCCGTCACCGTCTGCTGAGCGAGCTGAGTCTGAATCTCCGACAACCGGCCCTGCGCCTGCTGCGCGATCTGGAGCAGGCTGGATAAATCCGCCATACGTCGAAAGTTACCCCTCGTCTAAGGGTGGTGCAAGCTATTCCAGGATCTCGAGATCCAACGCGTCCACCGCCGCCGACAGCGTCGGATCCTTGGCTCGGAGCACCCGCAGCCGCTCGGCGTTGGCCGTGGCCTCGGTCAAACGCGCGGGAGGCGCCGCCAGGTTCCCCACCGGCGCGGGCGCGGCCACGGCCTCCAGATCGATCCGTACGGCACCCGCGAAGTGCGGCTCGAGCAGGCGGGTAATGGACTCGCGCTTCCGCTCGATCCCGTCCCGGTGAGCGGCGGCGATGCGGAGCACCAGGACGCCCTCCCGGACCGCGCTGATCTCGCTGTCGGCAAGCAGGGACGGCAGGAGCGGTGACGTGAACCGGCTCTGCTCCACCACCCCGGGCCAGAGCTGCCGCGCGCGCTCGAGCGTGAGCGCGCCGCGTTCGGCCAGCGCCTGCGGGGCTGCGGGCGTGGTCACCGGCGCGGGAGGCGCGGAATCCCGGAGTTGCGGTGGCCGGTTGGAGGGAGCGGGCGCCGGTATCGGCGCCGGTCCGCGGGACGGCGGCGCGGCGGGTGCACCCGGGTCTCCCAGCGCCCGGATGACCTCGGCGAGCTGGACCGTCTGATCGAGGAGCGCCCAGCGCAGGAGGAGGAGCTCCACGACGAGCCGCTGGTTCCCCGAGTGCCGGATCTGCCCTTCCGATTCGGACAGCATGGACAAGAGCCGCACCACGTCCCCGGTCGAGAACCGCGGTGCGAACGACTTCAGCGTGGCCACCATGCCTTCCGTGAGGCCCTCCGGCTCCCCGCCCACGGAGAGCAGCAGCACGGCGCGGAGGGCTTCCCCCGCCCCCGTCACGAACTCCTCGAGACTCGCCCCCGCCTCCAGCAGCCGGTCCACCAGGGCGAACGCGCCCTTGGCGTCGTGCTCCGCGATGACGCGGAGCAGCTCGCCGTACCGCTCGTCGGGAATGAGGCCGAGGACCTCCCGGACCCTGACGGCGGTGACGGGGCCCGAGCCGAAGGAGAGGACCTGGTCCAGCAGTGAGAGCGCGTCGCGCATGCCCCCGTCGGCGCTCCGGGCGACCAAGTGCAGGGCGTCGTCGTCCGCCTGCAGGTTCTCCTGACGCAGCACGTGCTTGAGACGGTCCACGATGGCGTGAGGACCGATGCGCCGGAAGTCGAACCGCTGGACGCGCGAGAGCACCGGCGCCGCGGCCTGGGCGATTTTCTGCGGATCGGTGGTCGCGAAGACGAAGACCACGCCGGCGGGGGGCTCCTCGAGCACCTTGAGCAGGGCGTTCCAGGCCTCGCGCGTGAGCATGTGGGCTTCGTCGACGATGTAGACCTTGTGCCGGTTGTCCGCGGACGCGGCGTACATCGCGCGCTCGCGGAGATCGCGGGCGTCGTCCACGCCGCGGTTCGACGCGGCGTCCAGCTCCACTACATCGAGACTGGCGGCGCCGGTCCAGATCCGGGTGCAGGACTCACACTTCCCGCAGGGCTCGCCGTCCTTGCGGTTGGGGCAGTTCAGGGCCATCGCCAGGACGCGGGCGGCGGTGGTCTTCCCCACCCCCCGGGGGCCCGTGAACAAATAGCCGTGGGCGGCGCGCCCCGAGGCCACGGCCCCGCGCAGGGCGGCGGCGACGTGATCCTGGGCCACGAGATCGGCGAATTGCGTGGGACGGTACTTCCGGGCGAGTGCGATCATCTCGGCGGGGAATCTAACAGCGGATGGGGCTCGAAGCTGCGACGATCCATGCGGCCCCAGCGCCTCCTCCCCACCACGAACTCCCAGTACGCCTGGAGTTTGAACACCGCGAGAATCTGCCGGTACCCCACGTTCTCGAGCAGGCCGAACAGCATGAGCTTGAGCAGGTCATTCCAGGAGGGATAGCGGCGGAAACTGATCTCCTCGAGAAACAACGAGGCGACGGAGAGAAAC
>Ga0207699_10001405_pt1 | contig 11434 bp, 9 predicted proteins | sample LARL51metaG_FD_184344 | JGI IMG/M metagenome (GOLD analysis project Ga0207699, IMG submission 184344) | Corn, switchgrass and miscanthus rhizosphere microbial communities from Kellogg Biological Station, Michigan, USA - LAR L5-1 metaG... | ecosystem: Host-associated > Plants > Roots >...
TCACATTGCGGCAGGGCGGCTATCCCCACCCGGCGCTGCAGGCGGCCTGGAACCAGCACGGCCCCGATGCCTTCTCGCTCGACATCATCGAACGTCTCGAGGATGAGGTATTGGCCTATGTCCGCGATGGCCTCCTGAAGGACCGCCTCTCGCACTGGTGCTCGGCCCTCGGCGCGGAGGCCATCTAGCCGCCGGTAAAACCTCTTTCACGGATGTCCGGCCCCGCCTCGTTGCCGTCACCGCACCAATTCCTATCTTCGCAGTGCGGCGTCTGCGATTCCCGTAATATTGACGTCATTTCCAAGGGGTCGGATGCGCCGGACGGGTTGACCTTCGCAAGACGGCGGTATTGGTACGACGAATGGACATTGCAACGACCCGGACGGCGGCGAAGAGCTCGCTGTCCCTTCCCAATATTCTGACCTATGCGCGGATCGCCGCCATCCCGGTGGTGGTCGGCTGCATCTACGCGCAATCGATCATGGACGGGCCGCTATGGCTGCGCTGGGTCGCAGTGGCCGTCTTCATCGCCGCGGGCGTGACCGACTATCTTGACGGCTATTATGCCCGGATCTGGAACCAGCAGTCGGCCTTCGGCCGGATGCTCGATCCCATTGCCGACAAGCTGCTGGTCGCCTCCTGCCTGTTGATGCTGGCCGCCGACGGCATCATCCATGGCTGGTCGCTGTGGGCCGCGATCATCATCCTGTGCCGCGAAATCCTTGTCTCGGGCTTGCGCGAATATCTCGCTGCGCTCCGCGTCAGCGTACCGGTGACAAAACTCGCCAAGTGGAAGACCACGATCCAGCTGGTCGCGATCGGTTTTCTGCTGGCGGGCGATGGCGGCGATGTTGCCGTCTCCCTGGTCGCCACGAAGATCGGCCCGCTCGTCACCCAGATCGGCCTCTTGCTGTTGTGGGCCTCGGCGATCTTCACGATCTATACCGGTTACGACTATTTCCGCGCCGGCATCCACCACCTCGTCAAGGAGGATGCGCGGTGAAGATCAAATACTTCGCCTGGGTGCGCGAGCGCGTCGGCAGGGCCGAGGAGATGCTCGATCCGCCGCAAGATGTTCGCACGGTCGGCGAATTGATGGCCTGGCTCTCTGGCCGCAGCGAGAGTTACGCCTATGCCTTCGAGACCCCAAAAGTGATCCGCGCCGCGATCGACCACGTCCATGTCAAGCCGGACACGGCCATTGCCGGCGCGCGCGAGATCGCCTTCTTCCCGCCGATGACCGGCGGCTAACGTCAAGATGACCGCGATCGTCACCATCCGCATCCAAGAGGAGGATTTCGACACGGCGCGCGAGATCGCGGCATTGTCGAAGGGCCGCACCGATATCGGCGCGGTAGTTTCGTTCAGCGGAATCTGCAGGGGCAGCGAGCACGGCGACGTGATCAGCGCGCTCACACTCGAACATTATCCCGGCATGGCCGAAGCCGAGATCACCCGCCACGCCAACGAGGCGATGGCGCGCTGGCCGCTGCACGGGCTGACCATCATTCACCGCACCGGCCGTATCACGCCCGGAGAGAACATCGTGCTGGTCGTCACCGCCTCGAGCCACCGCCAGGCCGCGTTCCAGGCTGCGGAGTTTTTGATGGACTATTTGAAGACCAGCGCGCCGTTCTGGAAGCGCGAGGAACGCGAGGGCGGCGACAATTGGGTCGAGGCGCAGGCCCATGATGATGCCGCGGCACGCCGCTGGACCAAGTCCTGATGGCGAAGCGCGTCAAGACGGCCGCCCGGCGCAAGCCGGCCAAGCGGAGCTTACCGAAGGTCGCCGCCGGTGAACTGAAGACACTGCTCGACTTCGTCCGCTACGCGGTGAGCCGGTTCTCCGAGGCGAAGCTGACCTTTGCACACGGCACCACCGATCCGGTTGCGGAAGCTGCATTCCTGGTCTGCGAGGCGCTGCACCTGCACCCCGATCAGTTCGAGGCCTTCGCGTCGGCGCGCGTCACGGCATGGGAATCCGGCAGGATTCTCGACCTGATCGCGCAGCGCGTGATCACGGGAAAACCCGCGGCCTATCTCGTCAACAAGATCTACATGCGCGGCCTGCCGTTCTATGTCGACGAGCGCGTCATCGTGCCACGCTCCTTCATCGGCGAGTTGCTGGACACGCATTTTCGCGGCGACAGCGACGACAGCGTCGAACTGCTCGATCTCCTGGCCGTGCAGCGCGTCCTCGACCTCTGCACCGGGTCGGGCTGCCTCGCGATCCTGGCGGCGCGGCATTTTCCTTTGGCCGAGATCGATGCGGTGGACATTTCCAGGGATGCGCTCGATGTCGCTGCGCGCAATGTCAACGACCATGGACTCGCGGACCGAATAGCGCTCCATCGCGGCGATCTTTTTGGGCCGCTGGGCGGCAAGCGCTACGACCTCATCATTTCCAATCCGCCCTATGTCGATGCCGAGGGCATGGCCTCGCTCCCGAGGGAATGCCGCGCCGAACCAAAACTCGCGTTTGACGGCGGCGCCGACGGCCTTGATGTGGTCCGCCGCATCCTTCAGGATGCGCCGGCCCACCTGACGCCGCAGGGCGGACTGCTCTGCGAGATCGGACGCGGGCGCGAGCGGCTCGAGGATGCATGCCCACATCTTCCGCTGCTCTGGCTCGACACCGAGGACTCCGAAGGCGAGGTGTTGTGGGTCGCCGCGGCCGATTTGGCATAAAACTTCAGCCGCTATGCAAATCCGCGGCTTTAATGCCAAAGCTCTTTGATTATTGATGTTTTCGTGCCGTCGCGAAGCTGGTAGTTTTGCCGGCAACAACGATGCCAATCCCCCCATGATGCCAATCCCCCCATAGAGGCCCCCATGCTGGACAAGAGCCCCGCTTCCGCCGTCAATGTGCCGAACGATCTGGCCGCGCATTGGATGCCGTTCACCGCCAATCGCGCGTTCAAGAAGGCGCCGCGGCTGCTCGCCGGCGCCAAGGACATGCATTACATCACCGTCGACGGCCGCAAGATCATCGACGCCGCCTCGGGCATGTGGTGCAGCAATGCCGGCCACGGCCGCACCCAGATTTCGGAAGCGATCGCCAAGCAGGCCGCGGCGCTCGACTATGCGCCTCCGTTCCAGTTCGGCATTCCCCAGGCCTTCGAGCTCGCAAGCCGCATCGCTGAGCTGGCGCCAAAGGGCCTCGAAAACGTGTTCTTCTGCAATTCCGGCTCGGAAGCCGCGGACACTGCGCTGAAGATCGCGCTCGCCTATCACCAGATCAGCGGCCAGGGCAGCCGCAGCCGCCTGATCGGCCGCGTCCGCGGCTACCACGGCGTCGGCTTCGGCGGCACCTCGGTCGGCGGCATCGTCAACAACCGAAAACTCTATGGCTCGCTGCTGGCGGGCGTCGACCACCTGCCCGCCACCTATGATCGCGAGAAGCAGGCCTTCACCAAGGGCGAGCCGGACTACGGCGTGCACTTCGCCGACGAACTCGAAAACCTCGTGGCCCTGCACGGCGCCAACACCATTGCCGCCGTCATCGTCGAGCCGATGGCCGGTTCCACCGGCGTGCTGCCGGCGCCAAAAGGCTATCTCAAGCGGCTGCGCGAGATCACCCAGAAGCACGGCATTCTGCTGATCTTCGACGAGGTCATCACCGGCTATGGCCGGCTCGGTTACGCCTTTGCCGCGGAGCGCTACGGCGTGCTGCCCGACATGATCACCTTCGCCAAGGGCATCACCAATGGCGCAGCCCCGATGGGCGGGGTGATCGTGCGCGACACCATCCATGATGCCTTCATGAACGGCCCGGAGCATGCCGTCGAACTGACCCACGGCTATACCTATTCGGCGCATCCGATCGCCTGTGCGGCCGGGCTTGCCACGCTCGACATCTACCGCGACGAAAAGCTGTTCGAGCGCGCCAAGAACCTCGAGCCGAAATTCGCCGACGCGGTGATGTCGCTGAAGGGCCTGCCGAACGTGCTCGACATCCGCACCGTGGGCCTGACCGCGGGCATCGACCTCGCCCCGCGCGCGGCCGACCTCGTCGGCAAGCGCGGCTATGATGCGATGGTCTCGGCCTTCCACGATAACGACCTGATGCTGCGGATTGCCGGCGACACGCTCGCATTGACCCCGCCGCTGATCATCAGCGAGGACCAGATCGGCGAGATCGTCGAAAAGGTCGGCAAGGTCGTCCGCGCGGTGGCGTAGGCCTTAAGCGCCGCCGGTTGCGTTCCCCTCCCCTCGCCAAGCGCTAGACAGCGGCGGGGGGTTATCGCAGGCGATATGCGGCAGTTCCTGTCTGGCCCGTCCTCGAGACGGCGCTTGCACGCCTCGTCAGGATTGGCCAACGCGGACGAGGGCAGCCCCTCATGGTGAGGAGCCGCGCCCTTCGCGCGGGCCTCGAACCATGAGGCCCGACACAGGCCCGGTGCCGGTTCCCGACGTGCCAAAAGAACAGCGCTCGCCGAATCACCAATAATGCTAGGATCGCCGCAACGCGTGGAGGGCGCGCGGGTGATGACGTGTGTCAAAGGGGCATTTGCGCCAGATGATCCGTATTTCTACGATCTTCATTGCGATCTGCATGGTGCTGGTGGCGGCATCGCTCGGGCTGATCCTTTATTCGGCCGCCCATATCAGCGGAACGGAATCCGCGATCGTGGCGCTGGCCGCGCTGACCTTCATGATCCTGTACAACGCCGTGTCGATGCGGCTGCGCGACCGCACCGATGTCGGCAGCCAGATCTCGGATCTGTCGCGCGGCACTGCGGACCTGGCGCGGCAGGTTGCGGAATTCGGCCGCCGGCTGTCCGCCGTCGAGGGCCGGATGGTCTCAGCCAATTCGACCGGGACCGACCGCATCCAGTCCGTGGTCGGCGAGATCAACGAGCTCGGCGCGCTGGTCAAGCAGCTTGCGGCCTCGGTCGCAAGCCATGAGGATCTCCTGACGGCCAAGCCGCCAGCCCTGTCGGTGGATAGCGCGCTACAGAAGGAACTGCCGCTCGCGGTCGACGACAAGCCCGTGGCCATTACGGCAGCGGAGACGCTGGCGCTGGCTCCCGCCGCGCCGGTCTCGGCCGCGACCCGCAGCCAGTCGCAAACCCTTGCGGCGGTGAGGAGCGCGGTGGACGAGAACCGGCTCGACATCTATCTGCAGCCGATGGTGACGCTGCCGCAGCGCAAGGTGCGCTATTACGAGGCGGTGACGCGGCTGCGCGACGAGAAGGACCAGGTGCTGGCGGCGGAAGATTTCATCACCGTCGCGGAGACCGCCGGCCTGATCGGGCGGATCGACAATGCCGTGATGCTGCGCTGTGTGCAGGTGCTGCGCCGGCTCCTGGTGCGCAACAAGGACATCGGCATTTTCTGCAACGTCTCCGCGGCGACGCTCGGCAATCCCGCGGCGTTTGCACAATGCCTTGATTTCCTGGAGGGCAACCGCGCACTGGCGCCCTCCTTCGTGCTAGAATTCAAGCAGGCCACCCTGCGCAATCTCGGAGCCACCGAGACCGAGAACCTGGCGGCGCTGGCCAAACGCGGCTACCGCTTCTCCGTCGACCATGTGGCCGACCTGCGCATCGAGCCGCGCGAACTGGCCGACCGCGGCGTCCGCTTCATCAAGGTGCCGGCGGCCCTGCTGCTCGACCCGAAGCAGACCTCGACATCCGACATTCATCCATCCGACCTGTCGGACCTGCTCGGCCGCTTCGGCATCGACCTGATTGCCGAGCGAATCGAGGGCGAGCGCGCGGTGGTGGATCTGCTCGACTACGATGTTCGCTTCGGCCAGGGTTTTCTGTTTGCCCCGCCGCGCCCGCTACGCCCCGAGGGCGCTGCCGCGCCTTCTAACGGCACGGCCCCGACCGACGCCAAGCCGCAGGAAACCAGCGTCACGGTCAATGGTACGGCGGGCGGCCCCGCCAAGGTCAACGCGACGGAGGTGCAGCCCGCCCCGCCCCGGATGACCGGCACGGCCGCACTGGTCCGCCGTGTCGCCGGACCGATCTGAGCAGATCCGCGCCCCATGACCACATTGCGTTTTGTCGAAAACCTGCGGGACCTCGTCAGCGGCGGCGTCGAAGTGGTGCTCAGCGACATCTGGGGCGTGGTCCACAACGGCATCGAAGCCTTTCCGGACGCCTGCGAGGCACTGCACAGCTTTCGCAATCAGGGTGGCGCGGTGATTCTCATCACCAACGCGCCACGGCCCGCCGATTCGGTGCAGCGGCAGCTCCGCAAGCTCGGCGTCGCCGACGACGCCTATGATGCGATCGTCTCGTCTGGCGACCTGACGCGGCTCTATGTCGCAGACCACCCTGGGCGGAAGGTGTTCTGGCTGGGGCCGGAACGTGACGGCTCGATCTATCGCGGGCTCGATGCGGTGCTCTCGCCGCTCGAGGATGCCAGCTACATCGTCTGTACCGGGCTGTTCGATGACGAGACCGAGACCGCAGAAGACTATCGCGAGATGATGCTGAAGGCGCGCGAGCGCAAGCTGGAGCTGATCTGCGCCAATCCCGACATCGTCGTCGAACGCGGCGATCGCCTCGTCTACTGCGCCGGCGCCATTGCCGAACTCTATCGCGAGCTCGGCGGCGACGTGATCTTCTACGGCAAGCCGCACCGGCCGATCTATGAACGCGCGATGGAGCTCGCGGCGGCCAAGCTCGGCCACGCGGTGGCGCTGAACCGGGTGATTGCGATCGGAGACTCCGTGCGCACCGACCTCGCCGGGGCGCATGGCTTCGGGATCGACTGTCTCTTCGTCACCCGGGGCATCCATGCCGAGGAATTCGCCGGCGTCGACCAGCTCGATCCCGCCTCGGTGAAGGAGCTTTTTGGCCACCCGCCACGGGCACTGATCCGGGAACTCAGGTGGTGACCCGGCGGCTTGTCTCTCCCGAACTCGTATCAATCCGTCATTCCGGGACGGCTCGAAGAGCCGGACCCGGAATCTCGAGATTCTCAGGTGCGCAATTGCGCAGCACAGTTCGATGCTTCGCATCGCCCCGCAATGACGCAATAATTACGCGTTTGCCATGTCCGGGAAGACCGCCTCGATCTTGGTCTTCAGCGTCGCCGCGTTGAACGGCTTGACGATGTAGTTGTTGACGCCGGCCTTCTTGGCCGCGATCACGTTCTCGGTCTTCGATTCCGCCGTGATCATGATGAACGGGGTGGTCGCCAGGTTGGGATCGGCGCGCACCTCCCGCAGCAGGTCGTAGCCGGTCATCGGCTCCATGTTCCAGTCGGAAATGACCAGGCCGTATTTCTTGCCGCGCATCTTGTTGAGTGCCGCCGAGCCGTCGCTGGCATCGTCGATGTTCTCAAAGCCAAGCTGCTTCAGCAGATTTCTGATGATACGGATCATGGTGCTGTAATCATCCACCACGAGAACCGACATCGACAAATCAACCGCCATCTTGACTCCCCCGCACGCGCACAACGCAAAGACAGATTGGACAACCCCGCCCGGGGCTTGAGATGCCCTGACGGTCTATCCCCCTTGACTAGCATCAAGGCGTTAAACAGCTCGTTAACTGACCTGGGTTCCCGTCCCGCCCGCAGGTAGGTTTGCACCTCGGCTTGACTTCTGCCGCATCGCCGCGTCACGGTCCAGCCCGGCGCAAACCACCTCAAAGCATTCCGAAAACCCCTTCAACGATGTCCGTTTTTGCCGTCATCCGTGACACCACGCCCATTTCCGAGATCCCCAGGGCCAGCGTGGTGGCGATGGGGAATTTTGATGGGGTCCACCTCGGTCACAGGGCCGTGATCGCAGCCGCTCTGGAGATGGGACGCGTCCACGGCCGGCCGGCGCTGGCGCTGACCTTCGAGCCGCACCCGCGGCGTTTCTTCAGTCCGAATACGCCCCAGTTCCGGCTTTCTGACGAGACGGCAAAGCTCCGCCTTCTCGCCGGCACCGGCCTGTCCGGCGTGGTCCTGATGACGTTTGACAAGGCGCGGGCCGGAACCAGCGCGCAGGATTTCATCCACCATGATCTGATTGGCCGCCTCGGCGTCCGCGGGATCGCCGTCGGCTATGATTTCCATTTCGGCAAGGGCCGGGTCGGCTCGCCGAGCCTGCTCGTCAAGGAGGCACCGCGGCTTGGAATCGAGGTGGATGTGCAGCCCCATATCGATATCGACGACAGGCCGGTGTCGTCGTCCGCGATCCGCATCGCGCTCGCGGAGGGTCAGATCGATGCCGCCACCGCCATGCTGGGGGCGCCCTGGTTCATCTCGGGCGAAGTGATTCACGGCGAAAAGCGCGGCCGCGAGCTCGGCTATCCGACTGCCAATATCCGTCTCGACCAGAACTGCGCGCTGAAGCACGGCATCTATGCGGTCCGGGTCGGCCGCGGCCAGGAGAAGAGCGAGGCGCGGCTCGAGGGCGTGGCGAGCTTCGGCCGCCGCCCGACCTTCGATAATGGCGCACCGCTGCTGGAAATCTTCCTGTTCGATTTCAAGGGCGATCTGTATGGCGAAACCCTCGACGTCGCCTTCATCGGCTTCATCCGCGAGGAGCTGAAATTCGACGGCATCGAGGCACTGACTCGCCAGATGGACGACGATAGCGCCCGCGCGCGGGCGCAGCTGGCTGCGGCGCCGGGCGCCTTCCCAAAGCTGGGAAAGCTGGGCTGAACGCACAGCGAGGGCTTTGCGAATGGGCCGGTGGCTGCTATGGAGAGCCCCCATGTTTGCGCGGCGCATCATAAGGATTAGCTGCCCGGCTTCCGCCTGAGCTCCTCCGCTCGGCGCAAGTCCGGGACCCTCCTCGTCCACCCGCGAGTGATCGCGTATTCCGCGCCCTTTCCGAGCCAGTACACCTCATGTCCGAGAAGCCGCAAAAGTCCGATACGACAGACTATTCGAAAACCCTGTTCCTGCCGCAGACGGATTTCCCGATGCGCGCAGGGCTGCCGCAACGCGAGCCGGAGATCCTGAAGCGCTGGCACGCGATCGATCTCTATCGCCGGCTGCGCGACACTTCGAAAGGCCGCGCCAAATTCGTGCTGCATGACGGCCCGCCCTATGCCAACGGCAACATCCATATCGGCACGGCGCTGAACAAGATCCTCAAGGATCTCGTCACCAAGAGCCAGCAGATGCTGGGCTTCGATTCCAACTACGTGCCGGGCTGGGACTGCCACGGCCTGCCGATCGAGTGGAAGGTCGAGGAAGAGAACTATCGCTCCAAGGGCAAGCAGAAGCCCGACTTCCGCGATTCGGCTGCCATGGTGGCGTTCCGCAGGGAATGCCGGGCCTATGCCACGCATTGGCTCAACGTGCAGCGCGAGGAGTTCAAGCGGCTCGGCGTGGTCGGCGACTGGGACCACCCCTACGCCACGATGAGCTATCCCGCCGAAGCACAGATCGCGCGCGAGCTGATGAAGTTCGCCGCCAACGGCACGCTGTATCGCGGCTCCAAGCCGGTGATGTGGAGCGTGGTCGAGAAGACCGCGCTCGCCGAAGCCGAGGTCGAATATGAGGATTACACCTCGGATGCGATCTGGGTGAAGTTTCCGGTCCGCGAGGCCAGGCTTGTCGACGTCGACGAGCAGGCCACCGAGCAGGACCTGCAAGGACTTCGCGAACTCGTCGAGGATCTCAAGTCCAGTTCGCTGGTGATCTGGACGACGACGCCCTGGACCATTCCGGGCAATCGCGCCATCAGCTTCGGCGAGCACGTCGAATATGGCCTGTACGAGGTCGAGGATGCACCCGAGGGCAACTGGGCGAAGCGACGTGATCGCTACGTCCTTGCAGACAAGCTGGCGGAAGACGTTTTTCGCCAGGCCCGCGTCACGAGCTTCAAAAAACTTCGCAACGTCGCGTTCGAGGCAGGCGCGGCCAACGTGATCGTGGTCTGCGATCATCCGCTGAGATCGCAAGGCGGCTACGATTTTCCTGTTCCCCTGCTGCTCGGCGATCACGTCACCGACGACGCCGGGACCGGCTTCGTGCACACGGCACCCAGTCACGGCCGCGAGGACTTTGACGTCTGGATGCTGAATGCGCGCTGGCTCGAGCAGGACGGCATTTCCACTGCGATCCCCTACACCGTCGACGAGAACGGCGCCTTCACCGAGCAGGCGCCCGGCTTTGCCGGCAAGCGCGTCATCAACGACAAGGGCGACAAGGGCGACGCCAACGATGCGGTGATCTCTGCCCTGGTCACCGCAGGCAATCTGATCGCGCGCGGGCGGCTCAAGCATCAATATCCGCATTCCTGGCGCTCCAAGAAGCCGGTGATCTTCCGCAACACGCCGCAATGGTTCATCGCGATGGACAAGGATATTGCGGATAACGGCACGGCCAGGCCCGACGACACGCTGCGGGCGCGGGCGCTGCAAGCGATCTCCGTGACGCAATGGGTGCCGGCCTCGGGACAGAACCGCATCACCGGCATGATCGAGGCGCGGCCCGACTGGGTGATCTCGCGCCAGCGCGCCTGGGGCGTGCCGATCGCCGTGTTCGTGCGCGAGAACGGCGACGGGTCTGCCGAGATCCTCAAGGACGAGACGGTCAACGCGGCGATCGCGGCGGCGTTCGAGAGCGAAGGCGCGGATGCCTGGTACGCCGAGGGCGCGCGCGAGCGCTTCCTCGGCTCGCGCGCCAACGAGGACTGGCAGAAGGTCGACGACATCTGCGACGTCTGGTTCGATTCCGGCTCGACGCATGCCTTCGTGCTGGAGGATGCCGTGCACTTCCCCGGCCTTGCCGGGATCAAGCGCAAGGTCGATGGCGGCGCCGACACCGTGATGTATCTGGAAGGCTCCGACCAGCACCGCGGCTGGTTCCACTCCTCGCTGCTGGAGAGCTGCGGCACGCGCGGCCGCGCGCCTTACGACATCGTGCTGACCCACGGCTTCACGCAGGACGAGCACGGCCGCAAGATGTCGAAATCGCTCGGCAACACCATCGAGCCGCAGGCGGTCATCAAGGAATCCGGCGCCGACATCCTCCGCCTGTGGGTCGCGGCCTGCGATTATTCCGACGACCAGCGCATCGGCCCGGAAATCCTGAAGAACACGGTCGAGACCTACCGCAAGCTGCGCAACACCATCCGCTGGATGCTCGGCACGCTGCATCATTTCACGGCCGACGACGAGGTCGCGCCCGGCGACATGCCCGAGCTGGAGCGGCTGATGCTGCACCAGCTCGCCGAGCAGGATCAGGTCGTGCGCAAGGCCTATGAGACCTTCGACTACAAGACCGTGGTCGCCACGCTGTCGGCGTTCATGAACACCGAACTGTCGGCGTTCTATTTCGACATCCGCAAGGACACGCTGTATTGCGACCCGATCTCCTCGGTCGCGCGAAAGGCGGCACTGACCACGATCGACGTCATCTGCGATGCGATCCTGAAATGGCTCGCGCCGATCCTGAGCTTCACCTGCGACGAGGCTTTTGCGATGTACTGGCCGGGCGATTGTCCGTCGGTGCATCTGTTGACCTT
>Ga0207699_10001407_pt1 | contig 11425 bp, 10 predicted proteins | sample LARL51metaG_FD_184344 | JGI IMG/M metagenome (GOLD analysis project Ga0207699, IMG submission 184344) | Corn, switchgrass and miscanthus rhizosphere microbial communities from Kellogg Biological Station, Michigan, USA - LAR L5-1 metaG... | ecosystem: Host-associated > Plants > Roots >...
AACAGGGGTGTCATGCCCTGCCGCATAGCACAAATCACGCGACCGACCACCTTCACATCAGTGTCAGTTGTCTGTGTAGTTAACTGCACGCCGAAGGCTAATTCAAAGCGCCTGCCGCACGCCGAGCCCCATCATGAAACGTTCCCGGATCTGGACGGGATCGCGGCGCGTGGTTCCGACGCCCGGCTTGTCGTCGATGCGCACGCCGATCAATGTCGGCGCCGCTGCCGACAGCGACTGATCGACGAGGCGTTCAAAGTCGTCCTCGTCCGCGGCCCAGGCGCTGTCGGTGAGCCCGCTTGCGACTGCGATCGCGACGATGTCGGCAACTGACGACGCCGGCGTCGGCTGGCTGCCGGTGATCTGATAGAGACCATTGTCCATCACGACCATCACCAGGTTTTTCGGCTTCAGCGCCGCGATCGTCGACAGGCACCCGAGCTGCATCAACAGCGAGCCGTCGCCCTCGAGCGCGAAGATGCGTCGCGCCGGCTGCGCCAGCGCGACGCCGAGCGCGATCGGAAAGGCGAGGCCCATGCTGCCCAGCATGTAAAAATTCTGCGGACGGTGACCGGCGGCCCACAGATCGAAATTGGTATTGCCGATGCCGCCGATCACCGCCTCTTCGTGCTTCAGCCTGCCAACGAGCCGCGAGGTGACGTCAAAACGGTTCATGACCTTGGTGTTGCGGGCCATCGGTGTTGCGGGCGCGTTCATCCCTGGGCCTCACTTGTCGAAGACTTTGCCGCCGGTCAATAGCGGCGAGAGGATCAGCGCCACCGGCGCCTGCGTGGCGACGGCCTGCTTGATCGAGCGGTCGACGGTGAATTCGAGCTCGTCGAGCCGCGTCACTGTGTGATGCTCCATCGCAAGCGAGTCCAGCACCGGGCGCATGGTCCGGCACACCAGCGACTGGCCATAATTGAACTCGCCGAGCGTGCCGCGCTCGGAGACGAACATGACGAGCGGGATCTGGCAGGGCACGACCAGCGAAGCCAGCACATTGGCGAGCGTCGCAAAGCCGGACGTCTGCATCAGCACCGCGCCGCGCGCACCGCCCATCCAGGCGCCCGCGAGAATGCCGACCGCCTCTTCCTCGCGCGCGGTGGCGAAGGTCGTGAAGAACGGATCGGCGTGCAGGTTCTTGATCAGTGCGGTCAGCACGCGGTCCGGCACGTAAGGCACCAGGCGGACGTCGTTGCGCTTGAGCGTCTGCAGGACGATCTCGTGCCAGCTCCGTTCGGTTTGAGACGCTGCATGTCCGTCGGCCGCCGCCATTCCGGTCTCCCTTGTTCTGCGATGGTTGTTCTTCTGTTGCCGCAGAGAGCTGAAACTTGACGTCATCAGCGGGATTGTCAACATGCCCATGAGCGGCGAGTTGGCCCGCGCGCCTGGCATCCGACAATGTGAGAAACAACAGCCACAGCGCGAAGATTTTGGAGGAACACCATGCCTGGGTTGCCAGAGGATTGCCGGATCGCAATCCAAAATGCATCGTCATGTTGCCAATTGAAGGCTGCGCAATGACCGTCAACACCAGGCGCGTCTTCTGCGTCAAATATCTCGCTCATCCGATCTACACCGACATCCTGGCCGCCCGCGGCGACATCCGTCTCGACCGGCTCGAGAATGACAGCCCGGACGAGGTCGCCGCGCCGATCCTCTCCGCCGCACATGTCTATCAGGTTGGCGCAGCGCGCGACGAACTGGCGCGGCATTTTCATGTCGATGCCGATCTGCTGCGCCGGGCGCCGAACCTTCTGCTCGTCTCCAGCAACGGCGCCGGTTTCGATCCGGTCGATGTCGAGGCCTGCACCGCGGCGGGCGTGCTAGTCGTGAACCAGTCCGGCGGCAATGCCCAGTCGGTCGCCGAGCACGCGCTCGGCATGATGCTCACGCTCTCCAAGCGCATCATCGAGGCGGACCGCGCGCTGCGACGTGAGACCGGCGTCGACCGCAACAGCCTGATGGGCACCGAGATGCACGGCAAGACGCTCGGCATCATCGGTCTCGGCCATGTCGGCCGCCGCATCGCCGCGCTCTGCAGCGGCCTGCTCGGCATGAAGGTGCTGGCGTATGATCCTTACCTTTCGCCTGAGGAGATCGCGGCAAGGGGCGGAGAGAAGGTCGATCTCGACGCGCTGCTGCGCCGCTCCGACTATGTCTCGATCAATTGTCCGTTGACCAAAGAGAGCCGCGGCATGATCGGAGTGCGCGAGTTTGCAGCGATGCAGCCGCATGCCTTCTTCATCACGACCGCGCGCGGATTCATTCACGACGAGGATGCGCTGCTTGCGGCCCTCCGAGAGAAGCGCATTGCCGGCGCCGGCCTCGACGTCTGGTCAAAGGAGCCGCCGCCGCCCGAGCATCCACTGCTCGCCTTCGACAACGTGCTGGCGAGCCCGCATACCGCCGGCGTGACGCGCGAGGCGCGCGAGAACATGGGCCGGATCGCCGCGGAACAGGTGCTGGCGGTGCTGGACGGCGGCCGCCCGCCGCGCCTCATCAACCCCGAGGCCTGGCCGGCCTATGCCGCGCGGTTCGCGCAGGCGTTCGGCTTTGCGCCCAAATAGCGCTGCACCGGCGGAAAATATTTTCATCGCTTCGCCCGCCGTCGCGACAATAAATCAACTGCGACGGGCCTTAAGCGCGATGGCTCCGTTGCTATTTTCGTAGCCGCCTCGACAGGCGTGTCCAGGGTCGCCATTTTTGTGAGGCGCGCCAAATAGTTGAGGCTGCCTATTGCACCGGCGCGGAAGGACAGTTCGATGCGCCGGATCAATTTCCTCTTGCGTTCCACGCGGTCCCGGATCGGGAAGCGATTGTCGCTGATCGTTGCAATCGCGGCCGCAAGCCTGCCGTCCGTGGGCGCCTGATATCCTGCGTTACCTTTCATAAAGCCTTACCTGTGGTAGCATTCCACGAAAGCAGCTTGATGCTTGTCAAGCCGCCGCGAAAGCGCGAGGGTAGTAAGGGGGCCAATACTCGGGCGTGCGAGGGGAGGGTTCCATCGTGCCGCGCTATGTCATCCATTTCATGAAGAACGTCCTCGGCGAAAACGGCCGGGAGGCCGAGATCTGCCAGCGGACCGTCGAGATCGACGCATCGAGCGAAGGACAGGCCACTGACCTCGCCAAGAAGCGGTTCTGCGAGTCCCAGGCCTTGGGCCATTGGTCGCTTCGGGCCGACCGGATAAAGATCCAGGCTGGCGATTTCCCGTCATAGGCGCTGCCGCGCGCTGATCTGCCGATCGAACAACAACAGACAACGCTCCCAGCCGCCGGCGTCAGCCGATCGGCCCCGGCCTGCACGGCTTGTCTGCGCAAAGCCTCTGGCTGCGCCTTTCCGGGCAGGCTAGAGTTCGCACATGACCGTGACGGACATTGCGAGCAGGACCTATAATCACGGCTGGCGGCTCGACCCGATCGTGCGCAGCCTGCTCGATACCGATTTCTACAAGCTATTGATGATGCAGATGATTCGGGAATTCTACCCGGATCAGCGGGTGACTTTTTCGGTGATTAACCGGTCGCGCCATGTGCGCCTTGCCGAGGTCATCGATGAAGGGGAATTGCGGGCCCAGCTCGACCATGCGCGCACCATTCGCTTCACCAAGAAGGAACTGATCTGGCTCGCCGGCAACACGTTCTACGGCAAGACCCACATGTTCTCGCCGGACTTCATCTCTTGGCTCGCCACCTTCCGCCTTCCCGAATACGAGCTGCGCAAGGTGGAAGGGCAGTACGAACTGCATTTCCACGGGCCATGGACCCACAGCAGCATGTGGGAGATTCCCGCACTCGCCATCCTCAACGAGCTGCGCTCGCGCCAGGCCATGAAGGGGCAGGGCCGCTTCGCGCTCGACGTGCTCTACGCGCGCGCCAAGGCCAAGCTGTGGACCAAGGTCGAGCGGCTGCGCAAGCTCGAGGGGCTTCGCCTGTCCGATTTCGGCACGCGGCGGCGGCACGGTTTTCTGTGGCAGCGCTGGTGCGTGGAGGCGGTCAAGGAGGGGCTTGGACCATCCTTCACCGGCACCTCCAACGTGCTGCTCGCGATGGACAACGATCTCGAGGCGATCGGCACCAACGCGCATGAGCTGCCGATGGTCGCCGCTGCGCTCGCCAATGACGACGACGAACTGCGCTGGGCGCCGTACCGCATTCTCGACCAGTGGCGCCAGACCTATGGCGGCAATCTGCTGATCGCGCTGCCCGACGCGTTCGGCACAAAGCCGTTTTTGCGCGATGCGCCGGAATGGGTCGCGGACTGGACCGGCTTTCGGCCCGACAGCGCGCCGCCGATCCAGGCCGGCGAAGAGATCGTCAACTGGTGGAAGCAGAAGGGGCGCGATCCCAAGGAGAAGCTTCTGGTGTTCTCCGACGCCATGGACGTCGAGTCCATCGAGGAGACCTATCGCCGCTTCACCGGCCGCGTGCGGATCAGCTTTGGCTGGGGCACCAACCTGACCAACGATTTCGTCGGCTGCACGCCCAACGGCTCGGACGATCTCGATCCGATCTCGCTCGTCTGCAAGGTGACCTCGGTCGATGGCCGGCCCGCGGTGAAGCTGTCCGACAATCCGGAAAAGGCCACCGGCGATCCCGCCGAGATCGAGCGCTATCTGCGCGTGTTCGGCAATGTCGGCCGCGTCCGCATGGCCGTGCATGTATGAGGCATTCGCGCCTCGGCGGCTGCCGTCGCAGTGCGCGCTGACAAACTTGCTGAGAGCCTGATCCATCGCGCCGACGTTACGACGGGTGTTCCCGCAATCGATTGCCGGGAACCCGTCGCGCGACGCTCTTACAATCGCCATTGGAGAGCTGCGCTCCTGCCTCGCTTTTGTCAAAACCGAATGTCCTTTTGCGCGAAGAATGCGAAAGCACCACCGCTGGAGGTAGGAATGTTTCACCCGGACGAGCCATTCCCGGAACAGGACTGGATGACAGACGAGGGAACGTCACCCGGCAGGCCGGCGCGCGATCAAGGCATCCTGTCTGATCTGCGCATTGGCACCCCGAGGCAGCCGTCAATGCAATCTTTCCGCTCCTTCGGCTCCAAGAAGGATCAGGTGGCGATGAGTCGGCCACCGGTCGGCCGCCGAATTCTCCGCGCACTGACCCGTTTTTTCGTTGCAGTTCTCATCGGTGTTGGGGCCACGCTGGCCTGGCAATCCTATGGTGGTGCGGCGAGGGAGACGATGGTAGCGCAGTCTCCCGCACTTGCCTGGCTGTTGCCCGTTTCGGAGACGCAGTCGCCGGTCTCGGCACTCGATCCGGCACAGCAGCTCGTGCCGCTGGCATCCAATCTCGAAGTGATCAGGCGCAATGTCGAGCAACTCGCTGCCAAGCAGGATCAGATGGCGCAGAACATCGTGCTGTTGCAAGCGACCCAGGAGGACGTCAGAGAGAAAATGGCGTTCGCGTCTGCGGCTCAGCAGACGGCTGTCAATCCGCCGCCGAAGCCACCGCAACCGAGGGTACAACCGGCGGCGCCGCATGCGCTGACACCTGCTCCTGCCGGATCTGTTTCGCGTTGATCGCGCAGCGTCGGTGCGCTGGGCTCATGGCGGCGACGTAGCGGCGTCATTCTGGTTCAAGCGTCAAACAGCAGACGCACGTTCGCGTCCTCGGCGCGCGCGAGCGCCCGAGCTTTGCAAACAGTCCGTCCTCACTGGAGGAGAGCGCAGAGAATGCCGAGTGAAGGCCTCCGATGCTGGTGAACGTGACCGTTCAGGACGGAGTCGCGGAACTCCGGGGAACGGTTCTCGATGAGCGCGAACGGCAGGCGTTGAGAGTGGCCGCGGAAAATGTATCCGGAGTGGCGGGGATCAAGGACCACAGAGCGTTCGCCGAACCTTATGTCCTTTCATGTGAACACGCGCGCAATAGATCGGTGCAGTAAAGCAAAACGGAGAGATCGCGATGTTCTTTCTCTCGGAAGGCTTCACTTTCCGCAATTTCTGACCGACGCCTTCGCCGTGGTCATGTTGGTCCTCTGGTTCTGGCTCCTCATCACTGTGATAGGCGACCTGTTCCGGCGTCACGATATGTCGGCTGGGGCAAGGCGTTGTGGGTGCTCGCCCTGATCGTGTTCCCCTACCTTGCAATATTCGCGTACCTGATTACTCAGTCGAGGGGTACGGCGGAGCGACGCGGCCAACGGGCGCAACAGGCGCGTGAAGAATTGCGTCATGTGGTCGGCTTCAGCGTTGCCGACGAAATTGAAAAGCTCGATCGTCTTAAAAAATCGGGTCCATCACCAACCAGGAATTCGTTCGACTGCGCGCCAAGCTGGTTTCGTAATGAACATCTTGATCCCTTTTCCCATAGCGAAGTCGCAGCGATTGGCGCGTCATCGCCGCTCTCAATTGAATTCACGCGATCTTTTCTTGAAAACTAACACCAGTGTCATTCATCAAGTTGAATGAACTGGACGTACAACAATCCGTTAGTGGGCTTGCGAACCGTTGCGTGACGTCCCAACGCGGCGTAGCGTCTGGGTAGGCAGGGATCGAAAGCAATCTTTCAGATACGGAGGATGCGACCATGCCCCGGGTCAAGCAAGCTTCGAAGCGGAAGCGCACAACCAGAGCCGCCGTGAAAGTGCTAGGTGCCGCTGGACTGGGTCTTTCGCTGGTGGGCAGCGGATCCGCATCCACGATGCCCACTGCGGGTATCCCGCAATCTGACAACACCTCGCCCAATCACCGCTTCGTTCTCGGCGAAGAGGAAATGGCCGACGTGAGCCTCGCCACGTTCCATCTCTTCGACAGGGAAAGCTTCGGTGGCGGCGTGCAGGTAGCTCGCGGATGCGGTGGTTGCGGTGGTTGCGGCGGCTGCCGAGGTTGCGGTGGCTGCGGCGGCTTCCGAGGTTGCGGCGGTGGTGGATTTATTGGTGGCTGCCGCGGGTGCGGCGGCTTCCGTGGGTGCGGCGGCTGCGGCTGCGGGGTCATCGGCATAGGGTTCGGTGGCTGCGGGATCGGGTTCGGGTTCGGTGCCTGCGGGATCGGGTTCGGGTTCGGTGGTTGCTCGGGTTGCTCGGGTTGCTGCGCATCGTGGGGAGCGTGCCGCTTGTGCTAAGTCCCGCGACCTGACGGCCGGTCTCACCAAGGACTCTGTTGAGCCGCGATCGGCCTCTCGTCGATCGCGAGTTCGAGGTCAATTTCGGGTCTAGGCTGGAGGGCGTGTCTCAGGCCGCGATCGCAGCGATCAGCGGCTTCAGGAGCAGACGTCCCGAATGCGTGCGCTTGCGCCACGTCCGATGAACCGCAGATCTGCGGCACGAGCTGCGCCGCGGCAACGATTGACGTAAACTCATCAGGCTTTGATCTAGCGTCCGCTCACACTCGTCATCGGCGGCGGCTCAGTTGTCCCGGCGCCGAGGGAGCGCTGCACCATGACCGTGTCGGCCCAGCGGCCGTAGCGGAAGGCGACACCCCGCAGGTGCCCGACACGGGCAAAGCCGAACTTGTCGTGGATGGCGAGCGAGGCGGTGTTGTCGGCATCGATGTAGCCGATCATCTGGCGAAAGCCCGCCGCCGCGCAGGCGTCGATCAGCGCCTGCAGCAGCAAGCGGCCGACGCCGCGCCCCTGATGCTCGTGATGGACATAGATCGAGTGCTTCGCCGCATAGCGGTAGGCCGGCCGCTTGCGGAACAGCACCACATAGGCATAGCCGACGACCTCGCCACGAAACGTCGCGGCCAGATGCGGCAGGCGGTGATTATGGAGGTTCTTGCGCCGCTGCCGCAGATCGTCCGGTTCGGCCATGCCGCCGTTGTCGACGCCGGTCTCGATGCCGCGCCTGATGTGGTTGCGGTAGATCGCGAGCATCGCGTCGACGTCGGCATCGCGCGAGGGCCGGATCACCACCGTCTCTTGGTTCTGCAGGGGTGTGATTGCGCTATCCATCTTCTATTCGGTCACCACATAGGTAAAAAGCTTGACGCGTCCCAGCTCGTCAACCTGCTTGTAGACGCCCTGGATCTCGACTTCGAAACCCGGAAACATGTTGAAGCAGGTCTCGAACATCTTCAGATAATCCAGCATCGGCTTGGCCCTTTCCGTCAGCCGCTCGCCCGGCACGATGGTGGCAATGCCCGGCGGATAGACCACGAACGGCGTGGTCGCAATGCGCCCGGCCGCGGCGTCGATCGGCACATAGTCGACATCGTTGCGCACGAGCTGGCGTGCCGCGTCGCGCGGCGACATCGCGATGTCGGGCAGGTGCTCGGGCAAGAACTGTTTGGCCTGCAGCGTCGCCACGTCGGCCTCCCTGAAAAAGCGGTGCATGTCGGCGCAGAGGTCGCGTAGGCGCACCCTGGCATAGCGTGCGGCATAGCGGCGGTAGAACTCGGGGATGGCCTCCTCCAGCAGCGCGTTGTCGTCGTGCAGCCGCTTGAAGGCGACGAGGCCGCTGATCAAGGTGCCGGCCTTGCTGGCTTCGACGCCCGGCGTGAGCAGGAACAGCAGCGAATTGAGGTCGTTCTTCTCCGCGACGATGCGGTTCTCGCGCAGATATTGCGCGACCACCGGCGCCGGAATGCCGTGCTCGGCATAGCGGCCGGTCGCGCGATCAAAGCCAGGCGTCAGCAGCGTCAGCTTGTTGGGGTCGATCATGGCAAAACCCGGCGCGAGATCGGGATAGCCATGCCAGCCGGCGTCAGGCGAAAGCTGCCAGAGCGCGGCATTGGAGGCGAGTTCGTCGGTCGAGATCGCCTCCCAGGCGACGTTGTGGGCCGCGCCTTCGCGCGCGGCGTCGCGGATCTCGACGCGGTCGGGCACGAACGGCTCGAAGAACCAGCGCCGCTCGGGGCGGGTCTCCTTCTCATCGAATTCGCGCCGCATGGCGCGGATCTTCTTGCGCAGCTCGATGCCGAGGCGGATGGTGTCATCCCACAAGACTTCGCCGGAGCGGCCCTTCATCATCTGCGCGCCGACGTCGAGCGAGGCGAACAGCGGATAGAAGGGCGAGGTCGAGGCGTGCTGCATGAAGCTTTCGTTGAAGCGGCGGTGCTCGATCCGCCGTTTCTGCCCGCTGATGTGGCGGTCCTTGATGTGGATCTGGGAGGCCTGCGAAAAACTCGCGAGCTGCTTGTGGGTCGATTGCGTCGCGATGATGCCCGGCGCTTCGGGCGAGAGATTGGATAATCCCATGGCAAAGCGCCCGGCATAGAGCGGGTGAAATTTCATGAACCCGGCCCAGGCCTCGTCGAACAGGATGTAGTCGCAGAGGTGGCCGATGCGTTTTAGGATCATCTCGGCGCTGTGGATCGAGCCGTCATAGGTGCATTGCTCGACGACGGCGACGCGGAACGGACGCGCCTTGCGCCAGGCCTCGCCATCCTTGACCAGCGGATGGCTGCGAATGCGCTCGCGCAGCGCCGTCTCGTCCAGCGCATCCCAGCGCATCGGGCCGATCAGTCCCCAGGCGTTACGTACCGTGGGAACATAGATCGGGATGCCGCCGCTCATCATCAGCGCGCCATGATGGGCGGCCTTGTGGTTGTTGCGGTCGAACAGCACGAGGTCGCCGTCGGCCACCAGCGCGCCGAGCGCGACCTTGTTGGAGGTCGAGGTGCCGTTGAGTACAAAGTAGGTCTTTTCGGCGCCAAAGATCTGGGCGGCCTCCTTCTGAGCCCTCAAAGCCGGTCCTTCATGGGTCAAGAGATCGCCGAGGTCGAGCACCGAATTGTCGAGGTCGTCGCGAAACACCGCCTCGCCGAGATGTTCGACGAACACCCGCCCGATCGGGCTGCGGCTGTAAAACACCCCGCCATTGTGGCCCGGACAGGTCCAGAGCTGGTTGCCTTCTTCCGCATAGTCGACCAGCGCGCCGAAGAACGGCGTCTTCAGCGTCTCGGCATATTGCTTGAGCCGGCTGATCAGGTTTTTTGCGATGAATGGCGGGGTTTCCTCCGACAGGAAGACATAGCCGTCGATGAAGTCGAGCACCTCGACAGGCAGATCCTCGAACCGCTTGCGCCGGATCAGCAGGATGATCGGAAAATCCAGGCCGCGGCGCCGCATCAGGTTGATCAGCGCAGCCGTCTTGCCCTCAAGACCCTTCTTGCCCCAGTCGACCACCATGCAACCGATCGCGGCGTCGGTCTGCACCGCGATCTCGGCATCCTCCAGCTTTCTGGCGCGCACCACCTCGAAGCCGGAGCGCTGGATCTCGTCGATGATCTGGTTGAAGCGCACGCCTTCGAGGTCGTCGGTGTCGAAAACGGGCGCGGCGAACAGAAAGGTGAAGCGTCGGAAATAGTCCATGCGTGTCCTCAAAGCGGCTGGGGACAAAACCTGTCGGCAGGTTTGATGACAGTTCAATGACAGTTACCGTTGCGGCCGGCACGCGCGCAAGGTTTCAACTGACGATTTGATCGACCGACAAGACCCTCACGGTGAGGAGCGCGCTCATGCGCGCGTCTCGAACCGTGAGGCCCCGATGCTGGTTTCCGGCCTCATGGTTCGCAAAAGGCGCGGCTCGTCACCATCGGGGTCTGATAACACAGCATGGTTACGGCCTGACCGGAACAAACCGCAAGGAGAAGCGGGCGCCCGTGGGTTTCCGGTTTTCCACCGTCACCGTTGCGGAATTGAGCTCGGCGACGCGCCGCACGATCGACAGGCCGAGGCCCGAGCTGCCGGCCTTGCGGCGGTCGCGGCGCCAGAAGCGCTGGAAGATCAGGTTGCGCTCCTCGTCCGAAATGCCGGGGCCGCTGTCGAGCACGCTGACCGCGCCGTCGCGGTCGACCACGAACTCGACCGTCGATCCCGCCGCCGTGTGGTTGATGGCGTTTTCGGCGAGATTGCGCAGCGCGCGGCCCAGCATTTCAGGGTTGCCTTTGACCCAGACCGGCTCGGCGGCGCCTGATAGCGCGATGTCCTTGCCCTGCGCCAGCGCCAAGGGCGCGACGAACTCCGCGATATCAGCGGCGACCGAGCTGAGGTCGGCACGCTCCTGCGGATCGACCACGAAGGAATCCAGCTCGGCGATCTCCAGCAGCTGACTGACCACACGCGCCATGCCGTCGACGTCGCGTCGCAGCGCCTCAATGGCGTCACGGTCCTTCAACAGGTCAAGCCGGGTCCTGAGTACGGTGAGCGGCGTGCGCAGCTCATGGGCGGCGTCCGCGGTGAAATCGCGCTGCACGCGAAAAGCCTCTTCGAGGCGATCGAGTCCCTGATTGACGGCCGCGACCAGCGGACGGACCTCCTGCGGGATTTCGTCGTTCGGCAGCCGCAGTCCCGGCCGCGCGGGACCGATGTTCTCGGCGATCTCGGAGGCCAGCCGCAGTGGCCGCAGGGCTCTGCGAAAAATCGCGATGTCGATGATCAGGAGGATCAACAGAATGGGCAGCGTGATCCACCCGACATTCTTGTAGAAGTCGGCGACGATGTCGTCGGTCAGCACGTCGCGATTG
>Ga0207699_10001408_pt1 | contig 11425 bp, 10 predicted proteins | sample LARL51metaG_FD_184344 | JGI IMG/M metagenome (GOLD analysis project Ga0207699, IMG submission 184344) | Corn, switchgrass and miscanthus rhizosphere microbial communities from Kellogg Biological Station, Michigan, USA - LAR L5-1 metaG... | ecosystem: Host-associated > Plants > Roots >...
AAACCGGCTGCGCCCTAATGCCGGCGGACCGGGCGTCGTGACCCGTTATGCCGCTGGGCGAGCAGCTCGCGCCACGATGAAGAGGAACAGGCCGCAGGCGGCGACGATCAGCCATCCGGGGCGGGATGCCTGGGCGAGGCGGCCGGGGATGGCGCCTGCGGCCAGGCCGCCTGCGATGGCGATGCCGATGGCTGAGCCGACCTGGCGTGCGGTGGAGGTGATCGCGCCGGCCACGCCGGCCCGGGCGGCCGGCAGGCCGCTGACCGCGGTGTTGGTGATCGGGGCGTTGGCGAAGCCGAACCCTATGCCGATGAGCAGGTAGGCCAGCAAGAGCAGCAGGACGCTGGTGTCCTGGCTGAGGCCGGCCAGGCACAGGGCGCCGGTCGTGGTGAACGCGCCTGCGAGGAGGAGCGGCCGCCGCGGCCCGCGGCGGCCAGCCAGGTTGCCGGACAGCGGGGCGCACACGGTGGCCCCGAGCGCCATGGGCAAGGTCGCAAGGCCTGCCGCGAGTGGTGTCCATCCGCGTGCGTGCTGGAGGTAAAGGGTATTGAGAAGGAGGGTGACGTTCAGCGCGGCGAATACCGCCACCGCGCCCAGGACCGCCGTGGTGAAGGCCGGGCGGCGGAACAGCCCGAGGTCCATCAAGGGCTCGCGGCGACGCAGCTCAACCAGCGTGAATCCGGCCGCGGCCGCCACGGCCACCAGGTACCCGGCCCACGCGAGGGGCGATGCCCAGCCGATGCGCGGCCCTTCGATGAGAACGCCGACGCAGACAGACACGGCCATGGTGAGGAGCGCCTGGCCGGGCAGGTCGAGCCGCCGCGCGCGCTGCGCACGGGACTCCGGGACGAGCAGCGCGCTCAGGATGACAGCTGCGGCGATGACGGGGGCGTTGATCCAGAACACCGACCGCCAGCCGAACGCCGCGATGAGCGCGCCGCCGGTGACTGGCCCGGCGGCCATGCTGAGCCCGAAGACCGAGGCCCACACCCCGATCGCCTGTGCTCGTTCCCGGGGGTCGGGCATCGCGTTCACCACGATCGCCAGCGCCACGGGGCTGAGCATCGAGGCCCCGGCACCCTGGATGGTCCGTGCTGCGACGAGGACTCCCAGTGACGGGGCGAGGGCGCCGGCCAGGGAGGCAGCACCGAACACGGCCAGCCCGCACTGGAAGACGCGACGGCGCCCGAAGCGGTCCGCCAGGGCACCGGAGGAGATCAGCAGGCTGGCGAAAACAACCGTGTAGGCGTCCACGACCCATTCCAGGCTGCGCGTTCCCGTGCCGAGCCCGCGCCCGATCGAGGGCAGGCCCACGTTGACGATCGTGGTGTCCAGGCCGACCAGGAACAGGCTCAGCGCGCAGATGGCCAGGACCGTCCACCGCCTGCGCACACTCAGCGCGGGGGGTTGAACAGCCAGGGATGTCGTGGTCACGGCTCACTCTCCTGGTGCGGCTCCGCCTGCACGCCATGGTGTGGCCGGGGCCGCCGCCCCGGCCAGGAAACTTGCGAAGACTGCAAAAATAGAGACATGGAAGCCGAGCTCGCGGAGCTACTCGACAGCATCGGGCCACGGCTGCGCTCATTGCGGCGCGACCGCGGGCTCACCCTGGAAGCGGTCGCCGCCGACACGGGAATCACGGTCAGCACGCTGTCTCGCCTGGAGTCAGGCAAGCGGCGCCCGACGCTCGATCTGCTCATCCCGCTCGCGCGAGCGCACCGCGTGGCCTTGGACCAGTTGGTGGCAGCGCCGGCCACCGGAGACCCCCGGGTCCATCTCAGGCCCTACCGCAGGGACCGCGGAAATGTCGTGGTGCCGCTGACCCAGTACCCGGGACGAGTCCAGGTCTTCAAGCACGTCCTCGCGCCGCGCAAGCAGAAGCTCGTGACCCACAAGGGCTACGAATGGCTCTACGTCCTGGCCGGCGAACTGCGCCTCATCCTCGGAGAACGCGAATTTACCCTCCGGCCCGGTGAGGCAGCCGAGTTCGACACCAGCGAACCGCACTGGTTCGGCCCCGCCGCTGCCAGCGCCGTGGAGATCCTGCACCTGTTCGGACCACAGGGTGACCGCGCTGTGACCCGCACCAGATCGTCATCAGCGTCATGACTCGCAACGCCTGGATCGCCGCGGCCAGACACCGCGGCGAGCCACAATGACCGGCGAACCGGCACCCGCGGCCGACCGGACGCCACTTGCGCCCAGCAGGTGCAACGGCCTGGCGCCGATCGCCTCGAGCAGCCCCTTCACGAAGAGCGCCATGGGTGCAGTCACGATGAGATGAGGCAGCCCGCAGGTTGGCCGGCTGGCCAGGGTCAGGCCAGACCGGTCAACGCTCACGCCGGGCAGCGGATCGGGTCGCGCCGTCCGGGCTTGGCGAGCCCGGACGGCGCGTCGGCCGGGTCAGCCGGGTGGCACCGGCGTCAGGCGCCTTCTTGCACTCGATACACTGCGTCCGCCACCAGGCCGTGGGCCTTACGGTGGACCTCGGCGGCGGCCCCGGCATCGGGCGCGTCGACCAGGCAGAAGATCTGCCCCTTGTCCTCATCCACCCAGTAGCGCAGGTAACTGACGTCATATTCGCCCTGAGTGGCCAGGTCGGCCTGGTGTGCTTGGGCGACGTCGTCCATCGACACGCCGGTGCCGAGGTTGTGGACATCCATGAACAGTGGCATTCGGAGAACTCCTCCTTGATGGCGCCTGACCAGGCGCCGGGATGAACTGGCAGTCCTTAGCCTGTCCGTGCCGGCATGTGCGGTTCATCGGTCAGATGCCCTAATCCGCGCATAGCGGATACTTAATTCGTTGGGGGGGTGCCTGATGCCAGCTCTCGGCGTGATCCGGTCACCGGTCATGGTCGGCCGGGATTCCTTCCTCGCCCTCGCCGAGGGGCGGCTTGCAGCTGCCGCGGCAGGTTCGGGCCAGCTGCTGTTCGTGGCGGGCGAAGCGGGCATCGGCAAGACCCGCCTGCTCGATGCGATCGCGCGGCAGGCTCACGCCAGCGGCTTCGCCGTGGTCCGGGCGGCGGCGTTCCCCGGTGATGTGCAGTCGTTCGCGGGCCTGCTACTGGACCTGGCCAGCAATCTGGTGCCGGCGCGAGACCCGGCTCTGGGTACGCTCGGGCGGGGCCTGATGGAACGGGTGCGCCAGATCTCCGCGGACGGCGGTGACGCCCACCACCGCCGCCGCCTGCTGGTGCAGGACCTCGCCGACCTGCTAGCCACCGCGGAGGCCGACGACCCGTTCCTTATTGTCCTTGAGGACCTGCACTGGGCCGACGAGCTCAGCCTGGATGTGCTCGGCCACCTGGCCGGACGCCTCACGGCGAGGGCGGTGCTCGTCGTCGGCGCGTACCGGAGCGATGAACTCTACCCGGCGCTGCCCATGCGTGAGCTGCGGGCCCGGCTGCTGGGCCAGCGACTCGCCGGGGAGATCCGGCTGCCGCGCCTGGGGCTGGCCCAGACCGCGACCTTGATCAGCGCCGCGCTCGGCCGGCCAGCGCCGGGCCGGGTGGTGGCTGCGGTCCACCAGCGCAGCGACGGCATCCCCCTGCATGTCGAGGAGCTTCTCGCGGCCGTCGATGAAGACGCCCTGACGCCGGGATCCGCAGCGGCGGTGCGGTCAGCCGCAGTACCGGACACGCTCGGTGACGCCGTGCTGAGCCGCGCGCGGCAACTGGCCGCCCACACCCGTGAGGTAGCGTCGGCAGCCGCTGTCATCGGGCGTTCTTTCGATTTCGACCTGCTGACCGAGATCGCTGACATCGGCCCGGACGAGGTAGCCGGGGCCCTGCGCGAGCTGCACGGCACTTATTTCGTCATCCCCGGCGGTGACGCGGTCAGCTTCGACTTCCGGCACGCGCTGATCCGCGACGCCCTCTACGCGGACACCGACCTGCCCGTGCGGCGCCGTCTGCACGAGAGGGTGGCACGGGCCGCGGCCCAGCGCGGCTACCGGGACGCGTTCATCTCGGCGCACTTCGAGCAGGCCGGATGTCCCGGGCCTGCCCATCAGCACGCGACCGCCGCCGCGGGTGAGGCCGCCTCGATGTCGGCGCACGGCGAGGCGCTGGAACTCTACCGGCGGGCGGTGCGCAACCTGCCTGCTGGGCTGGCGGCGCTGGACCGGGCCGCGTTGTTCGCCGCGCTGGGCGACGAGGCGGCGGCCACCGACGACAACCTCGCCGCCGCCGAGGCCTACCGGACCGCTCACGAACTGGCCGCGGGCGCCGGCGAGGTGCGGGCGGTGGCCGCGCTGGCGCCGCGCGCGGCCGCGGTCGCGCATCTGCTCGGCGAGGGCCTGGATGCCCGCGTGGGCATGCTGCAGGCGGCACTGGATGACCTGGACGGGCTGGGCGACGCGGATCGTGAGCGGGCCCGGCTGCACTCCGCGATGGCAGCTGCCTACCTGCTGGATGACCGCCTTGACGAGGCCATCACGCACGGGGAGCTCAGCCAGGCCGAAAGCCGGCGGACCGGCGACGACGAGGCCGCCCTCAACGCCGCCGCCACGCTCGGAACGGTACTGGTCTTCACCGGCCAGATGGATGAAGGCTGGCGGCTGCTCGAAGACGCGATCACCCGCGCCCGCAGCGCGCAGCAGGAGGCGGAGGCAGCACGCGGATACCGCCTGATCGGATCGGCCGCGTCGGAGCTGGTGGAATACGACCGCGGTGAGCGCTGGCTCGCCGACGGCACCCGTTATGCCGAGCAGGCCGAGCTGTGGAATCACCGGCACTTCATGGCATCGCACCTGGCGCACGTCCAGTGGGCCACCGGTCAATGGGAGGCGGCCGCCCAGACCGCGCAGCAGACGCTCGCCGACGGGCGTGGCGGCATCACCACCAGGATCACCGCGCGGTACGTCCTCGGCTTCCTGGCGATGGGCCGCGGTAACTGGGAAGCCGCCGATGCGCTGCTGCGCCAGGCGCACGCCGAGGGCGAGCAGATGGCCGAACTGAACCGGCTGTCGCCGCCGCTGTGGGGCCTGGCCGAAGCCGCGCGCTGCCAGGGTGACCACAGCACCGCGATCACGCTCTGCGAGCGCGGCTACCAGGCCTCGGCCCCGGTCACGGGCGCCGCCTACCTTTTCCAGTACCTGCTCACCGGCGTGCGGGCCTACCTGGCGCACGGCGACATAGCGGCCGCCGAGAACTGGTCGGACCGAGTCAGCGCGGTGCTCACCGCCCGCGCCATTCCCGGCACCCTGCCCGCGATCGACCACGGCCGGGGACTCATCCTGCTCGCACGCGGCGAGGTATCCCCAGCCCGCCAGGCGCTGGAATCGGCTAGCAGGCAGTGGCGGGCCCGGCGCCGGTTCTGGGAAGGCACATGGGCCCGGCTGGACCTCGCCGAGGCAGCCACCAAGGCCCGGCGCCGCGGCGAGGCGGCCGTATTCCTGGCCGAAGCCCGCACCATCGCAGCCACGGCCGGAGCCGCCGCTGTCATCGACGCCGCCGACTGGCTCACCGCCCAGTCCGAGGGTGCGCGGCAGGCCGAGCCCTGGCACCCACTGAGCGCACGCGAATTCGAGATCGCCCAGCTTGTCGCGGCCGGCCTCACCAACAGGCAGATCGCACAGCAACTGGTGCTCGCGCCCAAGACAATCTCGGCGCACGTCACGCATATCCTCGCCAAGCTGGGGGCCACCCGCCGTGCCGAAATCGCGACCTGGTGCGCGACCGTCCGGCAGGCCAGCTAGAACCACTGATCAGGGAATTACGGGCTGAGGATTACCGGCAGTTCGGCTAGGCCGCGAAGTACCAGCCCGTCGCCGTGGCCCCAGCGCAGCGCCGATCGTGGGACGGCCAGCCGCATGGCGGGGAAGCGGCCATGCAAGGTGGTGAGGGCGATCACGCCCTCGAGCCGGGCCAGCCGGGCCCCCAGGCAGTGGTGAATGCCGTGGCCGAAGGCCAGGTGACTGGTGTCCGCCCGGGTGATGTCGAAGGTTTCCGGGTGGTCGTACCTGGCCGGGTCCCGGTTGGCCGCGGCCAGCGAGACGATCACCTGCGCGAAGGCCGGGATCACGGTCCCGCCGAGGGCAACGTCCTGGGTGGTGTACCTGAACGTGGAGTGCGGGACCGGTGCGTCCCAGCGCAGGATTTCCTCCATCGCGTGCGGTACCAGGGCCGGGTCGGCGACGAGTGCGTCGCGCTGTTCCGGGTGCAGCAGCAGGGCGACCGTTCCGTTGCCGATCAGGCTGGCCGTGGTGTCGTGCCCGGCGACCACCAGCTGGAAGATCGTGGAGAGTATCTCCTGCTCGGTCAGCGCGCCGTCCTGATCGGCCGCGCGCACCAGGTCGGTGACGAGATCCTCGCCGGGGGCGGCCCGCTTGCGGGCGAGGAGCCCGGTCAGGTACCGGACGATGTTCGCCGAGGCCGCCACGGCCTCGGCCGGCGGCTCGGGTGCCGACGACGGCGCGAGCAGCGTGGTGAACCAGCTCCCGAGGCGATCCTGGTCTGGTTCGGGGATGCCGAGCAGCTCGCTGATCACGGTGAACGGCAGCGGGAAGGCGAAGCCCTTGACCAGGTCGACGACGGTGTCGCCGCGCGCCTCGAGGTCGTCAAGCAGCCCATCGACGATCGTCTGGACGCGAGGCCGGAGGGCCGCGATCCGCGGCCGGCTGAACGCGGCCGAGGCCAGCCGGCGCAGCCGGGTGTGGTCGGGCGGATCGACGCTGAGCATATGCCGGGCGAAGGCGGGACCGGGCAGGCCCTCGGCGACCACCGCGCCGTCACGGGCGAGCGCGGCGTGCATGTCCTTGGACAGGCCGGCGTGGTTGAGCGCGGCCTTGGCCTCCTCGTAGCGGACGATCAGCCACGCGCGGTGCCCGTCGGCCAGCGTGACCTCGTGCACCGGACCGTCTGCCTGGATCCGCGCGAACAGCGGGTACGGGTCGTCTCGGTCGTAGTCGCCCCACGCGTCGAGTGCCGGGTCGCGCACCTCGGTCGCCTTGATCTCGCGGAAGCCCGAGCAGAGCAGGTCGATGGTGGCCAGCCGCCCGTGGTCGATCTTGCAGACCGAGGTCTGCGTGCAGGCCCAGCGGGTGCCGCGCTGCGCTAGGTCCAGCCGGTAGTGGATCAGGAGCCGGTCGGCGATCACCTGGCCTGCCGACTCCACGAGGTCGACGGCGTCCAGGTCGGCGAACCATTCGCCGAAGCGGGCGACGACGGCCTCGCGGCCGTACTCTTCGATCGGGCCGCTCGGCAGCAGCGCCCGCAGCCGGACGGTGCCGGTGACCGCGGCGGCCAACTGGACGCCGTCCCGGCCGGCCACGGCCGCGGCGATGGCCTCGGCCAGGGGGTGGGTGTTCATGACGCGCTCCTCATCCGGCGGCCGGCCAGCGCGTCGAGATGGCCGGCGAGGTGCCTGGTCAGCTCGGCGGCGTCGGCGGCCGCCCCGTCGATCAGGCTCGACTTGCGGCGGCGCAGGAACGGCAGGCCGATCAGGTAGAGCCCCGGGCAGGCCGTCACGCCGCCGTCGTGGCGGATCCGGCCCCTGCGGTCGAGCACCGGGACGTCGAGCCAGGACAGATCGGGCCGGTATCCCGTCGCCCATACGATCGTGCTGATCTCCCCGGACCGCAGGTCCAGGCCCAGCGGCGCGGAGCGCACAACTGTCGGCGCGAACCGCTCCCCGGTTCCTCCGGCCCAGGCGTCGATGGTGTTCAGCAGCCGCCCCAGCTTCAGGTCGGCCAACGCGCACACGTTGGGCAGGGAGCCGGAGAACTGGGCGACCCCGCCGGCGATCCCGGCCAGGCGGCCGGCCAGCCGCACCCCGGCCGCGCTCAGAACGTTCAGGTCGACCGTCCGGCCCGGCGAGCCGACCAGCTGCATGGACGGCACGTTCCGGGCTCGCGCCAGATCGCCGGCCTCGTCGTAGCGCTGGTCCAGCACCCCCGAGGCGTCCAGCCACCACAGGATGTCCCGGGCGCGGTAGGTGCGTGGCACCCGGACGTGCTCGCCGACGGCGAGCGTGACCGGGCGCCCCGAGCGGTGCAGCTCGTCGGCGAGCTGGACCCCGCTGGCCGAGGCGCCGACCACCAGCACGCCACCCCGGGGCAGCTCGCCCGGGTTGCGGTAGCCCGCCGGGGTGACCGAGGTGATTCCGTCCGGCACCAGCCGCGCCAACGGCGGCACCGCGGGCAGCGTCGCCGCCCCGCAGGCCAGCACCACCGCCGGCGCGCGCCAGATGCCCTGATCGGTCCGCACGACATATCCGTCTCCAGCTGCCCGCACCGAGGTCACCGTCGTGCCGGTCAGTACCGGCGCCCCTGATGTATCGGCGTAGTCCTCGAGCATCGCCCTGACTTCCGGGGCGCTGAGGTAGCCGTCCGGGTCGGTACCGCGGTAGGCGTAACCGGGCAGCCGGGTCATCCAGTTCGGGGTGAGCAGGCGCAGCGAGTCCCACCGCCCGGTGCGCCACGAGTTCGCCACCTGTCCGCGTTCCAGGACGACATGGTCGACCGAACGGGCGGCCAGGCAGTGGCTCATGGCCAGCCCGCAATGACCGGCCCCGACGATCACGGCGGTCGTATCCGGCATGGCTGCGCCTCCCGCTCGCCGGATCCCGGATCAGGAGACCTCGACGGTGACGCTGACCGGGTTGGTCAGGATGTCGTAGACGGCGGAACGCTTCTGCGACTGCGCGACCAGCGCCCTGACCTCCTCGGCGGTGGCGTCGGCGTCGATCTGGTAGCTGACGGTGACACCGCTGAAGCCGTTGCGGACATCCGGGTCGGCGCCGAGAATCCCGTGCAGGTCCATCTCGGCGGCGAGGGTGGCCCGCACCGACCGCAGCTGGATCGACCGCTGCTGAGCGACGGCGGCGACACCCGCGGTCAGGCAGCCGCCGAGGGCGACCAGGACGTACTCCACCGGCGTGACGCCGTTGTCCTGGGCGGCGAACTGCAGCGGGTGGTCGATGTCGTAGCTGAACGTCGTGTGGTGCCGTTGCTCGTCGCCGAAGCCGTAGAACGTCTCGACGTCGGAGCGGCTGTGCGTGCCGTTGACCCAGGACACCGTGGAACGCCACTGGAACTGGGCGATCTGCGGGGTACCGGCCAGGGCGTCGCGCACCCCGAGCAGCGCCTCGACGTTGACGCCGTTGTCGACGGGGATCTCAGTGGTGGTCATTTGTCGTGCCTCCTTGCTGTTGGTCTGCTTGTGACTGCCTACGCGCCAGACGGCTGCGGCATCAGGCCCAGCTGCGTGAGCAGCGAGACCTGGTCGTAGTACAGGTCCCCGCCGACGACCCGGCCGCTGGAGTCGAAGTGCCACATCTCGCACAGCGGCAGCGTGAACTCCTTGCCGGTGCCCTGGAGCGGTCCGAGCGGCCCGTCATGGGTGCCGGTCACGGTGAAGGTGCACGCCACCGTCTGGCCAGCGTCGAAGTAACGGGGGCTGGTGATCCTGATACCGGAAGAGGCCACGACCCATCCGGTCAGGAAGTCATCCCTGAACTCCTCGGGCGTCCGGAATGTCCGGCTCTGCGAGTGATCGGTCCAGGTGATGCTATCTGCGTACTGCCTGGTCATGGCCACGAAGTCCCTCTGGTTGAAGGCCTCGTGACCGGCGCGGTGGGTCTCGACGTTGGGAGATTCCATGAGTCCTCCTAGCGGCTCTGGGCGCGATGACAAGCTCATCGTCGCGGCCGCTGCTTGCCCGGACCGTTCCCTCGCCTTTCCCCGTCCTTTCCGTATCCTTGCTGTCACGACAGAACGAAGAGCGTTGACCCCGAGGTCGCCCGATGGGCCAGTGGACGAAGGCCAGGATCCAGCTATGCGGTCGCTTCGCGGCCGAAATCGACGGCTCCCGCATCGAAGACAGGCTGCCTGGCCGCATCGGGCGAATCCTGTTCGCCTACCTCGTCCTCAACCGCGGACGCCCGGTGCCCCGCGACACGCTGCTCATGGCCGGCTGGGGAGAAGACGCCCCTCCCCAGGCGCGAAACGCGCTGAACGTGCTGCTGTCCAAGCTGCGGCACAGCCTGGGCGCCGAACACCTCCAAGGCCGGGCCGAGATCGAATTGCTCCTCCCGCCAGCGATCTTCGTCGACGTCGAGGCGGCCCTGGAAGGCGCCCACCGGGCGGAGTCTGCCATCGCGGAAGGACGGTGGGCGCAGGCCTGGGGCCCGGCCGGGATCGCCTATCACGTCGCCACCAGGCCGTTCCTCACCGGCTTGGAGGCCCCCTGGATCGACGAGTGGCGGCGCCGGCTGGACGAGGTCAGGCTGCGCGGTCTTGAGTGCTTTGCCGCCGCCAGCCTCGGCCTTGGCGGTCCAGCGCTGGCGCAAGCCGAGGAACGCGCCAGAATGCTGACCGAGCTCGCACCCTACCGCGAGACCGGACACCGCCTCCTCATGGAGGCCCTCGCCCGGCGCGGGAACGTCGCCGAGGCCCTCCGCGCTTACGAGAAGCTACGAGTCCTGCTCCGGGAAGAACTCGGGATCGCGCCCAGCCCCGCAATGCAGAGCGTCCACCAGCAACTGCTGCACGGCGTCGGCAGCTAGAGCAGCTCGGCCTGCGCGAGGATGTCCTCGCGCGTCACGTTGCCAACCAGCTCGGGATGCAGCACGCCCATATGGGCTCGCGCGTTCCTCCAGAGCTCGTCGTCGTCGCCGCCCTGGATGACATACCCGCACATGCAGACGATCCTCAGCGCCATCGCTAACCTCCGGGCCAACCCGCTGCAATCTTCACGCGCGGTCGCCGGGGACGCAAGCCGGAACGGCCGGACGGAAGGTCAGCCCACGCGGCTGAGTGCTTCAACGAGATAGTCGGCGACTCGCCCGGGTTCCTCGTTCGGAATGAAGTAGCTGGTGCCGGGGATAGTGATCACGGACGTGCGCGGGCACTCCTCGAGGATGCGTCGTTCGGAGCCGGTGAGCCCGCCGTCGCCCTTCTCCGCGTGCACGACCCAGGCTGGCACGCCCGCGCGGCACAGTCGTGCGGCCGCCGGGTCGCGGCGGCCGAGGTAGCTGAGGTAGCCGCGGAAGATCTGCCGCATGATCGCCGGGTCGTTCTTGCGGAGGTCGGCGAGGAGCTCAGCGCGGCGGTCCTCGGGCACCCGCGCGTGCTTCGCGGCTAGGGGAATCATCTTCAGCATCATGGCCGATGGCAGGTTACCTAGCGCACTGCCGAGGCGGTCCATGACGCGCAGGAAGGCCGGCTCGTCCTGGAGCGAAAGGCTTGGTGCCAGGAGCACCACCGGCCCCTTGAACGCGCCCGACGTGGCCATCTCAAGCGCGACGGTGGCGCCGATGCTGAACCCCGCCACCACGTCGCAGCCAAGGTCGCCTGCGAGTTCAGCCGCCAGCCGGGCGTAGTGCTCAATCCTGAAGTCCTCAGGTGGTGGTGTGCCACCGTGTCCTGGCAGCGTCACTGCGACCAGACGGACTCCCGCCAGCCCTGGCTGGGTCATTAGCTC
>Ga0207699_10001413_pt1 | contig 11392 bp, 6 predicted proteins | sample LARL51metaG_FD_184344 | JGI IMG/M metagenome (GOLD analysis project Ga0207699, IMG submission 184344) | Corn, switchgrass and miscanthus rhizosphere microbial communities from Kellogg Biological Station, Michigan, USA - LAR L5-1 metaG... | ecosystem: Host-associated > Plants > Roots >...
GCTCGCCGCTTTCCCACCGCGAAAAACCTGAGTTCTGGGATCGAACAACACCGTCTGTCTCCCGCCGCCGAATAGTCGTACCGTCACCCGGTCGCGGACGTGATCGAGGCGTTCAATGGTCCCGCCCACCAGCGTTGCATTTTCGCGCGGGACCGGCGGCAAATCGGGTAGAAGGCTGGCAGCATCTACTGAAATCGAGGCATCGTCCGACTCCGCTGCGATGGAAGCCTTCCTTGGCTCGATATTAGCGTGGGCATTGTTTGGCGAGACGATGGCAGCTGAACCGTCGGTCGTCGCTTGGGAATGCGAAATGCCCGCACAGGCGATGCAGACCATCGCCAAGAATAGCAATGAGAACGCACTCTTTTTCGATACAGGTTTCACGCCGCCGTTAGATGCAGTTTGCGGAATGAAGGTAGTCACTTTTTCCGAACAGGTCGGCTATTTATCGCTTTTGCTGGCAAACGTTAGAGGCTCAAAGGCATCGAAAAACGGTCGGGTAAGCACTAACTACGACTAAGAGGCAAGATTTGATGGCTTCCAAAGGCTGGTTCCAAAGTCTCATTCTGGTTGCAGGAACTGCAGTGGTACTGCAGACAGCATCAGCTGGAGACATAAGAATTACCATCCCTCGCGGCAGCAAGCTTACTCCGGTACAGAGATTAAACCGTGAGGGCGTGGAAGCGGTCCGGAAACGCAATTACAAGAAGGCGGAAGAACTCTTCTACAAAGCCTACCTGTTTGACCCGGAAGATGCATTTACCCTGAACAATCTCGGTTATATCTCTGAAATGCAGGGCCAGATCGACCGGGCCCAGCGCTTTTATGCGCTTTCCGCCGAACATTCCAGCGATGCCACCGTGGATCTTGCGAGTTCACGACACATGCGGGGTCAGCCGATGAAAACGGCACTTGCAGTCACGAATGGGCCCCTCGAAGTCAATCATGCCAACGTAGAGGCCGTTCGACTGCTGGGGCAGGGGCGAGCTCCCGAAGCCGACATGTTGCTCCAACAAGTTCTCAAAACTGATCCTAATAACATTTTCACCCTGAACAATATGGGTGTCGCGAAGGAGATGGAGGGCGAGGCCCAGGAGGCACTCAGATACTTTGATCAGGCAGCTCGAGCCCAAGCAGAAGCCGCTGCGGTTGTCACCACCAACCGAACGTGGAGAGGTCGTCAGGTGAGTCAGATAGCCGAGCAGAACGCGAGGAATTTGCGTGACTACCTTGGCCACGAACAAGACGTGCCGGAGCAAGTGGCAGAACTGAATTTGCGTGGGGTGTCCGCAGTGAATCGGAATGATCTGCGAACTGCGAATGAAGATTTTCGAAAGGCGTATGCTCTCGACCCGCACAATGCGTTTACCCTGAACAACATTGGCTTCGTCTCGGAACTGGAAGGCGATCAGGAAACGGCGCAGTTTTTTTATGACCAGGCGCGCCACGCCGAGGGCGCATCTGCGGTCGTTGGTGTGGCAACCCGTCAGACCGCCGAGGGCCAAAAACTACTTGCTGTTGCTGAAGACAGCGATTCGCGAGTCGATGCCAAAGTAGGTCAAGAACGAGATGCTCTCCGCAGACAGCAAGGAGATGTCGTGCTCCGCCGTCGCGACAATAGCATCGTCGATGAATCTCAGCCGGAACCTCCCAATCCCAGCCAGCCTCAACGATAAAATCTAGGAACCCGTTTCGAGGAACCGCCCGATATCTGTCTCAGGATCATAGAAGATGTGGCGAACAAGATTCGTCAGATAACGTGAAAGCGTGTTTACGTTCGTACGGTACCAGCAACAACGTGTCATCGCCGGCGAGAGTCCACACAGGAATTGAAAACGCTCAAGGTGCGCCGGGGGTTGCGCCAGCATCGCAGCGGCCATTCGATGATTCCCGTCGAGAATCGTGAGCGGACTCTGAGTGTCGACGCCAATCAGCAGGACGGTGGGATTTACAGATCCATCCTGTACGGAATCCGTGAGGCGGTCGAGCTTACGAAAGAACTCGTCATTGGGCGTGTCGTGCCATTTTCCGCGCAGGGAATCAATCATATCGGTCAAGTAGAAACTCCCCTCCGCAACGCGACGCCACTGCGCGCGTGGAAAGAACCGGATACGTTCCAGGTCCTGACGTGTGAGTTCTACCTTGAACCATTGCGTGTCCTCCGGCAGTTCCCTCCACATGGCGCCTCGCCGCAAAAACAGCAAGGCCCGTCGGAGCGCGTTTTCACGATGGCTGTCAAGATCGGGTTGCATTACCAGGTGATCAAATTCCTTACGATATTCCTCGAACTCGGGATGATGGAACTCGCTTCGCAAGAACTCCGCGATTACCTGCTGCTCATTCATGGGTTGGCTAAGACTCAGGTGGCGATACTTCCGGGTGTCTTCTAGCGGCGTGATCTCTCGACGTAGAAGCGGCAGCGCAACCATGACAAACAAGATCACCATGAGCCATAGCTGGACGAAAATTACTTGCCGCAAATTCTGATGAAATACACAGATGCCCAATGCAAGGGCAGCGCTGAATGCCAATTGCGCCCAGCTGGTGTTCGCAATTTTGCGCGACATCTCGTATGTGATCAGGACCGAGCTGAGCGAATAGATCCCTGTTGTGACCGCATAAAGAATGAGCAGCGCTGCCAGTCCGCCGTAATTGCCTAATTCGAAATGCGCGCCGAAAAGATGTCTCCACAGAAAGCTGGGGATTGCCCAAAGGCCCAGTGTTAGAACCGCCAATATCACAAACACAAGAGATAGAGACATGAACAGCACGGGCCGTGCTTCCCGGTCGCTTGAACGAGCCGCCGCTGACACAGGAAACATAGTATTTACAACAGACCATGCGCACATGTTGACGAGTCTTCCCACCAATGACACTGCGGCATAAATTCCGGCCTGATCTGGCGCAAAAAAATGCTTTACCAGGACAATGTCGAAATTGTTGATCACCACTTGGCCGGAGAAGAAGACAATCGCCTGCAATCCTTCATTAAATGGGATACGGATTCTTCCCGCACCGGACGACACCAAGTGAGGGCTAGGCTGGGCAAGGAAATATGACGCGATGACTGCGATCACGCTGGCCAAAACCGCGCCCTGGACGCCTAGCCCGATACGTATCAGCAGATATGCCCCTCCAAGTCGGACGAGGCCTTCGAGCATGAAATTCAGTGCAAGCGAGCGAAAGGCGTGCACGCCTTGAACGTAGCCGCGCCGTACACCAAGTGGGATATAAAACGCAGCACCCAATGCCAGCAACGAGACCAGCGCTGGATCGGGCAAATTCAGATATCTCTGCACGGTGTGGTTGAAGAGAAAAAGAATCAGCCCGAGCGCAATGCCCGCAATCCATGCCCGAAGATGCAGCGAGTGGAAGATTTCCGTCTTTTCTTCGGTAAGTTGGTGACTGGCGACATACTTCGCACATACAACTTGAAACGAAAGCGTTATGGCGGACGCCAACATCAGCAATGTGTAGACCGCTGTTGCGTGTGCGAATCCGGTGGGTCCAAGAAGTCGTGCGGTAACAACGTTGTACAGCAGGTTGGTGACACCTACCAATCCCGATCCCGCCAGCAACGCGATACTTCCACCGAGAAGTTTCTGCCTGAGAGCCCTGCCATGCGACGGAGGAGATGTGGTGGTGGCATAGAACGGGAATCGGGACCGGATTTTGGTGAGAAGGGTCATCGACTGAGCGCGCAGTAACGCTAGAACAATGTCAGATGCACAACCGGGAGCACAGTGTTTCTGGTCGAGCCGGGGAAATTGTAGAAACTCTGCTGCTGCACCCCAATCGAAAACCGAATCGGAAATGAAACCGGGACTTCGCCGGATCCGTCTCGGACCGTGCCGCGTATCGGGCGCACATACGACACCAGGAACTGACTCTGAACGTTGTCGTACGCGTGGAAACCAGAACCCCTCGACACGATTGCTGAACCCTGTACGCTCCAGCGTGGTGTTGCCCGAAATTCGAACCGTCCACCCGGCAGCACGGATTGGGCGATCGCGTATTGCGTGCCTTGCACTCGCCACGACCGCAGATCCTCGGCAAGAACAGCAACGGTAAGGCGGCTGCCGAACTTCCGCTGCAGACCGATGTATGACGACGAGTTGAAATATTCTTCGACCATCGGGCGAAACAATAGGTCACGCACCGAATATCCGGTGATCAGCGACGTCTTCCCCCAAGGGCGCCCGACTGTGAATTCGATGTTCGCAAAGACGTCGCGCGAATGGAGATCTTGGTTGAGGAACGGGCCCGACTCGTGCTCGGCACTCCCCGTAAATGAGACCCAATTGAAGAATGAGCTGGTTTGCACATACACGAATTGACGGAACAGGTTCTGATTCATGAACACCGGTGAGGTCGTGTCGCGTCGGATGGTAAATTGAAGCCCGCCATTGAACGTGATCGAATTGGCGCCGAAACGCAAAATCGGACTGATTCCCCCATTAATGATCGTGTCGTAAGTGTTGCGGTCCTGCACAACCCCAGCACTGGGGAATAACAGTCGGCCTGTGGTAAGGCCTTGGCCCACGAATCCCGAAATGACGGGAAGGTTTCCCAGTCGCACGCGGTAATGGGATTCAGCCAGATTCTGAAAAGAATGACGGGGCGGCGGAAGCAGCGTGGGATTTGTGACCTTCAAAATTCTGGCGTCCAGGGTGTAGACGTTGATATCTTCGAGAGCCGGCGCGAAGGATGCTCCCGGAGCGAAACTCACTCTCTCATTGATCTGCCGGCCTTCTTGCTCTGCTTCGATGTACTGCGAGCTTTCTGCAATGCCATGATCCTCTGCACCGGCCAATGTGCTTGCCTGGGCAAAAGAAGTGAGTGCATGAAGTGGATCTTGCCGCTGCCGGTACAGATTGGCCGAGGCCATCATGTAGTCGTAGTCGTCGCGGAAATCATTCGCCGGTCCAAGGCTAGCCAGAGCTGCTCCTGCTTTTGATGTTTCACCTTCGGCAAGGTATGTGTTTGTCAGCCCTATCGCAACGGAGCGTTGATTTGCCCCGGCGATCTGGGCCTTGCCGAAATAATTCTCTGCCAAATCAAAGTCGTGCATCGCGAGAAACAGGTTTGCTGCGTCGGCGAAATCTTCTCCTGTGACAGGAGAGTCTGGAAAGAGACGCGCTTCAGCAAATCCCAGCGCGATTTGACGGCGAGCCTCGTCAGTATGGCCTTGGCGCAACAAGATCTGGGCAAGCGACAGCCGAATCCCGATCCGATCGCCTCCCGGCGCTGCCAGCGCTCTTGAGAAGCGGTCCATGGCCGCATTGCGGTCTCCGAGGGTGAGCAGGGCTTCTCCGGTTGCAGTAAGAATCTTGACGTCGTTTCCCCCGAAACGTTCGGCAGATTGAATGTCGCGGAAGGTCTGGTCACGATCCCCCTGCTTCGCATGAACCTGCGCCATCAACGCATAAATCGACGGATCTGAGGGAGTGATCTGGAGCGCGGCATTCAATGCAGCGATCGATTCTGCGTACTGCCGCATGCGGTAAAGTACATCGGCATACGCGAGCTGCGTGGTGACATCTTTCGCATCCTCTTCTAAGGCAATGCGATACTCTACGGCCGCGTGAGGGTAGTCGAACTCCTGACGGAACGCCTCTGCACGAGCCAAGTGCCAGGGGCGAGATTCGCCGAGAATCTTGTGCGCCGCGTCGAGCTGTTTGAGCGCCGGCTTGGGTCGATGCAATTGCAAGTCTGCATAGGCTAGGCCAAGATGAGCTTCTCCATAATCCGGTTGCAGCTTCAAAGCTGTTTGGAAATCTCTCGATGCCTTTGCGGGTTGCTTCAAGTCGTTGAACACAAAGCCGCGGTTCACGTAACCGGTTGCCATCTTAGGGTCGAGTTCGAGAGCGCGATTGAAATTCCTCAAGGCCGCTTGCAAATCGCCGTGGTGCACATAAACGTTCCCTGCAATAAGCGGCAAATCCTTGTCTTTGTTGAGTATTGGTTCGTACTTGGTAACCAGTGCGAGCGCCTCGTCATAATGACCGAGGTAATAGAGGTCATACGCAAGATAGTCGACGCCCTCACGGTCATTGGGAAGCTTCGCGATCACGTTGTAACCAAGTTTCGCGGACTCTTCGTATTGCCCCTTAAACGTGAGGTATCTCTCCCGCTCACGCTGTAGTTGAGCATTCGCATCCATTTTCGCGTTCGACCGCTCCAGCCAGCGCTTCGCCAACTCGAGGTTGTGAGATTCGAGGGCTGCGTTAGCGCCGCCGGCCAGAATCAGGGGATTCGCAGCCATTCTTTGATAGGCGTTTTGATAGTTGATCTCTGCCGAATGAAAATTGCGCTCAGCCGTATAGAGATCTCCGAGTGCGAGGTAGGGAGCGTAATCGTTCGGATGCGCTGCTATGGCGCGAGAGAAGTAGCTTTCCGCCAGTTTGTTATCCCCGGCATCTCGTGCGAGATATCCGAGTGCGGAGAGTGCCTGGCGATTGGTCTTGTCGAGATCGAGAACTTTGCTGAATGTCTTGCGTGCGGCGTCCTTTTGCCCCATCTTCCACTGAAGAGTGCCGAAGTTCATCAGGGAGTTCACATTTGTCGGGGCCAAGGCAAGCGCTTCTTGCAGATCGCGGTCCGCCGCGCTTAGATCACCAGAAGCCGCTTCGACGGCCGCACGCAAACGCAGCATTTCGGGCTTAGCCGAATCCGGCACTTGCGCCTGTTGTATGGCGGCTGCGGCGGCTTGCAGCTGTTGCTTCGCGTTCGCGTCGTCATCCTGGCGAACATAGACTTCGTAAAGATTCAGCCGCAATTCGATTGGATAAAGAGGACCTTCCTGGACGTGAGCCGGCAGATTGCTCAGCGCGGTCTTGTATTCGCTCTCTGCTTCGGGCAAGCGATCCTGTGACTCGGCAAGGGCTGCAAGAATCGCGTGCAGGCGATAGTTGTTGGCATCGATCTGGCGCGCCGCATCAAGGAATGGTCGGGCGTCGTCTTCTCGGCCGATGTTGATGAAGGCCTGCGCAGCGCTTAATTGCAGCCCGACATTCCCCTTCGCAGATTTGGCGAGTCGCGCATAGAGCTGGGCTGCTTCTTGCTGCTTGCCTGCGATTCCATACGTATAAGCGAGTTCGGCCTGCACGTCCGCATTCTTGCTCGGGATTGACTGTAAGGTCGCGATCGCCTCATCGAAGTGACCGCCGTCGCGGTACTGCCCAGCGACCGCCCGCAGGACATCTGGATCCCGCGGTGCCCGACTCTTTGCCCGGTTTAGGTAATGCGTTGCCTGGTCCAGTTGTCCGAGTCGTTCGTAGGCATGAGCAATCAGCAAATCGCCGTGTGCCGAGGGCTTGACGGTGTCAGCTCGCTCTAAAAGCGGCAGGGCCGCTTTCGGATCTGTCGTCAGCATCAACTCGCCGGCAAGTTGAAGGCTGTTGGCGTCGTTGGGATTGGCATCGATCACTTTGCGAAGCAACTGTTGTGCTTCCTGATCACGACCGGTTTTAGCGTATGTCTGTGCGAGCCCGGCTAGCCCGCGTACAGAATTTGGCTTCCGTTTTAGTCCGCGGTTGTACGCATCGGTCGACAGAGGGTATTGACCGTTAAGGCGAGCTGCGTATCCGAGCAAAAACCACAGTTCTGCATCTTGCGGAGCGGCATTCGCAGCTTGCTGTGCGTGAGCGACGGCACTGGCGTAGTCGCCTTTCTTGAGGGCCTCATCAGCGGCTCGCGCTTGCCGCGCCACTTCAATGCCCGCACCCCAGCTGAAATCTGTTCCGTTACTCTGTTGTCCGGATTGCGCGGATGAAGACTTTCCGCCGACATCGTACGTTTGGGCGAGTCCTCTTCCATAGAGGGTCAGGAGAATGACGATGCAAAAGCTAGTGAGCGGAAACCGGCTTTTCACGTAGTCACCACGCTTACAAAAAGGGAATTCTGGTGCTCCCACGGGAGACCAGCGGCCCTTCTCAGATGCTGGCGGAACCGTTAGGTTTGCCTTTCCGCGGTGCCGGGTCGAAAAGAGGCGCGAAATCGTGGAAACCTCTGCCCACTTTTGCGAATCAAACTTTGGCTCTTAGCGCAGGAGTGTGCACTGAATGACCCCAAACGAAAGCTATTCCCGTCCGATTCCGCTTCTAGCAATCGTGTTGGTGGCTCTGGCGGTTCACGGGCCGCTGTTGCTCATGCAACTTCCGGCAGGCTCGTTTGATGCGAACTTTCACATCTTTCTGGCCTCACACTACGCCCATCACTGGTTCAATCCCTGGAACGAAAAGTGGTTTGCCGGCTTTTCGCAGACCACCTATCCTCCTCTGACCCATCAATGGATTGCGCTCGTGTCGACTGTCGCCGGTTTGAAGATGTCTTACATGCTAGTGCAGTTGGTCGGTGTCTTGCTCCTTCCCGTTGGAGTGTTCCGCTTTGCACGGATTTGGGTAGAGGACCGCGCCGCGTCCTATGCGGCTCTGGGAAGCATCTTCCTGGGCGCGCTGGCGTTCTTGATTTACCAGGCCGGGCAGTTAGCGACAATCACATCCGCAGCTTTGTACTTGAATGCGCTGCCCTATTTCTATGAATGGGCGACAGAATCTTCCGGACGGGCCCTCGTGAAAGGCATTGCTGTGAGCTTAACTGCAGCGGCAGCTCACCACGTTACGCTGATTTTTGGCACCGTGCTCTTTGCCGGACCTGTGCTGTGGGTTGCCTGCCGGGATGCGGTCGAAGGGCGCGTCAAGGGTTCCCTCGGCGGCACCATCGCGCGCTCCGCAGTGTTCGCGGTTCTTGTCGGCATTGGCGTCGGCATCATTTTGCTTCCTTACTGGCTGACGCTGATTCAACATCCGATTCATCAAATACCCATCCCGCACGATAGCCGCAGGAACTTCCTGCTGAATTCCATAACCGCAATCAACTATTTCGTGATCCCGTATGGCGCTCTGATTCTGGCGCTCCCATTCATCATCATTCGTGGCGCATCTGTAGCGAGGTTACGGCCATTGCTTTTTGGTTTTTGGCTCACGCTGATCTTTGGCCTCGGTGGGACAACGCCGCTCCCCGCATGGTTGCTAGGACGCGCGTTTGAAATTCTGACGTTTGAGCGATTCACGTTCTGGGCGACGTTGATGGCGATGCCGATCGTGGGTCTTCTTGCCGTGCAGTTGCTCGATCGCTTCCAGGCAAAAGCAGCGGTTGCCTTGTCGCTAGCCTCTGTTGCTACAGTCGGCGCAGCGCTTGCCTGGCTGACCGCGAATCCATATCGGCCCACCGCGACAATCAACGTGGATCCCGTTATTTCGTTCTTGAATCGGGACGGGCACGATTCCTATCGATATTTGACTTTGGGATTCGGGAGCGAACTCGCACGCGTCTCGACCTACACCGACGCAAGCAGCGTCGATGGCGACTACAACTCCGCTCGATTGCTGCCTGAAATGACTCAATACGGTTCAGCGCAATTAACCAATGCCAAGTTCTACGGCTCTGCCGGGATGGCTTCACTCCGCGCGATGCTCGAACATGCCAATCGCTATGGGCTCAAATATATTTTCGTGCACGACTCCTACTACGAGCCTCTGCTGACTTTTGTGGGATGGAGGAAGACGGAAACGTTCGACAACGGTGAGATAACCGCCTGGTCGAAAGACGACGTTCCGCCGGCTCACAGGATCGAGTCCGATGCTATCCCACCCGCGTGGATGGGTCTTCTGTGGGGCACGCTTCCAGTTGGCATAAGCATCCTGGCTATGTTCCTCACACTCTTCCTTCCTGCGCGACAGCCTGTAGGGACATTGGTTGAAAGCCCCGTTCCGATATCAGAGCCTGAACGGCATTACGTTGCCTAAAACACTATGAAACGAACTCTGCCGATCGTCATACTTCTCGTGGTGGTGACCGTGGTTCTTCTGTTCGTCGGCTTAACCGGCGGTCGGATGTCCGGCCCGGTTGGAGTGGCCTCGGGCGCGGCGCTGCCCGGTTTTTCAGCCAGCGCGTCCACGCCTGAGCAGGCGCTCAATAACTTCCTGCTCGACATTCAACGGCGCAACTGGGATCGCGCATTCTCCGGCATTGAGCGAACTAGCGATACATTGAATGAACAAGCGTTCATCCAGGAATGGATCGGATCCAACGGTGGGCTTCGCTCTTTCTCGAACCTCGAACGCTTCGATACAAGGCCGCTCCATGCGACAGCCTCCGATGCCGACATGCGCGTTCGACTGCACTGGACGACGCCCGTAGGACCTGTGGAAGACGTCCGTGACTTCCACCTTACCCATCGCGGCGATTCCTGGAAAGTCGTGTGGGACGAAAAGCCGGCTCCGAATGTTCCGGCTCAGATCGTTCCGGTCAATTATCTCCGTTGGGACTTGGTCAGCGGGAGCGCGGGAGAGGACTGGGGATCTCACAATGTCGATGCCCCGAAAGTACGGATTGTATCGATGAACGCAATCGACTCGGCTCAAGGTGCCATCGTGATGGGCGAAGTCGTCAATGAAGACACTATCCCGGCCTTCGTAACTGTTAACGCAATGCTCGTCGACGGTACAGGAAGCCCCATCGATGACGAAAGCAGTTTCGACAAAATCCTGCATGTGCTCCTCCCAAAGCAAGTGACGCCTTATCGCATCGACTTTCCCAAGGTGAGCCTTGCAAAGGTAAAGAACGTCCGGATGGATGTGAAGGCTACGCTGGTGCCGGCCTCATCGGATCCAGTGATCGGCGTTATGAATCAAAAGTTGGAAACTGATGCGCAAGGGCATGCGGTGCTGCATGGAGAGCTGCTCAACGAAAGCGGTCAAGTCGTCAACATTCCACACGTGATTGCCAGCTTCTACGACAACAACGGCAAGGTCGTGTGGGTCTCGGATGGATACGTCGAGCGTGCGTTGATGCCTCAAGCAACCGAGACATTCGCGGTCGAACTGCCCCAGTCTCTGGCAGGAAAGGTCCAAAACTTTCATGTCGTCGTCAATCAATACAGTCTGCAAAAATCTTAAGCGCTGTTGCTTCCCGGCACTGGCGGTCGTTATCTGTGCTTCTGTCTCGACACAAGCGCAAGACGTTGCTTTGCGCGCGCCTTCGGAAGCGGTCGCAGGAACTGCCGCGTCGATCGGAACGAGTGGCGGCGGTTCTGCGACCTTTTATCTGACTGGGCCTGCGATTGCGGCAAAACGCGATGTGCAACTCGGCCAGGATATTTCGTTAAGCCCCAAGGATCTCCAGAGCGCAGGGCGTTATGTGGCGATTGTGTGCGCCCCAGAGTGCAGTAGCGTTGTATTCTTCGTGGCCCCTTCGAAGCCGTCACGTCTGACGTTTCTCGTGCATCCTTCACGGGCGCCTGTCAGCCTCAACGACGTAATCAGTGGTGTAGCCATTCCTTTCGATGAGTTTCAAAACATGGTGATCGCGCCATTGAACATTCAGTTTC
>Ga0207699_10001417_pt1 | contig 11381 bp, 9 predicted proteins | sample LARL51metaG_FD_184344 | JGI IMG/M metagenome (GOLD analysis project Ga0207699, IMG submission 184344) | Corn, switchgrass and miscanthus rhizosphere microbial communities from Kellogg Biological Station, Michigan, USA - LAR L5-1 metaG... | ecosystem: Host-associated > Plants > Roots >...
CCAGACGAAGTAGCTGGACTGACCGTGCACGGTGCGGTCGTAGCCGCGCGCGAAGTCGCCGGCGGGCGGCCGCTCGACCTTGATCACCCGTGCGCCCAGGTCGGCGAGCTGCCGGGTGGCGAACGGCGCGGCCACCGCCTGCTCGAGCGTGACCACGGTGATGCCGTCGAGGGCGTGTCGCATGGTGCGTTCTTTTCCGTGGGTTCGCGGGATTACGCGTGCGCGACCGCGCACGTACGCTAACTGAGTGAACCTGGGCAGTGAGTTCATCCAGCGCGTCCTGCACCTCGACGACCCGCTGACGCGCGACTTGACAGTCCAGCGTGGCCTGCGCGTGCCGATGCCCGACGGGGTGGTGCTGCTCGCTGACCGGTGGGCGCCGCGGGCCGGCGGTGACGGGCTTCCCGTGGCGCTGCTGCGCACCCCCTACGGGCGCGGCCGGATGTTTGGCGCCGCCATGGCCAGGCCGCTGGCCGAGCGCGGCTTCCAGGTGCTGATGCAGTCGGTGCGCGGGACGTTCGGGTCGGGCGGGACGTTCCGGCCGATGCGGGACGAGCGGGACGACGGGCTGGCCACCCTGGAATGGGTCAGGAAGCAGCCGTGGTTCGGCGACGCGATCGTGCTCACCGGGCCGAGCTACCTCGGCTTCGTCCAGTGGGCGGTGGCCGACCAGCTGCCGCCCGAGGTCAAGGCGATGATCCCGAACGTGACCGACGCGGGCCTCACCCTGGAGTTCTTCCGGCCTGACGGGTTCTCCCTCGAGACGCCGTTCGGCTGGGGGATCATGGTCGACGCGCAGGAGCGTCCCGGCGCGCTGCTGCGGCAGATGACCGCCGCAAGGAAAAACCTGCGAGCGCTGCGCACGGTCCCGCTCGGCCGCGCCGACGTGGCCGCCGCCGGGCACCGCGTGGAGTACGTGCAGAACATCCTCGCCCACGACGCGGACGACCAGTACTGGGCGCCGCTGGACCACAGGGACCGCGTCGCGCAGGTCACCGTGCCTGTCAGCTCGATCGGCGGCTGGTACGACATCTTCCTGCCCGGCCAGCTCCGCGACTTCCAGGTGCTGCAGTCCCTGGGCCGTCCGGCCCGGCTGACCGTCGGGCCGTGGACACACCTGTCGATGGACGGCACCCCGATCAGGGAGGCCGTGGAGTTCGGGCTGGCGTACGCCCGCGGCGCCGAGCCGCCGCCGCGGCCCCCGGTCCGGCTCTACGTGATGGGCGCCGGCGAGTGGCGCGACTTCGAGTCTTGGCCGCCGCCCGGGTACTCGCCGACCCGCCTGCACCTGGGGGCGGGCGGCACGCTGTCCGTGGCTGACCCTGGCGCCGCGGGCGGCGCAGGCGACCCCGCCGAGTCGGCGCCGGACCGGTACCGCTACGACCCGGCGGACCCGACGCCGGCCGTCGGCGGCGTGCGCATGGTCAGGGACAGCGGCCGCCGGGACAACACCGCGCTCGAAGCCCGGCCGGACGTGCTCACCTACACGACCGCGCCGCTCGAGGCGGACACCGAGGTGATCGGCGAGGTCAGCGCCGAGATCTGGTTCTCCTCGAGCCTGGCCCACGCCGACGTGTTCGTCCGGCTCTGCGACGTCGACCCGCGCGGCCGGTCGTGGAACGTCTGCGACGGCCTGACCAGCCTGACCGGCGCGGACACGGTCACGAGGGCGACGGTCCGGCTGTGGCCGACGGCCTACAGCTTCAAGCGCGGCCACCGGATCAGGGTCCAGGTCTCCAGCGGCGCCTTCCCGCGCTACGCGCGCAACCCGGGCAGCGGCGAGCCGCTCGCCACGGCCACCCGCCTGCTAGCGGCCGACCAGTCCGTCTACCACGACCCGGCGCACCCGTCGACGGTCATCCTGCCGGTCCGCCTCGGGTGACGTCCTGACAGCGCTGCGGTATCGGCCGCGGTATCAGAAGAACTCGAAGTACTCGCGCATCTCCCAGTCGCTGACCTCGTCCGGCGAGTCGGTCAGCCCCGCGGCGGACAGCGCCGCCTCGTACCGCGCGATCTCGGCGCGCTTCATCAGCAGCAGGTAGTCGATCAGCGTGTCGCCGAACGCGGCGCGGTAGAACCCGTCATCGTCGAGGGCCTTCACCGCCGCTGCGAGCGAGGTCGGCAGCATGACCGCGCCTTCCGCCGAGTACGGGTCGGCTTCGACGGCCGGAGGCGGCGTCAGGGACCGCTTCATCCCGTCCAGGCCCGCGGCGACGTTGGCCGCCATGTACAGGTACGGGTTCGCGGCCGGCTCGCCCGAGCGCATCTCCACGTGGGAGCTCGTGTCGCCGGCCGAGCCCTGCACCCTGACGAGCGCTCCCCGGTTCTCCACGGCCCAGCACACCCGGTCCGGCGCGAACGAGTACGGCCGGTACCTCTTGTACCCGTTCACCGTCGGGGCGGCGAATACCAGCGACGGCAGCGCGTGCTCGAGCAGCCCGGCGACGTAGGACAGCCCGGCTTCCGACAGCGGCCCGTCCTCTGACGCGAACGCGTTCCCGCCTGACGGGCGGAAGGCGAGCGACTGGTGCAGGTGCCAGCCTGAGGAGAAGAAGTTCGGCAGCCCTGGCCGGCACATGAACGTGGCCAGCAGGCCGTGCCGCTGGCAGACCTGCTTGACCGCGGACCTGAACAGGATCGCGTTGTCCGCCGCGGCGAGCCCGCGCATCGGCGGGAACGAGAACTCGAGCTGTCCCGGGCCCCACTCGTCCTCCATGGAGCGCGGCAGCAGCCGAAGCGGCGCCAGCGCGTCCCGCACTGCCTCGAGCACCGGTGTCATCGAGTCGAGCCGCACTTCTGACAGGTACTGGTAGCCGCGCTCGAATACCGAGACCGGCGGCGGCGGGGGAGTGAACCCGGCGTTCTCCGGGGTCAGCGGCACCGAGGTGTCCAGCTTCACGATGTAGAACTCGACCTCGAGCCCTGCCACGAAGTCGTATCCGGCCTCAGCGAGCGCGGCCAGCTGCCGGCGCAGCAGGCCGCGGCCGTCGAGCGGCACCGGCTGCCCATTGGCGAAGTACGCGTCGCACAGCATCCACCCGGTCCGGTCCGCCCACGGCAGGATCCGGAACGTCGACGGGTCAGGCACCAGCACCACGTCGGGGAACCCGGTGAACTCGGGGATCCCGAAGCCGCCGTCGGCCGCGAACGGCGAGACGAACACGTTGTTCCCAGTGTCGAGGCTGTAGATGGCGCCGGAGAAGTCGAGCCCGTTCGACATCGCGGCGATCGCCGCGTCCGGGGACAGCGACTTCGCCCGCGGCACCCCGTGCTGGTCGACGACCGCCAGCCGCACCGTGCGCAGCCGGCTCGTGGCGATACGCTCCGCGACTTCCTGCGCCCTGGAGACGGCCTGCTCGGACATTAGCCCGTGCATCGCGACAAACCCGGGCTGGCCGACTCCGGAATCCGGTGGTGTGCTCACTGCAGCAGGGTACGCACCCGCGGTCCGCCGTGGTAGCACATCATGAGTGACTACTTTTAGGCACTAGTCAGCTACTCTCCGCACTGTTACATTACTCACATATCTGAATACTCTACGTAATTGCACTGCAATTTTCAGGTGGTGGCCCCGCATGACCGTAAAGCACCGTACTCAGGTCGGCATCGTCGGCGCCGGGCCGGCCGGCCTGCTCCTGTCGCACCTGCTCGCCCTCGGCGGCGTCGACTCCATCGTGATCGAGACTCGCAGCCGGGCGTACTGCGAGGCCAGGCAGCGGGCCGGGATGCTCGAGTCCACCACGGTAGAGCTGCTCCGCGCCGTCGGGCTCGGGCGGCGGCTCGACGCGGAGGGGCTCGAGCACAACGGCATCTACCTGCAGTTCGCCGGGGAACGGCACCACGTGAACTTCCGCGAGCTGACCGGGGGCCGGTGGGTCACGATCTACGCGCAGACCGAGATCGTCAAGGACCTGATCCGGGCGCGCACCGCCGACCGCGCCGCGCTCGAGTTCGAGGTCAGCGAGACCGAGGTGGCCGGCCTCGACTCCGACCACCCGGTGCTGCGCTACACGGACTCCGCCGGCCAGCGGCACGAGGTGACCTGCGACGCCATCGCGGGCTGCGACGGCTTCCACGGCATCTGCCGCCCCGCCATCCCGCGCGGCGGGCTGCGCCTGGTCGCCGAGCGCAGCTACCCCTACGGCTGGCTCGGCATCCTCGCCAAGGCGCCGCCGTCCACCGACGAGGTGATCTACTGCCGCCACGAGGACGGCTTCGCGCTGCACAGCATGCGCACGCCGGAGGTCGGCCGCCTCTACCTGCAGGTGCCGGCGGACGAGGACATCACGACGTGGCCGGACGACCGGATCTGGGACGAGCTGCAGCGCCGGCTCGAGGTGCCGGGCTGGGAACTGCAGACCGGCCCGATCCTGGAGAAGGGCATCACCCCGATGCGGAGTTTCGTCGCCACCCCGATGCAGTACCGGCGGATGTACCTGGCCGGCGACGCGGCGCACATCGTGCCGCCCACCGGGGCCAAGGGCCTCAACCTGGCGGTCGCCGACGTGGCCGCGCTGGCGACCGCCCTGATCAGGCTGCTGCGGGACGGCGAGCCCGCGCTGGCGGACGCCTACTCCGAGCACTGCCTGGAGCGGGTCTGGCGGGCGACGCACCTTGCCTGGTGGATGACCGCCATGATGCACGTCGTCCCCGGCCAGGACCCGTTCGAGTCGGCGCTGCAGCTCGCCCAGCTGCGCAACCTGGTCACCTCGCGCGCCGCGGCCACGATGCTGGCCGAGAACTACACGGGCTACGCCCCGCTCCGCTACGACCCGCCCACCCGGACTGCCCCGACCCCCCTCTGGCCCTGGGTCGCCTGACACCCCAGACGATGGCCGGCTAGGCCAGCAGCTTGACCAGGGCGGCGACGCCGACGCAGACGATCACCAGGCGCAGACCCCACGGCGGGAGCCGCCGGCCGACGCGGGCGCCGACCTGGCCGCCGATGATCGACCCTGCCGCGATCAGGCCCGCCACGCCCCAGTCGATGTGCGTGAGCGCGATGAACACGATCGCGGCGAGCCCGTTGACCAGGCCCGCCAGGACGTTCTTCACCGCGTTGATCCGCTGCAGGCTGTCGCTGAACGCGATGCCGAGCATGCCGATCAGCAGCACGCCCTGCGCCGCGCCGAAGTAGCCGCCGTAAACACCGGCGCAGAAGACGAAGAACCACAGCACCGGCCCGCCGATCGCCTCGACGCTGCGGGAAACATCGGTCGCGGGCAGCACGCCGACCGCGGTCGTCCCGCCGTCCAGGGCCCGCGGCGGCCGCGCCGGGTCCGGGTTGGCCCCCGGGTCACTGTCACCGGGGGCGGCGGCTGACCTGTCGACTTGCCGCCGGGCCATCCACCGCGCCAGCCGGGGCTGGATGAGCACCATCACCACCGCCACGCCGATCAGCGCGGGGACGATCGCCTCGAACGCGTCCGCCGGCAGGACGAGCAGCAAGATCGCGCCGACCAGGCCGCCGGACGCCGACGCCGAGCCGAGCCTGATGATCCGCCGCCGCTGGCCCGCGAGTTCGGCACGGTAGCCGTGCACACCGCTGGCCACGCCGGGCACCAGTCCCACGTTGTTGCTCACGTTCGCGAGCACCGGGGGATACCCGAAGGCGAGCAGCGTCGGGAAGGTGATCAGCGTGCCAGAGCCGACGACCGTGTTGATCGTGCCCGCCGCCAGCCCGGCCGCGAAGATGGCGAGAGCTTGGAGGAATGGCACATCACCACGCTAAGCCCGCCCGCAGGCCATGTCGTCACGTGCGAGATGTGACAACCGTCGCACTCGGCCCCGCCCCGCGCGGCGAATCGGCCGGGCCGTGGAGTCAGCCGCGCCCGTTCCGACTAAGGCTTCTCGTCGAGGTGCGGAGGCAGCCCGAACAGCGGGAACAGCGCACCCGTGTCGAGAAAAAAGGTGAACCGGCTGAACTTCCCGTCCGTCGCCTCGTGCACCTGCACCCCCCACGGCTGGTAGCCGCCGGCCGGGTCGGGCTTGTACTGGCCGAACGCCTGCACCCCGTTCGCGCGCACCGGCACCAGCACGGAGCCGGCGCACGTGCTGGCTATCGGCTGGACCATCCAGGCCGTGATGTCGGTGTTGCCCTGCAGCCACAGCTCGAACGGCGGCATCGTCATCACCGCGTCCTCGTGGATGAGCGCGAGCAGCGCCTTCATGTCATAGCGCTGGAAGGCGTCGACGTAACGCGCGAGCAGTTCGGCGTTCTCCGGCCCGACCTCGGTGGCGCGCTGGTGGTCGGGCAGCTCGGCGAGGGTGGCGCGGGCCCGCTGCAGTGCGCTGTTGACCGAGGCCACGGAGCTGTCAAGGACCTGGGCGGCCTCCGTGGCGGCCAGCTTGAGCACCTCGCACAGGATCAGCGCGGCGCGCTGCCTGGCGGGCAGGTGCTGCAGCGCGGTCACGAACGCGAGCCGCACCGAGTCCCGCATCGCGGCGATCTCCGCCGGGTCGCCATGCTCCGGCATGACCTTGACGTCCGGGATCGGGGTGACCCAGACGTCCTCGGTCGGCCACGGGCGCAGCAGCGACTCCAGCGGCGGCGACGAGGGCCCGAGGTCCATCGGCAGCGCGCGCCGCTTCTCGCCGCGCAGCGCGTCGAGGCATACGTTGGTGGCGATCTTGTAGAGCCAGGAGCGCAGGCTGGAGCGGCCCTCGAAGCTGTCGGCGTTCTTCCACGCGCGCAGCATCGTCTCCTGGACCGCGTCGTCGGCTTCGAACGCCGAGCCGAGCATCCGGTAGCAGTATCCGGTCAGCTCGCGGCGGTAGATCTCGAGGTCTGCTTGGGTTGCTGTAGCCGGCATAGTGCCACCCTACGCCGGGGGTCTGACATTTTGATCCTGAACGGGCCCGGCCTCCTCAGCAGGCAAAATGTCTTCCGTGCAGCGGGCGGCCGCTAAGTGAGCTCGAGCAGCAGCTCCGCGAGCTCCGCCGGGCGCTTGACCGGGATCATGTGGTCGGTGTCGATCTCCCGGTACCGCCACGCCGGGTCCGTCTTGGTGCGGTCGGCGGCCTGCCAGAACGGGTGGCTGCGGTCATCTTCCGGTGTGCGGGCGTCGGCGGTGGCCTTGATATACGTGCGCGTGAACGGGTATTCCTCGAGCGGCTGACGCAGCCGGACCGGCTCGGTGAAGCAGCCGACCGGATGCGGGGAGCGGCGGGCGAAGTGCCAGGCGGCTTCCGCGGCGTCGTCGAAGTTGCGGGCCATCGGGGGCACCAGCCATTCGCCTCCTGGCCCGATGGCGCTCGTGCCGTAGCCGGCGCCGGCGAGATCGTCCAGGGACTGGCCGTCCGCGGGCAGGAACGCGTCCAGGTAGACGAGGTGGCCGACCCGGTCGGCGATGTACTCGAGCGAGCCGGTGACGACCATGCCGCCGTAGGAGTAGCCGAGCAGCACGATGTCGCTCAGGTCCTCGTACAGCACTGTGTTGACCACGTCGGTGACGTGCGTGGTCAGGTTGACCTGCGGGCTGGCCAGGTGCACACGCTCGCCGATCCCGGTCAGGCTCGGCGTGAACACGTCGTGCCCCGCGGCGCGCAGCGGCCCGCGCACGGCGCGGAACCCGTATGAGCCGCCCCATGCCCCGTGCACCAGAACAAACGTCGTCATGCCGGGGACGTTAGACCGCTGGCGCGGGCGCGGCAATGTGCGCCCGGCCAAAATCTGGTGGTGTGTACCGTGATGTCCCGCCCGTCGCGGCACGCGATGCTGGCGGTGAGGCAACCGCCCGGGGTGCCGAGGGGGCCGCTCGCGGGGGGCGGGGCTACCCCGGGTGGGGCTACCCCGGGAGGTTTGCCTCGATCGCGCTGAGCACCTCAGGGTCGTCCGGCGTCGTCATCGGCCGGAACCGCGCCGCCACGCTGCCGTCCGGGCGCAGCAGGAACTTCTCGAAGTTCCACTGGATGTCGCCCGCCTCGCCGCCGGCGTCGGGGACCGCCGTCAGCTCGGTGTAGATCGGGTGCCGGCCGGGGCCGTTGACCTCGATCTTCTCGAACATCGGGAACGTCACGCCGTACGTCGCCGAGCAGAACTCGGCGATCTCTTCCGCGCTCCCCGGCTCCTGCCCGCCGAACTGGTTGCACGGGAAGCCGACGACGGAAAAGCCGCGGTCGGCCAGCCGCTCGTGCAGCGCCTCGAGGGCGGTGTACTGCGGGGTCAGCCCGCACTTGGATGCGACGTTCACCACGAGCAGTGTCGTGCCCGCGAACTCGCCGAGCGAGGATTCCTCGCCGGCCAGGGTGCTGACCGGAATGTCATAGATGCTCACGTCTCAACGGTACAGTCCGCCCACTGCGCCGGACACAGCACAGGTGCGCGCGAGCCTTACGTGTGTGATTCCGGGGCGTATGGCCCCGGAATCACACATCTAGACGGTGGAACCGAGCTGTGCGCCGGATCGGCCCGTCCTCCCGCATGGCCGCCCGACCTCGCTGGCCACATCAGCCACTCCTGTTTACCTTGCGCATGAAATGACCACTCTCCAAGTCGAGTGAGCGGTCACATATGGTCATTTCGTGCATAAAGTGCTGCGGAGTGCGCAAAGTCACCGGCCGGGCAGGCGGCGGCGCCAGCGCTCGGCGCGCTGGTCGGCCTGGATTTGCCGCACCACGTTGCGCCCGGGGATCCCGGTGACCCCGCCGCCCCCGTGCGTCCCCGAGCCCGCCTGGTACAGCCCGCGCACCGGCGTCCGCAGGTCCGCGTAGCCGGCCGCGGGCCGGGCGTGGAACAGCTGCCCGAGCGACAGCTCGCCGTGGAAGATGTTGCCGCCGACCAGGCCGTACTCCTCCTGCATCTCGTGCGGCCCGATGACCTGCCGGTGCAGCACCGAGCCGGTGAACCCGGGCGCGACGGCCTCGACCCGCGCGATCACCCGGTCCGCGTAATCCGCCACCGCGGCCTCGTCGGGCGCGTCCGCGTACGTGTGCGGTACCCACTGGGTGAACATCGACATCACGTGCTTGCCCGCGGGCGCCAGCGAGTCGTCGAACACCGACGGGATGCAGATGTCCGCGAACGGCAGCGTCGCGGGCTTGCCGGAAACGGCCTCCTGGAACGCGTTCTCCACGTCGTCGAGCGACTCCGACAGCACGATCGTGCCGCCGTGCACGGCCGGGTCGAACGCCGGGTGCGCGGTGAACACCGGCAGCTTGTCCAGCGCGAGGTTGATCTTGACCGTGCCGCTGCGCGTCTGCCAGTGCTCGATGTCCGCCGCGAAGCCGTCCGGCAGCTCCGCCCGGTCGAGCAGCCGCAGGAACGAGATCGCGGGATGCGCGGTGGTGACGACGCAGGAAGCGTCGATCTCCTCGCCGCTGGCCAGCGTCACCCCGGCGACCGTGCCGCCGTGCACACGGATCCGCGCCACCTCGGCGTCCGTCCTGACCGTCGCGCCGAACCGCTGGGCCGCCGCCGCGATGGCGGCGGCGACCGCGCCCATCCCGCCGCGCGGGAACCCCCAGGCGCCCGCCTGTCCGCCGGCCTCGCCGAGGTGATGGTGCAGCATCACGTACGCGGTGCCGGCGCTGCGCGGGCCCGCCCAGGTGCCGATGACCCCGGACACCGACAGCACGCCGCGCAGCGCGTCGCTTTCGAAGTACCGGTCGAGCAGATCGGCGATGGACCCGGTGAGCAGCCGGGTGATGTCGACCGCGCCCCGCACGTCGACCGCCCGCAGCCGCGCGGCGAGCCGCGCCTGGGCCGGAAGGTCGGCGGGCCGCCGCGACCCGAGCCGGGGCGGGACCTGTTCGAGCAGCGGCGCGAGGACCCGCGCCATGCCCGCCAGGTGCGCCTCGTACGCGTCGTAGGCGTCGACGTCACGCGAAGAGAAGCGCGCGATCTCCTCGTGCCGTTGGGCGGCGTCGGACGGCAGCCGCAGCGCCCGCCCGTCCCTGTGCGGCGCGAAGTACGGCCCCTGCGGGTAGACCGTCAGGTCGAGCCGCAGGTCACGAGCGATGTCCGGCGGCAGCAGGGACAGCACGTACGACAGCGACGTAACCGTGTACTCCGGTCCGAACGGATGCTCGCTCACCGACGCGCCGCCGATGACCCCGCGCCGCTCGAGCACCAGCGTGTCCAGCCCGGCCCGCGCCAGGTAGGCCGCCGCCACCAGTCCGTTATGCCCGCCGCCGATCACCACGGCGTCCCATTGCTTACCCATCGTCCCATTGTCGGTCCCCGGCCGGTCACCCCGGTACCGTTCGGAACATGGCGAGCGTTTTCGTAACGGGATCATCGGACGGTATCGGCCAGGAGACGGCGCGGCAGCTGGTCAGGGGCGGCCATCGGGTCGTGCTGCACGCCCGGGACGACGGCAGGGCCAAGGAGGCGGCCGTCGCGGTTCCGGAGGCGGCCGGCGTCGCCGTGGGCGACCTGTCGGTCATAGCGGGGATCCGGCAAACGGCGGCGTCCGCGAACGACCTCGGGCCCTACGACGCGGTCATCCACAACGCGGGCGTGGGCAGCGCGGCCGCGCGCCACCGGACCGCCGACGGCGGCGAGCGGATCTTCGCGGTGAACGTGCTCGGGCCGTACCTGCTCACGGCGCTGATGCCGCTGCCGGCCCGGCTGGTGTACCTCAGCTCGGGACTGGCGGCGGCCGGCCGGGTGGACCTGGACGACCCGCAATGGGAGCGCCGCCCCTGGAACGGCATGCAGGCGTACCGCGATTCCAAGCTCTACGACATCCTGCTCGCGTTCGCGGTAGCGCGCCGCCATCCGGAGCTGCGCTGCAACGCGGTCGACCCTGGCTGGATCAGGACCAAGATGGGCGGCGCGCACGCCACCGGCGAGCTTCCCGCCGGTGCGGACACTCAGGTATGGCTCGTCACGAGCGACGAGCCCGCCGCCGCGGTGACCGGCCGCTACCTCAAGTCGCGCCGCGAGCAGCGGGCGAACCCGGCGGCCTACGACACCGGCCTGCAGGACGCTCTGCTCGCCGCGTGCGCCGCCCTCACCGGCGTCCGGCTGACGTAGATCCGCACCGCGACATCACCTGACGGCTCGCGCCCTACTCGTCAGACTGGCCGGCGGCCCGCACTAGCCGCCGGCCGAGCGCCGTGACGGCCCGCCGGAGCTCGGCGCCGCCAAGCACCCGGTAGGAGGCCTCGATGGCGGCGAGCCGGCCGGCGTACCAGTCGGGGTTGTCGGTCGTCGCCCGGATCAGCGTCCGGTCGCCTTCGGCCGGCTCCAGCAGCCCCATGCTGCGCGGAACCCAGTACGACGTCTCCCGGACCGTGGCCTCGACGAGGACCTCGACGGGGTAGCGCCAGCCCTGGGACAGGTGCTCCTCAAGGACGCGCAGCGCGTCGAGGCCCGCGGGCGGCGTGAACTCCTCAGGCAGCGGCTCGGCCGCGGCGATCCGGTCGACGCGCAGCAC
>Ga0207699_10001420_pt1 | contig 11356 bp, 7 predicted proteins | sample LARL51metaG_FD_184344 | JGI IMG/M metagenome (GOLD analysis project Ga0207699, IMG submission 184344) | Corn, switchgrass and miscanthus rhizosphere microbial communities from Kellogg Biological Station, Michigan, USA - LAR L5-1 metaG... | ecosystem: Host-associated > Plants > Roots >...
TGATGATCTTGGTGAGCCAGTCGGAGATTTCCTCGACGCTCGTATTGCTCAACAGCCTGCTCTTGTCGCTGGGCGTCTGGATGGCTTCGGCGGCTGCCGGCGCGATGGCGGGCCGCTGCTGAAGAGAGCGCGGAATTCCGAACAGGAAGCCCAGAAGCGCTCCGACCATCGTCGCTGCAGTCGCCACTGCGAGGCTGACGCCCCACATCAGAAAGGCAGAAGCAATGATCGTGTCGGAATCGATGCCTATCGCAAAGCCGACCAGAAAAATGACGACACCGAGAAAGCAATAGAACCTTCTGGCAAAGGTCTCGATCGGCTGCAATCGCGCAAGCACGGCCTGAACGTATTCGGTGTCCGCCGCAGATGGATTTCCAGGCTGTAGAGCCATTGCACGCCCCCCTGACCAACGACGCGATCCAGGCCTGCTGTTGCGCAAATCCGCAACCTAAAAGCGTATACCTGTTTTAATGAGGCGTACAGACGCTCGGTCCGCGGGTCGTGACCGGACAACATGGCCGACCGGGGAGACGCGATATTCCCGCGCCTACTCCACCTTGATGTTCGCAGCCTTGATGATCGGCCACCAGCGATCGGCCTCGGCCTTCTGGAAAGCGCGCAACGCTTCCGGCGATTGCTGATCGAGGGCCGTGATCTGGATGCCCAGCTCGTCGAAGCGCTGCTTGACCTTGGGATCGGCCAGGATCTCGCTCATCGTGCCGTTGAGCTTGGCGATGATGTCCTTCGGCGTGCCCTTCGGCACCCAGAGCCCATACCAGAGCGAGGTGAAGAAGCCGGGCAGTCCCGCCTCGTCGGCGGTCGGAATGTTCGGCGCCGATGCAAGCCGCGTCTTGCCGGTGATGGCGAACGGCTTGACGCTGCCTGCACCGATCAGCGCCTTGAAGTTTGACGACGGCTCGATCATGAAGTCGATCTGCTCGGCGAGCAGGTCCTGCATGGCCGGCGCGTTGCCGCGATAGGGCACGAACTGAAACTTGGTTCCTGTCTCCTTCTGAAACGAGATTCCCGTGAGATGGCCGGTAGCGCCGACGCCGGCGATGCCAACCGACGCCTTGTCGGGATTGGCCTTCAGCCAGGCGATCAATCCTTTCAGGTCATCCGCGGGCAAGCTCTTCTTGCCGACGATCAGCAGCGGCTCGCTGCCGATCTCGATGATGGGCTCGAGGTCCTTCAACAGATCGAACTGCAGGGCATAGAGGCCGCCCGTCAGCATATGCGTCGTCGAGGTGCCGATGCTCAGCGTATAGCCGTCGCCCGCGGCACGCACCGCGCGCGCAACGCCGAGGCTGCCCGCGGCGCCTCCGACATTCTCGATGACGACAGGCTGCCCTAAAATTGCCCGCATCTTTTCCCCAAGGAACCGCGCGACCGTGTCGGTGGCGCCGCCTGCGGGAAACGGCACGATCATGCTGATCGGCCGGGTCGGATAATCCTGCGCGCAACAGGCCGCGCTCCATCCAAAGCCGACAAAAGCAGCCACGATCAGCTGCAAAACGCGATGCATGCGCCATCCTCCCCAAAATTTGATGCCCCGCGGACGCTGACCGGGTACGCCTGCGACACTGGCCATGCGCTCGGGATAAGCTATTCTAAGCTCTTCACAATCCCGTCACGCTGCATGTAGTATGTCAATAGAAGCTGCTTCGCAGCCGATACGGGAGTCAGGAGCGTTATTTGAACGCACATGTCTCGCAAGGCGGTTGGCCGGTGCTGGTGCTGAACGCGGATTTCCGGCCGCTGAGTTATTACCCGCTGTCGCTCTGGTCCTGGCAGGACGCGATCAAGGCGGTGTTTCTCGATCGCGTCAACATCGTCGAGCATTACGACCGGGCGGTGCGCAGCCCTTCCTTCGAAATGCAGCTGCCGAGCGTCGTCTCGCTCAAATCCTTCGTCAAGCCGACCACCCACCCGGCGTTCACCCGCTTCAACGTCTTCCTGCGCGATCGTTTCGCCTGCCAGTATTGCCTGTCGGGTGACGACCTCACCTTCGACCATATCATCCCGCGCAGCAAAGGCGGCCAGACCACTTGGGAAAACGTTGTCGCCGCCTGCTCTCCCTGCAATCTGAGAAAGGGCAACATGACGCCGCAACAGGCAAAGATGTTCCCCAGGCAGGCCCCCTTCGCACCGAGCGTCCATCAACTGCATCGGAACGGCCGGCTGTTCCCGCCGAACTACCTGCACGACAGCTGGCTCGACTATCTCTATTGGGACACCGAGCTCGATCCGTAGAAGATCGTTCGTCGCGCGGCTTTCTGTACGGAACCCACAAGCGTGTCAAAGCGCAGCGGCGACCGGGTCGGCCGCTTCGCGTGGCGCGTCCTCAGGATCGGACCGCGGCTCGCCTACATCATTCCGATGGGCGAGCCGCAGTTCAGAGCCTTCAACAACGGACGGGCACGCGGGACACACCCACATGGCGATGCCAGCGCGTCATTCGCCAGCGTGAAACCCAACCGCGCCGGCACGAGCGGTGAGCACCATGCACCTGCTCAACCAAGCTCAACGTCGCGTTGGCGTCAATTATAGCAACCGCTCCATGGCTGAGCGGCGCCGCGCCGCTGACGTTTGTGACAAGGACGAGTGCGACCGCAGCGCCTAAGGTCGCCAAGTGATTCAACCTTGTCGTTCCCACATTCTTATTTGCTTCTGAACCGCACTCGGCCTTTGCCCCGGTCGGAAAAGCGATCACGACAGGCTCGCTCATTTGTCGTTCTCCCTGAAATCTTGAACGCGAAAGCCAGACTGCGCACATCTTGCAGAGCAAGTTATTCTGCAGACACTCGCAGGCCGGCTACAGGTCGCCGCGGCATTTCCGTGTAGCAGCGCAATCCAGGACGACCAGGGCCAGACCCTTGAGGCGACTGACCAGCAACATCCATGTCGCGGTCGATACCGAGGAGGTTGACTTAGATCAAAGGCCTTCTGCGGGTACAATTGACTCGATTGCGCACCAAGGGAATGTGCTAAAGCACGATCCGGAAAAGTGTGCAGCGGTTTTCCGAAAAGATGATGCTCAATCAAAGAGGTAAAGCGCGATGACGGTTCAACCTGATCTCATCGCGCTTTAGTTGGTTGCAAGTGTCTCGCTATTGAGTAGCTTTGCGTTCCGAGAGGAGCACCTACCAATGACACTTTGGATTTTGATGGCTCTCGCGACGGTTGCCTTGATGGCGATCTCTGAGGAAATGGCCCGAACCCGAGGACGCTCGGTTAAAGCGTGGGTCTGGTTTGCCGCAATCACCGGACCTCTGCCGCTGGGACCACTTGCGCTGCATGCGCTGGGCAACAGGCGGTGAGGCGACGCCTTCGATGATCGACAAGAACCCTTTGGTTACCTCCGCTTGACAGTTCCTCGGGTCGAACCTTGACCCTCACGCCTTCTGCAGCGCCAGCGTGACACCGCCGAGCGTCAGCACCATCGCCGCGACCTCGCGCAGGCCCAGCGGCTCGCCGAGAATGATCCCGGCGGAGACCACGCCGATCGCGGGGACGAGCAGCAAGCCGGTCGAAGCGGATGTCGGCGGCAGACGGCGTAATGTCTCGAACCAGGTGAGATAACAAATGCCCATCGACATCAGCGTCATGTAGACGAAACAGCTCACCCCCAAAGGCGTGATCGCGGCGTAGTTCGGGTGCTCGAAGACCACGCCGATGATCAGCATTGCCAGACAACCAAGGCCGACCTGCCACACGACGACCACAAGAGGCGACATCGGCAGCGGCTTGCGGTTCACCACATTGCCGAGCGCGAACAGGATGGCACAGGACAGCGCGAGCGCAATGCCCGACAGCTTGCCGGCGCCAAACGCGAACCCGTTCCCGCTCAACAGGAGCACAACACCGGTGACACCGAGCACCAGCGCCGCGACGTCCCGGATCGTCGGCCGCACGTGCAGAAACGGCCAGGCGAACAGCATCGCCCAGATCGGCATCGTATAAACGATCAATGCGCCCTCGCCGACGGTGACGAATTTCATCGCCACCGTGCTAAAGCCCATCCAGACGAACACGTTGGTGAAGGACGCGAACAGCAGCCGCGGGATCGCAACAGGCGGCACGGCAAGCGATTGCCGCTGGCTGAGCGCCAGCGCGGCCAGAATGAGCGATGCGCAGATGCCGGCAAGGCCGCGGGCGAACAGGGGCGGCCACTGCTGCAGCAACAACTTCATCAGCGGCCAGTTCAGCGCCCATCCGAAGGCCGTCACGCCAAGACAGAGAAAGCCGATCGATCTGTCGCGCTGCGTCTCATCCATCGCTTGCGCTTAGCAGGCGAGCGGCGCGCGCTCCACCTCTAGCGATGCATGCGGGAGTGCAAGAACGCGTCATGTCCACGTGAACTCCAACCCGCAAACATGCGGGGTACATGTGGCCACCGAAAGCGATTCCTTGAGGCGAAGGAAGCTTAGATCGATGCAAGATGCACGCCGCATAGTGCGGACTATCCGCTTCCGCGGGCCAATTGTGCTGGCATGCCACGTCGAACGCATGGACGCCGCGTCCATTGTGAGTCACAACAACCCCCAAACGGATGACGCGCGGCATGAACCTGCCGCGCCACACAACACGGCGACAAACAGCCGGAGAGCGGAGGACGACGATGCTGATCCCGATGGGCGACGTGCCGCGCTGGTATGCCGAGCGCAAGCCAAAGGACACGATCGCGATCAGTCATGGCACCGACACGCTGACATGGGAGCAACTTGAGCGCGGCGCCAACCGGCGTGCCCGCGCCTTCGCGGCGAAGGGCGTCAAGCCCGGCGATTTCGTCGCGATGGGCCTGCCGAACGGCAATGTTTTCTTCGAGACCAGCTTCGCGGTGTGGAAGCTCGGCGCGACGCCAACGTCGCTGTCGTGGCGATTGCCGCGCGGTGAGGCTGCCGCAGTGCTCGACGTGCTCAAACCTGCGCTCGTAGTCGGCGGCGAGGCCGACTGGAATGCACCGAATGCACTGCCCGCCGATTTCGCGCCCGAAGGTTTTTCCGACGAGCCGGTGACCAGCCCGGTCGCCCGCTACTGGAAGGCGATGACGAGCGGCGGCTCGACCGGCCGGCCCAAGGTGATCCTCGATCACCAGCCTGCGGTGGTCGACACCACCGCCGCGCCGACACTTGGCATCCCGCAAGGCGCGTCCCTGCTCAATCCCGGTCCGCTCTATCACAACGCGCCGTTCATCGTGTCGCATCTCTGCCTGTTCGCGGGCGGACGGCTGACCGGCATGGTGAAGTTCGACGCGCAGGAGACGCTGCGCCTGATCGAAGAAAACCGCGTGCAATGGGTCAATTTCGTGCCGACCATGATGCATCGGATCTGGGCGCTGCCCGACGAGGTACGCAACGGTTACGACCTGTCGAGCCTCGAGATCGTCTTTCACATGGCCGCGCCGATGCCGCCCTGGCTGAAGGAGAAGTGGATCGAGTGGCTCGGACCCGAGCGGATCTACGAACTCTACGGGGGCACCGAACGGCAGGGCCGCACCGTCATCTCGGGCGTCGAATGGCTCGCGCATAAAGGCTCGGTCGGCAAGATCGACGACGCCTGCGCGCTGCGCATCATCGGCCCCGACGGCAACGACGTCGCGCCCGGCGAGACCGGCGAGATCTATTTTCTTCCCGCCGACGGGCCCGGCAGCACCTATCACTATCTCGGCGCCGAGCCGAAGCGCCGCACGGACGGCTGGGAATCGCTCGGCGACATTGGCCGGCTCGATGCCGACGGCTATCTCTATCTCGGCGATCGGCTCGCCGACATGATCCTGCGCGGCGGCGCCAACATCTATCCGGCCGAGGTGGAGGCTGCAGTAAGCGCGCATCCCAAGGTCCGCTCCTGCGTCGTGGTCGGCCTGCCTGATCCAGAGCTTGGACAGCGCGTGCATGCCATACTCGAACTTGATGAGGCGACCGACGCGCGAGCGGTCGCTGACGCGATGGCCGACTTCCTCGCCGACAGGCTCAGCCGCTACAAGCATCCCGAAAGTTTCGAGATCGTCAGCGTCAGTCTGCGCGACGATTCCGGCAAGGTTCGCCGCACCCTGCTGCGCGATGAACGCGCGGTCTGGCTGAAGGAGCGGCGCGCATTCCAGATCATCCCGTCTCGCGTATATGAAAAGACGCAATGAACTCATCGCCCCGAAGCGAACTCAAGCTTTCCTGAGCCAGGGGAGGTCCGGGATCGTTGGATCAGAGCCTCTTCCGACGTGGAATAATGCGACATTGTGGAGACGCTGAATAGGCGACGCGCCGCAGCTCGTGGCCGGGCCATCCCAAAATACCCCTCGCCGCATCTGACTGTCGCCATATCCACGGCCATCTTGCACGTTAGCAGAGAAATCCGCTGCGCAGGCGCGACGTCACGCGATAGTGTCGTGTCCTGGTAACAAGGACAAACGAAATGAATGTCGGGTCCTGGCTCGGCAGTCTCGGCCTCGATCAATACGAAGACCTGTTTCGTGAACACGAGATCGAAGCCGACATATTGCCGGAGCTGACCGATCAGCATCTCAAGGACCTTGGTGTACCGCTCGGACACCGGTTGCGACTGTTGCGCGCGATTCGCGAACTCGCCATCGGGACGCAGCCGGACGCTAACGCCCGGCCGCAGAACAATCCCGAACGGCGGCAGCTCACCCTCATGTTCTGCGACCTTGTCGGTTCGACCGCGCTGACGGCGCAACGCGACCCTGAGGACATGGCAGACCTGATCCGCGCGTTTCAGGGCGCCGTTACGACCGCGATCGCCCGTTTCGAGGGCCATGTCGCCAAATGGATGGGCGACGCAGCCATGGTCTTTTTCGGCTACCCTCGCGCGCATGAGGACGATGCCGAGCGCGCAACGCGCGCGGCCATCGCGCTGATCGAGGCCGTCGCGCAGCTGGGGCGCGAACACGGCGCGACGCTTCGAGTTCGGATTGGCATCGCAACCGGCCTTGTCGTGGTCGGCGAAGGCGAGACGCAGATGCGCGGGCTCGTCGGAGACACCCCGGATCTCGCGATGCGGCTGCAGGCGCTCGCCGAGCCCGACACAATCGTGGTTTCGGAAGCAACGCGACGGCTGCTCGGCAAGACCTTCAAGATGAAGGAGCTGGAACCGCGGGCGCTCGGAGGCATCGATGCGCCGGTCGCAGCCTGGCTGATCCTGGCCGAGCGGGAGAATGTCAGCCGGTTCGAGGCGTCGCGTTCGGAGACCCTGACGCCTTTCGTCGGCAGAGACGCGGAGATCGCCCTCTTGGTCGAACGCTGGCAACGCGCGGCCAAGGCTGAAGGCCAGGTCGCCGTGCTGTCGGGAGAGGCCGGCATCGGCAAATCACGTGTTCTCGCAACGCTGCGGGAGCGGATCGGCGAGCAAAGCTACCTCCCATTGCGCTATCAATGCTCGCCGCATCACGTCAACGACGCATTCCATCCCGTGATCGGCCAGATCTGGTTCGCGGCAGGCTTCGTCAGCGGCGAGGCCGCCGGCAGCCGCCTCGCCAAATTGGAGAAGATGATCGAGAGCACCGGCCTCTCCAGCGCCGACATCGTGCCGTTCGTCGGTTCGCTGCTGAGCCTGCCGACGGGCGGGCGCTACCCCGCGCTCGAACTGGCTCCGAACGAGCTGAAGGAGCGCATGATGGCCGCCCTACTGGCGATGACGGCGGGCGCGGCCAGGCAAATGCCGCTCCTGATGATCGTCGAAGACGCTCATTGGATCGATCCGACATCGCTCGACCTGACCACCCGGATGATCGAGCGCATGCGTGATCTGCCGATAATGATGGTGATCACGTGCCGCCCTGAATTCACATCGCCCTGGAGCGGCGACAACGTCACGACCGTCACGTTGAACCGGCTCGACCGGCAGCAAGCGGAAGCGATGGTCGATCGTATGACGGCCGGCAAGAAGCTGCCGCCCGAAGTGCTTGAACAGATTTTGGCAAAGACCGACGGCGTTCCGTTGTTCATGGAGGAGCTGACAAAGAGCGTCCTGGAATCCGGGCTCGTGCGGGAGAAGAGCGGCGCGTATGTCCTGGCCTCAGCGCTGACGCCGCTCGCGATCCCGTCGACCTTGCAGGATTCGCTGACGGCGCGGCTGGATCGCCTGTCGCCGGTCAAGGAGACGGCTCAGATCGGCGCAGCCATTGGACGCGAGTTCTCGCGCGCCTTGCTGGAAGCCATATCGCCGATCAAAGGGGCGGCGCTCGACGATGCGTTGCATCAGTTGATCGAAGCGGAACTGATCCACGTTCGCGGTGCGCCGCCCAAGGCAAGCTACGTGTTCAAGCACGCGCTGGTCCAGGATACGGCCTATGGCTCGCTGCTGCGCAGCCGCCGCCAACGCATTCATGCTCATATCGCCTGGGCGCTCAAGCAACGCCTGACGGACGAAGAATATGCGCCCGCCACCATCGCACACCATTACACCGAAGCCGGCCTCGCCGAGCAGGCGGCGCGAAGCTGGCTTTCCGCGGCGGAGCTCGCATTGTCGCAGTCGGCGCCGGTCGAAGCCGAACGTCACGCCAGCACTGGGCTCGCCCTGATTCCGAGCATCGAACCCAACGGCGAACGCGACGGGCTCGAACTTGCCTTGCTGGTCGCCCGTGCCAACGCGCTGGTGCCGCTGAAGAGCATTTCCGCGCCCGAGACGTTCGCGGCGCTGATGGCGGCGAAACAGCTTGTCGACAGGGGTATCGGCACCGACCTGCAGCGCGTTTCGGTCCTCTATGGGCTTTGCTCGTCATCGACGCTGATGGCTAGTCTGGAGCAGGCGCTCGACTTCGCGCATCAGATCATCGAGCTGGCGGATCTGCAGAACAATCCGGCCTATCAACTGGTCGGACATCGCCAGCTCGGAACGCTGCAATTCTATGCCGGCAATCTTCGCGACGCGCTGGCCAACCTGCAGAAGGGCAGCACCTACCGTGACCAAAGGCGGCAAAAGACGCTGAGCTATCGCTTCGGATGGGATCAGGGCCTTGCCACCCTTTCGTTCGAGGTCCTGGTGCGGCTGTCGCTCGGACTGCTCGACAGCGCGGCGCGATTGAGCGAACAGGTGCTGATCGAAATCGAGAGCCACGGTCATGCCGCCACGATCGCATCGGCAAGATTTTGCGTGACCGTGTGGCCGCAGTTTGCGCTGCGGGACGTCGAGACGCTGGAACGCGACGGAGCCGAACTCGCCGCCTATTGTGCGGAGAAGAAAGTCGAGCAGATCCGGCTGCTGGCCGGCCTTCTCAGTGCCTGCGCCGGCGCGATGCGCGAACCGACCGCGAGGCGGATCGACTTCATCCGCAGGGCCCTCGTCGCACTAAGGCAGTCCGGCGGCAATACCGGCAATTCGATCATGCTGTCCAACATCGCCGAGGCCTTCCTCATGGTGGGAGATCTGGCCGGCGCCGAGGGGGCGCTACAGAACGGATTTGCTTTCGTCGAGCAATCCGGGGAACGGTATTGGCTCGCCGATCTGCACCGGCTCAGCGGCCATGTCGCGCTCAGGAAGCACCAGCGCGACCGCGAGCGCGCAGAGGCCTGCTTCGTCAAGGCAATCGAGGTCGCAAGGAGCCAAGAGGCACGTCTGCTCGAATTGCGCGCGGCCACCGACCTTGCCCGGCTCCGGCTCCGCACCACATCGAACGACGATGTTCGCGGCCTGATCGAACCGGTCCTCGCCATGATCGAAGGCGGCGAGACCACGCGCGATGTCCGCGATGCGCGCGCCTTGCTTGCCGAGCTCGACTAAAGCGCGAGCTTTGAATAGTCACCGCGCTTTGGGCTTCTCCGGATCATGCGCCGGAGCGACGCCTACGCCACAACGGTTGTGCGAGTGCCGATTCGCCTCCTCTCCAACAGAACTGGTGCGCACCCGGTCAAAGGTGGTAGATTGGCGTTGTGAATACCGGTCCGGTAACGAGAAGCTCGGCGCCGGAAACCTGCCACGGATCTGCGCCGTTTCTGCGCCGATCGAAAAGGAGAGCCGCCATGCCCTCTGTCACCGAGTGGAAAGTGCCGTCTGCCTTTCAGCCTCGCCCTGGCGACTATGGTTTCGATCTCGATCGAGCGCTTGCCTCAGTGGTCGGCCTGCATTCCCTCGTCCCGGCCGATGCCTTCACCGCGGAGACGCTGGGCACCGAGCGTGCCGGCAACGGCGTCGTGATCGACAACGACCTGATCCTGACGATCGGCTATCTGATCACGGAGGCCGAGACGGTGTGGTTGCATCTTTCCGACGGTCGGGTGATGCCAGGCCACGCGCTGGGTTTCGATGCCGTCACGGGTTTCGGACTTGTGCAGGCGCTGGGTCGCATGGACGTCAATCCCCTGCCGATCGGCTCTTCCGCGGCGACGAAAATCGGCGATCAGGTGGTGGTCGGCGGCGCCGGTGGACGCACACGTTCAGTGGCGAGCCACATCGCCGCCAAGCAGGAGTTCGCCGGCTACTGGGAATATCTTCTGGATGAAGCGATCTTCACCTATCCCGCGCATCCAAACTGGGGCGGCACCGGCCTGATCTCCGGCAAAGGCGAGCTCATCGGCATCGGATCGCTGCAGCTCGAGCGGGAACGGGCCGGCAAGGCCGAACATGTCAATATGATCGTGCCGATCGACCTGCTTCATCCCGTCCTCGATGACCTGCGCAGCTTCGGCCGTGTCAACCGGCCGCCGCGCCCCTGGCTCGGAATGTACTCGACCGAAATCGATAATCGCGTCGTGGTCATCGGCATTTCCAACAACGGTCCCGCAGCGCGCGCCGAACTGAAGGCTGGCGATGTCATTCTCGCCGTCAAGGGCGAGCGGATCACGAGCCAAAGCGCATTCTATCACAAGCTCTGGTCCCTCGGGCCGGCCGGCGTCGACGTCCCGCTCACCGTCCATCACGAAGGCGTCACTTTCGACGTGGTGCTCGCCTCGACGGACCGTGCCAAGCTGCTCAAAGGACCGATGTTGCACTAGGCAAGGCTTTCATCAAGAAAGGCTGTTTTCATCAAGACTGCATTGGTTTCGACAATTGCATTCGTCATCGAACGTTGCAGCAATAGCGGGACGTTGCATCAATCCAAAAGCGGGAGCGCGCCATGAGCGAGGCCGTGGTGGACGACATCGTGGCCGTGCTGCCGCCGCTGTTGCAATCGCTTGACGCGCTTGCCTTCGTCGCGCGCCATCTGAACCCGCCGGATTTCGACCGTGTCATGGACTCCGTCGGCACACCGGACGATAGTTTGCGGTCAGCCTGCACGCGGCTCGGCGAATGGCCTGAGCAGTTCGCCGACGTTCGCGCGGCGCTCATAACCGCGAGCGATGCGGCGCTGGCAGCTTTCGACGGCCTGCGCACGGTGCAGCATGGTCATGGCGATCTGGTCGCG
>Ga0207699_10001425_pt1 | contig 11339 bp, 9 predicted proteins | sample LARL51metaG_FD_184344 | JGI IMG/M metagenome (GOLD analysis project Ga0207699, IMG submission 184344) | Corn, switchgrass and miscanthus rhizosphere microbial communities from Kellogg Biological Station, Michigan, USA - LAR L5-1 metaG... | ecosystem: Host-associated > Plants > Roots >...
CGGTGCCCCACCACGCTCACGGCCGCGGTGGTCGTGAAGGTGGTCGCGGCGTTCGCGCCGGCGCGCCACACCTGACCCCAGGGCGTGAGCCCGCCGAAGATGGTCCGGCCGCGGACCGATGGACTGCCGTACGTGACGGTGATGGTGCCGCCGCCGAAGGCCACGGTCGTCGTCTCCCGCGGCGACAGGATGGGGATGGACCGGCTGGCAAACTTCGGTCCGGCCGTGGCCAGATCGAGCTCACGGACTCGCTCCCAGTCGTACTTCTCCGTCGTCAGTTGTCCCGAAATGCGAGTCAGGCGGCCCGCGCTGTCCAGCACGCCGACGAAGGGTCCGACGATGGGGCCCAGATACATCCGCACCGAGTCCTTCCCCACGCGCTTCACCGACAGGGTGACGGGATTGCCGTTCGTCATCGTTACGCCGGTGAGGGTGACCGAATCGCCGGGTACGCCCCGCACGAGGTCTTCGAGGGGGCCGACGGCCGGAAAGAGGTACGGCACCCCCGATCCGGTGGATCTGGTCTCCGCGGGCACATTGGGAGCGCCGCCGATGTTGTGGGTCACCAGCTCATAGGCGGACCCGCCGGTGGCGTACGTCACCGTGTAGATGCGGTGCAGGGCAATGGGGGAGCGCGTGACGATCTCGCCGCGAAGCCCCGTGGCGGTTCGCGCATAGGTCTCGAGGGCTACGGTATCGGTTCCGAGCCGTGCCACCCAGGCCCCCTGGTCCTGCGCCGCGAGGGTCGCGGCGCAGAGTCCGAGGGCGGCGAGTCCGAAGCGGAGCATCACGAGACCTTGATCGAGTTGACCTTGTCGTTCTGCTTGATCTTGTTGACCACGTCCATCCCCTTCGTCACTTGACCGAACACCGTGTGCACGCCGTCCAGATGCCTTTGGGGAGCGTGACAAATGAAAAATTGCGAGCCGCCGGTGTCCTTCCCCGCGTGCGCCATGGACAGCGTCCCGGCCACGTGCTTGTGCTTGTTGAGATGGGTTTCGCACTTGATGGTGTATCCGGGCCCGCCGGTTCCGACGCGTCCCTTGCCCGTCTTGGAATAGGGATCGCCGCCTTGAATCATGAAGTTCGGAATCACGCGGTGGAACGCGGTCCCGTCATAGAATCCTTCCTTCGCCAGTTTTTCGAAGTTGGCGACCGTGCCGGGGACTTCATCGGAGAAGAGCTCGAGCTCAATGACGCCCTGAACGGTGTCGATCACGGCCTTGGTGGCTGCCATCACTGCTCCAGTGCGAGGTTGTCGTCGACCTGCTTCACGGTTTTCATCCCTACAATCACGACACCCACGTCGGGGTTGTCCAGCACGAAACGCAAAGCCAGCTGGGACGGTGAGACCCGGGACTGTTGGGCGAGCTCGCGGACCCGGGCGCCCAGGGCCGCCATCTTCGTCACGTACGGCCGGGGCATGCGGGCGCGGATGTCTCCGGCTGGCCAGGTCGCGTCGGGTCCATAGGCGCCTGCCAGGAACCCGTTGGCCAACGGCTCCCGGGCAATGACGCCCACGTTGGCGGCCCGGGCGGCGGCCAGGAGGCCGTCCTCAGGTTCCCGGCGGGCGATGTTGTACACGACCTGGATGGTGTCGGGCATGGTCGCCTGTACGGCGGCCAACCCTTCTTCGGGCGGATGAATCGACACGCCATACGACCGGATCTTGCCTTCGTGCTTCAACTCTTCGAGCACGCCATAGGTGTCCATGGCGGCGATGAGATTCAGCGGCGGGTTGTGCAGCTGGAGCAGGTCCACATAGTCGGTCTTCAGCCGGCGCAGGCTTTGCTCGAGGGCGAAGCGGATGTAGTCCGGCGTGAACGTAGAATCGTGCGTGACGGGAAGGGGCGCATCGGGCGGGATGGCCGTGAACGGCGTGCCCGTCATTTCGGCGATCCGGTCCCGCAAGAGGTCGTGGACGCCCCGGTTGTAAAAATTGCCGCCGACCTTGGTGGCGATGACGACCTTCGGCCGGATGCCGGCCAGCGCTTCGCCCAGCACCTCTTCGCTGTGTCCGTGTCCGTACACGTCGGCGGTGTCGAAGAACGTACAGCCCAGGTCGAGGGCGCGCCGGATGGCCCGCCGGGACTCGGCATCATCGGTGGGGCCGTACGAGTTGCCGTACTGGTTGCCGCCGATGGCCCAGCCACCGAACCCGATCTCGGACACCGCGATGCCGGTGCGCCCCAGGATGCGCTTGTTCATGCCACCAGCTCGGCGAGCGCTGTCCGGGTCTCCACGGGAAGCGAGCAGGTCGTTCCGACGCACACGGTGGCCTGAGGCCGGTCCGCCGGGCGCCTGATGACCACGCGGCGCGGGCGCCAGGTCTGCAACGCCGTGAGGTGCATGGCGCAGGCTTCGCCCGGGCCCAGAGGTCCCGCGACCTCGATTCGCGTGACCGGATGGAGCGCCCAGTCGATGGCCTTGAGCAGCGTAGCGCCATGCAGGCCGAGCTGGCCCGCCGCGCCGGCAAACGTCGTCACCTGGCGGTCCAGGCGCTCTCGCCAGCGCGAATCGTCGCTGATCGCCGCGAGCCGGGCGAGCACCAGCGCCGCGACGCCGTTCCCCGACGGTGCCGGCGCGTCCTGGGCGGGCTTGCCGCGGACCGCGAGATACGCACCGTCACCCGCCGACCTGATGTCCCAGTAGCCGCCCGCCGGGTCCCCGTGCGCCCTTTCCACGTGCTCCATGACGGTGACGGCGCGCTCGAGCCATGCCGGTTCACCGGTAGCCTCGAACGCGTCCACGAAGGCGGACGCCGATTGGACCTGGTCGTCGAGCATGCCCGCCGGGGCGCTGCGGCCGATGACGCGGGACATCCCCGTGTCTTCGTGCCACCCCTCGCGCCAGAGCCGCTCGAGGCACGCGAGTGCCAGCGCGTTGCATTCGGGGCGGTCGAGCACCGCGCCGGCCTGCAGGAACGCCCCCGCCAGCATCGCGTTCCACGACGTGTAGGGTGTCCGGTCCACGAACGGCGAGGTCCGCTGATCGCGCGCCTGCTTGAGGCGGGCCAGCGCGCTCCCGAGCACCGGACGCTCGGCGTCCAGGGGCGCGATCCGCCGCCAGAGGACGTTCTTCGCGGGGTTCACGTGCATCTCGCCCCGCTCTCCGATGTCGAAGACCTTCGCCGCCACGTCGAACTCGGGGGCGGAAAGCGCGGCTTTGGCTTCCGCCACGGTCCAGGTCCAGTAGTCCCCGTCGTCGCCGAACGTCGTGTCCGCGTCTTGAGATCCGAAAAAGACCCCGCGTGCCGGATCGGACAGGACGGCCAGGACCCAATCGACGATGCCCGAAGCCGCTTCCCGGAGGATCGGTGTTCCCAGCGCCGAGTGCGCCGCACAGTAGGCGCGCAGGAGCTCGGCGTTGTCGGTGGCCATCTTCTCGAAGTGGGGGACGATCCAGCGCTCGTCCACCGTGTACCGGTGGAAGCCGCCGCCCAGGTGGTCCCGGATGCCGCCGCGCGCCATCCCCTCCAAGGTCTTGCTGACGACTTCGCGTGGCCAGTCTTCCCGCGTGTCCCACCAGCGCGCCAGCAGAAACTCGCAGGCACCGGGGTGAGGGAACTTGGGTGCGCTTCCGAACCCGCCGTACCGGACGTCGAACAGCCGGGCCATCTGATCGGCGCCCGTGAGGAGGATGCCCTCGGTCACTTCGCCCCGGCCGCTCTCGTCCAATGCGCCGCCCAGACGATCGGCCAGGTCCTTCGCGTTCTTCAGGAGCTTCTCACGGTCTTCGCGATAGCGACGCGCGATTTCGGCCAGGGTGGTCCGGAATCCAGGTCGCCCGTACGAGTTCTGATCGGGCGGGAAGTAGGTGCCGCCGTAGAACACGCGTCCCTCGGGATCCAGGAACGCGGTGAGGGGCCAGCCACCCTGACCGGAGATGGCCTGGACCGCGCGCTGGTACCGGGCGTCCACGTCGGGGCGCTCGTCCCGGTCCACCTTCACGCAGACGAATTCCCGGTTCAGGAGCTCCGCCACGGCGGGATCTTCGTACGACTCGCCGTCCATCACGTGGCACCAGTGGCACCAGACGGCGCCGATGTCGAGGAGGATCGGACGGTCTTCCGTGCGAGCGCGCGCGAACGCGCCGTCGCCCCACGGCTCCCAGTGCACGGGCTGGTGGGCGGCCGACTTGAGGTACGCCGATGCCTCGGAGCCCAGGAGATTCGGCACTACGACTCGAGGAACCGCACGGCGGTCCGGGACAGGAGCTCGACGCCGATGGCGAGCGCGCTCTCGTCGATGTCGAAGGTGGGGCTGTGGTGCGGGGACGCCTGGCGGCCCGGTGTGGCGGAGCCGACGAAGGCGAAACAGCCCGGCACGTTGGCCAGGAAGAAGGACATGTCTTCACCGCCCATCGTCCGGACATCGGCGCGGACGTTCTTGGCGCCGACGATCTCTGCGGCCACCTCCCGCATCAGGCCGGCCATCGCCGGGTCGTTGATGAGCGGCCTGGTGTGCCGGCGGAAACGCACGTCGGCGCCCGCGCCAAAGGCGGCGGCGACGCCCGTCGCGATGTCCTCGACCAGCTTCGGCGCTTCTTCCCAGAGGCGTCCACCGAACGTCCGGACCGTGCCGCGGAGCTCGGCGGTGCCGGGGATGACGTTGAAGGCGTGACCCGCCGATATCTGCGTGACCGACAACACACCCTCTTCGAACGGGTCCCGGCGCCGGGAGATCAGACTCTGGAGCGCCGTGATCACGTGCGCCGCGGCCAGCACCGGGTCGACGGTCTGATGGGGCGCGGCGGCGTGGCCGCCGCGACCGGCAATCGTGATCTCGAACTCGTCGACCGACGCCATGACCGGTCCCGGCATGATCCCGATCGTGCCCGCCGGAATGTCGTTCCAGAGATGAAGGCCGAACGCGGCGTCGACCGTGGGATGCTCGAGGACGCCCGCGCGGATCATGGCCTGCGCTCCATCCGAAATTTCCTCGGCCGGCTGGAACGCGAACTTCACGGTGCCGGGCAGGGCGGCGGCGCCGAGCCGGCGGGCGACCTCGAGTCCGATCGCCACGTGCCCGTCGTGACCGCAGGCGTGCATTTTCCCCGGGTGGCGGGACTTGTAGGGGACCTCATTCGCCTCCTGCACCGGAAGCGCGTCCATGTCGGCCCGGAGCAGGACGCAGCGGCCCCCCGACCCCCGGACCCCGACGACGCCCGTGTTCCCGACTCCCGTCGTCACCTGGTAGCCTGATGCCTGGAGCCGCTCCGCGACCAGCGTGCTGGTCCGGGATTCCTGGTTGCCCAGCTCCGGATGCTGGTGGAGGTCGCGGCGCGTGGCGATCAGGGCGTCCCGGTCGATACCGGTCAGGGCAATGGTCACAGGTCGGCGCTCGGGCAGAGATCGGAAATCCGGCACTCGCCGCACCGCGGGCGCCGGGCGATGCACGTCTTGCGGCCGTGAAGGATGAGCAGGTGCGAGAACACCGTCCACTTGGGGCGGGGCACCAGGGGCATCAGGGCGAGCTCGATCTTTTCCGGCGTCTTTTCACGCGTGAGCTTCAGGAGCCCGGAAATCCGCTGCACGTGGGTGTCCACCACGATGCCTTCGTTCTTTCCGAACGCATTCCCGAGCACCACGTTCGCCGTTTTCCGGCCCACGCCGGGCAGCTTGACCAGCGCATCCATCGTATCCGGGACCCTGCCGCCATGCCGTTCGACCAGGGCGCGAGCCATGCCGAGGAGGGACTTCGCCTTGTTCCGGAAGAATCCCGTGCTCTTGATGATGTCTTCGACCACCGTCGGATCGGCGTCGGCGAGAGACTCCGGATCGGGGAAGGCCTTGAACAGCACGGGCGTGACCAGGTTCACCCGGACGTCGGTGCACTGTGCGGAGAGGATGGTCGCCGCCGTGAGCTCGAAGGCGTTGCGGTGATCGAGAGCGCAGTGCGCGTCCGGGAACTCGCGCGCCAGGCGGCCGACGATCTTGTGGGTGCGCCGCCTGAGGGCAGCGGGCGATTCGCTCCGCTTCAACTGCGGCCCTGGGCGAAGGCCCGGAAGCCGTCGGCATCCCGGGTATTCAGTACACCGTCCGCCTCCAGCCACCCCTTCCGCGCCACGCCCACACCCACGCCGACGTTCGCCATCCCGGCCACCGAGTGCGCGTCGGCGCCGATCGACACCGTGACACCGAGGTCGCGCGCCTCCCGGACGTAGCGCCAATCGAGATCGAGCCGGTGCGGGTCCGCATTGACCTCGACGGCGATGCCGCGATCGGCGGCACATCGCAGCACTTTGTCGAGGTCGATGGGAAACGGATCACGGGAAAGCAGGAGCCGCCCCGTGGGGTGCCCCAGGATGGTCAGGTGGGGATCGTCCATGGCCCTGAGGACGCGGTCGGTCATCTGGGGCCCGCTCATGCCGAATCGCGTGTGGATGGAGCCGATGACGAAGTCGAACCGGGCGAGGGTGAGGGCATCGTAGTCGAGCCGTCCGTCCTCGAGAATGTCCGCCTCGATGCCCTTGAGGACGGCGAACGACGGATTCGCCCGGTTCACGGCGTCGATCTCGTCGTGCTGGCGCCCGACGTCTTCGGCCTTCAGCCCCCCCGCGAAGGCTCCCGGCCCGTGGTCGGTCAGCCCCATCCAGGAGTATCCGGCGCCCGCGCACGCCTCGGCCCAATCCGCGATGGTGGTGGTTCCATCCGAGTAGTTGCTGTGGCAATGCAGGAAGCCCTTCAAGTCGCGCTCTTCGACGAGCTGCGGCAGGGTCCCGGCGGCCGCGGCGTCGACCTCGCCCGCGCCCTCGCGCAGCTCCGGCGGGATCCAGCCGAGTCCCAGCGCGCGGTAGACGTCCGCTTCTTCCGGGTACGCGCCGTGGGCGAGCGACACTCCGGATCCCGAGGCGCGGGCCTCGAGTTGGGCCAGATGCGCGACCGAGCCGGTGGCCCGGATCCACGCCAGCCCGAACGATTCCAGGGGCGTGAAAAACACATCCGCCAGAGTGCCCGACGCGAACCGGAGAGTGACCGCGTTCTCCGCCCCTGAGGATTCGGTGACGCCCGGAGTGGTCCGCAGGCGCTTGACGATGGCGTCCCGGGCTCCGCTCTCGCGGTAGCCGATCAGGAAGTCGAGGTCCCGGATGACCTCGCGGCGCCGCCGCACGCTGCCCGCCACCTCCACGCGCGCCGCGCCGTCGAGCGCCGCGAGACTCTCCCTGAGGCCTCGGGCCTCGGCCGCGGCATGATGGAAGAGGCGGAACTCGGCGGAGCGGCGCAGGTGCGCGATGCCCCGTCGCACGTTCTCGGCCGTCTTGGCGCCGAAGCGGGGGAGCGCGGCGAGGCGGCCGTCGGCGGCCGCGGCGTCGAGGTCGGCGATGGTGTCGATGTCGAGGGTGTCGTGGATCTGCCGGATCTTGGTCACGCCGAGACCCGGGATGCGGGTCATCTCCACCAGGCCCGGCGGAATCTGCTCGCGCAGCTCATCGAGGACCGAGGAGCGGCCGGTGTCGATCAGCTCCGACACGATCTGCAGGGTCGCCTTGCCGATGCCGTGGACTTCCGCGAGGGCGCCCGACTTGAACCCCTCGCCCAAGTCTCCCGGGAATCCGGTCACGGCCCGCGCGGCATTCTCGAACGCGCGGACGCGAAACGGGTTCTCGCCCTTCAACTCCAGGAAGCGGGCAATCTCGTCCAGCACCTGGCCCACCGCCGGCTTGTCCATGCCCGGGAAGCTAACCCGCTAGGCCCGGGGCAGGAATTCGTCGAGCGCGCGAACGAAATCAGACGTGACCTCAACGTGCGGGCAATGTCCGCAGTCGAGGGGCCTCAGCTCCGCGCCGGTGATCCGCGAGATCTCCCGGGACGAGGCGATCGGAATGGGGTCGGCGGTGCCGTGAAGAATCCGGGAAGGGGGAAACGGGAAGCGGGAAACGGTCGACGCCAACTCACCTCGCAGGTCCCAATCGCCGAGGGAGTTCCAGACCGCCTGCTGGGTGCGGGCGACGACCCGGAACGGGGTCAGGCGCACCGCGTCGGCCGGGTTCTTGAAGTAGCCCATGACCGACAGCTCGAAGGCGCGGCGCTGATATGCCGCCGGATCGCGCTCCCGGAGGCCGGAGGCGCGGAGCGCGTCGCGTTCCGCCAGGCGCTCGGCGGCGTTCATCCGCCGGCTGAACTCGGTTTCGAAATCGTCACGCCATTCTTTCGTGATGGCGGCGGGAGAGACGAGGGCCAGGCGTTCGACGCGGTCCGGGTGACGCAACGTATAGAGGAGGGCGAGGAGTCCGCCCCACGAGTAGCCGCAGATGACGAGCCGCTCCCGGCCCAAAGCGATCCGGATCCCCTCCAGGTCGGCCACGTGCGCTTCCCATCCCAGGGGCGCGTCCCGGGGGGCCGGGGACTGACCGCCGCCACGCTGGTCGTAATAGAAGAGCTGCCGGCCCTTCGAGAGCAAGTCGTACTGCGGAAGCAGGTAGTCGTGGCTCGCGCCCGGGCCGCCGTGGAGGACGATCACCAGGGGTCCCGTGCCGACCTGCCGGGTGAAGAGGGGCATGCCATCGACGGTGAGCACGCGAGGAACCTAACCACCGGAAACGAAACGGGGGCGGCCGTGGCCGCCCCCGTGCTGTCTGCCGTCGACCGGCCTTAGAAGTAGAGGCCGCCCGTCAGAATGAACGCGCTCCCCGAGTGCAGCTCGATTCTCGCTTCGGCGAACGGGGTCATCTTGGAATGCGGAAGCTTGAACTTGGCGCCGCCTCCGAGGTTCAGTCCCACATCGGTGCTCGAACAGCCCGCGAGGGGGCAGGTCGCCGTCGCGATGGCGAGACCGCCACCGGCGTAGGGAGTGATGTTGGACTTGGGTACCGTGAAGTTGTAGAAGAGGTTGGCGTTGATTTCCCAGAGGTGGACGCTGTTGGAGCCGAAGAAGTAGTCAAACGAGGCCACGCCGTCGATCGGTGCGCCGAAGGTCTTGGCGAGACCGAGATTGAGACGACCGCCGACGCCGAAGTTGTAGCTGTTGGTGCCGAAATCGATCTGGGGTGCGAAACGCACCGCCTGAGCCGCCAGGCCCGTCCCCGCCAGTCCCAGCATTCCGACCAGCACTGCCGCCGCCAGCTGCTTGCGCATAGTCCTGAACTCCTCCGAAAGGATGGAAGAACGGCATCGCCGACCCGCGGCCAGTATATGGCGGGTGAGCGGGGGCCGCAAGTAATCTTCATCACAATGTTGGAGGCCACCGACGTTCTCGACGCCCGACGGCGTCGCCCCGTTACGGTCGCCGACCTCGTCGTCCTGTGTCTCATCGGCGCGACGATCGGCGGTGTGGTCGCGTTCGCGCGCGAGTTCGGGGCTCCCTATGTGCAGGCCATCCATATCGATCTGTCCCCCACCGCACTGCCGAAATACACCCTGTACTCGCTGTCGCGCGGCGTCTTCGCGCTGATCATTTCGTACGGGTTCGCGCTGGTGTTCGGGTGGGCGGCCGCCTCCTCCCTCACGGCCGAGCGGTTCCTGCTGCCGCTCCTGGACATCCTCCAGAGCATCCCGGTCCTGGGCTTCCTTCCCGGGCTCGTGCTCGGACTGGTGGCGCTGTTCCCGAGCCGGAACGCCGGCCTCGAGCTCGCCGCGATCCTGATGATCTTCACCGCTCAGGCGTGGAACCTGGCGCTTTCCTTCTATAACTCCCTCAAGAGCGTGCCTGAGCCGCTGCGGGAGGCCTCGCAGATGGCGGGCTGGGGTTCCTGGCAGATCTTCCGGAAGCTCGAAGTCCCTGCGGCGGCGCCGGGGCTCGTGTGGAACGGCATGCTGTCGATGGCGGGCGGCTGGTTCTTCCTGATGGTGAACGAGGCCTTCCAGCTCGGGAACCGCGACTACCGTCTGCCCGGCATCGGATCGTACATGAGCGCGGCGGTGGAGCAGGGAGATCGCCGGGCCATTGTGCTCGCCCTCATCGCGATGACGGTCATGATCGTGGCCGTCGACCGCCTGCTGTGGCGTCCGGTCGTGGTCTGGGCCCAGCGCTTCCGTCTCGACGACTCGAGCGGGGAAGCGCCGCAGACTTCGTGGCTGCTCGAGTTTCTGCGGCGCTCCCGGCTGCGGATGCAGGCCCACGAAGTGCGCCGCACGGCGGTCCGCACCGCCCGCCGGGCCACCCGGCCCCTCCGCCGCTCCCTTCGGACGGCCGAACGGATGTTGCGCCGCGTTCCGCGCCCCATGCCGCGCCGCGCGTTGCTGCTGAGAATCGGCGGCGTCCTGCTGGCCGGTCTCGTGCTCGTGGCGGGGATCTGGGGAGTGTGGCGGCTGGCGGAGCTCCTGCTCCAGCTCTCGGGACCTGCGTGGGGCCGCCTGGCCGAGGCCGCCGGCCTGACGTTCGTCCGGGTGCTCGCGGCGGTGGCGCTGGGCACCGCCTGGGCGCTCCCCGCCGGCATTCTCATCGGACGAAGTCCGAGGATCGCGCAGGTGCTGCAGCCCGTGATCCAGATCGTGGCCTCTTTCCCGGCGCCGATGATCTTCCCCCTGGTGGTGCTGAGTCTCGCCTTCCTGGGGGTGGGGCTGAACCTGGGGTCCATCGTGCTGATGATCCTCTCGTCCCAGTGGTACATCCTCTTCAACGTCATCTCGGCGGTCGCGGCCCTGCCGCCACAGCTGAGTGAAGCGGCGCAGGTCTTCCAGGTGACCGGGTGGCGCCGCTGGCAGTCGCTTTATCTGCCGGCCGCCTTTCCCGCCCTCGTCACCGGGTGGGTGACCGCCGCCGGCGGCGCCTGGAACGCGTCGATCGTGTCGGAATACATCACGGCCGGCGGTTCGCTCCGGACCACCCTGGGGCTCGGGAGTCTGATTTCGGATGCCACGGCCCGGGCCGACTTCCCGCTGCTCGCGGGCGGCATTACCCTGATGAGCATCATCGTCGTTGGCTGGAACCGCCTGGTCTGGCGGCCCGCCGCCACCCATGCCCAGACGAGGTTCGGGGTGACGCAATGACCACCGGCACCAGCGCCCAGACGCCGGCGCCCCAGGTGCTGCTCGACGCCCAGCACGTCACGCAGAAGTACCGGCTGCCGAACGCCGGCGAGTTCGAGGCGCTGCGCGACGTCACGCTCACCGTGAAGGAACGGGAGATTGTGGCGTTCGTCGGGCCATCGGGGTGCGGCAAGAGCACGCTGATGCGGATCCTGGCCGGCCTGGCACGCCCCGCGGCCGGCGTGGTCACCTACCGGGGGAAGCCGGTTGAAGGAGTGCTGTCCACGGCCGCGATGGTGTTTCAGTCCTTCGCGCTGCTGCCCTGGCTCACCGTGGAACAGAACGTGGCGATGGGGCTCTCCGTCGGCCGGGGGGACCTGAAGCCGTCGGACCACGCCGCGGTGGCCCACGCCGTGGAGCTGGTGGGCCT
>Ga0207699_10001427_pt1 | contig 11325 bp, 6 predicted proteins | sample LARL51metaG_FD_184344 | JGI IMG/M metagenome (GOLD analysis project Ga0207699, IMG submission 184344) | Corn, switchgrass and miscanthus rhizosphere microbial communities from Kellogg Biological Station, Michigan, USA - LAR L5-1 metaG... | ecosystem: Host-associated > Plants > Roots >...
AGCGTGAACGGGAGCGGGCTCGTGACCGGCGTCGCGACCGGCGGTCCGGTGACGATCACGGCGACGAGTGAAGGGCAGAGCGGCACGGCGGCGGTGACGGTCAGCGCGGCGAGCGGTGCGCAGTTCGACCACGTGTTCATCGTGGTGGAGGGACCGGAAGGCGCGGGGAAGTCCACGCTGGTGCGGGGGATCAGCGCGCGCTTGCTGGCGGAAGGCCGGCAGGTGCTGCTGGTGCGGGAGCCGGGCGGGACACCGGTGGCGGAGGCGGCGCGGAAGATCGTGCTCAAGTCGCACCATGACCTCACGCCTGCGTCCGAGCTGTTTCTCTATCTCGCCGCGCGTGCGGACCTGGTCGCCAAGCAGATCCGGCCGGCGCTCGCGGCGGGGCAGGTGGTGCTGGCCGACCGGTTCGACCTGTCGACCCGGGCGTACCAGGTGGCGGGCCGCGGGCTTTCGGCGCCGGCGGTGGAGGCCGCCCTCCTGATCGCGACGGGCGGGCTCGCGGCCGATCTCACTCTGGTGCTCGACATACCGGTCGAGGTGGGGCGGGAGCGGCAGCGGAAGGCCCGGAAGGAGCAGGACCGTATCGAACGCGAGAGCGACGCGTTTCACACCCGCGTGCTCGAAGCGTACCGGAAGGCGGCCGGTCCCGGCGTGGTGCATCTCGACGCCACCCAGTCGAAGTCCGCCGTGTTGGACGCCGCGTGGAAGGAGATCAGCGAGGCGTCCGCGCTTTCACCGCGAGGAATCTCATGAAGGGCAAGAACATCGCCATTCTTTCGGCGGTCACCGCCGCCGCCCTGGTTACGGGCGGCTGGTTGCTCCAGCGGGACACGGTGCCCACCGGTTCGGTCTATCAGCAGGCGCGGCTCTTCGACGACGTGCTGGCCCATGTCGCCGACTACTACGTCGATTCGATCGACGAAGGCAAGCTCTACGGCATGGCCATCGACGGACTGGTGGACCAGCTGCACGACCCCTACTCGGTCTATCTCAAGCCCCAAGACTTCAAGGAGCTCACCGAGCAAATCTCGGGGGACTACGGCGGCCTCGGGTTCCAGTTCGAGGTGCGAGACAACGCCATCGCGGTAGTGGCGCCGCTGCCCGACACCCCCGCGGAGCGGGCCGGCCTCCTGAGTGGCGACATGATCACCCAGCTGGACGGACAGGCGACGGCCGGCTGGAAGCAGGACGACGTCTTCAAGAAGATGCGCGGCCCCGCCGGCACCCTGGTGACGCTCACCGTCAAACGGCCCGGCGTCGACCAGCCGATGACCTTCAAGATCACACGCGCCAAGATCCACGTTCGCTCGGTGGGCCTCTCGATGATGCTCGACAATCATGTCGGCTACATCGCCATGAGCCCCGTTTCGGATTCATCGGCGCATGAGATGGAGCTCGCGGTCGACTCCCTGAGCCGGGCCGGCATGAAGGCGCTCATTTACGATCTCCGGGGGAACCCGGGTGGCTCCCTCCAGCAGGGTGTCGGCGTCACCGATCTGTTCCTGAACCCGGGCCAGGAAGTGGTCGTCACCAAAGGCCGCGCGCCGCACTCCAACGCCGTGTACCGGGACGACCAGCCGCAGCGCTGGCCCAACCTCCCGATCGTGGTACTGGTCAACGGGTTCACGGCGAGCGCCGCGGAGATCATCTCGGGCGCCCTCCAGGATCATGACCGGGCGCTGGTGGTCGGAACCCCCACGTGGGGGAAGGGGCTGGTACAACAGGTCTGGCAGCTGACCCCCGAAACCGCCCTGAAGCTCACCACGGCGCGCTGGTATACGCCGAGTGGCCGCACCATTCAGCGGACCATGAAGAGTGAAGAGGACCAGGTGGCGCTCGTCGTGGCGGCCTCCCACGGTCAGGATACGTCGAAGATCGACACCACCCACGTCTTCCGGACCGACGCGGGCCGCACGGAGTACGGCGGCGGCGGCATCCGCCCTGACCTCTTCGTGGCCGTCGATACGTTCAGCGCCGGCGAGCAGGCCTTCAACAAGGCCCTGGGCGCCAAGGCGCCGGTGTTCGCCGACGTGCTCTCCGGGTACGCCGTCGACGCCAAGGTCCATCACCTCGTGTCGAACCCCGACTTCCAGGTCACCGACGCCATGGTGAACGAGGTCCTCCAGCGGCTCAAGGCGAGGGGCGTGACGTTCCCGCCGGGAATCCTCGACGGCGCCAAGGATCTGTTCAGGCAGGATATCGGCTACGAGGTCGCCCGCTACAGCTTCGGCCGGATCGGGGAGTTCCACCGCCGGATTTCGGACGACCAGCAAGTGGTCCGGGCGCTCGAGCTGGCCCGGAAGGCCAGGACCCCGCAGGATCTGCTCAGCCTGGCCGCGAAACCCGCTCCGAACCCCGGCCGCTAGCACCCAGGTGGGGGGAGCCGGGGGAGCGGGAGCGGGGGGAGCGGTCGGGATCATCGGTGCGGGGCGGGTGGGGGCCGGCTTGGCGCTGGCCCTCTCCCGCGCCGGCCGCGAAGTCCGACTCATCAGCCGCCGGCAGGTTCGAGTTCCCGCACCACTTTCGCTCACGGTGGCTCCCGAAGGTCCTGACGCCGGTTGGGTGTCGGGGCTCGCCGTTCTGTTTCTCGCCGTCCCCGACGGGCGCATTCACCCCGTCGCCCAGCAGCTGTGGGCCACCCGGGGCATCAGCGCCGGGCAGACCGTGCTGCACTGCTCCGGCGTCCTCGGCCAGGAAGCCCTGTCGGCACTGGTGCCCACGCGGGCGGCCCTCGGCTCCCTGCATCCGCTGCAGACCATCAGCGATCCCGAGGTCGCGCCGGAGCGCTTCAAGGGCGCCTGGGCGGCGGTGGAAGGGAGTCCGGCGGCTATGGAGACGGCTGAGGGAATTGCCCGCGCGGTGGGGATGAAGCCGTTCCGGATCACCGGGAAGGCGAAGACCCTGTACCACGCCGGCGCGGTGTTCGCGTCGAACTATCTGGTGGTGGTGGAAGCCATCGCCCAGCGGCTGTTGCGGCACGCTGGTCTGTCGGACGACGAGGCCTGGGCGGCGCTGTCCCCCCTCGTGCGCGGCACGATTACCAACCTGTTGGCCGGGGACCCGCGGAACGTCCTGACCGGGCCCGTGGCGCGGGGGGATACGGACACGATCCTGCGGCACTTGAGCGCACTCACGCTCGACGATGCGCGGCTGTATCAGATGCTGGGGCGTGCGGCGCTGGAGCTGGCGAGGAAGAACGGCATGGACGACGAAACGGCCCGGAAGGTGGCGGACGCGCTCGCTACTGATCTACCACCCGTACTCCCGCCCCGGGAGTGAACCGGAAGGTCCCGCCCGACAGTTTGCCGTTCAGCCGGTGCTTCGAAAAGATCAGGACCCGCCTCTGCCCCGACGTCTCCGTGATCTCCAGCCTGGTGACCAATCCCGCCCGCGTGATGGAGACAGTGGCTTCCGTGTACGGCTGGTCCGTCTGGATCGGCTCCAGGTGAATCACGTCGGTCACCCCGCCCGCCGTCGAATCTGAGCGGACCCAGCGGGCGTGGTACCGCTCCGCCGAGTGTTCGACGAACTGCCCGATCAGGTTGGGGCCGGTGCCGCCATTCGACGGGAGGACCGTGCGAATCACCTGCCCGGGCGTGGTGCTGGGCGTGTAGATCCAGAGGTACTTCCCGTCCGCCAGGATCCGGTCGCCTTTAGGATGCGTGAAGTTCATGGTGAACCGGGACGGTGGTTGCTGAAACAGCACGCCGCGGGTGGTGTCTGGAGCGCCGACCATGGGGTTGTCGACGATCTGGATGAAATCGGTGCGGAGGGTATGGATCGTGTCGTACGCCGCGCGCGCCCGGGCCAGGACTGCGAAGGGATCCTGGGCGGTCAGCGCGCGGGGGACGAGTAGCAGGACTGTCGTCACTAACCGCCTAACAACTAACCGCCTAACCGGCTCAGGCATTCACCGACGCCGGCTCCGCCATCCGCCGGCCCGTCACTTCGGCGATGATGCGGACTTCCTTCATCAGTTGCGCGAACTGCTTGGGGAAGAGGGATTGCGCGCCGTCGGAGAGCGCCTGATCCGGTGCGGGATGCACTTCGACGATGATCCCATCGGCCCCGGCGGCCACGGCCGCGCGCGCCATGGGCAGCACCTGGTCGCGGAGTCCGGTGCCATGTGACGGGTCGGCGATGATGGGCAGATGCGACAGCTTGTGCACCACCGGGATAGCCGTCAGGTCGAAGAGGTTGCGCGTGATGGGGTCGAAGCCCCGCACGCCGCGCTCGCACAGGATCACGTCGGCATTGCCCTCGGCCAGGAGATACTCGGCCGAGAGAAGCAGCTCGGTGATGGTGGCCGCCATGCCGCGTTTGAGGAGGACCGGCTTGCCGCACCGCCCCGCGGCCTTGAGCAGGGAGTAGTTCTGCATGTTCCGGGCGCCGATCTGTACGATGTCGGCGATTTCGGAAATCCAGCCGACCGCCTCGATGTCCATCGCTTCCGTGCAGATGAGGAGGCCCGTTTCGGCCCGCGCCTTCTCGAGGAAGCGCAGGGCGGGGCGCCCCAGCCCCTGAAACGAGTAGGGAGAGCTCCGCGGCTTGAATGCACCGCCGCGGAGAATCGTGGCGCCCGCCTCCTTCACCTGCCGGGCGGTCTCGATGATCTGCCGCTCGGATTCCACCGAACACGGTCCGGCGATGGCCACCACGTCGGTGCCGCCCACGGTGAGCCCATTGGGAAAATGGATCACCGTCGACTCGCTCTTCCATTCCCGGCTCACCTGTTTGTACGGCTTGGAGACGTGAATGACTTCGGTGACGCCGGGCAGGCCCTCGAGTCGCGAAGCGTCCACGCGCCCGTCGTTCCCGATGAGGCCGACGGCGGTGCGCTGGGCCCCGGGCATGGCCTGGGCCTGGTATCCCATTTCCTGAATCACGGCGACCACGCGCTGAACCTCCGCGTCCGTGGCCCCATGTCGCATGACGATCAGCAAAAGTCTCTCCGGAACTGGTCCCGAATACTCCCTAGGAAGCGGGAAGGTCGTCAAGACAAGGCTGTGTCAATGCCGTCGTCCCAGGAATACGAGGCGCTTGTACAGCAGGGTCTGTCCACTCCGCAGTCTCAGGATGTATACCCCCGGAGGCACGAAGCGCCCGTCGTCCGCGTGCCCGTCCCAGCTGGTCTCCGGATCACACGCGGCGCCGCCCAGCACCCCCCGGCCATAGCGGCCCGGCGTCAGGACGCCCGAAAGGGATCCGTTGGGAATGATCCGCCGGATCACGCCGCCCCGGAGGTCGAGGATCTGGAGCTCCGTTTCCCCCGGTGTCGCGAGATCGAACCAGATACAAGTCGAATCGCGGCCCGCCGCGGGGAACGGGTTGGGGAAATTCTGGTAGAGCAGCGTGGCCTGGGGCGCGGAGTCGTCGAGAATGAGGAACACACCGGCCGAGGCAGACAGGCTGGTGTCGGACCCGGCGTGTGCAACGACGGTCCAGGTGTACGCCGTGTTCTTCTCCAGGACGACGGGAATCTGGAACGCCGTGTCGGTGAGCCCCGCCGCGCCGTATACCGCGAAGCTCTGGTTCACCCGGAATACCTGGAAGTCGAAGGAAAATGGTCCGGGCGGGGCGGCAATCAGGGGGACGGTCCACACGAACGTAGGCTGGGTCGAGTCGGTGGTGACGCCGGCGGTGTCGCTGTACGTCAGGAGGGTGGCCCAGCGAGGCACCACGATGGGACCGACGGCGCCCGTGGTGGCCGACGCCCCGGTCGCGGTCGCGTCCACGCGCCAGAAGAGCGGGGCGCCCGGCTTGAAGGCCCGCGCCGGCTGATACTGCGTGGCGCTCCCCATCAGGGTGTCCAGCAGGGGCTTGGTAAACAGGGAGTCGCGACCGATGAGGAGCCGGTAACTGACGGGCCCCGCGAACCCCGGCGTAGACCCGACGGTCCAGCTGAACAGCGGGGTCACCGACGTGAGCTTCGGCGGCAGCGGGGAGAGGGGCGTCACGCCGTTCGCGAAGAGGCCGGAGGCGGTCACGTTGGGCCGGCCCCAGCCGCGCGTGGAGTCGGGCGACTGGGCGTTGGAGGCGTACCGGCGGAGGGCGGCCCGCAGGGCGACGGGCCCGAGGGACGGCTGGAGTTGCTTCACCAGGGCCGCCGAGGCGGCCAGGATCGGTGTGGCGAACGAAGTGCCGTTCAACCGGCCCATCGTCCCCGTGCCCGTCACGGTGCAGACGAGGACGCCGGGGGCGGTCAGGTCGGGCTTGAGGCGTCCGTCGGCGGTGGGTCCACGCGACGAGAATGACGCAATGTTGCCCGTCGAATCCTCGGCCCCGGCGGTGATCACCGACTTGGCGTCGCCCGGCGTCACCAGCGTCCGGAAACCCGGTCCGCCGTTGCCCGCCGCCGTCACCACCAGAATCCCGTGCGCCGACGCGCTTTCGGCCGCCACCGAGGTGACCGCGACGTCGCCGTTCAGCTGGCCCGGGGCATAGCTGAAGCCGTTGTCGAAGGCCAGGTACCCGAGACTCGACGAGACGATGTCGACGCCGATCGAGTCCGCCCATTCGAGGGCCGCGACGTAATTGTCTTCCTCGACGCGCGTCTCGGAGCGGACATCCTCGGTCTTGGCGAGCAGGTACGAGGCGCCCCGCGCGATGCCGACCAGGCGTCCCGGAATCGAGCCCGCGAACAGGGACCACACGGCGGTGCCGTGGAATTGGGGATCGAGGAGCAGAGAGTCGTTGGGCTGATTCCGCACTACCGAATCTCCGAAGACGAAGTCGTATTGTCCCTTCACGGTGACTCCGGAGAACGCGGGATTCAGGGTGTTGAATCCGGCGTCGAAGATGGCGATGCGGACTCCGGTGCCGTCGACGCCCTGGTCGGCGAGCCCACGGATGTTGAGCTGGCGATAGGGCATCTCGGACGGTCCGTAGGTTGGATCACCCGCGGGGCCGCACGTGTCGAGGGCGAAGGGTCCGGGCGGGGAGAGGACACGGGTGGGGTCGGGACCCCGACGCAGGCGCCAGCGGCCAAGGGGCTGGATGCGCTGAAAGGACGGATCCTGCGCGAGCAGGCGCAGTGCCGTGGTGGAGCCCGTCACGCTGAGCGCGTGGAGCCAGCGGCTGGTGTGGCGTACGGCAGCACCGGCGGTCGCGACCCGGGTGGCCGCCTGGCCGAGCGGGACCAGGGGACGAACGAAAAGCCAGACCGTGAAGGAGGAGTCCCGCGACCAGGCGCGGGCCAGCGGCGGGGACACCGCAGGGCGTTGCGCGTAGGCGGTCCCGCCCGCCAGCAAGGCTCCGAGGAGCAGTCCCCGGACGGCCCCGACTGCTGCTGGGGTCAGGCGGTGCGCTCGAGCTGTCCCAGCCGCACACCCACGATGGTGGAGACGCCCGGCTCCTGCATGGTCACCCCGTAGACGGCGTCGGCGGCCTGCATGGTGCGGGGGTTGTGGGTGATGACGATGAACTGCGTCGAGCTCTTGAACTCGGACAGCAGACGGACGTAGCGGCCGACGTTGGCGTCATCCAGCGGCGCATCCACCTCGTCGAGGAGGCAGAAGGGGCTGGGACGGGTCAGGAAGATCGAGAAGAGCAGGGACACCGCCACCAGGGTCCGCTCGCCTGAGGAGAGCAGGTGGATCCGCTGGGTCCGCTTGCCGCGCGGGGCCGCATGGATCTCGATCTCGGACTCGAGGGGGTCGTCTTCGTTGGCGAGGCGCACGTCGCACTCCCCGCCACCGAAGAGCGTCTGGAACACGCTGCGGAAATTCTCGCGGACCTTCCCGAACGACTCGAGGAACAAAGCCTTGGCGGTCTGGTCGATCTCCCGGGCCGCCTGTTGCAGCGACGACCGGGCCGCGACGAGGTCATCCCGCTGCGTCATCAGGAATTCGAGGCGCTTGACCTCCTCGGCATGCTCCTCGACCGCCAGGGCGTTGACCGGCCCGACCTGTTCGATGGCACTCTTCAGCCGCTCGTTCTCAGCGCGGAGCCATTCCAGGTCGCCCTCGACTTCGGGCGCATCGGTCAGGAGCTGGTCCAGGGGTTTCTTCCATTCGACCTCCACGCGCTCCGCGAGCCCGCGCTTCCGGCCTTCGACTTCGGTCCGCTCGACTTCGAGCCGGTGGGCTTCGTCACCCAGGGCGTCCAGGGCGGTCCGGGACTCATTGAGGGCGCTTTCGGCGGCGGTCACGCCGGCGTCGGCCTCGGTCACCGCTCCTTCCGCTCCCTGCGTCGCTCCTTCGAGCTCCGCGAGGGCGATCCGCCGCTCCTGCAGGCTGTCTTCCCACGTTCCGCGCTCCACCGCCAGCGTCTGCGTATCGCGGTCGATGGCCTCGATTTCCGTGGCCAGGGCCACCGCGTGCTGCCGCAGGGCCTCCGCGTCCTGAGCCGCGCGTCCGGCGCGGTCCCGTCCGGCCGCGAGGCGTGCTTCGACCTGGGCCGCGTCCACCTGCCAGTGCACGCGCTGCTCCCGCGCCGCTTCCTGCTCGGCCTCGAGCCCGTCGAGCGTGGCCCGCTCCGCCGTCAAGCGTTCTTCGGCGCGCATCCGTTCGATTTCGAAGGCTTGCAGGTCCGCCACGAGCGTGGCGAGCCGCGCGTCGACGTCCTCGAGCCGGCGGGTGAACCGCTCCGCCTGTGCCGCCGCCTCCCCCGCGTCGCGGCGGGCATGCGCCGCGGCGCGCTCGGCCTCGCCCTTTTGCGCGCCGGTTTCCAGCTCCAGGTGCCGCTCCCGCTCCGCGGTCCCTCCCGCTTCCGTCACTTCGGCCTCGGCGGCGGCCACGTCGCGCGCGGCCGCATCCAGGTCGGAGTCGGCCCGCGCGCTGGCCTTGGTCGCCTCCGCAATCTCCTGCTCGAGCTGTTCCAGCTCCGCGCGGCGCTGCAGGGGACCCGCCGAACCCGCGGAATCGAGGAAGACGGCGCCATTCGCGCGCTTCAGGGCGCGGGCACCCGCCAGGACTTCGTGACCGGCGAGCAGGGCGCGGACCCAGGCGACCGCGGGGCCGTCGACGCGGAGATCGTCCTTGAGCGGATGACCGTCGGCGCCCTGGCGGGGGCCCGGATAGCAGGGGAGGAGCACCAGTGGGCCGGGCTGGGCGGTCTCGTGCCAGCGCTGGATCTCCGCGATGGCGGACTCGTCCCGGACCAGCACACCGTGGAGCCACTCGCCCAGGAGACGCTCGGCGAGCTCCGCGTCGCGCCGGCTGGTGCGCACGAAGTCGGACAGGGGGCCGACCACGGCGTCTCCGAACTGCGACTTGACCTTGAGGAGGGCCTGGGCCGCGGGCGCGAGTCCCACCCGCTCCTGGTCGAGCTCGCTGAGCGCGTCACGGCGGGCGGTGAGCTGGGCTAACGACTCTTCGGCGCGCCGCCGCGCGGTGCGGGCGGCCACCTCGGCCTCCTGGACACTCGAGAGCTTCTGGCGGGAGAGCTGGAGCACTTCCACCGCGCGCACCGCCGCCTGGGCCTGTGCCGCCGCGCGCTGAGTCTGCGCCTGCGCCGCCGCCAGCGCCGCCGCCAGCGCCTGCTCGCGGGTGCCGCGCTCGGCGGACGCACGTGCCGCCTGCTCCCGCAGCTCGCCGCGCTCACGCTCGAGGAGCGTCCGCTCGGCTGCGGCGCCCTGGGTGCGCTCGACCTGCTTCCGCAAGGTTTCTTCCTGCACCCGGACGGCCTCCCGCGCGCGCACCAGACGCTCGCGCACTTCGGCCTCCAGAACCGTGCGGCTTTCGAGCTCGGCGCGAACGGTGGTGAGGTCGGCCTCGGCTCCGGTGCACTCGGCCTGGGCGGCGTCACGCTCGCGCTCGGCCTGCGCGGCACGCTGTTCGTCCTGGGCGCGCTCCTCACCGGCCCGGGCGCGGCGCTCGGACGCGTTGGCCAGCCGCTCGGCGGCCAGTTTGAGATCGCCTTCCAGCCGGCCCACCGCGATCCGGGCATCGGCCAGCCGCCGCTCGACTTCCGTCCGCGCGGCTTCGGCGGTGTGACGGCCCTGTACCTGCGCTTCCCGGGCCCGCTCGGCTTCGGACAGACGCTGGCGCGCGGCCGGCAGACTCTCATCCAGCTCGCGGGTACGGACGCCGAGGGCGCCAAGCGCGAGGTCCAGGTCTTCCATCTCCCGGCGCACGAGCGTCATGGCCACGCCAAAGCGCTCGTCGATCATTTTGACGTACCGCTCCGCCTTGCCCCGCTGGCGGGCCAGCGAACGGACCTGCGTCTGGACCTCGGAGATCAGGTCCTCCAGCCGGGCCAGGTCCGCGGCCGTTTCTTCCAGCCGCCGCTCGGTGCTCCGTTTCCGGTCCCGGTAGAGTCCGATGCCGGCCGCTTCTTCAAAGAGCCCGCGCCGCTCCTCGGCTTTTTCCGAGAGCAGGGCGTCGATCATCTTGGCTTCCATCACCACGGCCGCGTCGGCGCCCAGGCCCGTGCCGCGCAGGAGGTCCTGGATGTCGCGCAGGCGGACCGGCGAGCGATTGAGCAGATAGTCGCTCTGGCCCGACCGCGAGAGGCGGCGGGTGACGACCACTTCTTGATAGGCGATCGGGAGCGTGCCGTCGGAGTTGTCGAATACCAGGGAGACTTCGACGACGTTGACGGGGCGCCGGCCGGTGGAGCCCTGGAAGATCACGTCCTCCATCTTGCCGCCGCGTAGCAGGCGCGGGGACTGCTCGCCCAGGACCCAGCGGACGGCGTCCGAGATATTGGATTTGCCGCAGCCGTTCGGCCCCACGATGCCCGTGACCCCGAGGTCGAACGGGAGCTCGACGGTGCCGGCGAAGGACTTGAACCCGGACAACTCCAACCGCGTCAGTCTCATGGCGTGGTCCCCATACGGGTAATGAGTGTGGCCGTGACCCCGGCGCCGCCCAGAGCGGCGACCGCGACGCTGGCCTGTTCGGGTGTTTCAAAGGCGCCTACGAGCCGCGTTCCGGAGGCCCCCCAATGCACCGGGAGCATGCCGAGGTGGCGGAGGGAATCGAACGATGTCTTGAGGTCGGCATTCAGCTGGAGTGAAAACGGCGCGTGCAGGAGCTCACCCTGGCCGGAGGGGGCGAGGCCACGCCGCCAGAGGTCGGCGCGGGCCGCGGCCGCGCCTTCGCGCGTCGCGTAGGCGCCGGCCAGCACGCGATACCAGCGTGCCCCGGACGCGTCCAGCGTGAGAGGAGTGACGAACGTACCTACGCCTTCCTCCGACAGCCGGTCGGCGGCGGCCACCGCTTTTTCCGGCGCCCCGTACGCCGCGAGCTGAACCGTCCAGGGCAGGGAGTCGGCGCGAGGGGCCGCGATGATGGGCACGTTGTGAGCGGCACGCTCGGCTCCACGCCCCAGCATGGTCCAGCCCACGGCGCCCAGGAGCGCGAGTCCCACCCCGGCCGC
>Ga0207699_10001428_pt1 | contig 11325 bp, 11 predicted proteins | sample LARL51metaG_FD_184344 | JGI IMG/M metagenome (GOLD analysis project Ga0207699, IMG submission 184344) | Corn, switchgrass and miscanthus rhizosphere microbial communities from Kellogg Biological Station, Michigan, USA - LAR L5-1 metaG... | ecosystem: Host-associated > Plants > Roots >...
GATGCAGACGTGAGGCCGGCTGTGCGCGACCAATCAGCCGAGCCTCTGGTTCCATTGAGATGACAGGAGGTCGATTCCATCGAACGAGAAGCTCGGCGGCCGCGAATGCGTCGGTGCGCCCGAGCTGCGCGATTTTCACACAGCCTGGGTCCCTTGCTGCCAATTCAGCATGTCTGCCGGGAGGTCGGATTTCTGAGCAAGACCGGACCACATGTGCTCGTTGCGAGCCTTTCGCATTTTGACCCTGAGCAGACTCAGAGGACGCCGATACAGCGGACCGCGCTGTCGTGATGGTCGCCACTGTTGGTGCGGCTACGGCTTGCAGCTCAACTGAAAGGGCGTTCGCTTACAAAGCAAACGGACGGAAACATTGAATTTTGATTGATCAGCGTTGCCGTCCAGTGTGTCTTGGCTGCAACAGTCAGTGAGAAATTCGCTCCTTCAGCCGCGCGCCTTCATTGCGGCCAAATCCAGGAGATACGTCGACGCAGGATTGGGCTCCAGACTGAACACGATCTGTGGTTGGGAATTTTGGGGAGCGCTGCGGCGCCGTTATCGCATTGAAGATTTTGCAAGCAAGCTGTATCGCCGGCGTGCTGGGGGCAACTTTGCTTGTCGCTAGTCATCATATCGCGGTACCGCGCCCGAGTATTGCAACGCCGAATGCGAGAGTTGCTGATGCATTCAGCACGATCCCGCTGAACGTGACGACGCTGCTGACAAATGCCGTCGCGGCATTGCCGGCTTCGGCCATCGAGGCGAAATTCGATACGAGATCATCGGCGAATGCGATTGTTGCGGCGGCATTCAGCGACTTGGCGCCGGACGCGGTGATGCCGTCCGATGTGACCAGTTCGCCGCGGCAAGGGCGAACGTTGCAGGCCAGTGCCAGCCTTGATGCTACACCGCCCAAGAACGAGTCAACGTCACAGCAGGACCGGCCCGATGCTGTTTCTCGCAACCCGGACGAAGGCGAGCTGCGGTATTTGAAGTACTACGTCTACTCGGAAACCCCTCCGCCGGAGAAACCCGTGAAGATCGCCTTGGCAACACTCAGTGACGTTCCGCTCGGCACGCCGCTCAAGGAGATCGAACGCGCAGCCGATGCATTCGGTGTGGATGTCAATTTCATGAAGGCGGTTGCCAAGATCGAATCCGATTTCAATCCCAGCGAACGCACCGGCTCCTATGTAGGTCTGTTCCAGCTGAGCAAGTCTGAGTTCAGGCGATACGGGTCGGGCGACATCCTCAATTCGCGCGACAATGCCATGGCTGCCGCCTACAAGTTCATCAACGAGGCTGCACTATTCGAAGCAGTGACGCACCAAGAGCTGACGTTCACCAATCTCTATCTGATCCACCAGCAGGGCTGGGAAGGAGCCGCCCAACACATCAGCCATCCGCAGCAGATTGCCTGGAAGTCGATGTGCGCGACCCACGAGGGCATCGAGAAGGGCGAAAGATGGTGCAAGCGCGCCATTTGGGGCAACACGCTGCCGGCGGTCAAACGCGAATGGAAATCGGTCGATCGCCTCACCTCGGGCGCGTTCGTGGCGATGTGGCGGGACCGCGTCGAGACGCTCTATGCCCGCTACCCCGCGCCAACGCTGCGGCGGCCGGACGCTTGAGATGAATCACTCTGCGACGGCCCGTGTTCCCGCAATCTGGACTCCAATTGCCGGCGCCGGATCGTTGCGTACCTAGCCGCTCTTGCCATCGTGATTGTCGCGCTGCTGCTCGTAGGCTGCGCATCGAAGTGGCGCCATTCTAGCTGACGTGCTCATTTTCCGATTTGTATGCACCCGGCGAGAACCGCGGGGTAACCACGCTTGCAGAGGTCCGGGATTCAAGGTGGATGGAGCAATCCATCGGATCTTAAGGTGTTAATCGCGTCGTCGAGGGTGAGGCCGCGATGCCGGCAGAACCATTCTCCGGTGTGCCGGTGCCACTGGATATCGAAGCGGTTACGGCTGATCCAGTCGAGGCGAGCGCAGGGGCGTCGAACTCTTCGCCGAGATTCTCCGGGAAGCCGGAGCGGTAGCGTTGAACGAAGCGATATTTGGTGCCGTGCCATTTTCCCAGGATATCGACGGGGTAGTTGAACTGCGTCGGCCGGATAGTGGCAGGAAGCGGGGCCTCAGGAAGTCGTCGATCAGCTGCTGGCAGGCGGCCGTCACCGCCGATTTGTCAGCCGCGGACAGACCGCTTGCTCTCATGTGTCCTCTTGGCTCACGCCGCTTCGATATGGCTCGGCATTGGCTCTCGCCAGTTCCAGGGCAGAAGCTCAGCCAGCCTTCTGGATACATGATCGTTGATGCGCGCCAGCACGTCGGCGAGCCAGACCTGTGGATCGACGTCGTTGAGCTTGGCGGTGGCGATGAGGGTGTAGATAGCTGCGGCTCGCCGACCGCCCTCATCGGATCCGGCGAAGGTCCAGTTTCGTCTTCCGATAGCGACGGCCCGTAGCTCGCGTTCGGCGGCGTTGTTCGACATGCACAGGCGGCCGTCATCGAGGAAGCGGGTGAAGGCATCCCAGCGGCTGAGGCAGTAATTGATTGCCTTGGTCGTGTCGTTGTTCCTGGAGAGCTTGGCACGCTGCTCGCGCAACCATGCTTCAGCTCGACGATTGAGGGGCGGCTACGCTCCTGGCGCACGCGCAGACGCTCTTGCGGCGCAAGGCCGTTGATCTCGCGCTCGACGGCGAACAGAACATCGATGCGTTTGACCGCCTCGGCCGCGACGTCCTCGCCGATCTTGCGCAATCGGTTGTCGCCGCAGCATGGGTAGGTCGCAGGCACCGGATAAACAATGCGCTCCCGCGGCAAATGCTCCGGCAGCGGTCGGCGCGCCGGCTTGCGGCGCTCAAACGGCGCCACCGTGACCTTGTCGTCCGCGGCAATCTGCGCCGCGGTCTCGGCTTGCGCGGCGTTCTCCTCGAGATCGGCGAGCTGCAGCTCGAGTTGATCCAACAGTGCGCCGCGCTCCGAGGACTGTCCGAACTGCTCGTGTCGCAGCTTCTTGATCGTTAACTTGAGCTTCTCGATCAGCAATATCCGGGCCTGGGCCTCTGCTTCCGCCGCCAGGCGGGCCGCGCGCGCGGCGCGCAGCATCGCCTTCAGCGTGGTCACATCGTCGGGGAGAGAATCATCGGTGCCCATCGCCAACCAGAGAATCACAACACGCCGGCTCTGTCCGAACTGCCGATCGTATGATTGATTCAAATCCCAGCGATCAGCCCGCCGCCTGTGGGCGCCACGTGTGTTGCGGCATCCGCCAGTCGATGCCTTCAAGAAGGTAGCCAAGCTGGGCCGGGGTAATTGTCACCACGCCAGCAGCCGACGCCGGCCAAATGAAGCGGCCGCGCTCCAGCCGCTTGGCATAGAGCGACATGCCGAGCCCATCGTGCCAAAGGATCTTGATCAGCTTGCCGCTCTTACCGCGGAAGACGTAGAGGTCGCCGCCATGGGGGGGCGCGCTTGAACGCTTCCTGCACCAGCAACGCCAGCGAGTTCATGCCGCGGCGCATGTCGGTGTGGCCAGTCGCAATCCACACCCGCACGCCCGACGGAACGGGAATCATCCCGCTCGCCCATCAGCCAGCGCCGCGACCGCGGCCTTCAGCGTCGCCGCGTCGACCGTCCCCGTGATCCGCATCCGAGCCCCGGCCGCAAACTCGATCTCGATCGCCCCGCTGCCGTTGGCTGGCCCGACTGGACCAGGCGTGATCCCAGAGTCCGCAACCACCATCGCTGGCACGAAGCCAATTGGTTGCGCGGGTGCATCCTTCTCGGGGCAAAACAACCGCCGCCATCGAAGCAGCAATGAGCGCGAAACGCCGTATCGCCGCGCCGTTGCCGCGACCTGGCGCGGCGCCTGTAAGCTCTCCAGAACGATCTTGAGCTTCTCATCCTCGGACCAGCGCCGCCGCCGACCCGTGTCCACCACTTCAAGCCGCTCGATTTGGCCACTGCGCCTATCACTGTCCATAAGGACAGTTCTCATTACCCCGCCTCACTCCGCAAGGCGGCCTTCAGCGGACGGATACTCCGATTTTGGCCCGACTGAGAAATCTTCACGGCTGAAATCGATGTCTCCTATCTGGGGTAGTGCAGACCAGATTTGCTCGGACTGAGACTTTCGGCCCCTGACCCGAAGCGGCCATAGGGGGCCGTGATCTGATGCTGCCGAACCTGCATAGCGTGTCACGCCGGTGGCGTTATAGCTCTGTATCCGAGACCTTTTGACGACGGAGGTTGGGAATGAGCAGACAGCTAGCCGTTAGTTTGCTCGCAGTGGTTTTGGCTGTGACGGGAACTGGTCCGACGGCCGCACAACAACCCGAAAAGCCAAACGTCGTTTTCATTCTCGCCGACAATGTCGGGTACGGTGATCTTGGTCCTTACGGCGGAGGCGAGCTGCGCGGCGCACCGACACCACGGATCGACCAATTAGCTCGCGAAGGCTTGCGGCTTACCCAATTCTTGGTCGAACCGGCTTGCACGCCGTCGCGGGCGGCTTTGATGACCGGACGTTATTCGATCCGCGAGGGACTATCGCTCATTATCCTTCCCGGAGGGCCGAATACGCTCTCAACGCAATCGGTCACGATGGGACAGCTGTTCAAGGAGCAGGGCTACGCCACGGCCATCTTCGGCAAGTGGCATTTGGGCAGCGAACCGCAAAGCCTGCCAACTGCGCATGGGTTCGACGAGTTCTACGGTATTCCCCCTGACATGACGTGGGACTCGGCAACGTATGTCGAAAAGATCGAAATCACACATTCATTCGCTGCGCCGCCCGCCGTGTTGCTGGCCCGCGGGCCACAAATCGTGGAAGCGACGGCCGGCGGCGAGTTACACAACGTCAAGCCGTTCACACCGGAGGTTCGAGCTGAAATCGATAACGAGCTTGTGGCCAAGTCGATCGAGTTCATGACGAGGCAGACGGCTGCGCGGAAGCCGTTCTTCCTTTACCTGCCGTTCTCAATGGGTCACATACCCAACCTGCCTTCCAGCCAATTCAAGGGTAAGTCTCGCATCGGCAACTACGGCGACAAGCTTATTGAGGGCGACTATCACGTTGGCCAGATCCTCGACGCGCTAAAGCAACTCGGTGTGGATGACAATACGCTCCTCGTGTTCGCATCCGACAACGGCCCGTCCGGAGAAGCGTTTCGTGAATATGGCAACTTGGGAACGCCAGACATGGGCAGCCCGGGTCCGTTCCGTGGTGAGCTTGGTGAAGTGACGGAGGGCTCGATCCGGACCTTCTGCTTCATCCGCTGGCCGGGCCACGTCAAGCCGAACACGACCTCCTACGCGATGTTGTCTATCATGGACTTCTTCCCGACGTTCGCCAGCATCATCGGGGCCAAGGTGCCCACCGACCGTCCTATTGACGGCGTTGATCAGAGCGACGCGCTACTCGGGAAGAGCGAGACGGGTAAGCGTGACACTCTGTTGAGCTTTATCGGTGGCGAGTTGGTGGCCTCGCGGTGGAAGCAATGGCGCGTGTACTTTACCGACGTACACCCGACCGGCATCGGCCCCCAACGTCAACCTGGACCCGGATCAGCCAGTGCTCCCATGGCAGGCTATCCGAAGGTCTTCAACATCGAGATGGACCAACACGAAGATCTGAACGTCTTTGGGTTGTTTCCTATCGCCTCTGAACCCGCACTTAAAGCAGTTGAGGAATACTTGGCATCGGTCAAGAAATATCCAAATCCACCGGCCCCGAACGTCACGCAGTTTCGTAGTGGCGGTGGCGGCTGGGACTAGATCTTACTTCCGGTTCTGGCCCTTACCGACGAAATCCGATGTCTGTCCGCATGTCGGCTGTTTGGGGATAGACCGGAAGTGGCTGGCGCGCGGCCAAAACGACGTGAATGACCCATTGCGGTCACTTGGCCCCCGTTTTGTCAAAGTCATTGCTTTGTCGCCAGCCGTGCTCTGCAAGTGGCGGCGTCGAGTCCAACTCCTGGTTGCCGAATTTGCATAGCGCACCGAGGAAGTTTCGAGCAATTTCCCGCACGACCTCCAGCCTAAACTAGCATTTCAGCCCGGACCACCCCACAGGAGCGATCAGGAGAAACCCCATGGATAAACAACAACAGCCCACCGATAATATCGCCGATCGTCCAAAGAACCTCAACGCGGCCGCCGATAACCGTGGAGGACTCTCCCTGGAGCGGCGAACGCTTCTTTTTGGCACCGCCGCCGTTGCGGCAGGCGCTCTGTGCAGCCAAGCATCCGCCGCACCTGAGCCGCCCGACCTCTCCGCAGCCCTGGCCAAATTCCGCGCAACAATTCCAAGCCATTTCGACCGGGAGTATGTCGAGAACGCGGTGGTCCCGTTCTTTCTCGGCAGCGTTTTTGCGGGAGAACGCCCGGTACTCCCGATGATCGATTTGCCCCTCACAAAGCAGGACGCGATCCCTTGGGACTTTTGGGGGATGCTCTACGATGATTGGAAGCCGACCCCGTCGGATGGCGTCACCGTTTTCCTGGAGGGCCTCGAGAAGCGAGGCGAAAACAATCTGCGCAAGCGCATCTACTTCAGTGGCGTGACGCCGGACCTCTACGGTCCAAAGTATCAGGCCAAAGTCTTGGCTTTCTTGGATTTGCTGCTAGATCCGAAGCACTCCGGCAAGCCGTTCATGCGGCATTATCTCGACTATTACTGGGACATCTATTGGGACCTTCACCTCGGGGTAAAGGGTGAAGCGGTGCCTCCTCAAATCCGCACCATTGGCGAGAGTTTCAACACGGTGCTGGCCTATCGCAATCCCTTGCAAGAGATCGTCTACCAAAACTATATGACAGTCAGGGCGCTTCGCCCGTTCCTCACGGAGTGGATCAACGCGCGTTTGGAAGACATCGAAAAAGGCCGCATCGCGGATCCTGATAAGACCATTGCTTACTATTGGCTCAAGAACGCTGGGGATGGAAAATATTTCGCCAAAAAGGACGTCGTCTTCGAATGCTTCCACAATTTCGTCGCGCTGAGCCAATGGGGCAATTCGATCTTCGGCATCATGACGCGCCTCAACGAGAATGGCGGCGATCCGGCGGTGCAGGCGGCTTTCGAAAAGACTATGGGTGGCGACTTCGACAACCGGAACGGAGCGCCCTATACGCCTCTTGAGCTTCTGGTGATGGAGCTCTTTCGGACAATCTCTCCCAACGGCGGCAGCATTTCAGCGATCAAGGACACAAGGGCGGGGTCCTTCTACGGGGGCTCCCCCTTCGCCCAGTTCGGCGTGCCCTACGAGCGTCATGCCTACATGAATACGCCCCATACCGACACGAGCTTCGACACGCGACTATGGAACGATCCCGAGCGTTTCGACCCCGAGCGCTACAAGCGCGTGCCGACCAGCGCAGAGATCGATCAGGCGAAATGCAAGCAGATCGGGCTCCCACGCTGCCCGTTTGATATTACCGTGCTTCCAGTCAGTGATGGACGCAAAACCGACATAACCAACAGCGGCTTCGGCACCGTGTTCGCGATCGTCGACCGCAAACCGCTGCCGGTGTGCGACTATGCGGGTTTCGCACCGTTCGGCTTCGGCTATCGACGCTGCCCGGGCGAGCAACTGACGATCGACGTGTTCGCAGATTTTCTACGGAAGGTGAGGCGTGACAAGATCGTCTTCCATAACCTCAGCCAGCCCAATCCAGGACGGGTGCCGGTCGGACCGGGTGCGGTGATTGACGACGACATCGGATTTTCCAGGTCGGTCTGAGCGAGGGGAACCGGTTCGAAGCAGGACGTGACGGAATGCGCCAGCGAAGTCAGTTGTTGGCCCTTACCGACGAAATCCGATGTCTGTCCGCATGTCGGCTGTTTGGGGATAGACCGGAAGTGGCTGGCGCGCGGCCAAAACGACGTGAATGACCCGAAGCAGAAGTGACAGCCACCCTGACACACGCGATCTTGATCAGGCGTGTAATTCGTCTCACCCACACGTCAAGGGTGATTCGCTATTCTGACATCGGCCAAACCGTGCTCAACAGTGCAGACGAAATGACAAGAGGGCGGATTGCCAACGTCACAAGCTTTGAAGCCTATCAGCTAGTCTGCAATGAACTTGTGGAATTTCGCCGCGCTAGTATTGCGAGTAACGAACCATGGGAGGACCAAATGGCTAACCAGGATCAATGGCATTTCTGCAAGAAGTGCGGCGTCATGCAATTCGCTCAGGGACCGTGCGTACAGGGCGGTCAGCATGAGGCACAAGGATCCAATTTCAACCTGCCACACAGCATCCCCGAAGCGCCGTTCACACAGCGCGGTTGGCGCTTTTGCAATGAATGTCACGGCTTATTCTTCGATGGCGTTCCGGGAAAATGCGAGGGCAATGCTGGTGGTCCCCATACAAACCGAGGTCTTTCGAGTTCGTTTTGACGAACAACCGCCCGGAAGCGCCAGGCGAGCAAGGGAAGTGGTTCTTTTGCAGGAATTGCGGCCTGATGAACTTCGGTCCCTTCAACGGACATTGCATCGTGGAGAAGGACCCCAACAGCGGTATCATCGGCCATGACGACACGGATTGTCGCGATTTCAATTTGCCGCATACTGCAGAATTCATAGAGTAGATAGCTCGCCTGGGCGAACCGAAGATGGCGAAGCAATCTCCGACACACTGCCCTTGGGCTTGCCGAAGGCAGGACCCGAGGGCTCGCAATCTGGTAGTGTGCTGCGGTGCGCAAGTCCGTTTCTGGCCCTACCCGGACCTGCCGTGGGGTCGGCGCTTACGTCGGCTGCTTGAGGGTAAGCAGACTCGTTATGCTCGCCGCGAGATATTCCGAATCTGACCCCGAGCGGATTTCGAGCCGCCCCCGAGAGGGACTTGGTGGTTGGGCGGGGTCAGGCAGTGTGGCATAATCCACTACGTGGACCCGGTTAAGTCCACTGCTTCTTCGTCAAAGGAGAATCGCCATGTCCGCGTACATGCTTCTCTGCAATTTCACCGACCAAGGTGTTCGGACCATCAGGGAAATGCCACAGCGTCGAGCGGCCGCCAGGGAGTTGGGCAAAAAACTTGGCGTTGACATCAAGGCCAGCTATCTCGCCATAGGAACATACGATCTTATCATCCACGCCGAGGCTACCGACGATGAGGCCATGGCGAAGTTTCTCTTGTCGCTGGCCGCCCTGGGGAACGTGCGGACGACCACGGTCAGGGTGTTCCCGGAAGCGGATGTTGATAAGATCATCGCGGGGCTAGCGTAAGCTAACGCAAATCAAAACAAAGGAAGTTGTTGGCCCTGGGCTGCCGAAATATCGTGCTGCAGCAAGTCGGCAGCTATCTGGGGTAAAGCGGCTGTGGCGCTGACCCATTCGGGAAGGCAGCCCGTGACCTGATTCGGACATTGACGGTTCCGGAAGTGAATGTGCTCCGCACTTATCTTTCTCGCCCCGCTATTGTGCTTTGCGTCCCACACCCCAATTGATTCTACAGAGGACAAGCAGTGGCTTGTCTGAGAGCTGCCCATAAAAGCGGAGACGTATCGAAGATCTCTGCTCCTCCAGCTGGCAGTACTGGTGCCGGCAGGCACAATGATCCTTTAAGTTGAGCTGTGTTCGGCTTGGGTGCCATCGGCATCCGGTCCGTAGTTTTGCTTACGGCCACATCCCTCCCGATTGTAAGGCGCAAGCGGTCGTTGCCCGTCTCCAGCAAGGAAAACCCTTCGATATTTTCTTAACCTGCGACGGAGTGAACAGATGAATCTCCCGAGATTGTGGACTACAAGCCAAGAGCTGACACCGGACCCGTTCCGGGCCATGCGGCGCGAGATGGAAAACGCGCTTCGTGCTTTTGATCCGAACTGGTCCTCTGCCGACATTGGGGCTGGCGCGCCGGCAATTAGTGTGTCGGAAACAAAGAATGCCTTCGAAGTGACGGCCGAGCTTCCGGGCGTGGACGAGAAGGATATCAAGGTCAGCCTGGACAACAACCAGCTGGTCATTTCCGGTGAGAAAAAGGCTGAAAGTACGAAGGAAGAAAAGGATTGGCACGTCGAGGAGCGAAGCTACGGCTCATTCTACCGATCGATGTCCCTGCCTTTCGAACCCGAGAACGGCGCGGTCGACGCTCATTTCGACAGGGGCGTACTGCATCTCACGATCAAGAAGCCGGCTAAGGCTATCAAGACCACCAAGACAATCGAGATCAAGACCGGTGCTGCACCGAGTAAGGCCGCCGCCTAGACCGCTGTAAGAGCAACGTGAGACCGGAATTGATTGACTCCAGTCCCGGTCTCGCATTTTTTTGCGCGAGGCTGGCTGGCAACATTGTCTCGCGGACTGAGCAAGATTGCTCAGATTGGTTTCTACCGAGCCGTCGTTCGCCTCGATCGGGTAGTCCCGAACGGCCTAGGCCCCCGCACTGCACAGACTGCTCCGGCGCGACCACTCGAAAATGGCATAGGATGGCGACACTGGCGGCCGCCGCGAAGAAGCGCCACACCGAAATGAACCCTTCCCAATAGAGCGCGTGGGCGATAACCAGGCCCACCAGAACAATTGTGCCGAGGACGACTATTCCGGTCGTCGCGGTTCATGTCCGCCCTTGGCACAGGGCTGCCGAAATTTGGCGCAGCAAGTCGGCAGCTATCTGGGCGTACAGTGGCCGTGGCGCTGACCCATTCGGGAAGGCAGCGCGTGTCCCGCAACGAACATCCTCACGCCGCGCTGGCCGGATTTAGCCCGAGTGGCCGCATGAGGTGGCTATGGCCTCTACAGCGGGGATATCAACACCGCCGAGGTAACCAGAGCGACGGGGATCATTCCCAACACAAACACGACAATACGGAAGAGCGTATCGTACCCATTGGGGACTCCTGTTGGAGGGGACTCCTGTTGGATGTAACTTTCTTCGGAGTGGGCCGAGGGCTGCCCAATATAGTCACAAGCCCAGTGCGCTACCGTATTCAATCCCTTCTGGGCGACCGTTCCTTGATCGCCGTTCAACGCTGCTAGAGAACGCCGTCTTGCGGCGGAGGCTCTTTCGCCTCCTCATCCGCCAGCAACTTCAAGAGCACTTCCCGCTCCGCTTCACTGTGCGGTTCAGCGAGACGTTTCTTGAATAGGATGAGGTTCTGCAGGTGAATGTACTTCTCCATAGCTGACCCCGCTAATTGGAGCGAAAACTTTGCGCCTCCTCCAATTCAGTGGACACCTGTAGTAGGCTGGGCGAGCCAAGAGGTGTTTGATGGAAAGACGTCAACGACGAGCGTTTACGAACGACTACAAGCGACAAGCGGTTGATCTGGTCGCATCGAGTGGCCGCTCGATCGGATCGGTAGCCAAGGAACTTGG
>Ga0207699_10001429_pt1 | contig 11324 bp, 10 predicted proteins | sample LARL51metaG_FD_184344 | JGI IMG/M metagenome (GOLD analysis project Ga0207699, IMG submission 184344) | Corn, switchgrass and miscanthus rhizosphere microbial communities from Kellogg Biological Station, Michigan, USA - LAR L5-1 metaG... | ecosystem: Host-associated > Plants > Roots >...
CATCGTGCGATCTCACCACGAGCGGATCGACGGGATGGGCTATCCCGACGGCTTGCACGCCGACGATATCCCGCTGCTTGCGCGGATCATCGGCGTTGCGGACGCCTACGACGCTATGACCTCCGACCGCCCATATCGCGCGGCGCTCCCGAGCCGCGTCGCTCGTATGCGTCTTGCCCAGGCTGTGGAGACCCAATTCGATACGGCCGTCGTCGCGGCGTTTGAGGCGATTCTGGCCGCCGCGGACGAGGCATACCGTTCCGGCAGGGGGCAGGTTTTCATGCGCGAGCGTGAACAGCTCGAGCACGACGAGGTCGGCCTCAGTGCTGCGCTAGACGTCCTCGCGTAGAGCGCGAGCTGCTTCCAAACGCGAACGAACCCCGAGCTTGTCGTAGATATGCTTGACGTGCACCTTGGTCGTCGAGAGGCTGATGCTCAGGAGCTTGGCGATCTGTTCGTTAGTCAGTCCTTGTGCGAGGAGTTCGTGTACCTCGGTCTCGCGTTGTGTCAGACCTTGCTTGGGCTTGGCGTTTCGCGGGACACGCAGACCAATCAGATTTGCGAGTGAAGAGTCCGACGACAGTACGAGTATTCGCCGGAGCCAGTCAGCACTCGCCCGCTCCTTCGCCATATAGCTGCCAAGATCAGTAGCCGAGCGTACTGCGATCAATATGGGGTCCCAAACGCCGGTTGCGATTGCCTTCTCGAGATTTGACCCCGCGTTTTCAGGCTTAGCCATTCTGAGCGCGACGATCGCGCTGCTCGTATATGCGAGTGCCGAGGCTTCGAGTCCGCGAGACGCTTCTTGCGCCCTGTGCGCGAGCTCTAACGCGACTTCGAATTGTCCTGATGCTGAATGGAGGAGTGCCTGCCATCCGAGAAACTCGCCACGCAAGCCACTACCCGCTTCGGCAAGTGGTCCTAGTGACAGCACATCCAGAGCTCGTGGAAGATCACCCACGCTTGCGTATAGACGCGCTCGCTGGATCGGCAAGTTCCCTTGGAAGTAAATGCCGGACTCGTCGCGGGTGTCGCGTTCGAGCACTCTCAGAGCACGGTCTGCGGCCGCAAAGCGCCGGAGACCAATACGCGCGCTCGCCGAATACAGCTGCGCGTACGGCATCGGAAAGTCGATGCCGGATGCCTCTGCGAGTCGGGTTACGGCGGCGAGGCTCTGCAGACCTTTTTCGTATCGGCAAGTCAAGATCAGCGAATAGCTGTACGAACTCAGAAGACCCGTAAGGGCGATGGCGTCCGCTCCTTCGCCAGCCAGAGACAAGGCGACCCGAGCTTCGTCGATGGCGCGATCGAGCCCTCCCTCCATGCTGGCTAGCGCCAGGCCGCCCGTGGCGGAAATCAGTGACTGCTTTATCCCGGGCCGTGCACTGCGCCTGAAGTCGGCAAGACGGACCCCGAGGTCAGCTGCCTGCGACTCGATGCCCGCAAGAAAGCGAAGCCAGAGTGCCTCTTCGTTCGTCTCGGCCGTCTGTGCGACTAACGCTGCCGTGTCAGCGTGTGTTTGAGCCGACGGTGAACGATCCGTCAAATTTGCAGCCCGAGCTGCAACAAGGTGAGCACGAGCAGCAAGATCGCCCTCCAGCGAGCCTGCGGATTGTGTCGCGAGCGCGATAGCTCGATCGAACTTCGCATCCCGGTAGAGAGCTTCGCTCTCTGCGTAGTCGATCAGCCCGCCTTCGGCTCCCGCGGACCGCGCCGCGACGACCCAACGCTTCAGGCTGCTGGTTCGACCGGCCGCCAGCAGATCGTCCAGCGCGGCTGCGAGCGCCTCTGTGGCGAATGCGGCATCGTGCGCGACCTCGGCAACCGCGAGCGCTTCGTTCCAGCGGTGCGCCGGCAAGAGCAGTCGGCTGTCCAGCAGCAGGGCCTCCCGCGTCTTGTGATCAACCTCTCCGAAGCGTCGGATAAGTAGCTCCCGGAGGAGCGGGTGCATCAGCAGCGACTTCCGCTCGGTTACGGCCACGAGGCCGCGTTCCACGGCGTCCTCGAGCACGACGTCGGTGTTCGCACCGAGGAGGATGCGCGCCGCCTCGACGTCCGGGGCCGCCGCCACGCCGAGCAACATCAGCGCCGTCTGCGTCTCAGGCAGTGCGCTCGCCAGCAGCTCGCTCGCCAGGAAGTCGTAGAGCGTGTGGGACATGAGACGGCTCGAGGTGAAGTCGACGTCTCCGGTCATCGCCGCGAGGCCGAGAACGGCGGGCCAACCGTCGGCGGTGCGCATCAGCTGGGCGCGGCCGGCGACGGCGCCGAAAGCCGCGAGGACCCTCGCAGCCTCGTCGTCGGTCATCGAGAGATCGTCCACGCCGATCTCCATGCCTTCGCCGTATACCTCGAGGCGCGGCGTGAACCAGCTCGGTCTCGTCCTCGTCGTGATCAGGAACCGAATGTCGAGGCCCTCGACGAGCATCGACAGGAGCTCCTCCGCCTCCTCCGTGCCTGCCGCCTCCCATTCGTCCACGACCAGCAGGACGTCCCGCGTCAGAGAATCGAAGGTGCGGAGGATGGCACGGCCGAGCGGCTTCGGGCTCGGGTTGATCGAGGCGATCGTCGCGACCTTGTCGGGCTCGCGGGGGAGCTCGGGTGCGACGGAGGCGAAGAGGTCGTCGAGCTGAACCGCCAGTAACGCGACGTCTCCCGAGGCGCGCGTCGTGCGATACCACGCCACCGGCGCTGTCTGCCGCTGCGACCACTGTCGGGCGAGGGTCGTCTTCCCGTAGCCGGCCGGGGCCGCGAGGACCGAGACCCGCGCGCCGCCGTCCTCCTCGAGTCGCGCGATCAACCGGGGACGCTCGATGATGTGGTCGAGCGCCGGCGACGCCGCAGCTGTAATCGTCTCCACCATTCCCCTGCCGGGCCTGTTGTCGCCCGGGCCTAGACCCTACTCCACCATTGTTACGTCTGCCGCAAGCGGGGGCCCGCGCCCGGGGTAGGGCCCGAGCGCGGGTTAGCCGTCAGCCCCCGGCGCCGGTGAGCGCCGGCGCAAGCTCCCGCGCGAGGGGGTCCTCGCCGGTGAGCGCCTTGAACGCGGCAGGAATCTGCCGCCGCCTCGGCACACCGAGCTTCTGGCGCAGGACGTCGCAGTGCGCCTTCGCCGTTCTCGGGGAGATGCCGAGCCGCTCTCCGACCTCGTCGTTCGAGCACCCGCGCGCGATCAGCGCGACGATCTGGAGCTGGCGCTCGGTCAGGTCGGGCTTTGCCTGGTCACTGCCTGTCATGGCCCGGGACGCTAAGGCCGGGCGGGCCTTTCAGCTATCGGCCGACGGGGGTATTCGTGGCGCCTGCGTGCGAGGCGCCGACGAAGCTCGCCTCGTGCCCGCGCGTGTTCGCCTCGTCGAGCTCGTCCTGCGTCAGCGCGCCGATGCGCAGCAGCAAGTCGAACTCGTCGCGGAGGTGTGTGCGCATCATCTCCGGGCCGTCCGTGGCGATCGTGAACAGGACGCCGTTCTCGACGAAGGTGCGAAACACGTTCCGTACCGCGTCCTCGTCGGGCAGCGCCTTCGTGAGGAGGTTCGACGTGGGGCAGATCTCGAGCACGACCTCGCGCTCGCGCAGCTCCTTCATCACCTCGGCGTCCCCCGCGGCGAGGATCCCGTGTCCGATCCGGTCGGGCCGTAGGAGCTCGAGCACCTCGCCGATCTCCGCACGGCCCATGTCCGCTCCCTCCTCGCCGACGTGGATCGTCACCCCGAGCCCGGCGGCGCGGGCCTCCTCCACCATGGGCTGCACCTGGGAGTAGTCGTAGCGCTCGCCACCGGGCCGCGGTCCCGCGATGTCGACTCCCACGACTCCCCGCGGCGCCCAGCGGATCGCCTTCTCGACGATGATCTCGTTCTGGTGCGGCGAGAACGTCCGGTCCATCATCAGGATCAGGCCCGCGCGCACCTGCGGGTACTCGAGGCTCGCCAGGTCGAGCCCGCGGATCGCGGCGAGGATGATGTGGTCGAGGTCGCGCTCGCCGCCGCGGTTGCGCTTCATCGGGTTGAAGCGGAGCTCGAGCGTCGTGATCCCCTGCGACCTGTAGGCGCCTCCGATCGCGCCGTGCACCGAGACCTCGACCGCGGCGGGGCTGGACTGGATGAGCTCCGTCCAGTGGTAGATGGCGTCGAGCGCGTCGAGGTCGGGCACGCCGCGCGGATCGGAGAGGGTCACGAGCCGCTCGAAGTCCCAGTAGTCCTTGACCGGGAGCGCGATGCCCTGGCGGTGGGCAAGCGTCCAGAGGATGTCGGAGGAGACCGAGCCGCCGAGGTGCGTGTGGAGCTCGGCTAGTCCCTCCATCGGAACAGTCTAATTCCAGCCGACTACGGCCCAGCGCCTGCGGACGAAGCGCGGCCCGAGCAGCGCGAGCCGCGCGACGATCAGCACGTCGAGCGCCGCCCAGACTCCTACGACGCCCCAGTCGAGGGCGAGTGCGAGGCCGGCGAGCGCGACGAAGATCGCGCTCGCGGCGAGCATCGACCACATGAGGAAGCGCGTGTCGCCGGCGCCGATGAGAATCCCGTCGAGCGCGAAGACCGCGGCGCCGAGGGGTTGCATCGCGGCGAGGAACGGCCAGATGAGCGCGGCCTGGTGGAGAACCTGTGCGTCGTCGGTGAACGCTCGCGGGATGACGTAGGAGAGCGGCGCGAGCAGGGCGGCGAAAGCGAGGCCGATCACAACCGACCAGCCGATCATGCGCACCCCCGCTGCGTACGCCCCGTCGGCGTCGCCGGCGCCGAGCATCCTCCCGACGATCACCTGCCCAGCGATCGCGACGGCGTCGAGCACGAGCGCGATGAAGATGAAGAGCTCGTACGCGATCTGATGCGCGCCGATCTGGGCGTCGCCCATCCGAGCCAGGACCGAGGCAGCGACGAGGAACGACGCGTAGAGGGCCAGCGTGCGCACGAAGATCTGCCGGCCGATCGTGAAGAGCGGCTTCATCGCGGTCAGGCTCGGCCGCCGAGAGAGAGCGCGCGGTCGGAGCAGCTCGACGACGAAGGCGACGCCCATTCCCAGCTGCGCGATCGCCGTCCCTGCCGCCGAGCCGGCGACTCCCCAGCCGAAGGCGTAGACGAAGACCAGCTCGAGCACGAGGTTGGCGAGGTTGGCCACGACGACGATCTCGAGCGGGCGGCGGAGGTTCGAGACGCCGCGCAGGTACCCCTGGCCGGCGAGCGCGACGAGCGCGGCCGGCAGCCCGATCGCCCCGATCCGGAAATAGGTGAGCGCGTAGTCGCCGGATTGACCGTGGCCTCCAAGCCCCTCGAGCAGCGGGGCGGCGACGATCTCGCAGACGATGAGGACCCCGGCGCCGATCGCGAGCGAAGCCCAGAGGGCCTGAGCAGCGAGCCGTGCGGCATGCTCCTTCTGCCCGGCGCCCGTCGCCCGCGCCACGACCGCAGTCGTGCCGTACGTGAGGAAGTTGAAGATCGTGAACGCGCCCGCGAGGACGGTGCCGGCGAGGCCGAGTGCAGCGATCTGGGGCCGGCCGAGATGGCCGACGATCGCCGTGTCGGCGAGCACGTACAGCGGCTCCGCCGCGAGCGCGCCGAGCGCCGGCAGCGCGAGGCGGACGATCTCGCGGTCGTGCGGGGAACGAAGGCGCACCGGCCGCCGACGATAATGGCCCGATGCAGCCGGAGAACGAGCGGTCGCGCACGCCGAATCGGCTGCTGGAGCTGCAGCGGAAGCCCCTCGTCCGGGTCCTGCTCGGACTTCTCGTGCTCGCTTCGATCGCCGGCGTGCTGTGGTGGAGGCGCGACAGCCTCGCGTCGATCGGCGACGCGTTCAGGGCCGTGGAGTGGGAATGGGTAGTCGCCGCGATCGCGCTCAACCTCCTGTCGGTCGTACTTCGCGCTCTCGCGTGGACGACCGTCATCCACTCTGCGATCGAGCCCCCGCGCCCAGGCGTGATGCTCGTTTTTTCGGCTTTCTCGGTGGGCCTGTTCGCGAACGCTCTGCTACCAGGCCGCGTCGGCGAGCTGGCAAGAGTCGCGGTGCTGACTCGCAAGATGCCGGGACGGAAGGGAGCATGGGCGGCCCTCGTGGGGACGGTGTTCGCGCATCGCGTCTTCGACATCGTCCCGGTGCTCCTGCTCGTCCTCTACGTCGTCTTCGCCGCGTCGATCCCCACCTCGGCTCGAGTGAGCCTGTTCGTCGTAATCGGCGTTGGCGTCGTCCTGTTCCTGTTCGCCTTCGTCGGCGCTCGGCGGAACACGCGAGTGGCGGTCGAAGAGCTCGGACCCGTCCGTCGGCTCGTTGCGATGGGACGTGCCGGGCTCGGGGTGATGCGCTCGCCGCTCGCCGCCGCCGGCGCCATCGTCCTTCAGATCGGCGGCTGGACATGCCAGATCTTCGCCGTCTACACCGCGATGCGAGCCTTCGACATCCACGCGCCGCTGGCGGCGGCCGGGGTGGTGCTGCTCCTGATGAACGTCGTCACCATCATCCCGCTGTGGCCCGGGAACGTCGGCCTCGTCCAGGTCGCGATCGCGTCGGCGCTCGTCGGGTACGGCGTGCCGTACAGCACTGGGGTCGCGTTTGGATTCGGGCTTCAGGCGATCGAGGCGTCCGTCGGCATCGGGGTCGGCATCCTGTTCCTCGCGCGCGAGGGTCTCTCGCTCGCGATGCTGCGCGTGATGCCCTCGGCCAGGCACGCACAGATGCCGGAGGACGAGGAGGAGGAGACGGACGAGCGGCGCGAGCCGCGGCAGGCGGCGGCGAGCTAGCGGTCGGTGGTTGGAGCGTCGCCGGCCGCGGCCGGTCGGGACTGCTCGGCGCGCCGTGCGAGCTCCTCGACCCTGCCCTCGGCTGCGTCGAGCTTCGCCCGGCAGAAGGCGTAGAGCTCCTCGCCCCGCTCCCACAGTTTCAGCGCCTCCTCCAACGGTGCCTGGCCGCGCTCGAGGCGCTCGACGATCTGCTCGAGCTCAGCCTGTGCCTGCTCGAAGGTCGGGTCGGCCTGCTCGGTCACTCGGTGACCTCCTCGACGCGGGCGGCGAAGCCGCCCTCGGCGAGGGTCACGTCGACGCGCGCCCCTGTGGAGACGTCCTCGGTCGAAGCGACGACCTCGCCCTGCTCCGTCCGAACGATCGCGTAACCTCGTCTCAGTGTTTGCAACGGTGACAACGCAGCGAGCTTGGCGGCGGTGTTCTCGAGCGCCGCCCGCTTGCGCTCGACCGCGAGAGCCGGGGCACGCCGCAGCCGCTCGTGCGCCCGCTCGAGCCTGACGCCTTCCCGCTCGACGGCCACGCGCGGTCCGGCCCTCAACCGCTCGGCCGAGCGAGCCAGCTGTTGGCGGTCGCGCTCGAGCGAGCGGCGGACGCTGCGCGCGAGCGCCTCGCGGGCGCGGTCGAGCCTGTCGCACAACTCAGTCAGGTCCGGCACGACGAGTTTTCCCGCCGCGGTCGGGGTCGAGGCGCGGACGTCTGCTGCGAGGTCGCAGAGCGGCGTGTCCTGCTCGTGCCCGACCGCGGAGACGACCGGGACCGGACAGTGGGCGACGGCGCGTACTACGCGTTCGTCGCTGAACGCGAGCAGGTCCTCGAAGCTGCCGCCTCCGCGGGTCAGGACGACCACGTCCACGTCGGGCGCCTCGCCGAGGGCGGTGATCGCCGAGACGATCTCTCCTGCCGCACGTGGGCCCTGCACGTAGGTCTCCGCGACGAGCAGGGACGCCGGCGGGAAGCGCGTGCGAATCGTCGTTACGACGTCCCGCTTCGCCGCCGCGTCGTTGCCGGTCACCACACCGATCCGGCGCGGCAAGAACGGGAGCGGACGCTTTCGATCCTCCGCGAACAACCCCTCCGCCGCGAGGCGCGTCTTGAGCCGCTCGAGCGCAGCGAGGTGGGCACCGACGCCGAACCGCTCGACCGTGAGCGCACGGAGCTTGAACTCGGCGCGCTGCTCGTAGAGCTCCGGTCGGCCGAACACGTGCACCCGCTCGCCGTCCGCCAGGTCGAGCCTGAGCGCATCGAAGCGCCCTCGGGCCATCGTCACGCCGACGCACGAGCCGTCGGCGGGATCCTTGAGCGTGAAGAAGACTGACGCCCAGCGCTCGTGCCGGCGAAGCTCGGTCACCTCGCCCTCGATCCAGATCGTCGGCAGGCGTCCAAGCCACTGCGCGACGCCGCGATTGAAGGCGGCGACGGAGTAGACGGTGCGGTCGTCGTACGGAAGCGCCTCGACCTTGGCCACGGTCGCAGGGTAACCGGGCGAAGAGCTGCGCTCTTCGTCCGGGAATAAAGGAACTGCGCCAGCGGGAGAGCGCCGTGGCGAGCGCGCAGGCCTCGGGCGTGCGCGCTTTCTATTCCGCGGCGGCCTAACACGGCGTCACGCCGCCGCCTTGACGCCAGTGGGGTTCGACACGCTCAAACCAGAGCGGCGCCAAGGGCCGGAGGCCGGACTGCGCTCGTGCCGGCCTCTGCCACGCGCGAGCGCACCAGGTAGGCCTTCCGTCCAGAGAACCTCAAACCACATAGCACGGAGCGCGCCCGAGATCGCAATCTCGAGCGCGCGGAGTTCCTTTGTCCCAGCAAGCGAAGCGCCAGCTTCGCTGAGCTAAAGGAGGATCTCGGTGGCCGTCTCGGGGCTGCAGCCGCGGGCGATCATCTCGCAGGCGACGTGGAGGTCGGCTTCGCTCACGGCGAGGCGCTCGGCGAGCGGGAGCGGGTACCCGGACTCGATCAGGATGTGGAGCCGCCAGCTCTCCACTTTCGACCGTTCGTCGATCAGGGGCTCGAGAATCTGCGTCGTCTCGCTCATGGCTTCACCACGTTCGTGGTGCTATCGACGAACCCTTCTGGGCGTTGTTAGGCCGGTCGTTGTAAGGAAATGTCGAGTACTAGGAGCCGCGGACGGCCGGCGCGGAGGCGTAACGGCGCACGAGTTCTTGCAACCGCGCTTCGAGCACGCCACGTTCCGCGTCGATGTCGGACCGTAGGTCCTCGATCCGTCGCCGCATCTCGGACTCGAGCTCGCCGAGCCGCAGGTCCTGCGCCGCCAGGAGCTCTTCGTGCCGGCGTTCGAGCTCGCCCGCCACGTCCGAGAGCCGGTGCTCGAGCCGCTGCGCGCCCGCGTCGCCGACGTGGGCGAGCCGCTCCGCGAGCACCGTCTCGGCCTCCCGCGCGAACGCGCTAACAGCACGGTCCATCTCCCGCGCGAGGCGCTTGGCCGCGTCTTCCCGGGATGTCTTGACGAGCTGCGCGAACCGTTGCGCGGCCTCGTCCGCGTGCGACGCGACAGCCCGATCGACAGCTCGCTCGAGCTGCTCGATCTGGCGGCGTGACACGTCCTCGAAACCTGCCTTGACGCGCTGCGCCGCCTCGGTCTCCTCGCGCTGCGCTTGCTCGCTGAGCTCTCGCTCCCGGCGCGCCAGCCGAGTCTCCAGCTCCTGGAGGGCCCTGCGGCGCTCGGCCGAGTGCGCTTCCAGCTCGCTCCGCACGACCCCGAGCGCGTCCTCGAGCGTGCGGTTGAGGTCGGTGCGGAGCCGCCCCACGGCCGCGCGCTGCTCCTCACTCTCGGCCGAGAGCCGCTCGGCGTCGGCGGTGAGGCGAAGCTCGATCTCGCGTAGGAGCTGCTGCTGTCGCTGGTCGAGCTCTTTGATCCGGGCTCTCGTGGCCTCGCCGGCACGGTCGACGTCCTGGGACCATTCTGCGAGGCGCTGCTCCACCTGGGCCTGAACCTGATTCAGCTTGTCGCCAAGCGCCGCCGTGGCGTCGTGCTCGCGCTCCGCGACGACCGTTCGCCGCTCCTCCGCGATCTGACGCTCCTGCTCCTCGAGCAGCGAGCGCGAGTCGGCACGGGCGCGCGCGAGCGTCAGCTCGAGGTCGGACGAGAGCGACGCCTTCTCGCGGTCGACGACCACGAGGAGGTCGGCCTGCGCCTCCGCCAGGCGCGCGTCCATCGCGTCGACACGGCGCTGTGCCCGCCGCAGAAGCAGAGCGGCTCCGGCGACGAGCGCGCAGGCTGTCAGCCCACCGGCGGCCACGGCAAGAGCCCGGTCGTGGCGCAGCGCGAAGGCCACCCAGATTCCGACCGCCGCGATCGCCTCGATGCAGACAGCGGCGACGAGGAATTGCGTCCGCCCGCGCCGCAGCGCGGCAGCCGCCAGCGCGAGCGCGGCGAGTACGACCCCGCCGGCGAAGACGAGATCGGCGAAGGTCGTCAGCGCCACGCTCGGAGTGTAGGCAGTACCTCTCCTACCCGGCGCGGAACAGGAGCAGCGCCCCCGCTATGAGCACCGAGGCGGCAGCCAGCACCTTCAGCGACGCTTCGGGAGCCGCCGCGAGCGCGTCGCCGTCGAGCTCCAGCGTCGTGCCGTCGTCGAGCTGCGCTGTCCCCTCGACCGCGACCACTCGGCGGCGGACGAGCCGGACCGGCGTGGAGAGCTTGCGCTGCGCCCAGCTCAAGGCGAAGGCGTAGGCGGCGGCAGCGAAGGCCGCGCCGTCCAGTGTCGTAGCTGAGGCGAAGTACGCGGTCAGGACGGGGAAGGCTCCCCACGCGGCCGGGAACCAGAGCCCGCCGTGGAACCTGCCCTCGAACAGCTCGAGGTTGTAGGCGACGACGAGGAAGGCGCCGACGGCCACGAACACGAGCAGCCAGAGCGTCCGCGAGATCGCGACGGCGATCCCGATCGCGCTGGCGGCGGAGATCGAAACGACGGCGAGCCCGACGAGCACGCGTCGCGGGATGCGGGTCTGGAGCGGCCTGCCGCGCAGCTCGTCGAGGGCGTGCGCACCGACTCCCATCGCGAGTGCGAAGGCGAGCGTCGTCCAGCCGAGCAGTGCCCAGTCCATCCGCGGGACGAGCGCCGCGCCCACCGCAACGTAGGAGAGGTGCCACAGCGTGTACGGCGGGTGGAGAAGTGTCACGTAGTCGCGCCATCCGCCCTGCCGGAGCGCGTAGAAGGCGGGCCGCACCCGGGCGCCCGTGGTCATGCGCGCCGCCCCCAGACGACGATCCCGCCGCCGAGGCTTAGGCGTCGTGAGTCGACGCCCGCAACGCCGGCCTCGCGCCACGCGTCGAGAAGCCGGGACTCCGGCCACCGCTCCCAGAACCCGCGGATGCTCGGGCCGAGGAACCGTCCGACCTCGCGACATCCGGGCGAGACGACAGCGCCGGCCGCCGGCAGGCCCGCCCGCACGTACAGCTCCCAGAGCGGTCGCCACGCGCCGCGCGGGAGGCCGAACTCCAGCATCGCGACCGTCCCGCCGGGGCGGACGACACGGACGAGCTCGCGGAGCGTCGCGGGGACGTCGTCGACGTAGCGGAAGAGATAGGTGAACGTGAGAGCGTCGAACTCCGCATCGCCGAACGGGAGTGCCTCGGCG
>Ga0207699_10001430_pt1 | contig 11324 bp, 11 predicted proteins | sample LARL51metaG_FD_184344 | JGI IMG/M metagenome (GOLD analysis project Ga0207699, IMG submission 184344) | Corn, switchgrass and miscanthus rhizosphere microbial communities from Kellogg Biological Station, Michigan, USA - LAR L5-1 metaG... | ecosystem: Host-associated > Plants > Roots >...
GTATACACCAGTGGGAACACGGTGACGCTCACCGGCCACGTCCGGACCTGGGCCGAGCACGACGCGGTGATCGGCGCGGCCTGGATGGCCAGCGGCGTCTCCGACGTCCGCGACGACCTCGACATCACGGGCTGACGCGTCACGATGCCATCCCGCCACGGTCCTTACCTGGGCCGGTCCCCGGGCGTACCGGCCGGAGGGGGCCGGCCCGGCCGGTGACCAGTCCACCCGCACCCGAGGGCAAGCGCCGGCGGCCGGCGATGCGGTGGGTCGTACGCGGAGTGCTGTTCGTGGCGCTGGTGGCAGGCGTGTTCGGCCTGCTGCCGCGGCTTGGCGGGCTGAGGCACGACGCGGCCGGCCTGCGGCACGCCCGGCCGGCCTTCGTGGCGGCGGCGATCGTGGTGCAGGCGGTCTCGCTCGCGTGCTATGCCGCCCTGTACCGGCGGGTGCTCGCCTCGCTCGGCGCCCGGCTGCGCTTCCGGGTGGCGGCCGAGGTTACGCTGTCAACGTTCCTGATCAGCCACGTCACCCCGTTCGGGTCGGCGACGGGCACCCTGCTGAACGTGAGCACCCTGGAGGCGGAGGGCATCGCCGCGTCGACGACCGGCGAGGCGATCGGCCTGACCAGCCTGGTGTCCACGATCGCCCTGATCGCCCTCTTCGGCACCGGGCTGGTGGCGACGGCGGGACGGCACGTCTCCGCGACCTATCTCAGGATCGCGGGCGCCGCGCTCGTCCTGGTCCTGCTGGTGCTGGCGATCGCGTTCGGCGTGGGCGCCCATCCCGGCATCGCCGAGCGGGCGGCACGCCGGGCCGCCAGCTGGGCGCGGCACCTGCGGTCCAGCATTGACCCGGAGAAGGTGGCGCAGACCAGCAAGCGGCTCGTGCTGCTCGCCCGGTCCGCGCTGACCGGGCGGGCGTTCCTCGAAAGCTACGGCTTCGCCGCGGCCGACCTGCTGTTCGACCTGCTCTCGCTCGACCTGATGTTTCTCGCCTTCAGATACCAGCCCGGGTTCGGGCCACTGGCGGTCGCCTACGGGGCGGCGAACATCGCCAGCGCCATCCCCATCACCCCCGGTGGGCTGGGCGTCATCGAGGTGACCCTGGTCGCCATCACCGTCGGCTTCGGCGCGCCGCGGGCAACGGCGGTCATCGCCGTTCTCGGCTACCGGGTCGTGAACTACTGGCTCCCGCTGCTTCCCGGGGCCGTGGCCTACCTTCGCCTCAGGCTGAGCGTGAACGCGGCCGGCAAAGCGAGGCCCTCGACACCGCCGGCCCCATGATGGAAGCTGGCGGCTATACGTCCATTGCCGGCAGATGTTGGCCGGCCGGGTCTGTTCCTTGTCCACTGGTATCGACACGCCGCGCATGCCCATGACGGCGTGGGCGGCTAACCCAGATGAGGAGCACCTGCCATGTTCAAATCGACGTCCACCTCATTGATCCTGCTGGGCGTTCTCGCCATTATCGTCGGGATCATCGCCATTGCCTGGCCCGGGGTGACGATTCTTGCGCTGGTCATCCTGTTCGCGATCTACGCGTTCATCGACGCGGGGCTGCAGGCGATGCGGGCCTTCACCAGCCGCTCCGCGGGGCCGGTGTTCGGCCACCTGCTGCTGGCGCTGGTCGACCTGGCCGCCGGAGTGATCGCCCTGGTGTGGCCGAAGCCCACCGCGCTGGTGCTGGTGATAGTCGTGGCCGCCTGGGCGCTCGTCGGCGGCTTCTTCGAGGTTTTCGCGGCCTTCCAGAGCGGGGAGACCGCCGGCACCCGCGCGCTGTTCATCCTCGGCGGCCTGGTGTCCATTCTGTTCGGCGTGCTGCTCTTCGCCCGTCCCGGCGTCGGCGCGGTCACCCTGGCCCTGCTGTTCGGCCTGTTCGCCCTGATCTACGGCGTCTCGCAGATCACCACGGGCATCGAGCTGCGCCGGACCGGGAAGACCTTGAACTCGGTCAGGGAGAACGTGACGGCTTGAGCGGCCAGGCCGCCAGGCCGGGTAGAGCCGGCCGTGGGCTGACACGCCTGGTCAGATGACGCCAGCGTCGTCCGCGCGAGATGATCGGCATCGCGCGCGGGCGCAATCCTCAGCCCACGGCCTACCTACGGAGGGCACCCACGATGGTCAATCCTGACCCAAGCGCCGAGAGCTCAGACGGCTCACCCACCCAGCCGGAAACGCCGGATCACACACAGCACGCGGCCGGCACCGGAGACAACCCGGCTGGGCCCGGCCACACCAAACTCGACGAAAAACTCGCCAATTTGCCGATCCCGCTCCACAACCCCGCCATCCTGGAGGAACAGGCGCGCCGGGCGTCAGACATCCAGCTGCGGATCGCCGACAAGATCACCGCCTTCGCCGGGTCGATGAACTTCGTCTACCTCCACATCGCGCTGTTCACCCTCTGGATGCTGTTCATCGAGAAAAGCCCGTGGCCGACGCTAACGCTGATCGTGTCGCTGGAGGCGATCTTCCTGTCCACGTTCGTCATGATCGGCCAGAACCGGCAGGCGGCGTTCCAGCAGGCCAAGGCCGACCGCGACTTCACCCAGCAGGAGCTGGAGCTCAAGACCAACACCCAGCTGACCCGCGAGATCGACCGGCTCACGACCGAACTGCACCAGCGGCTGATGGGCGACGCCACCCGGTAGTGGTCTCGACGGCGGCGCCGCGCGCACCGTGCTACGTCTGCTCCTCCCGGCGGTGGCCCTCGGCCAGGGCCGCCAGCTTGCCCTGGTCGATCTGGTCATGGGCCGCCACGGCCACCACGCAGTCGGTGAGCGCCTGCAGCGACGCCGTTCTCCGGCCGTCCGTGAGCGCCGCCCGTTCGCCCACGACCGCGCCCGGCCCGACCTCGCCCAGCACCGAGCCGTCGACCGAGACGCTGAGCATGCCGTCGAGGAGGAGAAAGACGTCGCGGCCCGGCTCACCCTGCTCGGTCAGCCAGGCACCCTGGGGCAGCCGGCGGATCGACGGCTTGGCCGATCCGTGCATGATGCTGCCCGAAAGCTGCCGCTCCAGCGCGCTCTCCGCGATGGCCACGAGCGGTTTGGTGTCCTCGTGGCCCCACGGGGTGTGCGCGCCGAACGCCGTCTGGAACCACTGGCTGGCGATCGTCACGCCGCTCTTGGCGGCGAGCTGGCCCCGGTCGTCGTAGACCCAGTGGCGCGGGAACGTGCTGGCGCCGATCAGCTCGTGCTCGCTGGAGCCGTCGACGCCGATGGTCAGCCCGAGCGTCGTCCAGACGGTCGGCGACGCCCATTGCGCGTGAGGCGCCCCCTTGACCGGGCGGGGGGCCGGCATGCCGGTGCGCCCGCCCGTCGTCTGGACGAACCTCGCCCCGGTCCCGGTCACCTCCGGATCCGCTTTCAGCTCGGGGAACTCGGCGGGCTGGAAGACGATCTGCGCCACCGGGCCCAGCCTCAGCCGCGTGCGGCACATGTAGCCCCGGCCGCTGTAGCCCGCATCTACCACGCGCCCGTCCACGACCTCGATCCAGGCGGACAGGCGGTTGGCGAAACGGAACTTCTCGGCCGCGTAAAGCTCCCCCACATCGCCCAGGACGTCGGGAGGCGGGGTGTCATAGTGCAGCGCTCCCGCCGCGAAGGCCGCCTTGGGCAGCCCCGATACCACCTCCGAAGGAATCCACGACACGCTGGTTACCGACGATTCGATCCGCATAGCGACCCCCCTGCCGCACCAAGACGCCGTGGCCAGCTACCGGCCACGGCCAGCTACCAGCATTATGTGGGGACGCGCAGGACCGGTGCCAGCCAGGACCACGCGATCGAGACGGCCGGCCCGGCGCCGAGCTTAATGGGCCATTTCCGCGAAGCCCTGCGCCGCCGCACACGGCGCACACAGGGGCACGTCCGCGTTGCCGAGCCGCCTGGTCATGACGGCTCGGTGGTCACATACGCCCACGTCATCGGGGTGGGACTGGCCGCACATGCAGTGGCACTCGCGGAAGTGCCCCGCAATCACGTCACGTCCGGCCTCAAGCGCAGCGCGGCCAGCCTCAAGCGCAGCGCGGACGGCCGGATCAAGTTTGTCCAGCGCGTCGTTGGTGGCTTCGGCCACCCGCTGCGCCCATTCGCCCACTGCGTCTGAGGCGGCCTCCCAGGCGGCGGCGAACTGCCGCGCCGGGTCATTTCCGGGACCGCTCATAGTCGCATCCTCTCACCCGGCGCCGGCTGTGGCCAGGCTCGCCCCGGTCACCAGCTGGTAACCCCGCTGCTCAGGCCCGGCTGAGGACCCGCTCGGCCAGGAAGTCCTCCCAGGTCCGGTGGCCCACGGCCCGGCCGGGAGCCAGGTTCGCGCCGGCCCGGACCGCGCGGGCCGCCTTCCCCGGAAGCGGGACCGGCACCATCGGGCGGCGCTTGCCGGAAGCCCGCAGGTAGCTGTGGAGCAGGTCGGGCACCGTGTGCACCTGCGGTCCCGCCATGTCGGGCGCGAGCCCGGCCGGGGGGCCGAGGGCGAGTTCCACCAGCCGGTCCGCGACCTCGCCCGCGTCGACCGGCTGGAACCGGAAGCCGGCCGGGACCGGTATCACCGGCAGTTTGGTCATCTGCTGGGCCACTATCAGCATCAGGTCATGGAACTGGGTGGCGCGCAGCGTGGTCCAGGGCAGGCCGGAATCGGCGACGACCCGCTCGGCGGCCAGCTTGGACGCGAAGTAGCCGAACATGGCGCGGTCGGCGGCGCTGACGACCGGGATCCGGTCGGCGCCGACGACCGAGATGTTCACCAGGTGCCGCGTCCCGGCCCGCACCGCCGGCCGGACCAGGTTCCTGGCCTTGTCGTCGTCGCCCTTGCTGCTGCCCGCGCAGTGCACGATGATCGCGGCGCCGTCCACCGCCGCCTCGATTCCCTGGCCGGTGGCCAGGTCACCGGTCACGTACTCGATGCCCTCCCCGGCCTCACGGCCGCGCCTGCTGAGCACCCGTACCTCGCGGCCCTCGTCCCGCAGCCGGCGGACGACGAGGCGCCCGAGCGTGCCCGTGCCGCCGGTGACCAGGATGTCTGAGGTCATAGCTCCTCCCGCACCGTCGAGCCGCCGGCGCGCGGCCGCGCCGTCCCTCGTTTCGTATATGTCATGTGTCTTCCTCCATCGGTGCCTGTCATACCCCCGCCTGTCACACGCGGCGGGCGCCGGGTGTCAGTGTGGTGACACCAGGCAATGAGGGAACGTGACAGATGGCCGACAGCGACTGGCTGGCCGCCGCCTTCGAGGAGAACCGTGATCACCTGCGGGCGGTGGCCTACCGCCTGCTCGGCTCGATGACCGACGCCGACGACGCCGTGCAGGACACCTGGCTGCGGCTGACCGGCGCGGATACCAGCGACGTCAAGAACCTCGGTGGCTGGCTGACGACGGTCGTCGCGCGGGTGTCGCTCAACATGCTCCGGTCGCGCCGCCGCCGGCACGAGGTGCCGGTCGGTGATTCCTGGCCGAACGCCGCGGAGATGGCGGCCAGGGACGGCCCCGCGGGCGGCCCCAGCGCGGCTGGGACGGCGGGCCGGGCCGGCGACCCGGAGGATGAGGCGGTGCTCGCCGATTCGGTCGGCCTCGCCTTGCTGGTCGTGCTCGACACGCTCACGCCGGCCGAACGGCTCGCGTTCGTGCTGCACGATACGTTCGCCATGCCGTTCACCGAGGTAGCGGCGGTACTCGGACGCTCAACGGATGCTACGCGGCAACTCGCCAGCCGGGCCCGGCGCCGCGTGCGTGGCGCGCCCAGCCCGGACCACGCCGCCGACCTCGCCCGCCAGCGGGAGGTGGCCACCGCGTTCCTCGCCGCGGCCCGCGGCGGCGACCTGTCCGCCCTGGTCGCGCTGCTGGACTCCGACGTGACGCTGACCGCCGACGCCGCCGCCGTCCCTACCGGCAGGCCGATGCAGCTCCAGGGCGCGGCGGCGGTCTCCCGGGGCGCGGTCGCGGCCTCCGTCCGGGCCACCGAGTCCCAGCTGGCCCTGGTGAACGGGGACGTGGGCGTCCTCTTCGCGCCCGCCGGCCGGCTGCAGGTCGTGCTGGCCTTCACGGTCAGCCCCGCACGCCGGATCACCGCCATCGACGTGATCGCCGACCCCGGCCGGCTGCGGCGGCTGCGGCTGGCGCTCCTGCCCGAATGAACGCCCCACCACGGCGTGGCCTGGTCATTCTGGGCCATTTGCGCGGATACCCCGCGCGATGGCCGTCTTGTGGTGCAGGCTGGTCAACCGCAGCACCCAGCGTGCGTGACGAGCACCTTTGTCGGTGATCCCGTCGCCCTGAACCGCGCGGCGTCCGCACGCCACTGGCCGCAGGACAGGCCTGAGCCAGCATCCGGGTGACCGCCGAGCGCGAGTCCGCGCCCAATCGAAGGCCATACGTGTCCCGCGCTTCTGCCCGACACCGCAAGCCATCACGATCCTCAGCGCGTACCAGCGCTCCAACCTCAGCCGGTACCAACGGCCCGGCCCCAGCGCGTACCGGCGCCCCGCCCTCAGCCCCCACCGGCACGCTGACCTTAGCCCCAACCAGCGCCCCGACCCGGCACCGTAAACCGTCGCCGATCGCGGCCGCGCTGCGGCACAAATCGGCCTGGGCCACCGCCACCGTGGCCGGCTCGGCGCTGATCGCCTCGGCCGGGCTGGCCGCGCCCCACTGGCTGGGGCAGCCGCCCCGCCCGGCGGCCATGGACGACGCGGGCGGGCACCACTCTCCCTCGGCCAGCGCCCGGCCGGCCACCCCGGTCAGCCAGGACGCCGGGGCGGGGCCGATCAGCAACGCCACGGCCGGATTCTCCCGGCTGCGCGTTGAACACATCCCCAAGCGCCGTACGCACCCCCCGGCCCAGCCGCAGGCGCCCGCCCAGCCCGTCTACCTGAACCCGCTGCGCAACGTCAGCGGGCTGATCTCCGAGCGCGTTGACATGGGCGCCGACTTCGGCGGGTCGGGCCCGGTCTACGCGATCGGCGACGGGGTCATCACCAACGCGACCGGGGCCTCCGCCGGGTGGCCGGGCGGAGGCTGGATCACCTACCGCCTGACCGACGGCCCGGACGCGGGATTGATGGTCTACGTGGCCGAGGACGTCAAGCCGGCCGTTCAGGCCGGCCAGCACGTGACGTCCTCCACCGTGGTCGCCAACATGTTCAACGGCGGCGACGGCATCGAGACCGGGTGGGCGATGCCGGACGGCGCCTCGGCGGAATCGCAGCTGCCCGCAGCGGGCGGCATCAGCGGCGGCGGACCGTTCCCGACCATGATCGGGCTCAGCTTCGAGGGACTGCTCACGTCGCTCGGCGTGCCCGCCGGTAACAACAGCAGCGAGTCCGGGTTCGGCGCCCTGCCCCCGAATTACCCGGCCGGCTAGAGATCACCGGAGGTACCACAGCTGCCCACGGGAGCCTCCGGGAAATCCTCAAGCGCGAACTCCGGGCCGCCGCCGCGGGCGGCCCACCGGCGGGCGGGCGTCAGTAGCTCAGCTGCTCATCCCAGTCGGCTCCGCGTCCCTCCGGGGTCAGATCGAACAGGTTCCACACCGGCTCAAGCGTGCCGACGTGGCGGGTCTCCTGCCCGGGCTCGGTCGGCGCGAAGAACAGTTCCGAGCCCCAGAAGTGGCGGATCGTGTCCCCGTCGCGGTGGAACACGTTCAGCATCGGCTGCTGCTCACCGTCGGGGGTCTCGGCCAGGTAGTCGCGGTTGTAGGTGGTGCCGGCCGAGGACAGCAGGCGCAGCCGCCGCCAGCCGCGTTCGGCGCCGAAGGTGAGGATGCGCTCGATCGGCGCCTTCCCGGCGACCGCGAGATTGATGTGCTGGGAGGCGTGCTCGGCGGCGCCGTCCAGCTGATCGAGGAAGGCCGTGCACGACGGGCACGGGCCCTGCGCCAGCGGCAGCAGCGCGGTCCGCCCGCTGGCCGGTCCGGGCCGGTCGTCCCGCGGGTCGCGGGGGAACATCATGCTGTAGATCACCAGCGAGTCCCGGCCCGGGGCGAACAGCTCCGACAGCCGTACCGCGGCCGGGCCGCCGTCGGGCCCCTGGGCCTGAAAGACGTAGTCCTGCGGCACCTCCCCGCCGGGCGGCAGCCGCCGCCTCGCGGCCGCCACCGCCTCCATGGCGCGGCGCAGCTCGATCTCCTGCTCCAGCAGCCGGTTCCGCGCGGCCCGGTATTCGGCCGACTCGCCAGGAAACGCGATGGTCATGGGTCCTCCAGGGAGATCGCCGTCCTCGGGCCGCAAGATTGGACTGCCCGGCCGCCCCTAACTCATCGGCCGGGCTTTGGGGCAGACTTGATCACGGCGGCGCGCGCTCCATCCGGCGGGAGGTGCTGGCCATGGGGCTGACCTGGCGAGATCTCGTGTCGTCGGCCGCCGTCGTGGCGATGATGCTGGCGTTCATGGCGTTCAAGTTCGGGACGGACCTGCCGCCGCTGTCGAGCGCGTGGGCCGCCAGCGCGGTGGCACTCGTCCTCGGCGGCATCTGTGCCGTGAGTGCGGCCGGTGACCTGCATACCAGGCCCCAGCCGCGCGAGGGCGTGATCTTCCGGAAGGTCACCACCGTGCTTGGCACGATCGCGCTACTGGCCGGGCTGATCGCGCTGATCGCCAACAGCGGGCGTGCGCTGGAGACCCTGGTCGTGATGACCACCTTCTTGTGGCTCACTGGCACCATCTGGCACGTGCTTACCATCGGGTCCGAGTCCTGAGCCGGCCAGGCCGCACGATCGAGGATCGGCGCCCGTGGGCACGCCGGCATGGCCGTGAACGCCCGGCGGGATGTCCAGGCCGGCCTTTCAGGGCCGGCCTGGACGTACCCGTCAGGCCAGGTCGAACCGGTCGAGATTCATAACCTTGTCCCACGCGGCCACGAAGTCGCGCACGAACTTCTGCCGCGAGTCGTCGCTCGCATAGACCTCGGCGAGCGCCCGGAGCTGGGAGTTGGAGCCGAAGACCAGGTCGAAACGGCTGCCGGTCCACTTCAGCTCGCCCGTCCCGCGGTCACGGCCCTCGAAGGTGTCCTCGGCCTCGGACGTGGCCCGCCACTCCGTGCCCATGTCGCACAGGTTCACGAAGAAATCGTTGGTCAGCGTCCCGGGCCGGTCGGTGAACACACCGAGGCTGGACCCGTCGTAGTTGGCGTTCAGGGCGCGCATGCCGCCCACGAGGACGGTCATCTCGGGGGCGGTCAGCGTCAGCAGGCTCGCCCGGTCGATCAGATGGTGCTCCGCCTGCTTCGGCTGCAGCTTGCCGAGGTAGTTGCGGAACCCGTCCGCGACCGGCTCGAGGGGGGCGAAGGTCTCCACGTCGGTCTGCTCCTGGGACGCGTCCGCGCGCCCGGGGGCGAAGGGAACCTCAACGTCGTGCCCGGCGTTCGTCGCCGCCTGCTCCACGGCCGCGCACCCGCCGAGCACGACCAGGTCGGCCAGGGACACCTGCTTGGCCCCGGCGGCCTGCGCGCCGTTGAACTCGCGCTGGATCCCCTCCGGGGTCCGCAGCACCTCTGCGAGCTCGGCCGGGTTGTTGACCTCCCAGTCGTTCTGCGGAGCCAGGCGGATGCGGCCGCCGTTGGCCCCACCGCGCTTGTCGCTGCCGCGGAACGACGACGCCGCGCCCCAGGCGGCCGAGGCCAGCTGGGAGACCGTCAGCCCCGAGGCCAGGATCGTGCGCTTGAGCGCGGCGATGTCGTCCGCCCCGATCGGCTCGTGGGTGACCGGGGGAACGGGGTCCTGCCAGATCTGCGGCTCCGCGGGCACCAGCGGGCCGAGGTACCGCGTGATCGGTCCCATGTCGCGGTGTGTCAGCTTGAACCACGCCCGGGCGAAGGCGTCGGCGAGCTCCTGCGGGTTCTCGTAGAAGCGTCGCGAGATCGGCTCGTAGACCGGATCCATCCTCATCGAGAGGTCCGTCGTGAGCATCACCGGGGTGTGGCTCTTCGCCGGATCGTGGGGATCCGGCACCGTGCCCGCCGCCGCCGGATCCGTCGGGACCCACTGCCACGCGCCGGCCGGGCTCTTCACCTTCTCCCACTCGTACTTGAACAGGGTCTCGAAGTAGGAGTTGTCCCACCTGATCGGGGAGGGCGTCCAGGCGCCCTCCAGGCCGCTGGTCCAGGCGTCGTCACCCTTGCCGGTGCCGTAGCTGTTCGCCCAGCCGAAGCCCATCTCCTGCAGGGGCGCGGCCTCCGGCTCGGGGCCGACGTCTGATTGGGGTCCCGCGCCATGGGTCTTGCCGAACGTGTGGCCGCCGGCGATGAGCGCCACCGTTTCCTCGTCGTTCATGGCCATACGGCGGAACGTCTCCCGGATGTCCCGGGCCGCGGCGATCGGGTCCGGGTTGCCGTTCGGCCCCTGCGGGTTCACGTAGATCAGGCCCATCTGGACGGCGCCGAACGGCTCCTCAAGGTCCCGGTCACCGCTGTAGCGCTCGTCCCCGAGCCATGTGTTCTCGTAGCCCCAGTTGGTGGTGTTATCGGGCACCCACACGTCCTCGCGCCCGCCGCCGAAACCGAAGGTCTTGAATCCCATCGACTCAAGCGCGCAGTTGCCCGCGAAGACCATCAGGTCGGCCCACGAGATCTTCTGGCCGTACTTCTTCTTGACCGGCCAGAGCAGCCTGCGCGCCTTGTCGAGGCTCACGTTGTCGGGCCAGCTGTTGAGGGGCGCGAAACGCTGCAGGCCGGAGCCGGCACCTCCGCGGCCGTCGTTGATGCGGTACGTGCCCGCACTGTGCCACGCCATCCGGATGAAGAGCGGCCCGTAGTGGCCGTAGTCGGCCGGCCACCAGTCCTGCGACGTCGTCATCACCGTCTCGATGTCCCTCTTCAGGGCATCGAGGTCGATGGTCTTGAACTCCTCGGCGTAGTTGAAGTCCTCCCCCATGGGATTGGCCATGGGGGGGTTCGGCCGGAGCACGCTCAGGTCCAGTTCGTTCGGCCACCAGTCCCGGTTCGACCGGGGCTCGCTCGTGTGCACGACCGGGCACTGGCTCTCGTCGCTCATGTTGTCCTCCCACTAGCTGCAGTGCGGTTGGCAGGCACCGAAGTGCCCTTCGCTATGGATTGACCGGGCGCTCGCCACCGGCACGCCCGCGCTTCTCCGCTGGCTGCGACGTCGGCGTATCGTTCCATCGGCACAGGTTCATCCTCGGGTCTGGGACTGGCACTCCGGACACCGGCCCCAGTAGATGACCTCAGCTTCGTCGATCTCGTAGCCCATGTCGTCGACCGCCGTGAGGCAGGGCGCGGAGCCGGTCGCGCAGTCGACGTCGGCCACGCGACCGCAGCCGCGGCAGATCACGTGGTGGTGATTGTCGCTGACCCTGGCCTCGAAGCGCGCGGGTGAC
>Ga0207699_10001432_pt1 | contig 11321 bp, 11 predicted proteins | sample LARL51metaG_FD_184344 | JGI IMG/M metagenome (GOLD analysis project Ga0207699, IMG submission 184344) | Corn, switchgrass and miscanthus rhizosphere microbial communities from Kellogg Biological Station, Michigan, USA - LAR L5-1 metaG... | ecosystem: Host-associated > Plants > Roots >...
CAGCCATGTCAAACTTGGGCACCGCGCTCATGCCGGCAGCCTGATCTCACCGAACCCACCCCCAGAACTCATCCATCCAGGCGTCGTGCCTGTGACGTATACCGATCCGGGCGACGCATCCGTTGCGCGGGGAGGAGCCTGTCTGCCTGGTCCATGCGCAGTGGGGGCGTGCGCCGAGGATTCGCAACCATGCCACCTTATAGGTCGGCGGCCTGTTCGGGGGGTTACAAGCTAAGATCGCTCCGTGGCGGATTGCCTTTTCTGCGCGATCGTAGCGGGAGATGTCCCGGCCCAGCGTGTGGCCGAGACGGCCCGCGCCCTGGCCTTCCGGGATATCAACCCGCAGGCGCCCACCCACGTGCTGGTCATACCGAAGGATCATTATCCCGATCTGGCCGCGCTCGCCGCCGCCGACGACGGCCTGCTGGACGAGGTGGCGGCCCTGGCGCACAAGGTCGCCGAGGACGAGGGCGTGAACGAGACCGGGTACCGCGTGGTCTTCAACACCGGCCCGCAGGCCGGGCAGACGGTGTTCCACGCCCACGCCCACGTCCTTGGTGGCCGGCTGCTCGGCTGGCCACCTGGCTGAGCCGCGTGGATAGCATGAAGACCAGGCGAGCGCGGGCACACGCCTGTGCCCCTTCGGAGACAACGAATTGACAGACACGTCCGGCGATCCCCGGAACCGCACCCGCGGGGAAGCCCCGGCCGGCCCACCGGCCAGCGAGCCTACCCAGGTCAAGGTCATCATCCCCGACGAGCATTCGATGGTCGCCCTGCTGGGATCGGGCGACGAGCTGCTGCGGGTGATCGAGGACTCCTTCGACGCCGATATCCACGTCCGGGGCAACGAGATCACGATCTCCGGCGCGCCGGCCGAGACGGCGGTGGTGGCTGAGCTGTTCGAGGAGCTCACCGCCCTGCTGGCCGGGGGCGCGGAGCTCACGGCCGGCGCGGTGGAGCGGATCGTGCCCATGCTCCGCCGCAAGTCGGGCGTGCGCCCGGCGGAGGTGCTCACCCTCGACATCCTGTCCTCCCGCGGCCGGACGATCCGCCCCAAGACGCTCAACCAGAAGCGGTATGTGGACGCCATCGACCAGCACACGATCGTCTTCTGCATCGGGCCGGCCGGGACCGGGAAGACCTACCTGGCGATGGCCAAGGCGGTCAAGGCGCTGCAGGCCAAGGAGGTGACCCGGATCATCCTCACCCGGCCGGCGGTGGAGGCGGGGGAGCGGCTTGGGTTCCTCCCCGGCACCCTGTACGAGAAGATCGACCCCTACCTGCGGCCCCTGTACGACGCGCTGCACGACATGATCGACCCGGAGTCGATCCCCCGGCTGATGGCGGCGGGCACGATCGAGGTCGCGCCGCTCGCCTACATGCGCGGGCGGACGCTCAACGACTCGTTCATCATCCTGGACGAAGCGCAGAACACCTCGCCCGAGCAGATGAAGATGTTCCTCACCCGGCTCGGTTTCGGCGCCAGGATGGTGGTAACCGGCGACATCACCCAGGTGGACCTGCCGGCCAATCAGGCCGGCGGCCTGCAGCTCGTCCAGGAGATCCTCGACGGCGTCGACGACATCTACTTCGCCCGGCTGAACAGCCACGACGTGGTCCGGCACCGGCTGGTCAGCGACATCGTCAACGCCTACGAGGCCTACGACGCGCGGACCCGCGGGGGCTCGGGGCGGGCGCAGCGGGTGCCGGGCAACGGGCGCCGGGACGGCGTGCGTGACCGCGCGCAGCGCGAGGGCCGCGAGGCGCCGGGCGCGTCCCGCGGCGCCGGCCCCCGTGCCCAGTGAACGGTGGCGCCCGGTGAGACGGCCGGGCGCCGCGGACGGGGCCAGCGCGTGAGCATCGAGGTCGCCAACGAATCGGGGATCGTGGTGGACGAGCCCGCCCTCGCTGCGCTGGCCCGGTACGTGCTCGACGCCATGCGCATCCACCCGCTCGCGGAGCTGTCCGTTCTGCTGGTGGATACGGGCACCATGGCCGACCTGCACCAGCGCTGGCTGGGTGAGCCCGGGCCGACCGACGTCCTGGCCTTTCCCATGGACGAGCTGAGGCCGCCGCCGCCCGGGAGCGACCGGGCCGACCGCCCCGATGAGCAGGGCACGGCGCCTGGGCTGCTCGGTGACGTCGTGCTGTGCCCGGAGGTCGCCGCCGGGCAGGCGCGGGAAGCGCACCACCCGGTGGCCGATGAGCTGGAGATGCTGTGCACCCACGGCATCTTGCACCTGCTCGGATTCGATCACGCCGACCCGGACGAGCATGCCACGATGTTCGGGCTGCAGGACCGGCTGCTGAGCGCCTGGCGGGCCGAGCACGCGGCGGGCCGGGAGCACCAGGCGCAGGACGAATCAGGGTGATGCGATGGCGTGGCTGGTTGCCGCTGCTCTGGTGCTCGTGCTGCTGGCCGGGCTGTGCGTCGCCACCGAGGTCGCCTTCATCCGCATCTCCCGCGCGGGCGGCCGGGAGCTGACCCGGGGCCGGAAGGGGCGGGGGACCGGGCGGCTCCCCGCCGTGCTGGCCGATGTGCCGGTCTACCTGAGCGTGCTGCTGCTGGTCCAGATCTGCTGTGAGACGGCGGCGACGGTCCTGGTGACGGCCGCACTGCTGCACTGGCTGGGCTCGGACTGGCAGACCTTCCTCATCGCGGTGGCCGTAATGGCCGCCGTGCTGTACCTGGTGGCCGGGATCGCCCCCCGGATGCTGGGCCGGCAGCACGAGGGGCGGCTCGCGGCGGCCGCGGCCGGCATCCTCTATCCGGTCGTGCGGGTGCTCGGCCCGCTGCCGCGGGTGCTGCTCGCGGTCGGCAGCGCGCTCACCCCGGGCCGCGGCTCCCGGGACGGCGCCGGGGCCTCCGAGGAGGAGCTGCGGGGCCTGGTCGACCTGCTGGAGCAGCGCCGGGTGATCGAGCCGGGCGAGAGCGCGATGATGCAGTCGGTGTTCGAGCTGGGCGAGACCATCGCGCGCGAGGTCATGGTCCCCCGCACCGACATGGTCTTCGTCGAGCGCGGCAAGACCGTCCGGCAGGCGCTCTCGCTGGCGCTGCGCAGCGGCTTCTCGCGGATTCCCGTGGTCGGCGAGAACGAGGACGACGTCATCGGCATCGCCTATCTCAAGGACCTGGTGGAACACACCGAGAAGAACCGGGACACCGAGTCGGCGGAAAAGGTCGAGTCGGTGATGCGGCCCGCCACCTTCGTCCCCGAGAGCAAGCCGGTGGACGCGCTGCTGCGGGACATGCAGGCCAAGCAGATCCACCTCGCGATCGTCATCGACGAGTACGGCGGGACGGCGGGCCTGGTCACCATCGAGGACATCCTGGAGGAGATCGTCGGGGAGATCACCGACGAGTACGACCAGGAGCAGCCGACCGTGGACTGGCTGGCCCCGGGACGGGCCCGGGTGACGGCCCGGCTCCCGGTGACCGACCTGGAGGAGCTGTTCGGAGTCAGCATCGAGGCCGAGGACGTGGAGACGGTGGGGGGCCTGCTCGCCTACGCGCTCGGCCGGGTGCCGATCGCCGGGTCGGTCGCCACCGTGGCCGGGCTGACGCTGACCGCGGAAAGCCTGGAAGGCCGGCGGAACCGGATTGGGACGGTGACCGTGGAGCGGACCAGGCCCGGCGCCAAGACCGGCGGCCCGGACGGCCAGTCCCAGAACGGCCGCTAGCCGCGCCCGCCCGGCCGGCGCGGCCCCGGGCGGTTCAACCGGGGTTTGCCGCCCGTTTTCCATTGGCCCGGCCCAGCGCCGGAATGACCGGAATGTGTGAAAGGTCCTCGTCTAGAATCTGCGCCGTGACCGACCCCGGGACGGAAGACGAGAAGATCATTACCCTGGCCCGTTCCGCGCGCGCCCGCGTCGCGGCGGCCGAGGGCGCGGCGGTGCGGGACGAGACCGGCCGCACGTACGCGGCGGCGGCCGTGAACCTGCCGTCACTGCGGCTGTCGGCGTTGCGCCTGGCGGTGGCGATGGCGATCTCCAGCGGGGCCGCGGTCCTGGAGGCGGCCGCCCTGGTGAGCGACGCCGAGGCGCCGGACCCGCGCGACCTGGCGGTGGTGCGCGAGGCCGGCCCCGGGGCGGTGGTCTTCCACGTCGGGACGAACGGCGCCATCCGGGCCACGCTGACCCCCTGACGCGCCCGCCCGGGTTGGCTGGGGCCGGCGGGACGCCGGTTACCGTACAGTCATGTCGCTGGCGGGCCACGATCTGTCGCGCAGCATCAGCGAGAACTACCTGGCGTTCTCCCGGGAGGCGCGCGGGCGCTCGCGCCCGTACGAGATCCTGGCGGCCGAGGTGGCCGGTGATCCACTGGTGCTGGCGTTTCTCGCGGCCCTGCCGCCGGCCAAGCGGCAGCCCAACCTGCTGTTCGCGGCCGCGCGCTACCTGCTGGGGCGGCCGGCCGGCCTCGCCTCCCTCCGGGAACTGGTGGCCGGCCGCGGGCCGGAGCTGGCGTCGGTCATGCGGGCGCGGCGCACCCAGACCAACGAGCCGGCCCGCTGCGCCGTCCTGCTGCCGGCGCTGATGCTGCTCCCGCAGCCGCTGGCGCTGCTGGAGGTCGGTGCCAGCGCCGGGCTCACGCTGCTGCCCGACCGTTACTCCTACGACTACGCCGGGCACCGGGTCACCGGCACCGACCCGCGGGCGCCGGTGCTCGGCTGCGAGCCGCGCGGGCCGGTGCCGCTGCCCGACCGGGTGCCCGCCGTATGCTGGCGGGCCGGCCTCGATCTCAACCCGCTCGACGTCTCGAGCGACGCGGACATGCACTGGCTCGCCTGCCTGCTGTGGCCCGGCGAGACGGGCCGGGAGCAGCGCCTGGCGGGCGCGATAGCCACGGCCCGGCGCGACCCCCCGGCCGTGCACCGCGGCGACCTGCTGACCGATCTGCCCGCGCTCGCCCGGCAGGCACCATCCGGCGCCACGCTGGTGATCTACCATTCCGCGGTGCTCGGCTACCTCAGCGCCGCCGAGCGCGGGCGGTTCGCCGAGACCGTGCGCGGCCTGGACGCGGTGTGGCTGTCGAACGACGTGCCACAGCTGCCGGACGCCCCCATGCCCACCGCCGATGAGGCGCCGTTCCAGCTTGTCCGGGACGGCCATATCCTGCTGGCGGCCGCCGACGGCCACGGCACCTGGCTGCGCTGGCTGGCCTGACGCCGTGACCTACCTGACCCCAACCGGGCGTGGCCACGCGGCGGCGCCGGTGCGGGACAATCATGGTGTGGCAGCGTCGCAGGATGAGCAGGGGTTCAGGTCGGGCTTCGCGTGTTTCGCGGGCCGGCCGAATGTCGGCAAGTCGACGCTGATGAACGCGCTCGTCGGCGCCAAGGTGGCGATCACGAGCAGCCGCCCGCAGACCACCCGGCGGGCGATCCGGGGGATCGTGCACCGGCCGGACGCCCAGCTGGTCATCGTGGACACCCCGGGGCTGCACCGGCCCCGGACGCTGCTGGGCGAGCGGCTCGACAGCCTCGCGCGGTCCACGCTGACCGAGGTGGACGTGATCGGGTTCTGCGTGCCGGCGCCGGACCGGATCGGGCCCGGCGACAAGTACCTGGCCGCCGAGCTGGGCGGCATCGGCAAGACCCCGGTGGTGGCGATCATCACCAAGACCGACCAGGCCCGGCCCGAGCAGGTGGCGGCGCAGCTCGCCGCGGTCGCCGAGCTCGGCGACTGGGCCGACCTCGTGCCCGTCTCGGCGGTGACCGGCTTCCAGCTCGGCGAGCTGGCCGACGTGCTCGTCTCCCATCTGCCGCCGGGGCATCCGCTCTACCCGGAGGGTGAGCTGACCGACGAGCCCGAGCAGGTGCTGGTGGCCGAGTTGATCAGGGAGGCGGCGCTGGAAGGGGTCAGGGACGAGCTGCCGCATTCCATCGCCGTGGTGGTGGAGGATATGGGGCCGCGGGCCGGCCGCGACGACCTGATCGACGTGTACGCGCAGATGTATGTCGAGCGGCCGAGCCAGAAGTCCATCGTCATCGGCGCCAAGGGTGCCCGCCTGAAGGATGTCGGCAGCCGGGCGCGGCACCAGATCGAGGCGCTGCTTGGCACCAAGGTCTACCTCGACCTGCGGGTCAAGGTGGCCAAGGACTGGCAGCGTGACCCCCGGCAGCTTCGCCGGCTGGGCTTCTACGACTGAGCGGCGGGCAGCGCCAGCACGGCCGCCACCGCCAGCTCCCAGGACAGCCAGTGGTCGAGGATCTGGTAGCCGAGCTCGGTGTTGATGGCGATCATGTGCTCGTTGACGTCGGCATTGCCGGTGATGATCCGCTCCAGCCGCGGCTCGTGGTTGGCCAGGAGCTCCAGCATCGCCACCTTGATCAGCAGCCCGAGCCGGTGCCCCCGGTGCGCCCTGGCCACCACCGTGAGGCCCTGGTAGCCCCACTCCGGCAGCTGCGGGTCGATCTCGAGATCGGTGAGGGCCACCAGCTCGCCGGTGCGGTCACTGCGGGCGGCCACGCTGTAGTGGCGCACGCCCTGGTCGGCGGCAAGCCGCTCGGTTGCGCGCACCCTTGCCGCGTCCCAGTGCTTCCTGTCGTGCCCCTCCTCGATCGGTGCGTCCTCTCCGTCCTGGTGGAGCGCGGCCACCTGCCCGGTGTACTGCGCCGGGGCCGGGCCCGGCCAGGACAGCAGCGAGTAGCCGTGCGCGGCCGCCTGGGCCCGTGTGCGCAGCCGGGCCAGGTGCCCGTCGGCTATCGCGCGGGCGTCCAGCACCCGGGTCGCCTCGGGCATGCCCGCCCGGGCGCCGAGCGCCCGGCTGAACCCCTCACCCGGTGAGCCCAGCGTCGCGTCGGCCACCAGGGTCGCCCGGCCCTCCTCGTGGGCCCGTGCCGCGGCGTGCCTGACCAGGGCGGTGCCGATGCCGTGCCGCCGGTGCGGGAGGCCGACCAGCGGGTCGAGGTAGGCGAGGTGGGCGTTCTCGCGCTCGGGCAAGACGAGTGAATACCACCCACACGGCGCGCCCGCGGTGTCCCGGGCCAGCCAGTTCTCCGGTCGGTCCCCGGTCCAGTGCATCCTCATCCAGCCCGCGAAGACGCGGTCCGACATCGGCGGCTCGCCCGGCACGTCGACCGGCATCGCGGCCACGTGCATCTCATGACAGGCGCGGACGACTTCCCGGTCGGTCCCGGCATCGAACCGTTCGATGTGCATACGGCCAGCTAACCCGGGGTGGGCTGGCCGGCGCCACCGAATTTCCGCCGGGCCGCCACGCGGCGGGCGGGCGAGCGGGTCAGAGCCAGCCCTTCCGCTCGGCGATCTGGACCGCCTCCGCGCGGTTGCGGGCGCCCAGCTTCTGGATGGCCGCGGACAGGTGGTTGCGGACCGTCCCCTGCGACAGGTGCAGCCGCCCGGCCAGATCGGCGATGGACCCGTGCCCGCGCGCGGCGGCCAGCACCTCGGCCTCGCGCGCGGTGAGCGGGCTGGCCCCCTCGGCCAGCGCGGCCGCGGCCAGGGCCGGGTCGACCACCCGCTCCCCGGCGTTCACCCGCCGGATGGCGGTGGCCAGCTCGGCCGCGGGGGCGTCCTTGAGGAGGAACCCGCTGGCCCCGGCGGCCATCGCCGCGGCCAGGTAGCCGGGCCGGCCGAAGGTGGTGACGATGACGGTCTTCCCGCCGAACCCGTTGCCCCGGAGCCTGCGGGCGACCTCGATCCCGTCCAGTCCGGGCATCTCGATGTCGAGCAGCGCCACATCCGGCTGGTAGCGGCCCGCCATGGCCAGCGCCTCGTCCCCGCTGGCGGCCTGGGCTACCACGGTGATGTCGGGCTCGAGCTCGAGCAGGGTGACCAGCGCCTGGCGGACCATGGTCTGGTCCTCCGCGATCATGATCCGTACGCTCACCGGCTTACCTCGTCCGGCTCCGCCGGGACGGCGGGGGCGGCCGGGGCGGCCGAGGCCGGCCGGTCAGGCAGGACCGGGCCGGGCGGGATCTGCCGGTCAGACGGGACCGGGCCGGACGAGGCCTGCGGGGCGGCCGGGCGCGCGGCCGGAGGCCGGCGCTCATCCCCGGCCGTCGCCGCCGGGATCTGCTGCCGCCCGTCAAGGCCGGCCGTGGTCAGCGGGACGGTGACCCGGACCCGGAACCCGCCGTGTTCGCCCGCGCCCGCCAGCAGCGTCCCGCCGAGGCGTCCCGCCCGCTCCGCCAGCCCGGCCAGGCCGGACCCCGGCGTCCCGGTGGGACCGATGGCCCTCGTGGTGCTCTCCGCCCCGGGGGTCTCCGCGGCGCCGGGCCCGGTGCCGTCGTCGGTCAGCTCCGCGCTGGCGCTGGCGCCGGTCACCGTGACGGTGATCCGGGCGTGCCGGGCGCCGGCGTGCCGCACGACGTTGGTGCTGGCCTCCCGGACCGTCCATGCCAGCAGGGCGTCCACCTCCGGGGGCAGGTCGTAGGAGCCCGGCGCATCCACCCGGCAGTCGATGCCGGCCGAGGCCAGCATCCGGCGGGCCGCGGCGAGCTCGGCCGCCAGGCTCGGCTGCCGGTAACCGGTCACCGCCTGCCGCACCTCGGCCAGCGAGCGGCGGGCGACCGCCTCCAGTTCCGCGATCTCCTTCGCCGCCCGCGGCGGGTCCGATTCGATCATCCGGCCGGCCACCTCGCTCTTGAGCGCGATCAGCGACAGGCTGTGCCCGAGCAGGTCGTGCAGGTCGCGGGAGATCCGCAGCCGTTCCTCCGCGACCGCCGTCCTGGCCAGCTCGGCCCGGGCCTGGTTCAGCTTGACCATCAGGACGTTGCGCCGCTCCGCGCTGTAGGCGAGGAGGCCGCCCAGCAGCGGCACCCCGAACGCCGCCAGCGCGGCGCCGTAGCCGAGGTCGTACCACACGCTGACCGCCACCCCCGCGGCCGCGCACGCCGCCACCCCGATGATCGCCCGTGGCAGGCTGGCCGCGAACCGGCCCGCACCGGCCGCGGCAATGGCCAGCGCGGTCAGCCAGTTCATCTGCCCCACCACGAACAGGGCCACGCCGAGCACGACGATCACCCACAGCACGACCTCGTCCCGCAGCGGACGATGAGCGGGCACGGGGACTCTGACCAGTACCCACCGGTCGACCAGCACGATGAACACCACGGTGCCGGGAACCAGGAAGGCAGCATCCCCACCGAGGCCCTGCTGGCGGAACACCGCCACCGCCGGCAGGGCCAAAAAGACCGTGGCCAGCACCCCGATCACCACACGCCGGGCCCGCAGCAAGCCGTCTACGCCGCGGTCCAGGTCGTCGCCGGGCGGCGGATCGGTGCCGTCAGGGGTGGTCATACAACTCATCATGCCTCCACATGACCTCACGCTAAGAGCGCAGGCAGGCGGCGGCATGTCACGCGTATCCCGATCCGGCAATGACATATGTCATGGCCGCCGGGCACGGTGCGGGTGCGCCCGGTCACGGTGAGCACGGTGACCGTCTGGTAGGGTCGGGGGCGATGCTTGGCGGACTGCTCCTGCTTAGTGGCCGCGGCGGGGCCCCATAACGGCCGGCTCCCTCGCCGCGGCGTCCTGGCGTGACCGCTGGCCCCCGCCCGATCCGCGAGGGAGCGACTTCCCCGATGCAATCCGCGCACCAGCCTGTACATCAGCAGCCCAGCGGCATGCCCTGCCATCGCTACACCCCGTTCCCGCCCATCGACCTGCCCGACCGGACCTGGCCCGGCCGGGCCATCAGCGTGGCGCCCCGCTGGCTGTCGACCGACCTGCGGGACGGCAACCAGGCGCTGATCGACCCGATGAGCCCGTCCCGCAAGCGCACCATGTTCGACCTGCTGGTGCGGATGGGCTACAAGGAGATCGAGGTCGGCTTCCCGTCCGCCAGCCAGGCCGACTTTGACTTCGTCCGGTCCCTCATCGAGGAGGACCGCATCCCCGGCGACGTGCAGATCTCGGTCCTCACCCAGGCGCGGGACGAGCTGATCGAGCGGACCGTCCAGTCGCTGGCCGGCGCCGCGCGGGCGACCGTGCACCTGTACAACGCGACCGCGCCGCTGTTCCGGCGGGTGGTGTTCGGCGTCGACCGGGACGAGTGCAAGGCCATGGCCGTGGAGGGCACCAGCTCGGTCATGAAGTACGCCCAGGAGTACCTGGCCGGCTGCGACTTCGGCTACGAGTACTCGCCGGAGATCTTCATGGACACCGAGCTGGACTTCGCGGCCGAGATCTGCGAGGCGGTGATGGACGCCTGGCAGCCGGGCCCGGGCCGGGAGATCATCATCAACCTGCCCTGCACGGTCGAGCGGTCCACGCCGAACACCTACGCCGACCAGATCGAGTGGATGAGCCGGAACCTGTCCCGGCGCGAGCACGTCTGCCTGTCGGTGCACACCCACAACGACCGCGGCACCGCGGTCGCCGACGCTGAGCTGGCCGTGCTGGCCGGCGCCGACCGGGTGGAGGGCTGCCTGTTCGGCAACGGCGAGCGGACCGGCAACGTGTGCCTGGTGACCCTGGGCATGAACCTGTTCAGCCAGGGCATCGACCCCATGATCGACTTCTCGGACATCGACGAGATCCGGCGCACCGTCGAGTACTGCAACCAGCTGCCGGTGCACCCCCGCCACCCCTACGCGGGCGAACTGGTCTACACCGCCTTCTCCGGGTCGCACCAGGATGCGATCAAGAAGGGATTCGAGGCCTTCGAGGCCGACGCGGCGGCCGCCGGCGCGGACGTCGCCGAGTTCGCCTGGGCCGTTCCCTACCTGCCGATCGACCCGCGCGACGTCGGCCGCACCTATGAGGCGGTGATCCGGGTCAACTCCCAGTCCGGCAAGGGCGGGGTGGCCTACATCATGAAGGCCGATCACCACCTGGACCTGCCGCGGCGGCTGCAGATCGAGTTCTCCCGGGTGGTCCAGGCCCGCACCGACGCCGAGGGCGGCGAGGTCACCCCGGCGCAGATGTGGGAGGCGTTCGCGGCCGAGTACCTGTCGGCCGGGGCGGTCACGCTGCAGGCCCACCGCACGGCGTCGGCCGTGGACGCGAAGGATGCGGTGACGGCCGAGGTCAGCGTGGACGGGCAGGCGCGCCAGATCGAGGGCGTCGGCAACGGGCCGATCTCCGCGTTCTGCGACGCGCTGGGCTCGCTCGGGATCGACGTGCGGGTGCTCGACTACACCGAGCACGCGCTGTCCGCGGGCAGCGACGCCCAGGCGGCCGCGTACGTCGAGTGCGAGGTCGGCGGGCAGGCCCGGTGGGGTGTCGGCGTCGACACCAACACCGTGACCGCGTCCCTGCGGGCGGTGCTGTCGGCGGTCAACCGGGCCGGGGCCCGGTAGGCCGGATCCCGCCGTGCCGATGCGATGAGCAGCCGCCGCCGCCGTCCGCCG